>Ga0247824_10000177_pt1 | contig 27752 bp, 14 predicted proteins | sample 13C_PalmiticAcid_FD_194412 | JGI IMG/M metagenome (GOLD analysis project Ga0247824, IMG submission 194412) | Soil microbial communities from agricultural site in Penn Yan, New York, United States - 13C_PalmiticAcid_Day48 | ecosystem: Environmental > Terrestrial > Soil > Agricultural land...
GCTGGGCGAGGGTCTCGGTGGCGGCGTCGAGTTCGCCGAGGGCGCGCTGGGAGGCGGCCTCGTAGTCGCGGAGGAAGTCGAGGTCGTCTTCGGGGATGGGGATGCCGAAGCGGCACTCGAACTCGGCCGCGTCGGTGGGGACTTTGGCGAGCGAGGTGCGCACGGAGCGGAGGTCCTCCTCGCTGATCTGGTTGCCTTGGTCTTCGCGCACACGCTTCCGGTGGAGTTCGATCTCGAGGTCGTAGAGGATCTTCTCGCGGCGCATCTCGAGATCTTCGACGTACTCTTTGGCGACCTGGCGGTCCCCGGCGGCTTCTAGTAGCTCCTCGTAGAGGGGGTGGATATCTTCATGGAGCTTCCCTGATATGCCTAGGAGGACAAAAGACGACGGCGGTGCGAGGCCGTGCTGGTTCTTTAGGCCCTCTTGCTCGCTTCTCTGTGCTGGTTTGGGGGGGCTCCTTGGTGGTGGCGGTGGTGGTGGTAGCGGCGGCGGCGGCGGCGGCGGGATGCGAACATGGGGAGGCGCGGCCACCCAGCTCCGGGGAAGACTCGGTATGCTAAATTGCATCATCTCGAGGTCGAGTTCCGCGGCGTCCAGCTCCATTTCCATGGCCTCGTATGCAGATTCAGCCGTGTAGTACTCGTCCCGGATGCTCTGCATCGCGCGTAGTCTCGCGCCAAGTACATCTATTGGGATGACGGCCACCCGGTTTTTTGACGTCAAATGGGGCCTGAATATCTGGACAAAGGCATTATCAAGATCGTCTTTCTTGTGTCTGAGTTGCTGCAGTTCCTTGCGCTTCCTGGCCATGTCATGCCTCAATTGCCGAGCTTTTCGCTGCTTGCTCTCGATCTGATAGTGGAGGTCATGGTGCCGCCCGCCCTCGCCGCCCAGGCTCCTTGTTGCCGCCTCGGAATAGCCCGACTCGGACTGGGAGTAGCCAGTGTCCGAAGGCCGGACGTTTCGGGGAGTGGGCCAGCCGCCAACAGGCCCGATGGGGGGGTGCCAAGGCGGTGGTTGCATGAAACGAGGTGCGCCGCTCGGGGGGCGTGGTTGTGGCAGCGGAACTGGCAGGAGCCGCCTCCAGGGCGCTGCCGGCAGCGAGTAGTCGTCGTAGGAACTGGTTTCGGAGCCATCGTGGGACCAGGGGGCCGAGTGCTGGTTGGACAAGACGGTCGAGTCGCCCGTGTTGTTGCGGCTACATGACCGGTCTGCCGAGCCCCGCAACTCGGCTGCTCCGCGAAAGGGATCGGGATCGCGATGCCACGGGGCGGGAGCCGAGTGATGCCCAGCATCTCGACTGGCAATCTTAGGCCGGGAGAAGTCGACCCTAACGGTCGGTGGTGGAGAGCTCGGTGTTGCGATGTGGCGCGTCGGGGTCAGGGTCGCCAGCCGATCATCGTCGGCGCCGTTCAGGTGTGTTGCTGTGCTGGGAGACGACGACAGCGGGTTGGGAAGGGTGGCGGGTGCCATACGGATCGCGGCCATGCGTCCACTCTCGCGCAGCGTCCCCGACAGCGCGTGCCATCAGAGGCGCAACGACGTCGACGGGTGCTGCTGGTGCGCATGCGAAAGAAGCCCGCAAACGGCGAAGGGCGCGAGTTCAAAGAGCCGTTGTTGTTCAGAGAGTCGCCTTCTTGGAATGCAGCACGATGTCGACGCGCCGTGGCTCGGGCTCGGGCTCGCTCAGGGGCTCTCAGCATTGGGAAACACAGATGAAAATGGATGAGACAAGCATCGGAAATGGTGCCTCGAGTCTTCCCCGGGGACACCACTAGACATGTGTTGCGGGGACCAGGGTCAAATGCAGCCTCATTTTAATGCACTTTGGTTCGTTCAGAATCGTTTTCACAGTAATTACGGCTACGCGTCCCAACCTCATGTCTTCGGTTTGGCCTTACCCCAACGAAAACACCTGCATTCTAGCGCAAGCTGCTGCTTTGTTGTCCTGAATGAGAGCGATAGTATTTGCAGCGCCATAAACCACCTTCTAGCTTGTTTCAGAAACCCTGTTGGCATCGCCGCGTTGGGTGTCCCTGGATAGGTGAAAAGGTAAGTAAATTACAGACAAACGGTACCTTACGTGTACGACGGAAGATGTTGGTTCGCGCGTTCTGTAATTACGGAGTGCCCCCGTTGCGGACAGAATACCCAAAGTGATGCTTCTGAACCTGGTGCGGGCTGCGAAAGGCGGCCAACGAATCTCTTCCTTCAGTCGTTGGGATATGAGGCAAACTCCCACTGCGCGATGACAACGGAAGATCCCATCTCCTTGGAGACTATCACCATGGCCAGGGGTTGTTGGCATGGGCTCAGCGGAGATTCATCCGTTGTGCTGGGTCGACCTGCGGTGGGTCCGGGGTTCGTCCCGTCACTTCTCGGTTTTTGATGGACAGGACTCAGCGCTGTCACCAACCCCATCGCAAGCCTCATATGCGGTCTGACTCACTCCTTTGAGCCTCCTTCAAGATGGCCGGAATGTGTACCTGATCTTTCCACTCCTCGTTTCGTCGGCCATGCCCCCGTGTAACGCATTCCGGTGTGTGGGTGAACTCTGAGGACACATCCCTGTGGCTTCCTGGTGGAGCCGCCTGCCCAACCAAGTCCCCACTCCCAGAAGGCGAGAGCGGCTCGCTCCAACGCGCCGCACCTTCCCGGTCTCCCGCATTTGGACCCCACAGTCCAAGTCTTAACCCGCCGTGACGCGGGGCACTGATGTGGTGGGGCACATGAGAATGCATGCACTTGGCTGATTCGGGGAAGTGACTCCCAGCGGTGGCCGTCTTGAACGGCCCGCGATGGAAAGTGCTTCGCCGGCCGGTGTTTGCCTTGCTCCTCGGTTCCCACTGAGTGTCGCAGCCTAATGCACAACGAGAGTTCAGGTCAGGTTCCAGCGAGTTGTTCCACTGCCCCTCTCACTGCCCTTCGTCTCCTCTCCAATTGTGTACCCCGATGCCTTCATGCACGACAGCGGGCATTGGGCTAAGCCCACAGCCTGTGTTCGAGCCTGAGGATGTCCCATCACCACCCCGCCACCAAGATGACCAAGAGGCTCGGGATGGGACCAACCGGCGCTGCCAGGTGTCGGCCGGAGGGTGCCCCGGATCTCGTGCACATTGGCCGTCCAAGTCCAAGATAAGAGGGACCAGAAGAGGGACCAGAGGCTGCCACATCGCCGACAGGAGAGATGCGGGCCCGGCTGATGCGGTCCCCATCTGCTGGTCATTTTGGGTTCCCCCGGCGTCGGCCGAAGACCACCCCTCCTTCGCTGCCCCTCCGCTCTCTGCTCCCCACTGCCCGCTGTCCTGCATCTTCCTCCATCCTGGCTTTTGCCCTCTTACCACCCATTACCACCCAGAGACACCATTCAGCCGGCAACGATGTGCAGTCGATGCTGCGAATGAGGGGCCGAACCAGGTGTCAGGTGCTTCCCCCCACCAATAACAGCTGCATTTAATATATCGCCGACAGCGCCAGCACGCAACTCCAGATCCCGCACGCTGCATTCGCCGCCAGCCAGTGACTGCCACACTCCAAGCGCATACCTCTGGTACGATACATGACTACCTAACTGTTACTGGGGAGGCAGTCGTGCGGCTCTGCGCAAACCTGAAGCCCTCAGGCCTTATTAAGGAAGCCAGCCTTCTGGGACGCGCCAGCTCCCACGCGCCAGCTCCCGACCTCGACCCTCTGCCGCGTGCCTGGATCTTGTAGCATCGCTCGTGGGAGCACAACTTGTTGCGTTGCGGGAACAAGGCCCGTTCCGCCCTCATCCATTCTCCCGGAACTCTCGAGACCATCCACGCTCCCACAGACACCCAAACACGGCCGACTGGACTCCTGCCGTCTGATGTCACCCCCATCGTCCGCCAGGTTGCCGCGCTGCAAAACATCATTCTCTATTCCCTCCTTAAGGATAGGAGGTTGCCATGGAGCACGCCTGGGGTGAGTGGAGCGAGTGGGGTTGGGATGCTTCGCAGGGCCGCCATTACAGAGTCAGACAGGATGCACAAGGTATGCCCCCGGGTTTCTCCTGTCCGGGCAGTCATCCCGTACCACGTATTGAACAACATCACCCAGGTAAATACGACTGGGAATATTTTGTTCCCCCTGCCCCCGAGCAGGCAGCACCCCGTGGCCATGTCGACGAGTTGGCGGATACTCTGCAGAACGTTAGCCTCGGCGACAATCAGAATCCGACCTATGCTCAGCAAAGCGCATATTCCTACAGCGGCCAAGCCGCTACGGATGGTGGCACAGCCAGCGTGTTTAGCGCATCTTCTGTTCAGGCCCAGAGTGCGTACCAGGCAAAGGGGAAAGGGCGGGATTCGAGATCAAGGGGTCACAGGGAGAGGGAAGCGCCCAAAGGCCCCAAAAAGCCACGGCAGCGGTCGAACAGAGCCTATGAAGACGACCGGGAATTCCCTGCGGACCCTGCTGCCAACCAATTCACCCGCGACCCTTTTTACCAGAAGGCTGGCGGTGCCTCTGGCTCCAGCCACGCATCTGCCTATTCAGAAGCCCAGTACGGAGCTTCACCGCACGACGCGGGGTACACATCTGGTCTCCCACAGGGCTCCGGTTCACGCCAGAGCTACTACCAAAGTACGGATTCCGTGGGCCTTGGGATGTCTCTCGCACTGACTTGAACGGCAGACACGTCTGCTCGCCATTATGAGGAACCCGAGCCTGCTAGTCCAGGACAGCAAGCTGACCGTGGCCATGACTCCGACCCGGAGACCACATTTTCGAGGTCCACCGCCGCCGCCGAAGACCTCACCGTGGAGGAACAAGGATCCTCTTATTACACGGCCTCTGGTAAGGACTTCTGCTGTATGCTCGTCGCACTTACTGACTGGCGCAAGGCTCTCTGGCTGGAGATGTCCCCGGTCATGACTCTGTGACTCAAGATCTTGAGGATACTATATCCCAGATCGACCCCTATACGACTGGTGCCGTCGGGGGGTCTTACTCACCGGGAGAATCTTCTTCCATGGCGACGGCCTCTACTTACTCGTACTCGGCGTATGGGGTTGACACCAGCGGCCGGGACACTCCGAAACCGCTCCCTCAGCAGTCAGCGCCACCGACGGGAGCCGAGGCCTATTCATATCGGGCCAACCCCCCCGTGAGCGTAGCCTCCCAACGAGAGCTCGAGGATCATGAAGGTGAATGAACCCGCCCACATCAAGATGGACGCTCTGTTGAACTTGCTAGGATACACCGTCCATCCCTCATCGAAATTTCGGCCTGGCGCAGTAAGTAACAACGCCCGTTTGATCATCGCTGTGCTGTCTCTAATGCACTCTTTGCCCAGATATTCAAGATCCTCTGGAGCGAGCCACTTGGGACTGGAGCTGGAAGCCCCAGGAGTGAAGTTCCAACATACCATCGCACCTTCGAAGATGGCGCCGGGCAGGCTTTCTATCAGGGGCTCCGCCGCTTTATCGTAGTGGCCAATGACGAGGGCAACTGCACCTGCGTGTAAGGATTTGTCCTTGCCTAACTGCGTTCCTTCTTTCGTCTTGCTAATGTTCCCTCTCAGGCCCATCTTGACATACGAGCGTCAAGGGTGCAACAAACGGGGCGTGAAACCCCTAAAGCACGGGATCATCTACCAGGCCGGGAAGAAACCCCGAATGCTTCCTGGAGAACCCCGGCTGGGATTCGACCCAGTGCGAGTCCACCTCCGCGAAAAGACGGAACAACTTATCAAGGAGTCCCGCGTCAACTACGCCAAGCTCCAGACCGTCGAGCACAACTTCCGGGTCTTCTTCATTGGCAAGGTTGACGCGGACGATTTTGCAAACATTGTCAGACCGGCAGTCGATATCTGCTGGGGCAACAAGTGGCGGCACACCAACTACTAGGCTGGTTCCAACCCGGCTGTTGGCCCGACCACTGCTGTCATGGCGAGCCATCGCGGCACGCCACATCACGTTTTGATCTTGCTGGGGCCGCTGCCCCCTCATCAGCTTAATACTAGCTGGTGACTTTTGAAGTTTTATACGTTGGCGGATTGGAAACGCTTTTCCCGCATTGCTGGGACCTGCTTTGGTCCCTTTGGCATTGCGCAACGGAGGAACATGGGATTCATCCGGATTGGATTGGAGGGTTCCGGTGGCTCTCTTGATGTGTTTTCTTCATTCCCCGGGGTATTGGATGCACGGCATTCTTGACGTTTCCATTTTTCAGCCTGGATCTTGCGGAGGAACAACCCCCCACCCTCCTTTGGAATCTTGCCCCTTTCTTGGGTACATCTCTTCCTTTTCGCACACGAAATCTTGTTTTCTCATGTCTTTTCAACGAATGTCATGACCACCTATGATGTATGAGCTCATGAATTTCATATATTCAACAACCCCCCCAGATATGTTGAGATTAGGGGTATCGATAGCAGCAGAAACAGGGCGCAATACAGAATGACAGACGCATGTTTTTGGATTTGCCATCAAGAGACAGGATAATCATGGCTCAGTAGCCGGCATGCTCTGGGTTTTTGGCATTTGGTGATCTTGCGCGTCTCACAAGGCACATTGCATGTGGTCTCCCACTTTGTCTCCCAAGTGTGCCAATTCATCACCACCCCCCTTCCCCTCCCCCCGAACCTCAGCCCGCATCCGTTGCTCGGGGTACACATTTGCACCATATAGCAGTGTATCTATGTCCGTTTGCCTGCTTCAGTTGCAGAGTGTAGAGCTGGAGCACCCAGGAACTGACGTAGTTTGAATATTGAAGGATGCATCAAGAGTCAAGTCCAAAATGACTAGAGAGTCACGGCTTAAGTCTCAACTGCTACCTACAGGCCACTGCAATGCAGAGTCTCTGGGTGCCTAGCTGTTTGCTGCTTTAAACATACACGGAGCTTGGTAGTAGAGCAATTCCTGAAAATAGAACCTATTTGTGTGGGCTACATGACGTTGTATGTTTCTCGTCTTTTGTGTGTGGATGCCTGAGCCCAAGACTTTTACTTTTGATACTATGTTCCTCAACCACTTCAAGACCCGCCCACTGCTAGCGTAGAGGGCAAGGCTCTCTTCTCTGCACTTGCCTGTATGCATCCAAGTTATGCACGTGTTTATGTACCCCGTACGTCCCTGGCCGGATCAAAAACACGTGCGCAGGCGACACTGATGTCCGCAACTGTGGGTATCAAACCGAGGTCTGCTGAGCGTTGGTGAGAGGGCGAGAAAGAGAGGACGGGAGACAAAGATGCCGGTTCCCCGAGCGCCAAGGGTTGGAAGAGAGAGTTACGGGGTTAAACCTGAACCCTTTAAAAGCCGGATGTGGGGATCGGTGCCAACAATAGACACTAGTCGCTCTTCAAGAGGTTGCTAGTCGTGTTTGCGCGCTCCTCTTGCATTTGACGTGATTCCGCGATAATGTGAGTGGTGATCCTGGAGTTGGGGGATGCATTGGATGAGGAGAAAACTGGCTCAAGGCAACATCGTGTCTTCTCTGCCTTGGATGGGGGGTAATAGTGATTACAACCCGAGAAACCCGAGAACGGTGGAAATTGATTGTGGACCACACTGGTTATGGGATGAACTCCTACTGTGTACAAATGAGCCCTAGCGAGATAGTTGTAATTCAGAATCACTGCAACACCATCAAGGTGTTAGTTATCTCCCTTGTTTGAGACAAGACCGCGGTTTTAGCCGGGTTGTGAAAACGTTGACCCGACAGCTCAAGCTGGCCCGGCTCGGCTGGTTGCCGGACGGACTGGCCCACCCCGGTCCCAGAACCCGTCGTGCTTTTGCTCCGCACAGTGAAGCGGGAATCATTATCCCCGCAAAATGAAGCGTTCAGGACCGCCACGGAGCATTTGAAGAATATTGCTTTTGATGCCGAATTTGGGGATAGGAGCCTGGCTGTGACGGACACGTGTACTGTGGCAGGAATGTGATGCCCCATTCTGCTGCCAAAACCCCACAATCCCGCCATCTGGTTATCAGATCAACAAATTTGAGCCATCGCACCGGGGTCTGGGTCCGCTGGGCGCACATGTGGGGCTGATTGATAATTTTGATTGATTAGATATCTCTGGGCGTCATACAGTGTCTAATCCTTAGCCGGGAACAGTGCTTGCCCCAGCTGGCTCCCGAGCAGGCCATTCGCCGAGTTCGGAGCGGGCAACCAAGCAAGCCAACCGGGCATCCATTCTCGAGAGACATTTGGCAGCGACATGTCTTATCGTGTCCTTCGAGGCTGAAACAACTCCGCTGAGTTCTATTGACCCTTATGCCGGCTGTTTGCACCAGCCCTTGCAGCATGCACTGGAAATGCAGGTTCAATCGATAGGGGTCGAGACTCGGCTCGGGGCAGTGGCAAGTTTTCATGTTTCCGGCTTAGGAACCGGGTGGTCTGATCTCAGGAAAAGCCTTGCACGGCTCAGCACGGCAGCTCTGAGCGGTACCGTGCGGCGCAGAAGACTCAACAGAAGGAACCTATCGACTGCTTGTGGTTCGATGTTGAATTGACCTGATCTGAGAGAATCACCGATGGCCACATGTAAGAACGATTGACCGCTGTGAATTGACCTATCCGGGTGAGGTTAGTGTTGCGGAGCATCGTCTCGGGAAGCGCATGCCGAGGCAGGCATTGTTCCGAGCTGGACCGCGAGGCTGGGAGAGACAAAAAGTCTGTTCCCAACACTTCTTGGAGGTGTCAAGCACATGTAAATGGCTCAGGGTGTTTCCAAAGGAGAGAATGTGACAAGAGCGCAGTTCCGATTATGCTGCACGAGCGAGACGAGATAAGGCGAGGGAGGTTTTCCCGCGGACGGCGGGAAGAAACGGCTGGCCGGAGAAGTGCGGTTTATGGAAACCCATGCCAAAGATCTTATCCAAACAGGACAAATCAGTCGAAATCGCTCGCACTGTGTCTGACACCCCCTGGCTTGCCCCTAAGCTGCAGTGCGCTGCTCGCTTACCCCAACGAGTCGACTGCCCTGCACAATGACAAAGTGCTTGCTTAAAGATCACAGACCTCCTGCTGAGCAATTCTTTTTTCGGTTTCTTTCTCGAACTGACACTGCACCGTGGACTATCCGCGACAACAATCAATAACATCAGCCGAACGAACCGGGCAAAAGTCAAAACGGCCAGGGCCTGGTCCACATCGCACCCGAACTGAACCCGGTCTCGATTTACCTAATAGTGCAAATTTCGGTCATGAGGCCAGCCTTCTGACTCCCGCTCAAGTATTCCATCATTACTCCCCTTCGTGCTGCTCTCCCTCGATCCTCGCCACTCTTCCCTCGCGCACCCCCAGCACCGTTCAAAACCATGGCGGCACAGATCGACCGTATCCTGGCCGAGCATTCGGCCGCCAGCATTCCCGAGGAGCCTCGCCCGGGGCCGTCTGCAGCACCCTCGCTTACATACTCGGATTCCTCCGACGAACACGAATTGGAAGAACCCCGCCAGCCCGAGCTGCGCCGCCGGCGTGCATCGACGCGGTTGATCGCGCAGAGCCCGTCTGATGTGCAGCGCATCACAGGCGAGACCACAACCCAATTGATCCGCCGGTGCTGCGGAGGCGGCTGCTGCCTCGGTCTTGGGCGGCCTAAGAAAGACGACGTCGAGTTTGAGCAGATCGAGTTCCCCGACAATGACGCATACAAGTCGCTGTGCCTCAAGGTCGACCAAGTACCTGCCAGGTTGACCGGCGTGTGCGACCTCCCTGAACAGACGACTTTCCTGCAACCGCTCCGGCGGCCCTCCAGCGTGCCGTCTCCGACGGACTCGGGTGTCTCACTGGGTGCCGACGCCACGGCCGCCGCCGTGGCCGATGTCGAAACGTCGTTGCACAAGCTGAATCTCGAGGACCTCGACACACGGATACAGCCGCCCTCGTTTGTTCAGCCGCACCCCCCGCACCATGTGTTTCCCGCGCGCATTCACAACACGCGCGAGCTGACACGGGAGGGTGCCGAGAAGCGGACGTTCCACTTCGATCTCGATGTCACAAACTATCCCGAGGGCGAGGGCGTCGACTTCAAGGTCGGCGGCGCGATCGGTGTCTCGGCACCGAATGAGGCGGAAATGGTTGAGGAGGTCCTCGATCTCCTCCTCGTGCCCCGCTTCCTGCGCGACAAGCCGGTCCTGCTGCGCACGACCAAGGGAAGGTGGCCCACCGTCTGGGGCGATGACCAGGCCCGCGAGATCGTCACGACCCGGCGGGACCTGCTGACCTGGTGCTCCGACATCCAATCATACCCGCCAACGAAGCAGATCCTCCGCGTCCTCGCCGAGCACGCAACCGACGCAAACGAGCGCAAGGTCCTCCTGTTTCTCTGCTCGGCCGAAGGCCAGGGCGTGTTCTGCGACTTCCGCACCGGCCCGCACGTCACGCTCGTGCAGCTCCTGCACGCCTTCCCGAGCGCCAAGCCGCCACTGGACCTCCTTTTCTCCGTCCTGCAGCCCCTGATGCCCCGCTTCTACTCGCTCTCCAACGACCCCCACGAGTCCTTCCTCACCCGCGACGGCAAGCAGCACCGGCTGATCGAGATCGCCGTGACGGTGCACGAGTCGTCCGACTGGCGCAGCGGGTCGCGGCCCGGCGTCGGCTCGGGCTACTTCCAGCGCCAGGCGCTCAAGCTCATCGAGGCGCAGGAGCGCGGCGAGAAGGACCCCGAGTTCTACATCCCCATGTTCAAGGGCCTGATGGCGAACCCGCTGGCCAAGCAGTTCGTGTCGGACGGGCCGATGCTGCTCATCGGCGCGGGCGTCGGCATCGCGCCCTTCCGCGGGTTCGTGCAGCGCCGCCTCAAGACGGCCAACTGCGCCAACAAGGTCTGGGTGCTGCAGGGCGTGCGCGACTCGCTCGTCGACGAGCTGTACAGCGGCGAGTGGGGCGTGCACGAGGACGAGGTGAAGCGCGTCGTCCAGAGCCGCCGCGGCGAGGGCCGCTACGTCCAGGAGGAGGTCAAGGCCCAGGCCGACCTCGTGTGGTACATCATCAACTCGGTCGACGGCCGCGTCTTTGTCTGCGGCAGCAGCAGGGGCATGGGCGAGGGCGTCGAGAAGGCGCTGGTCGAGGTCGCGATGGACAAAGGGAACCTCGAGCGGGAGGAGGCGCAGAACTTCTGGAATCTCAAGAAGGAGGCCGGGCAGTACATTGCGGAAACGTGGTAATTCGTGTGTGTTTGTTTGGGTTTTGTTTTGGTACCGGGTGGTTTTTTTCGGGAACTCTAAACGCCCACGGTCATGGACATGGCACGGGATGGCAAGAGAAAAGGGGTGACGGCGTTTGGGCGCATGCATGCACAGGGAAACTCGGGGCTTTGATTTTGTATTGTTGGCTCGGGCTGGCTGCTACATACACGGTAGACAAGACAATTACATGGCATTTTTACACATAGCTAGGCCTCCAGATGGGCTTTAGAGCGGTTGCATGGACGATGTTCATTTTGACTGTTTTTCGTCGTGTTGTTCCCATCGTGTTTGTTGGATTGTGGTTCATTTCATGTTTGAGTCGCCATCTCAACCACTGTATTCTTCGACTCCAGCACCCCCATCTTCCCCCGCCCCCAGATTTGCATGGGTGGCGTGCCTCCTTTTGTCTCCTTTAGCCCCTTTCGCCCTTTTTTGGCTGTTGTTCAATGTAGCGTTTTCTGTCACAACCTCGGGAAGGCGGTGAAAAATGCAGGGAACCTGCTGGTATTTCGAATTGCCAGTAACTACATTCTCAACCATATCGAATGTTTTCACAAGTGTTTACTAAGCTGCTAAGCCACCCGCGACTACGATAGTGTTTAGACGGCGGTGATTCCAGAGAGGGTTTTGGTGCAGGTGCTTCCATGGGCATTGCGTGATTGTGGGGAAAATGCCAAGCGGCGGCTCAATGGCGGTGGCCGCTAGCATGGGTTTTAATTTTTTTGTTCTTTCTGTCAGCATTTGAAATGCAGCCACGCGAGCCAAGTTGGGGCCAGTTCGGTCCCGGCAGGTCCCTTTCCTTTTGCAGCCCTCGGACTTGCAGCGATTGGATAATCGCTCACGGGCCTGTTCCTTCGAGCGTGAAACAGCTTACACATGCAGGTCCCAAAGATTCCGCATCAGTCTCGCGCGCGGCGGGATCCACCAGTTTACTAAGGATGGAGAGGGGCTTCATCAGCGCTGGACGTGGGATTGCTGCCCGGGAAGTGGGGTATCCAGGGGAAAAGACGGCCATGGAACCGATGGAACCGCGCGCGGAGTTATGAGGCCGAATGGTGTGCGATTTGCTGCGGAGCAGCTGCCGGGAAGGACCTGTTGGTCTGATCTTGGTGATGCCGGGATGGCAAAAGTACAGGTGGTGTAGAAGTTGCAATCTCGAATATATATACCCGCCTCCCTTCTAGCCTCACTCAGTCCCATTCCCATCATCAACAAGCACCTCCACTTCCCGAGCTCTCTTCTCACCACCGCACATACATATACCCTCAGTGCCCAGCACTCAAACCCATGAACAAGATCCTCAGAACCGTCTCCCGTGCTCTGCCCAAGGCTCGCTCTCTCACAGCTCAACCCCTCACACCAACCATCACCGCCACCCGCACTCTCACCACCACCACCGCCAAAATGGGCAGCATCCCCACCACCACCGCCCCGGCCACCAAGGCCAACGCCGACACCTTCCTCTCGCTGATCCAGAACCGCCGCTCCATCTACCCCCTCAACAAGACCCTGCCCATCCCCAACAGCCGGGTGCAGACCATCATCTCCGAGGCCCTCCAGGCCGTGCCGAGCAGCTTCAACTCGCAGTCGAACCGCACCGTGGTGCTCTTCGGCGCCGAGCACGACAAGCTGTGGGACGTCACCGCCGACATCCTCAAGGCCATCGTCCCCGCCGACGCCTGGGAGGCCACCGCCGGCAAGATGGCCATGTTCAAGGCCGCCGCCGGCACCGCGCTTTTCTTTGAGGACCAGACCGTCGTCGAGGGCATGCAGGCGCGCTTCCCGCTCTACGCTGACCGGTATGTCTCCTTTCGTTCTTTCTTGCTCTCCGGTTTTGATCCTTTCAGAGAATGTAATGGCTGACCGAGATCGCAACTTAGCTTCCCCCCCTGGGCCGGCCACACCAGCGCCATGCTGCAGTTCGCTGTCTGGACCGCGCTCGAGGCCGAGGGCCTGGGCGCCAACCTGCAGCACTACAACCCCCTCGTTGATCAGAAGATCTCCGAGCTGTGGAACGTGCCCGTCACCTGGAAGCTGTCTGCCCAGCTCGTGTTCGGTGGCAAGGCCGGCGAGGCTGGCGAGAAGACCTTCACCCCGCTCGAGGAGAAGTTCAAGGTGTATGGTGCTTAAACGGGGGAGAAGTGGGATTCGGGAGGTGGCATTGCAAGGCGTTGGCTTGGAGCATCGCTTGGATGCTTGTTTGGTATTTCTTATTTCAGCGAAGGTCATAGAGAGCTCTAGACACTTAGACCAAATAGAAGTGATGATATGAACCACAACTGTGAAAGTTTGTATCGTTTACGATCTTTGTTGGTTGAACTAATTAAACTGTCTTTACTTAACCCTAGCCACGACCACAAGTTGATTGCCGACACCGTGCGTGACACGCATTACCCAAGATTGCCCAAATACACTTTTTGCTACAACACAAAACCCAACCCGTCAAGATGGCGGCAGCAAATCAGACATCAATATGCCCCAGCGCCTGCCCAACCTTGAGCTTCTGGCCCTTCTCCACCGACCATTGCCACCCGCCCGTGTGCCGCCCATTCTCGTCGTGCTCCCCCCGGGGCGCCTCAAACACCAGCACGATGGTGCTGCCCAGCTGGAAGCCGCCCATCTCCTCGCCGCGCCTGAGCGCATGGCCCTGCAGCACCGAGCTCGCCGCCTCGTATGTCGCCTCGGCGTAGCCCAGGTACGGCTCGCCGCGGGCCGCCGCCTCCTCGGCCGCCTTGTCCGCCGCCGTGTCCGTCGTCAGGCTGTTGGTGCGCAGCTCCCTGTCGAAGTTGATCTTGATCGAGCCGACGTTGGTCGCGCCGACGGGGACGTAGCTGAAGAAGCCCCAGCGCCACCGGCCGAGGAGCACGACGCGCTCGTTGAGCGTGAACAGCCCCGGGAGGGTCCGCTGCAGGTAGGGCGACACGCTGTACAGCTCGCCGGCGAAGTGGCGGCGCCGCTCGACGACCCAGTTGGTCGGCGAGTGGAAGCGGTGGTAGTCGCCGGGGGCGAGGTAGATGACGGCGTAGTAGAGCGAGTGGCGGCTGCCTGGGGTGAGGTAGTCGAGCCACGACTTCTCCCCGAGCGCGAGCTCAGCGCGGACTTCGGAGACGGAGGTGGCTGAGGGCGTGACGGACTCGTCCTTGGGCTGATCGAGGCTGCCCTTTCTCTTCTTTTTGGAACCGGAGAGCAGATCTGGAAGGGTGTACGAGATGCCGTTGACGCGGGCGAATTCCTCGTCCCGCTGGACGAGCTCTTCGTCGCCTTCTAGTTCGTGGTCGCTAGACCTTGGGAGCTTGTCGAGGGCGGTCTGGCTCGAGATGCTGGGCGTCGGGCTGTTTTGGCCGAGGAGGGCATCGATGGTGTACGTCATGCCCTTCACCTGCTCGATATCGCCGCCTTCAATCTGTCCGAACTGCAGGATGCGCCCATCGGCGGGAGAGAGAAGCGCATTGGGGTTGGGATCCAGGGGCCGCGCGCCGGGCTTCAGTGTGCGGTAGAAGAAGGCAGCCAGGTTCGGGAACGTGCGGAGGTCGGGTTCCTCCACCTCAGACAGGTTGACGCCAAATACGAACGAGTAGAGCTTGAAGCCGGGGATTCGGAGGAAGGTCGGCAGGGTCAGCTCGTTGAACTTGCCCCATAGCCGCGACATGGCCTTCAGGGGTAGGGTGGACATGATTTGCACCTGCCTGGGCGTGGGTTAGTTCTCGTCGTCCATTGAAACCCGGGCACACTCGGGACAGAATATCCTACCAGGGGCCATCGGGGCGGACCCGCGGTCTCCTCTTTGGGCGCTGTCCCGGCTCGCCATCTTCGGCCTCCTTCTCCTGCTCTCTGGTGTAAACCTTGTAAAACTGGACCAGCCCGAGAAACCCAACGCCGAGACCGACGGGGATGGGATACCAGCGGATCCTCGAGTCCTGCACCTTGGAGTCGGCCCGGGGCCTGTGTGACTGCTGCGAAAAGGGGCGGCGGCCGGGGGCTCGCTGGGAGAGGTGCGCTCGTCGAGAGGCCGCACCGGAGGAGGAGGTGGAGAGAGGGCGACAGCCGCGGCAGAGGGAGCGCCGGGCAATTGTCGAGCGAGCTGACCCGACAGTGCTCGAGAAGGGGCCAATCTGGAAAGACGCCATGTTGTCGGTTTAACAAACTTTGGCCCGACTACAACAGATTGAGGGAGCAAGAATGGTGTGGTTTGGTCGAACGAACCTGCATTGTTGGCCCGTCTGCAAAAGATGCAGAGACGCAGGCAAGGCGCCAATTAGAAGGCCCCTACTACGGGGAGGAGAATCGAGGCGGGGAGGTCGCTGCACGGTAAGCTCTAAAGCGTTGCTCTCATGACGCAGGCGTGCATTCAGACGAAAAACATCGGCCAGTGATGGAACGGCGTTTCCCGCACGCCCAAGACCATGGGACGGATTGCCTTTTGTAGCGGAGGTGGTGGGTACCTGGGGTCAGCCAAATTTGTCGCATGCCACACTAAATGCGGCATTGTGGATTAATGGCTGGGATGTGTTTTAGCCAATTTTATGTCCCGCATGTGAAGGCGACGGTGGGGCAAGTATCACTACCCCGGTCTACCTGGGGGTCGTTCTCTGAATGACAGCGTGGAAGTTGGGGAGCTGATGAATCAATGCATGTCAGCACTCAGCACCCAGCAGTCTCTGGGAGAGACAGCAACCGAGGAACCAACGAAGGCATCCGCAACCTCGTGAGATTGCTGCTCAGCTTGTCGACAGCTTTGTTTTTCGATCTCTCGTCCGCACATTAATTTCCTTGTTTCTTTCCTTTGAGTCCTTTTGCAATTCGCGGGACAAGTTGGTGCCTGGCATGCCTTCCTAACCACTCGCCCACGGATTGACGATCGATCCAACACGGTCACACCATCGCCCTTTTCCGAGCGACTCGAGCTCACCATCGCGTATTCGAAACTCGCCGGTAGCTACATCCGGGTTGTCACAGAAGAATTCCACTCGGGGCGTGATGGCGGACGAACGGCCGGGTTCTGCCCCGCCAGCTTCGCAAGGGGATGCGGCCCTCGTCGTCAACCTTCAGATCGTGTCGCCTTCGGTCGGTGTAGGGAATCTAAGATTTCCTGATCTCCCAGCCACGACGACAGTTCAACAGCTCAAGGAAAAGATCCGGGAGTCGTTGGCATGGCGGCCCGCGGATGACCATCAGAGGTTGATCCACCGCGGTAGGCTCCTCGCACGCGCGACCGATACCCTCCAAGATGTTTTTGGAGAAGAATCGGTAAGCTTCTCGTCTGAAAAAAAGGAATCGCTCACAGGGTGCTAACTAGTAGCGTACGGCAGATACGGGCGAACGACCAACAAACCATTCATCTGGTGGTGAGGGATGCCAGTGATCTCCCTCCGCCGGCGGCCAGCGACCCAACGCCGCGTCCCGATCCCCAAATTCGTCACCATCTTCCACATGGCCTTCGGAACGCGCCCAACGCGGCGATGCCCCGACCAGGCTCGGCACCGATTGGTGCGCCCCACGTCACAGCGCATCTGCCGCAACAACTGCAGCAGCATCACCAGCAACAACAGGAGCTGCTCCAGCGAATAAACCAGTTTCACCAGCGAGAGGCAAACTACCGCCACATGCTGGCTCAGCAACAAACCCAGCGGGCTGCGATGGGTATCCACACTCCCCAGGACGGCGCAAACAGTGCCCAGGGGAATGCGGCGGACCATACTGGAGGGAGGAACAGCCCTGTTGGTCAAGCATTCCGGACCATTACGCGGGAAGGGACAGGGCCGGACGGGCAGCGTTACAGCTTCAGAGTCACCATGAACGATTTTATTGCACCGCCTGGAGCCGTTCCCCGTCCCCAGGCGGCGCCAGGGCCAACCTCGGACCCTGTCGGCCAGAGGCCGCTCTCGGCAGCCGATGTCCACAACATCATCCACGGAGCTGACGCGAACCGCGCTGCTCAAGCTATGGCCAGCGCAATGCACCGGAATGCATCGGGCGCACACCCGGTCCACATGCCGGCGGAGCTCGCTCACTTCAACTTCAACTCTCCCATCCAACCCATCCAGCCGGGAGTCACGACCCCAATCTTCCCCGGTGTATCCAGGAATGTGAGCCGAGCAGCTACGCCCGATACTTCGGGCAGGTCCTTCAGTCAAGGGAGCGGTGTTGTGCCCAGCAGCCTGCATACCCAGCCACAGACGCAAATTGCGCAAGGGCACCCGGAGGTGTACATCCTCTCTTCACCAACCGGTCCCCGGGGCTTGCTCATCGGCGGCAACTCCGAGATGTACACCACCCCCGCCGCTCGGCCGGCGTTTTTCGTGCCCAATCTTCAGCGACCACTGATCACGCCCACACTACAATTCCACCAGGGACAAGCACAAGTCACGATTACCAGTCCAGGCCAGGCACCAATGCACATGCCGGGCCCGCACACACAGCCTTATCAACCCCCATCGCCCTTCATTCCACAACAAGCGCTACCCCAAACACCCAATGAGCAGCCGCCGGCCATCCGCCGTCGTCCAGTGGCCGCTCCTGCCGCCCCTGCCGCCGCAGCCGAGCCACAACCGGCGCCCCCGTTCAACCCCCACCCCCACGGCAATCCCGGTGTGGCCCCGCTCGTCGCGGCGGCATGGCCGCACGTCTGGCTGATCATCCGCCTGGTCGCCTTTGCCTGGTGGTTCTCGTACACCGACCCGTCCTGGGAGCGCTGGCTGTCGCTGGTGCTGGCATTCGTCGTGGTGTTTGCGATTAACACGGGCATCTTCAACGGCATGGTCAACAATGCCTTCCATCCGGTTAGAGAGCAGCTGGAGGGCATGATCCCCTTCGCGGACCCCAATCGGCAACCCCAACATCAAGGGCAACAGCACCAAGGGGAGGCGGGTGTCAATCAGGGTGGTGGCGGCGACGGGGAGCACCCGGACCCGGCGCAAGTAGCGGCGAGGCTGGTCGCGCAACGGAGGATACAGAACGGCAGCTGGTTGAGGGATCAGATGCGGCGGATCGAGCGGGCGGGGATTCTGTTCTTGGCCAGCTTCGCTCCGGGCGTGGCTGAGCGGCATATCCAGCAGCTGGAGGAGCGGGAGAGGGCGGAGCGGAGGGCGGCCGAGGAGGCGAGGGCTGCTGCTGCCGCTGCCGCCGCTGCCGCTCAAGAGGAAGCCGAACGAGCGGCTGCGGAGGGTCAAGAGGGACAAGAGGGACAGCGAGACGGGGCGCAGGATGGAGCTGCCAACCAGCAGCAGTCTCACGCCCCTGGGGTTCAGCCTCAGCCGCCTCTGGTTGAGGTCTAGTATGTGGATTTGTATTGGCGTGGCGTTGGGGAAGGCTCATCAGATGTTGTTGTCATGTCTGAATACCTATCGTGCGTTTTTCTTCGTTTTTACTCGGAGCCTCGTCTAGGCTGAGAATTGGGGGGGCAGTGTTTGTGTTGTGTCACTGCTCTTAAGGATGTAAACACAGCAAACGAGTGGCCGAGAGAGGCTCCATCACCACCTCGTTCGACAGGTAGATAGAATCTCCCTTTGAAGGACAAGTCTGCCAGCGCTGGCTTCAACATTACGACTTACCCACGCATTCTTGCATCAGATACTCTGTATGCACGGCTGGGAGCGAGCTGGCCTCGCAGCCACCCCGTCCTCTTATATGGTGTAGTAATCCGTAAAGCAACGGTCCGAGGTTGTCTCGGAGGTTAAACCCAATCTGGTCTGCCGAGTGCCGAAGTGGGGCCGTCTCTCCAGGTCCAAACGCTGGGGTTCGGCCGTGGACCGAGGCATCCAGGATTCCCCGCAAATCCGGCAGGGACGCCCCGATAAAGACGACACGGAGAAGGAACCTTGAAGGCTTGATTGCTCAGCAGAGACACCAGGGGGTCTTGTCCATATATATCTTGACCATCTAGCACACCAATTGCCGGATTGAACTCGCTTCCTCTCCCGAATCTTGACTCTGTTGGACCATCACACTCCCCCACGTAAACCATCTATTTCGGACCAATTCTCCGCCCCCTTCCAGTCGTCACCATGGCCGAAGCACAGCTCCACGATTTCCCCTCCCTCTTCTCCCTCGAAGGCAAGGTTGCCGTCGTAACAGGCGGCTCCCGCGGCCTCGGCCTGAGCGCCGCCTCTGCGTAAGCCACCCAACCATCCCCTTCCCTCCCTTCGTCTCCCGAATTCTTGCATCCCCAACTAACAATCCCCCCCTACTCCCCAAAATAGCCTCCTCCAAGCCGGCGCCTCCAAAGTCTTCATCTCGTCGCGCAAGGCGGCCGCCTGCGACGCGGCCTGCGCGACCCTCAACGCCCTGCCCAACCTCCGCCCGGGCGCCCGCGCCATCTCGGTCCCCGCCGACTCGGCCACGCTCGAGGGCGTCAAACACCTCCTCTCGCTCGTCGCCGCGCAGACCGACCACGTCGACGTGCTCCTGGCCAACGCGGGCGCCACGTGGGGCGAGGCGTTCGACTCGCACCCGGACAGCGCCTTCGCCAAGGTCATGGACCTCAACGTGCGGGGTGTGTTCAACCTGATCCGCGAGTTCGCGCCGCTGCTGCAGAAGCGCGCGAGCGTCGACGACCCGAGCCGCGTGGTCATCACGGCGAGCGTGGCCGGGCTGGGCATCGGCACGCTGGGCAAGCAGGGCACCTACGGGTACAGCGCGAGCAAGGCGGCGGTGCTGCACCTGGGGCGGAACCTGGCCGTGGAGCTGGGCCCGCGGGGGATCACGGTCAACAGCATCTGCCCGGGCTTCTTCCCGAGCAAGATGAGCAACGGGCTGTTGGAGATTGGCGGCGGTGCGGCGGAGCTGGGCAGGGCGAACCCGATGAGGCGGCTGGGCAAGTCGGAGGATATTGCGGGCGTGATTGTGTACTTGACGAGTCGGGCGGGCGCGCATGTGAATGGCGCGGCGATTGAGATTGACGGGGGTGCGTTGTGGCAGAGGGGGCAGCTGGATGTGAAGTTGTAGGAGGGTGTGGGGAATTACCAAGGTGGAAATAAATAATTTTTGCATTACGCGCTGCTGAGGAGACACAGGCCTCACGCGGGGTGGATGAGGTGGTGGTAGAATACATCTTTACAGTCAAGCTGCCGTCGCCGGCTTGCGGGCTACCCACGTGCTTGCCTTGTACGTGGTCTGCAGCATCGACTCCCTGTCGAGAATGTACGGCGCGTCGATGCCCGTCTCCCGCGAAACAATCTCAAACCCCACTTGGGCCACCAGCGCCATCACCTCATCGTCCGTCAGTTCAAAGTTTCCCGGGTCTGCGATCCCCGAGGTGTCATGATTCGCATCCCCTTCGCCCTCCTCGTGCTCGTCCCTGTCCCACACACGGCCCTCAAAGTGCCACAGCAGGGGGCCAATGTTGACCAGAATGCCGCCGGGCTTTAGGCAGTGGAGGATGGTCTCCAGGTACCGGATGAGGTTGGGCGCCGTGTCGAGGAAGAAAACCGTCGCGACCACGTCATAGACGGCCTCCTTGTCCTCCTGCGCGTACAAGCATAAGAAGTCGGCGGCGCTCATGCTCATGCTGCCAACCCGTCCTTTCTGCTCCGCCTCGGAGAGCTCGGTCGCGCAGTGGACGTCCGGAACCGGGTAGTTGCGGAGGTGGTTGGCCCGGCTCCGGTGGTTGGAGAAGGTGTGGATCCAGGGGTAGATGGTGTGCTGCCCGGCCCGCTGGCAGCAATTCAGGACGTACGAAGACGCCAGCAGCTGGTGGTAGGAGATCTCGTTGCCCTCCGTCTCGTACCCCCTCATGCACAGCTCGAATACGAGCCGCCCGAGGCCTGCCCCCGGAACGAGGACCTTGACCGGGGGATGGTCGGGTCCTCTGGCTTCCTGCTCTGCGGCGATTGCGCGCACGACGGGGCCGAAGCTGGCTTCCCTCTCGCGGGCACCATCGGCGGACCAGTCGCGGTAGAACTGGCGGATGGTGCTGCGGGCCTTGTCGATGTCGTTGGGCTTAGCTGAGCCGTTCCACTGCGGAGGCAGCTTCAGGGCACCGGTTTCGGACGGAACGCCGACGTGGAACATCTCGAGGCCCGTCTTAAAGATGATGCGGGCAAGGTCGGCATTGGACTCGATGGCGTCGTCCACCTTGTCCAGCGTTGCAAGATAGTTGAATGGAGGAGCCGCAAGCCTCTGCCAATGTGCCTGGGGAAGTGCGTAGAAGGCCTGCCTGCGCAGGTGGGTACATTGAAAATGGGCGATCTTGGCATATTGTCTGACTGAAGTCAATGTCTGAAGCAGGTGTTTGATTTCAGAATTCTTGCGCGATGAGATAAAAGAGGGCCGTTGCAGCTACCTCAACTTCATATGTGTTGAGCGTTGCGGGTTGAGGCGAGAACGCTGTGAGGGTGCAATGCGTGAGATGGCAAAAATAAACGGTCGTGACTCACTGATAAGAGTCCAAGGTGCGGTAGATGACCTGAAGCTCTTCTGGATCATCAATGCCATTTTCGAGGCCGTTCCATTGTGTATCCTCCTCCATTCTGGGACTTTTCGAAGGGTGACGAAGGAGAAAATCCGGACTGGAGGAGACGGGCTCTGTTGTTGACGGAGAGAGCGGAGCCGGAAGCGGGCGGGCGCCTGCGTCGGTTCGGAGGAATAGCTACGGTGCGTTCTTTCCGAATCGCCGACCGCGACTCTTAGGTCAGTTTCAGTGTTGCTACTCAACGAGCAGACATGCTACCTTATCCGCTTCCTGCATCGGAAGATGACAAGGCGAGAGCCTGGCGATGGTTTCCATGGCTGTCGGGCTTGCAGGTTGGACACAATTACCAAGCATGAATAAGTGAATCAGCCAAACCTGCGAGTTGGTGTTGATTGTGCTGCGGCTCGATTGGCAATCTCCAATGCCTTTGGTTTTGACAACTCTTGTTTCTGTGAAGGGAGTAGCATATCTCTCACAGCAGAGGATGGAATCCCTTGAAGGCAAAACTTGAGAAAGCAGCTGAATGAAAGTTGAACAGCAAACCCAATGGAAGGAAAGTAGGGGAAAGCGCAGAAGGAAGCCCCTCGCTGTTGCCAATCAAACCCTAACCCTCTTGGCTAGGCACACCAATCATCACAACCGCCGTCGACTCGGAGACTCGATCCCCCAAACAACAACCGACTTCTGCGGTGTGAAAGGCGAACTTGACTCACGAATTCATAACCCTAGAAGCGAAAATGGAGACTCCGGTTCAACTATCTTTTGCTCTGCCACGGTCGTTGGATACGCGCATCTACCTCCACCTGACGGTCAAGTCCAAGGCCATCCTCCTCTTTCTCACAACAGCATCCGCCGAAGAAGCGGGCTCAGCAACACCGCTGGGGTCGTTTGTTTATGCTCTGCCAGATGTATGCCCGTATTTTTCGTCGGAGTTTCCGTGGCGGCTGCTGACCTTGCCTCAGAGATACAACCCCAGCCAGCCGTTGTCAACTGCCCTCTGCACCGTGGAACCGACGCTGGAGTTCACAACACGGCTAGCCAAGTTGCTAGCAAGAAAGACGCAGCGCCCGACATACGTGGGCAACTCGATAAGCCTTGCAAGTACTGGCTTGGGTGGCACTGTGGAGGAGGAAATGGACGCATTCAAGAAGGTTGTCGAGGTCACCCTCTCCCAGCTGCAGCCCGTCATCGAATCCACACAAGCTCGCGCAGACGGATCCCGCACGGAGTAGTCGCCTTGTCGATTTGCCTTTGGAGCCTATCGAGGGTTTTAGACCCTGGCATTTCGCTTTCCAAAGCGGCAGTGCGGCTTTGGCCGTCTGAAGCCGAGTGTTGGGAGTGAGAAACGCAGCACAAAACCGAGCCTACCAGGCCCCGTGCCTATTTGGCCCGGCCTCAGTCCCAGGCCCCCCAAGGCCTGAGACCGGCGTTCGCACCAGATGGTCTAACGAGCTATGTATAGACAGTGCCATCTTTGGCAGAAAGAGCCCCGCTGTCCTATGAGACCAGTCATGAGCTTGGACTCATTCCCGAGGATGCGAGCAAGTCGGCCTCATGTCTCGGGTGCTGCCATCGGAAAGGGTTACAACAAAATAAAAGACGTCTTCCATGTGTTTGACGGGTTCTTTCATTGCCACAGAAAAATCGTGACGTGGGCCGTCACAGGCTTCCACCGGCTGGCCACAGCAGATCGTGAACCACCACAAAATCATCGATTGGCTGAGTGTGATGGCACGGTGGCACGCTGGACAGTGGGAGAAAGGTCCACACATGTTTCATTGAACGTCGCTAGCAATGCCCGGCAACTCCGGCTTTGGGCCAAACAGGCCGGCATAATCTGATAATACCAGCCTGTTCTGGCAGGGGCTGTTGATGGGGTGTTGTTCCTTTGGCGGGAAGAAAGACGCGACTTGATTGAGTCTTGAGGCGCATCAAAGCTTTCCTTCACCTCGGTGGGGTGTTCCCCCCTGTCCTGTCCTGTCCTGGTTGGTTGCCCTGTGCTGCGCCCGCCCCACTGTAAACTCTCACCTTGCCTGAGGTTGGCCCGCCCGCAGGGCCCAGCGCCGCAAAATTTGGGGTGGAAGTCAACGTCGAGCTTGAAACAGGGCTCCCACCCCACATTTGAGCGCCCTCAGTCGAGATTCTGTCGACTTGACCACCACAACCAACTGCGGCGAGAGTTTCAAGGTACGTCAGCCTCAGATCGCTCCCCGCCTGGGCCAACAGAGCGGCAGCAGGCGCATCTTTTGGGCCTCGGCCTGCTCATTATTCTTTTTTCGAGATGACCCAACTCCCAACACTAGTGCGCAAAGGCTAACAGCTTTCTGGGCTTCACCCCACTTTGCGCAGACTGGAAGAATGCCATCACCACCATCCTTCAGCCCATAATCCAACCACCAGAGAGGGCTGCGCTGCGCTGCTATCGATCCTCAACTGCTTGACTTGATTCCGGGGTCTTTTTACGCATCGGAACCTGCGCTTGCCGCCCATCCAACCCGCCAAACACCAACCGAGGCGAGCGCACCACCCACAGCCCCGCCCCGCGATCCTCAGCGTCGCCGCTCCGCCATGGATTGGCAACCCAACCCAGAGTCCCTGCGGACTCTCGCAGCATGCCTCAAGGACTCGTTGAGTGGGTTCGACAAGAATGCGCAGAAACAGGCTGAGATTGTGAGTTGCCACGGCCATCTCTTGCGCATCCGCGTTGGTGGGGAACTGACCGAAGCCCCCTCCCTCCACAGATGCTCTCCCAAGCAAAAACAAACCCAGACATCAACAACTACCTGGCCTACATCTTCTCGAGCGCTGAGCCGCCCGCGGGCCTGGCCTTGTCCGCCAACGACTGGCACTTGGTCCGCGCCGCGGCTGCCATCATGCTCAAGAACAACGTCAAGTCAGGCTACAAGAAGATCCCCGAGACCAGCATCGCCCTGATCAAGCTTGCCGTCCCCCTAGGCATTCAGGATAGCAACTCGCAGATTCGCAACTATGCAGGCAATATTGCGACCGAGATGATCCGCTGCGGCGGGCTCTACAGCTGGCCTGAGCTGCTGCAAGAGTTGTTGAAGCTGCTCAGCAACGAGACCGGCCAGGTGTCCAACGAGGCACAGGAGGGCGCCATGGCGGCCATGGCCAAGATCTGCGAGGATAACACCAAGCTGCTGGAGCGGGAGCACAATGGCCAGCGACCCCTCAACGTCCTCCTCCCCAAGTTCATCCAGGCGACCAAGAGCCCCCTGCCCAAGGTCCGCACCCACGCGCTCACAGCCATCAACGTCTTTACCCCCAGGAAATCTCAGGCCATGCTCAACAACATTGACGACCTGCTTCAGCACCTCTTCTTCCTGTCCGAGGACACCGTCACCGACGTTCGCCGCCAGGTCTGCCGCGCGTTTGTGCGTTTAGTCGAGACCAGGCCAGACAAGCTGCTCCCCCATCTTTCCGGCCTCGTCGAATACATCATTTCACAGCAAAAGAGCGATGACGAGGACCTTGCCTGCGAAGCCGCCGAGTTTTGGCTGTCGGTCGGCGAGCATGAGGATCTGTGGAGGAGTCTGGATCCCTACGTCCAAAAGATCATCCCCGTCCTGCTGGAGTGCATGGTTTACAGTCCAGAGGATATTGCCATGCTGGAGGGCGAGTCGGACGACGAGGACGAAGAAGACAGGGAACAGGACATCAAGCCGCAATTCGCCAAGAAGAACCTCAAGCGCGGCGGCAAAACCGAAGGGTCGGCCGAGGGAAACCAAAATGGCAACGCGTTCGAGAAGCTGGCGAGCATGGACGATGACCTGGAGGAGGGCGAGATCGACGAGCTGGAGGAAGACGGCGGCGACGAGAACCCCGACGAGAAGTGGACCCTCCGCAAGTGCTCCGCCGCGGCCCTCGACGTGTTTGCTACCGACTTTGGCGGCCCCGTCTTCACATCAATTCTTCCCTATCTGCAAACCAACTTGAAGCATGAGGATTGGCAATACCGTGAGGCTGCCGTTCTTGCGCTCGGCGCTGTCGCAGAGGGGTGCATGGATGTCGTGATCCCCCATCTCCCAGAGCTCGTCCCCTATCTCATCAGTCTGCTCGACGACCCGGAACCTGTCGTTCGGACGATAACATGCTGGACCCTCGGGCGCTACTCGTCATGGGCGGCCCATCTGCGAAACCCCGCTCAGAGGCAGACCTACTTCGTGCCCATGATGGATGGCATCCTGAGGAAGATGGTCGACAAGAACAAGAAGGTTCAGGAGGCCGGCGCGTCAGCCATGGCAAACCTGGAGGAGAAGGCCGGGAAGCACCTCGAGCCTTTCTGCGGCCCCATCATCCAGCAGTACGTTCTTTGCTTTAGCAAGTACAAGGACAAGAACAGGTGGGTTCTCTACGACTGTGTCCAGACGCTGGCCGAGCACATCGGCCCCGTGCTGGCGCGGCCTGAGCTTTGCGGCCAGCTCATGCCCGCTCTTATCGACCGGTGGCAAAAGGTGCCCGACCAGTCGAGAGAAATGTTCCCGCTCCTGGAATGTCTGTCGTACGTTGCCATCGCCCTTGGCGACGCCTTCACTCCCTACGCCGAGGTCATCTTTGCGCGCTGCGTCAACATCATCCACCAGAACCTGGAGCAGACACTTGCCGCCAACAACAATCCCGAATACGACCTGCCCGACAAGGACTTCTTGGTCACTAGTCTTGATCTTTTGAGCGCCATCATCCAAGCCCTCGACGACACGAAGGCAGTCAAGCTGGTCGAGAGCAGCCAGCCGGCCTTCTTCGAGCTGCTGAGCTTGTGCATGGAAGATCCCGCCGACGAGGTGCAACAGTCGGGCTACGCCCTGCTCGGCGATTGCTCCAAGTTCGTCTTTGACCAGCTGAAGCCCTTCCTTCCTTCCATCCTGCCGATACTGGTGAAGCGGCTAGATCTCGAGAGCATCCTCGACGAGGAGGTTGAGGGCAGCTTCAGCGTCGTTAACAACGCCTGTTGGAGCGCTGGCGAGATTGCCATGCAGTACAAGAAGGGCATGGCGCCGTTTGTGCCGGAGATGCTTCAACATTGCGTCGAGATCATCTCCAACCCCGGCGTCCCGCCCGGGGTGAGCGAGAATGCGGCGATTGCGCTGGGCAGGCTGGGCCTGGACAACTACGACCTGCTCGCTCCGCACTTGCCCAAGTTTTCCGAGGAGTTCCTCAAGGCCATGGACGAGATTGACCCGTCCGAGGAGAAGGCGACGGCGTTCAAGGGGTTTAGCACGGTGGTGGCGCATAACCCACAGGCGATGGAGAAGGACCTGCTCCGTTTTTTTACAGCGATCGCGCGGTATCGGGATCTGAAGCTGCAGAACCCTGTCAAGCAGGAGCTGCATGAGGTTTTGCAGAACGTAAGTGACCATCTCGTATATCCCTTCCCCTCACAGGAAATGCCTAACATGGGTTTGCCCTCCAGGTGCTCAACATCTACCGCCAACTGATCCCCCAGTTCAACGACTTCATTGCGCAACTCCAGCCCCAGGATCAGCAGGCCCTGAAGGCCACTTATGCGCTCTAAGTCACGCTTTAGATTTTGACGTGGATGGCGAGATGGCGGGTTTGCATTCTTCTACCCGAGCGAAACGAATCATGTGTTTCGTAGCCCTCGACCATTCCACTTCCACAACACACAGACGCACAACTCACGCATGGACGAAATAGATAGCTTTCATTCTCTGGGGAACCGGTCAGGAGAACGAACAGGGCAGAAAAAAAAGAAAGAGAGATTATACCCCCCCTACCCAACAACCCCTCCTCCTTGTGGCATGGCATGGCATGGAATGGCACGGCGCCGCAGAGATGGCCTCCTGTTTCCCTGACACATCAAACGAACCATCACATCGGGTCAACACCTCGTTTCTTTGACGCGTCAAGCACATGGGTATCGTCGGCATCGGAATCGGAAGCTTTCGAGAAGGGAACACCCCCCTCACCTCCCCTGGCTTAACCTTTCCCTCCCTTCCTTGATTCCTTTGTTTTCCTTTATTTTCTTCTATGCTACCCTTGTCCTTGTCCTTGTCCTTGTCTTTACCCTTGCCCTTCCATCCTTTTTCTCCCCTCCGTCGCTGGAAACGGGGAGAGGGGAGGGGGGGACAGAAGGAGAATTGGAGAAAGAAAAGATGGTCACCGATGCAGTCATCAAGGGGGGAGAGAGGTGGGGGAGGCTGAA
>Ga0247824_10000178_pt1 | contig 27737 bp, 25 predicted proteins | sample 13C_PalmiticAcid_FD_194412 | JGI IMG/M metagenome (GOLD analysis project Ga0247824, IMG submission 194412) | Soil microbial communities from agricultural site in Penn Yan, New York, United States - 13C_PalmiticAcid_Day48 | ecosystem: Environmental > Terrestrial > Soil > Agricultural land...
GAAAAAGAAAAAGAAAAAGAAAAAGAAAAAGAAAAAGAAAAAGAAAAAGAAAAAGAGAAAGAGAAAGAGAAAGAGAAAGAGAAAGAGAAAGAGAAACTAAAGTCAAGGCATCACAAGGCCGGTACTATGTGTGGTAAGACCGATAGACTACTGCTACGGCATCTTGAGTCAAGGGGTAATATACTTTGGAGCCGCTGGAGCAGAAAGAGTTCAAATTGAATCACCTGTAGACTGCTGATGTAGTGGTTCCTTTCTGTCTCCAACAACAACAACGCGACCCAGAGCACACCGCCAAAGAAAGGAGGCTCTCTGTTGACAACAACCTCTGGTGCGTTCAAGGCAAAGCAGTTCGTAGCGACAACGGTACCACGCCTTCTGTTCGTTGCCGGTGAGTCTCCATCTTCCCCCGCTCACACACCCACCGCCTCCAAGCAGAACCCAAACTCCATCTCCTCAACCGGCACCAGCAAATCGTCCCTCACGCCCGGCCCGCACGCAGCCGTCCCGACCCCCGCCACCCTCGCATCCAACCTCAACAGCGTCGCGTCCTCCTCCACCAGATCGCAAGGATGCCTCGCCGCCTGGACCGCCGCATCGCTATACCGCCCGACCTTGAAGCTAAACCGCGCGTCACAGTTCCCCGACCACCCCGCCGCGGCGTCGGCGCTCGTAGCCCGGATCCCGCTTCCCGCGCCGCCCGGCTCCCGCACGCTCACCCACCGCGTGCCCATGCGGTTACCGCCCTCCTGCGGCACCTCGTACGGCGTGTGCATCTCGGCCGCCGAGCCGGCGCGCCAGACCCCGACGCGCTGCGCGGCGCGCTTGTCCGGGTACGACTCGCCCGGCCCGAGGCCGAACCACGCCACCTGGTCCAGGCGGCGGGGCAGGCGGAGGTTCAGGCCCACGCGGGGCACGTGTTTGGGCGGGTACGCGCCTGCGGGCCGGAGGCGGAACGAGACGGAGAGGCGGCCGGTTGGGGCGATGGTGTAGGCTGTTGTGGCGAGGTAGCCCCAGTCGAGGATGGGCGGGGTGAGGAAGGTCGTGAAGGTGATTTCGGCGGCGTGGTGGGGGTGGTCGGAGGGGTTGGTGATGCGGGCGGAGCGGAGCTGGCTTGTCAGGGCGTCGACACCGAAGCGGTGCCAGTAGGGCAGGGAGTGCGGGTTGTCGTTGTCGGTTGGGGGTCGCCAGAAAGAGGGGATGATGGCAGCGCCGGTGGCTGGGTCGGGTTCAAGCAGGTTGGTGTTGCCCGCTGACCAGCGCGTGAGGTAGCCGCGGGATTTGTCAAAGATGAAGGTGAAGTTGTTGCCACTTACCCGTAGCTCCGTTTTGGTGGTTGCCACATCCAGGTCTTGGAACGCAAGAGGGGGATGGGTCAGGCTGACGGGTGGCGGTTGGGCATCACGGACACGGTGTTGGAACCAGGCAACTTCGTGCCCTGCGTCAGCCCACGGTGTTGCAGCCCGGAGACGGAGAGAAACCGTCAAGTACACCTCCGCTCGTGCGTCGGATGTAGGACTGTGTACTGTAGCAGGCAAAGGGATCTTGGCAGTCGAGCCTGGTGCGACCTCTGGTAGATCCAACAAGCCGGAAGCCACAAGAGTTGTGCTAAAAGAAATTAACGACGGATCTCCAAGGCAGTGCTTCGGAATCTCTCACCTGTCAGAAAATTCCTCCAGTTTGTAAGTCGCGGTGAGGTGCTCAAGGCCAACAAAGTTAAAAAGATTGGAGATAACAAGATAAGTTCCCTCGACGGCCATTCTCACGGGTTGGATCACCTTCTGGAGCTCGATCAAGCCAGGGGTCGGCTTGTGCGTGCTGTAGAGAAGGCCGTCCATGACAAAAGCACCATCGTTTGGTACGTCCCCAAAATCACCGCCATAGGCATAGTAAGATTTGCCATCGGCCTCTTCTTTCCAAAGGCCATGGTTAGCCCACTCCCAGATGAAGCCTCCTTGAAGCCGGGGGTAGGTGCGGAACGCCTCTTCGTAGTCTTCCAGCCAGCCTGGCCCGTTGCCCATTGCGTGTGCGTACTCGCATAGCATGATGGGCTTCTCAAAGGTCCCATCAGGGTTGACACCCTCCGTTTCAGCCAGCTTGATGAGCTGGTCTACAGAGGTATACATGTACGAGTACATGTCGGCAGATTTGGCGTGCGGATCCCCTTCGTAGTGCACCAGCCGTCCAGGGTCGACTCTCTTCGCGTAGTCGTACATGGCTTTGTGGTTCTGGCCGTAAAATGCTTCGTTGCCGAGGGACCAGATGATGATGGAAGGGTGGTTTTTGTCGCGCTGGACCATTTGCTCCATGCGGTCCAGGTAGGCGGCCGTCCAGGATGGGTTGTTGCTCGTGTACTGGGCGGCTTGAGGAAATGTGAGCTTCTTGCGCTCCTCATAGTCCATCTCTTCGGGAATGTCCTGCGGGCGTGCGACGGCGTCGTAAAAACCGTGACACTCGAGGTCTGCTTCGTCGATGACCCATAATCCGAGCTCATCAGCAATTTCAAACAGCTTCGGGTGGCTCGGGTAGTGGCTGCAGCGGAGGGCGTTGATGTTGTGCGATTTCATGAGCAGCAAGTCTTGACGGATGAAGTCCACGGGAACGGCACGGCCAAAGAGCGGATGGTGGTCATGTCTGTTCACCCCGTGGAACTGGATGGGCTGGCCGTTGACGCAGATCAAGCCATTCTTCAGCTCCACCTTGCGGAACCCAATCTTCTGATACACGGTCTGGGTGTTCGAGGCAGTTGTGAGTGTAAGCTCGACGGAATAAAGGTGAGGTGTCTCGGCGGTCCATTTCGCCGGGTCCTTGACCGAAATGGCGAGTTGAACCTTGCCGTCGTTGGCAACCTGTTTCTCTGCGCTACCAAGAATGCTCCCTCCATTCATAGGCAGCTCTCGAACTGTGACGGTGATGGCAGCTGTTGTTGAGGTGCGGACGTCGATGGTCGCGTTCAAAGTTCCGTTCTGATACTCGCCATCCAGGTCCGCCTGAAGGAACCAGTCCTCAATCCTCGAGTCTGATGGGAGAGAGATCAAGTGCACATCGCGATAGATACCTGTCTATGTTAGCGTCTGTGTGACCAGGACCGATTTTGGGGCTGCAAAACCTGAGAGCCACCATTGATCCTGGTCTTCAATGTAGGAGCCATCACACCACTGGTACACCGTCACAGACACTTGATTTGGGCCGTCTCTGTCGATGTATGGAGTTACATCAAACTCGTGGGGATTCCGGGATCCTTGAGCGTATCCAACCAACGTGCCATTGACCCAGAGGTGATAGGCGCTGTCGACGCCGTCGAAGCGTAGGCGGAGCTGCGACTGGCGGTCCCATGCCGAGGGCACACGAAAGAACCGGCGGTAGGTGCCCGTGGGATTCTCAGTCGGGACGTAGGGCGGATTCACGGGGATTGGATATTGGACGTTCGTGTAATGGGGGATTCCGTAGCCCTGGAGTTGCCAGTGGCCTGGGACTTTCAGAGTCGACCACTGGTCCTGGCCATCAGGGGGGGAGGCCGGGTCAGGTGCCTCCAATGGAGTCGCAGCGTAGTGAAACTCCCAGAGACCATTCAGGGCCAGGGCTGTCTCGGGGATGTAATAGGAGCGAGGCGGCAGTGCGTTTCTCTTGAAAACGGCCTCGTTGGCGTAGTCGGGCCTGCTCTCGTCTTCCTGGAGGGCAATGCCAGGCATCTTGGCTCCGGTCATTTTGATGGTGGCACGTGTGGAAAGCTGGCAAGGACTTTGGTTTTGATATGCTGCCTGTCTGGGTGTTTGGCCACTCTGATGTTGGATAATGTACCTTACTGTGCGCATGCGGGGTTCACGCTGTCGTTGGTGTTTTGTAGTGGTTGCTGCAGCCTGCAAGTGCCGTGTCCAATAGCGACTTCCCGCATTCCAGGTTTGCAAAACCACAGCACTCCCCGCACTGCCAGTCCCCGCACGCACTGAGGGGAACTCAGGAAGCCACCCACCCTCCGCCATCCATGCATCCCCGATATTCTGCATCTGGCATCAAGAGATCGGCAACGAGCGCGGTGGATGGCAACCTATTCCGTTTAGATGCCGCCAAATAACCCGCCAATCGGCTGCCTGCGGTTGCCGGATTCAGAGGGAGCTTCAGCGAGGGAGCATGCCTGCCACTCCGTGATCCCTGCTCGGCGAAGCAAGAGCCGAGCACCACGACGCGACCAAATGCCGCGCCATAGTTCAAGCCGCCAGGGTTCCACGCACAACGACTCCATGTCGTGTGCCATGTCACATCAGCCAATATCGCCCAACCGCGTCCTGCTACCAAAACGGAAGGTCTGGAAGTCCACGCTCTCTTCGTGTCACGGTGCGGGGAAGCAGATGCAACCGAAAAGTCGAGATGCCTGCGACAGCCCATATCAAGGCCGACAACAGATGGTGCCGTGCAGGGGGTCGTGGCTCTGGGGTGAAGTTGTGTGACATGGGGTCATGGGCTGGGCTGCCCGTCGACAGACACGACAAATAGCACATATCAGACTGACCAGAGCCCGAGATATGAACTGGCCAGTACCCATCCGTGCTCAGCAGGAGCCGAGCACTCCTCGAAACACCCGCCATCATGGATCCCAGCGCCGAAAAGACGGCCGCCGCCGCCGACCACGTCGAGACCGACGTGGCGGTCCAGCTTGCCCACGATGTTGACGACACCAAGTACTCACCATGGTCGCTGCCCATGATCCGCCTCTATCTAGTCTTGTCCTTGAGCTACCTCTGCGGCTGTCTGAATGGATTCGATGGATCTCTAATGGGAGGTTTGAACGGGATGACCAGTTACCAGCGCTACTTCAACATGTGAGAACTGCCACCCTAAACTCAAGCACAGCGCTCGACGACGTACTTTTACTGACCTCCGGAATGCTTAATTAGGACCACGGCGGGCTCGAGCACCGGTCTTGTCTTCGCCATGTACAACATCGGATCCGTGGCCGCCGTCTTCTTCACCGGACCCCTCAACGATTACTGTGGCCGTCGCTGGGGCATGTTTGTTGGCGCACTCATTGTCATCGTCGGCACATGCGTCCAAGCACCCAGCACTAGCACCCGCCAGTTCCTGGCCGGCCGCTTTGTGCTCGGCTTCGGCGTCAGCTTCTCTTGCGTCTCCGCCCCTTGCTACGTCTCCGAGATGGCCCATCCCAGGTGGCGAGGAACACTTACGGGCTTATACAACTGCACGTGGTATATCGGCAGCATCATTGCCTCGTGGGTCGTGTATGGCTGCGCTTACATCGACAGCCTGGACGCCTGGCGCATCCCCATCTGGTGCCAGATGGTCACCTCGGGCATTGTCTGCTTGGGCGTTTTCTGGCTTCCCGAGAGTCCGAGATGGCTCATGGCCCAGGACCGGCATGAAGATGCCGCCGAAGTGCTTGCAACGTATCACGGAGAGGGCCGCATCAGCCACCCCATGGTCCAGCTCCAAATGCAGGAGATGATGAAGCAGATCTCGACCGAAGCATCTGACAAGAAGTGGTACGACTACCACGAGCTCTGGAATACCCACTCCGCCCGCCGCCGCCTCATCTGCGTCATCGGCATGGCCGTGTTTGGCCAGATCAGCGGCAACAGCTTGAGTTCCTACTACATGGTTACCATGTTGCAGTCTGCCGGCATAACCGACGAGCACAAGGTCCTGGCCCTGAACGGGATCAACCCGGCTTTGGTAGGTCTAAAGTTGCCCTGTTTACACATAACCCGTTTTGGCGGTCTCCGGGGACATTGTCGCTTAGGCCCGGGGAAGACGTTGGCTCTGCCCCAGGCCACGATTTACCCCCGGATTGGTCCTGAGACATCGTTCCTTCGAGGAAGCTCGCTAACACTGTTGGACAGTCCTTCCTGGGTGCCATTCTCGGAGCCCGCATGACAGATCTCATCGGCCGGCGTCCCCTTTTGTTGTACACCATTGTCTTCGCATCCGTCTGCTTTGCCATCATCACAGGCACGAGCAAGATGGCCACCGACGACCCGACCCAGGTGGCCGCGGCCAACACCACCATCGCCTTCATCTTCATCTTTGGCATCGTCTTCTCCTTCGGCTGGACCCCCCTGCAGAGTATGTACATCGCCGAGACACTGCCCACGGCAACCCGGGCCAAGGGCACCGCTGTCGGCAACTTTGCGTCCTCGGTGGCGTCGACCATCTTGCAGTATGCAAGCGGGCCGGCATTCGAGAAAATCGGCTACTACTTTTATCTCGTCTTTGTTTTCTGGGACTTGATCGAGTGTGCAGTTATGTACTTCTACTTTCCCGAGACCAAGGACCGCACGCTCGAGGAGCTGGAGGAGGTCTTTTCGGCCCCGAATCCGGTCAAGAAGAGTTTGGAAAAGAGGAGTGCGCTAACTGTGTTGAACACTGTTGGTATTACCCAGGACGAGAAGGTTGACGCTGGCCTACCGTGAGCTTGAAATGGCCCGGGCGGCGTTGCGAGAGGAGAAGACACAGGTGTGAAGTGAAGCAGCTCAGAAATATTTGCAATTTACAGAGCTGTGCCAGGCGCAGTTCCATAATCATGGCTTTCAAGGCACTCTGGCTTGCCAGAGACAACAATGCTGCCATTGTTGGTAGGTCACTGTCAGTCGTCTCATTATGCAGTCCTAGAAAGGATTTAAAGGGCTGAGTAAGATCTCCCGAATTCATCAGTGGTGTGTACAGACGCTCGAGTGCAGCACCAGTCTTGCCCTGTTAGGTCAGGCCCTGTGAAGCCCTGTAAGCCCACCACATTCAATGTTACGTCAGGGGATTGGTGGTAGCTCCGAGATCCCGAGAGCTCGTCGCTTTTTACGGAGATAACCAGGCGAGTTAGTCAGCGTCCTGACAACCACCTCGTCTCTGGTATTCGACATATTTCCGAGGGGATTAAGAGTATAAGGAGAGAGAAAGGAACCTTGACCTTTGCTCCAGTCGATCACAACCGGATCAACAAGTTAGCAACCCCGAACCCCCGCCCAACCATGTCTCTCTCTGGCAAAGTCGTTCTCATTACCGGTGCCTCCAAGGGCATCGGCCGGGCCACGGCCGAGCGTGTCGCCGCTGACGGCGCTTCGGTCGTCATCAACTACCTCTCTGACAGCAAATCCGCCGACGAGGTGGTGTCCAAAATCGGTCACGACCGCGCGTTGGCCGTGCAGGCGGATGCGTCCAAGATTCCAGATCTGGAAAAGCTTGTCAACGCGGCGGTGGACAAGTTTGGCCGGATCGACGTCGTGATGCCCAACGGTTTGTTCCCCTTGCCCTTCTAAAGTCCAACAAGAAAACCGGGCTGACCAATGTGTTTTTTGTAATTAGCTGGTGTCATGGGCATGCACGACCTGGAACACACCACCGAGGCCGCGTTCGACCAGCACTTCAACCTCAACGTCAAGGGCCCGCTGTTCCTCGTGCAAAAGGCCGTCCCGCACATGGCCCCCGGGGGGCGCGTCATCTTTGTCTCGACGGGCCTCAACTCGGCCACGGGGGTGTCGCCGGGGTATATGCTGTACGTCGCAACCAAGGGCGCCGTCGACCAGATGGTGCGGGCACTGTCCAAGGACTTGGCACCAAAAGGCATCACGGTCAATGCCGTCGCTCCGGGTCCGACGGGAACGGAGCTGTTCTACCACGGCAAGAGCGAGCAGGTGTTGGAGATGCTGAAGAGGCAGAGTCCGTTTGGGAGGTTTGGCGAGCCGGAAGAGATTGCCGGTGTGGTCGCGTTCCTGGCTGGGGAGGATAGTAAGTGGGTATCGGGACAAGTCTTGCGGGTCAACGGGGCGAACATGGTGTAGACTGTCTAACCAAGGTCAACTCCTGAGAGTTTCAACTTTGGCTTTAACCGCATGGTTGACACGGAGGCTCGAGGCCCATACGAGGATGAAAGCGGAGACGTATTGTTTCATTCAGGGTCTAAGTCTATAACATGATGCCTGTTTTTGCGCCCTCTTTCGCAGACTCCCAAGTCAATACGTGAACCGGAACCCCTCCTGAGCCATGTTAGCCATCCGGCGACCTAGAACTTAGACGACGAATGGGGCAGTCATACCGTATTCTCCAGAACGCCAGACCTCCGGCTCTGGGACCTGTTGGCAACGTAAAAGTGAACAGAAAGACCAAAGACAACGCTGATCATCAAAATGTGCGACCTAGTTGTTGTTAGTTTTGGTCACGATGCTTGGAGAGATGAAATTACCCAATCGAAACCCAGACAGCCGTGGTATACGAGGGCGCTTCAAAGTTGCGGACGATGAAGCTCCCTGCAATGCCACCGGCACCATTGAACATTGTGCAAGCCGCAACCGTAAACACACGTTTCCATTGCCTGTTGGAGTCATGTTAGCATTAATTCCGGAGTCGGCTTCGGTAGCTGCATACCCAACGACGTTGTTTGCCTGGTAGGCTGTCAAGGCAGCCCAGTTCCCGACGTACGCCCCTGTGGCGAGAAAGACTCCAAAATACCGAGCCCCAGAGTTGCTGGCAAACCCCAAAACGGCGAAACCTGTGATGAGACAAAGCGCATTAAATGCGATAATAGGCGCGCGGATGCGATATTTGTCGGCGAACCAGGACGAGACCAGCACGGGCACAACGGCGTAGTAGTAAGGCGGCGCAGACAAGATGATGGCGGCATCGGACGAGTACCCGAGGCCATTTTCCAAGATGATGGGCACAAAGTAGGCCAGGGCGGTCGAGACGATATTCTGCATGAAGAACAACGAGGCGAAGGCCCAGACCTTGGGGTCCTTGGCGTGGACGAGGACCTTGGCGAGGGCGAAGTCCTGGGCCACGAGGTCTCCGCGGTCGACCTGGATCCGCTTGGAGACGATGCTCGCCTCGTCGGCCGAGAGGAAGCGAAAGCTCTTGTGCGAGTTCTCCGGGAAGTCGATCATCCACCAGAACGTGACGACACCGATGAAGCAGGTGCACAAGCCCTGCACAACGAACATCCAACGCCAGCCCTCCAGACCACCTCGGCCGTCCATGCGGTTCAGACCGTAGTTGACCAGGCTGCCCGTCGCGAGCACAATGACCTCGCCGCTCTGCATGAAGGCGAAGCGCAGCTGCTGCTCTCTCCGGGGATACCAGGTGCTAATCAGGTACGCAAGACCCGGGAAGATGCCCGACATGGCTGCGCCGAGCAGAACACGCAGAACAATCATCTGCTGCCAGGTCCGCACGAAGCCGGTGCCCAGCGTGATGATGCCAAAGGCGATGGTGATGGCGGTGAACCAGACCCGCGGGCCGAGAATGCGCACGGCAATGGTCGAGGGCAGCTGGAACACGATGCTGGATATGGTGAAGATGAAGATGGACACCGAAAAGCGGTTCCCGTGGTCCAGGCCGAGGTCGGACAGCATCGAGGTCACTGCGGCGCTGGAGATGACGCCGCTGTCCAAGAGGTTGAGGCTGCAGAGGATGCCGGCGATGGTGCACAGGCGGAAATCCACCTTGCGGCGGATACGGCGCTCCAGGGCATCGTCCGGGTCGATGGCGGCGGGGGCGGGCCCGGCTATGCCATCGTCCTCGGCGGCGTCCGAGACGGCATCCCCAAGGTCGGAGGCGTCGTGGGTCATGGTGCCGCTCTTATCTTGTCTGGTGACTCCAGTGAGCCCAGTCTTGAGTGGCGTCGGCGCCGGCGATGTGGCCGGGAGGGGTGTATGCGACATGGCTGTCCCGGAACCTCTGACGGAGGGGGTTTGGAAGGCGACGAGCTGTGCATGCGATGGTCGGGCAACGGTCAACCCCCTCGGTCGGCGCTCCGGCTAGAGCCGAGAGACGGCCCGGCAACGGGGCTCCCTTAAAGATCTGGGTGGGGCTGCGAGATCGCCCTCGGCAGAGCTCAGCAGAGACCCACAAAGCACATCGAGTCCACAACTCGACTCTTTGCCTCTGCGATTACTCCGTTCTGTGCAAAGGCTTCAAATTGCTGACATATTTGGCCAAATGGCTGACTAACTCTTGTCTTGAATCTTACACACCACACACACAAACCTGCTGCTGCATACCGACACCTCTATGCAAGTTTCCGAAGCTGAAAGCCGTGCAACGGCACCCCGTACCACCCGCAAGATACCCCGTAAGACCTGTGAAACCCGTAGGAGACCCGTAAGGGGCCTGCAATAAACTCAAAACAACTGCAAAACGGCGAGCAAACGGAAGGCGCGGCCCAGACCAGGACTTGCCAGCAGCCGATGGCTGCCATCGCCGTAAATACGACGTGGGTGGTGAGGGAGAGAATGTTTGTGGTGGTTTGAGCGGGAGGCGCCTGACCGCCGGGGACGTGCAGATGAGTTGGGTGGGCGGCCGCGGTGGCTCTTGGCCGGCGATGGTTTGATTGGGCGCAAAAGGCCCTCGAAGATCACGAGCCCGTAAACGTCTTGCTGGCTCCGGTCATCGCAAGCCAACATTTCGTCGACGGTGGCCGGATTGTGGCCAGGGTTGAGGTTTGATCTTGGATGATTCGCGTTGGCGATTTGGGAAAAAGAAAAAGAAAAAGGAAGGACAAGGTGGAAGTAAATTAATAAGAGCTAGATTCCCACAAACTGCCAGCAGTACAGCCTGTAGGAGTATCCATTCCCGTGTCCCCTCCATCGTTGTCATCCTCCACCCGCGAGCTCGAGTGTTCCGCCACGGTGCCTCACCCGAAATGTAGCAGGAACTTAACCTACTCGACAGTCTAGTAGCATTCGAGCGGCTGCGCCCGCACGCTCGCAAACATCTCTACGACGAGACACCCCCGCGCGAGTACGTAGATGAGCATCAGCCCGAGAACCAGCAAGGTGAGGAAAGAGGGACGCGGTTGGTTATGTGGACTCTGAAGGTTTTCTTTTTGGTTTTCTTTTTTTTTTTTTTGAGTGAGATAGAATGACACTTCCTCCAAACATTCAAGAGTGATCACGTTGGTGCTCCCCGGGCAAGGTTGTGGACGTCTTGCTGCTGGTGTCGCTTGAGGTCGCTCAAGGCTGTGAACCCCCTTGGCCGCGAGCAGAAGAAAGCCCTATTAATAGCTTGGCATACAGTGGATCGTCCAAGGCATTATCTCCAGCGTCCCCTCGCCCAGACGAAGCCGGTCATATCGATCTCCCAGAATGAAACGCCCGGCGCGTTCGTTCAACACATCTTCCTTGGACCGGGTCCACGCGAGCAGGTCTTGATAATGAGTCAGCTCCCGATGCCCGTCATACAGCGGGTAAACCCATTTCCAAGGCCAGGCAAAATCGGCATAGAAGCGGGCGAGGCCGTCCTCGCCGAGGCAAGCCAACGGTTTGAGGATGCGGTCGTAGCCGGCGAGCACTTGGTCCCCCTGCGCCTGTGTGACTAGTTTACGCTCGTCGGGGCGCGCTGGGGGCCAGGCCAGCGATCCCGCCATGGTCAACCGTAGCGTGAGACCGGGCGTGTTGATCTTGTTCCTGGCCCAGTCGATAGTCGCGACCCAGTCCTGGAGGGCCGGATGGCCATCGTGCGGCCAGCACGCGTAGTTATGTGGGGGAAAGACGATTTCTAGAAAACGGAGGTAGCCGAGGCAGTTGACGGGGACGATCTGGCGCAGAAACTGGCTTGCTGCAAAACGCTCGGCCGGGTAGGAACTCGGAGGTTGTGCGTGGACATCCTCGGCCAGGTCCCAGACGTCGTAGTGATATGCGGGTACCTTTATGGTCTTCAAAACATCGAATGCTATATAGGGGACGCTCGATGCTAGCGTATCATTCACAACGAAGCGATTCAGCGAGAAAAAGACGAATCTCGCGTCCTCCAGGAGAGTCCGGCAGATGAGGAACAAGGGTGTGGGCGGAGCCCAGCAGCGGCAGGAGGACGAGAAGGCGGCGTGTCGAATGCGGCAAAAGCAGCCGGCGGCGTCGGAATATACCGCGACGCCGTCCTTTCTATACTCCGGGATATAGCACCCCGAAAATTGGCATCCGTGGTGTAGAGCGGGCGGGCACGGTATGTCGTCCCATATGCAACATCCTGCCTCGGGACGTAGGTACCCGCGCGCTAGCTCCAGCCTGGCCCACACCACTTGTCTCCAAGGGGTGACAAGGTCGGTATATTCGAGAATGCGAAGACGTAGCTCCCGGGGAAGGCTTAGGAGGCGATCCCCCGAGAATGAGGGAGGCGAGGCGGGTTCCGGCTTATGGCAGGCTTGCAGCGCCGCACGTCGTGCGATCTGGCCGAGTTGAGGATTTGGACTTCTGCAAAGCCGCACATGACATCCCTTGAGCTCTGGAAACAAAAAGAGTGGCGCAACAACTTTGGTCGCTATATCGGCCTCTGCTTGTTCATCGAGGTCGCACACCAGGGAGAGCTGGAGGGCTCCAGGGCGAATACGCGAAGACAAGAATTCTGCTGTCCGGAGCCATTCGTCCAGCATCGGCCCGGCCGCAGCGTCGCCGTTCTGAAGGGGGCTGTCGTGGCGGGCTGTGTGTTGGCTGTGGCAAGTGGAATAATGCGGAGCGTCCACTGCGGCCGTGCCGCGGCAGCACGTCCACGTGCCGAGCCCGTCTCCATGGGGCTTCCGGTGATGACACGAGCTTTGGTTCAGCACAATCTTGAGACTGGCCAACGCGGCGAGCGACGAGGCGGTGAGGTTTCGCAGCGGCTGAAGCGACCGTTCGGCGCCGTGCCTGTAGTGGATGACGAATTTGTTGGATGAGAACAGCAATGCCGATGCCTCGCGGTAGATGGCGCGGCACGACAGCAACAGACCTCGAAAGAGCAGACGCCCGGAGGTCGACGGGTCGACGAGCGACGCCAGGTCGAGTCCCGGCAGGTTCAGGTCGAGGTCCACGTCGAGGAGCCCCGCCGAGTCGACGGGCTCCGCCGGGTCATCGACGGCACCCGCGAGGTCGAACACCATCGGGGCGCCATCCCAACGCGCCACGCCGAGGTGCAGGTAAATGCGGCGTCGAACGGACAGGGGGAGGCGTAGGAAAAAAAGGACGAGACGAACCGCGCAGCTGCAGCGACGCCATTTTCGCGCGGAGAGGGGGCTGTGAGCCTCGCAGCCAGGTCGGTGGGCGGCGCGCCTAATTGAGGAACGGGAACCACGAGACGGCGCAGCTGTCGCGTTGGTGGGGGCGCGATTGGATCAGAGCTTGGATAAGTGAGCAAGCCTCTTTTGACCCCGTTTCCCTCGTCTACTGCTGTGGCTGGGTGGCCGAGTCCGTGTGAAAATGAAGCGCTTACTCCAGTAACCACCAACACAACGCAGAACAAGGGTAAGTATTCGCCGCCGAGGCAAATTCTCAAGCAGCATCTATAGTGTCTACAGTCAGCGTCCCACGGAGGCGCTTATATTCGTCGAGCGCCTCCGTCTCTGCCACGTTCTCGTAAAGCTCCCATATTTCCACTTCATAAGCAGTTCCAGGCCGCCGTCGTCTAGCCCCCTATCGCTACAAATCTCCTCTCCTGGGAACTCTTGCTCACCCCTCTCGTCCCTAACTATTAAGGAGAGCGCCCGTCAAAAGGTTGATTCGGGATGTCGGGCTACCCCATCTGCTGCGAACTCGCCGCCAGTGCCACCATGGCAAACTTCCAGAAAGAGGACCCCATGCTGCTGGACTGTCCGACAAACCGTCAACGGTCTCTCGGAATTGCAGATGGGCAAACCTTGAAAGTATTGCCTCAAAGCAGCAACAACCTGTGACAGGGGGCTTGAGGGTGGTCGTTTCCGGAATCTGGTACCCCGACAAGGAACCAATCAACGGTGGGATTGGTGATCGGACTGAGAAGTACATCCCGCTGCCGAGAAGCAATCCATTGCCGAGAATGAAGATCTAACTTTGCGAATCAACGTTTTCCCTGCGGCGGGAAAAGGTGGAAAATCTCTCTGCCCAGGCAGTTGGGCTAAACGTCGAGCAATGGGGCGAAGAGCACTCCACATGACCTCGGCCTCTTCACTCTTGATACACAAAACTCTGGCCGTCCTGGACACCTGCCCAAAGATATATCATCTTAGGGATGTAGCTGGATTGGGGGAACGAAGACTTCATCAGGTCGCACACGAAGAGATACCGGCTTGCCATAAATCTTTGCCTCCTCGAGCGGATGGGCACAACATGGACAACAAAAAAGGGGATATGGATTGTCACTCCGAAACCCCCAAAAGGTTTGATCTTCAAGGGAGAGACGCCAGATGGTGGACGTTCCTTCTTTGGGTATCCGAGTAAACTCCTGGTCTAGGACGCCGATGATGGTCCTCTACCTCTTTGTCGAAACATGCAAGCATCTTTGTCGGCTCCCCAGGTTTGCTGCTGTTGCGAATGCAGAAGGAAAAACTCTACCTCTACTCATCGGCCTTCTCCTAGGCGAGGTGGAGATAGCTTCGTAGTCTCGGTCCCGTTTTCATGTCGTCTACAGGCCCAGCGAACCAGGTTGATGTCGTTCGAGAGGAGAGCCTCGGTGATCTGTAATCAACCTTACAATGCGGCTTCAGTATGAGAGGTTTACCAACGTTCCAAGTCTTTGGCGCTTCAGTCATCCCCCCGTTGCAAAAAAAACATGACTGCCTCCAGAGAGGGTTCTTGGGCAGCCCAATCCACGGCGGTTCTACCCAAAACGTGGGTCTGTTCCATCCTCGCCCATCATTAACTACTAGATCACTTTGCTGAGACACGTTATGTCACCCTGATCCACTTGCGCCGGCCGCTTAGGTCAATCGAAAGGGGGTGGCCGCGTCGCCTGAGAAGCATGGCGCATCGTCCGCCTTCCAGTCAACAGGTCTCAGCTGTCTGCTTTCAGATGGAGAATGTTAAAGCCAGACACCACATGCCCACGGCCAGAGACAGGGAAAGGGGTTCCCAGGTCAGAAAACAGGGCGTGGATTACGCAGACTCCCATACCTCCCCGTCTGGATCTCATAGTCTGTAGGTGGCAATCAACCCAGCTCCATCCCAGACCGTTCCCTTCGGTTTCAACGAAGACATTGAGAGATTGTGCGCGGGTGCCGTTTCACCGCGGTGCCCAAAACAAGGAGATGGAAGGGACTGTCAAGATCCTGTTACAGTCGTACCCCGTACAAGCATTCCTTTTTGATATTGCCGAAGGCTTCCGAGTTGGAAACCAGATTCATGGCGAGATGCTTGAAAGCTTCGGGTTCTACCAGTGCGCTTTGAGACCGGCGTAGAAAGGGAGAGGGGGGGGGGGGCCGGCGCTCGCCTACGTCAGGGGATTAGGTACGTTTGTACACATGACCAGCGCAGTGCAGTGGGGGGATGTGAATTGGACCTAGGCAGGGGAGAAGTGACTCTGATGGGAATTCGGAGATGCTGTACCTGGTCTGGTGTACGCACATATGGATTGGGCTGTGGCTACCTCCCTCACCCTGAACATCCTTGCGCTCGCTTTCGGAATTCGATATCGCGATTCGATTATGATTCGTGAACCCACCATCAAAATGAAAGAACACGATCGACTGCAGATCATCGTGTATTAGGGGCACGACCTTGGCCGAGCTTGGCTAATACGGAAGTCGGGGCATCCGACCCTCGGAATTCCAACTCGGGTTGTCCAAGAAAGAAAACTTGGAAGTTGGTCTGCGCTTCGTCACCTAGACAGAGACATTCTGAGGGACAAACTCGGTCAGGCGAGATACAAACAGTATCTGACCGCGTTTGCTGATGAAACAAAGCTTCCCACGAATTCTGGCCCAGGATAAGGTATTTGGAAGCACAGCCCCTTCGGGTTGTAAAGCCCAAGTCTCTTGACAATGGTAGGTCAACCGACGACAGTGGTCACTATCAGAAATATGGGACAGCCAAAGAATCAAGATCTGGCCTCTCGCCGCGACCAAGGGCAATTGTGTTCCATCATGTGGACTGTAGGAGCATTGCGATAAACGGTCTTGTTCTGTGATGTGAAGTCACGCGGCAGTGAGGGCTTTTCTCGGGCGACCGGGTGGACCTGACGAGCGCGGGTCAACATTGGGGCCGTCGCCTGGCAATGCAGGAGCCGTCCTCTGACGGGCAGGACACAGCGCGTCGCGTGCACCAGACTGACTCAAGCCAACTCCTTGCTGCCTCGATCCTCCACCTTTTTGCTGTTGCTGCCTCACTGATACACAATGGATGCCGAGAAGGACCGATGTCGGTGGAATGGGCAGAAAGGGAGGGGTACCCGGCCTCGCCAGTTTGCGGACACTCAAACAGAAGATGTGCTTGCTGACTATCAAAGAGATGATAACCCAGCACATTGAGGGCGCAGGGCGGACGATGAGTGGTCTAAACGCAGTACCATCCGAAGACCGAAATAGTGACTGGCTGGATTGTGGACCAGCGTTCTCCAACCACGTTAATAAAAATGATCGCCATGGAGTTACTGTGGCCCCATCTGGGACCTTCTCAACTCTGCTACAAGGAGGAGGCCAGGAGGATGGACAAAAAGGGTCTAGTTCAAAGATAGTTATCGTGGTCCGGAGTGAGCCGCGAGTGGGCTACCCTCGCAAGAGGCTTGAGAGAGGTGACGGCCAGGCATTGAGCAGGCTCGAGGCAGGATGCCGTTAACGAGTTGCGTGTGTGGCTCGGTGAAGGACTGACTGCCCGGGTCTTGGCAGAACCGCATGTGCCGAGTCCCGTTCTGCCCCTCGCAGCTTGAAGACCAGACAACCAGACAACCGCTGCATCGAAGTACACCGGTTCGACTGAGAGGTGGGCTGAGTGTAGCTGCCGCTGGGTCAATACGAGCACATACAGAATCTGTTTGACTCGCGAGAAGCTCCGTATCGATGGCAACTTGGATTCCTCGCTTCAAGATGATCATCGAAGAGGGACGCCCAGTCCCCGTCGCCCACCGCCAGACTGACGTTCCCTCAAGCTCCCCGCCGCGGGCTCGGACTGGGGGAACAGGTTTGAATTTTTTCCTGCGGCGGAGAAAACCAGGTCGGCAGGTGACACGGCGGAACCAGTGATTCGCTGTTGGCTATCGGCAGAAATTGGTCCGGCTATGTCGGCCAAGGAGGTGATCGACAGTTGCCGACACAGTGCGACTCATGCTCTTGGACAACGGAGAGATGCAGCAGGCGTGGGAATCGAACACCATTCTTCCCACCTCCTGAAAGGCCCTCTGACATGTTGGCAGAGGCTGGGTTTGAGGCGAGCAGTTGTGTCTTCGTTGGCAACATGACCGACGTACTCGAGTTCCCGTTCTGTCACCTGTGGCGACGCACTCCAGCCGACGGCCGGGGACAAGAGATGGAGGGAAGTGTGAGGTAGGGAGGTACTTTGGGTTGCCTGGAGCTGTGTGCGGAATCGGCGCCCTCCTCCGACTGCCAGCGACTCGGACTCTTGGGTTGCTGCACGGTGGCCTCTCGACGTGATAAGTTGGAAACCATATTTAGACTCGTCCGCCTGTGTTTCGCCATGGCGAAGGGTGGGGGACCCTTGTTCGACTAGAGACCACGCACGGCAAGACGGTGAGACGGCAGGGTGGTGACGCAACGAGACTCATATGTCATCCCCCAACGCCACACCAAGTAAGGTTTCTCGCTGGACGAGGATCACCATCATGGATAAGGTGCCGCGCGAGTGTGCTCGTCTGTTCTGGTCTTCAGTGAACCGGGTGCGTCCTGGGCGAGCTTGGGTCCTCGGAACTCGAAACGGCAGCTCTTCCCCGCACGCCGTCTCGCGCCAAGATGCCAGGTCGTCTCATGCATGTCTGAGATTCTCAACCGGACCATCAGGGTCCAAAATTGTTGGAGAAAGCACAGTGTGCGAAGCGGCCCTCGAGGTGCGTCAGGGTCCATGTTGTGTTTCTCTCATTCGTCAGCGGCGGCGGGGTCATGACTGGGATTGAAGCTTGCCAAAACAGGGAAGGCCAGGGAAGGAAAGGAAGGCCAGGGTTTGCAGCCACGGGATGCTGTCGTGATTTTCCGCGGGTTGGGGTGGCACAGCTTCCACCGACTCTGGCGTGTCGAGGAGGCAGCGACTGCGGTGGTGTTCTGACTTCGGTCGAATCTGATCAAAAACGTCGACGAAGTGTGTTTGGAAGCCTCAGCACGGAGCCGGTTCCGGAGTGAAAAGTCAAAAAGCAGACGCGCATGTGCTGCTTGCAACGGCTGCGGCAAGTCCAGCGCGGGAAGAAAAGTGCCGTCTGCAGGTCACGGCGGCCACATGCCGGATATGAAGAAGATCCCCTTTTTTGTTCCATTCTCGATGTGTGCCACTGTGGAGGATGAGAATCCCATTCCCGCCCACCAAACGCCGATCGGACCCCTGCTCGAGCCCTGTTGGTCATTTTGGGGGTCCTCTGAAAAACCCGCCCAGCATGCCAATCGGCGTGGCGGCTTTTGGCGTCATGGTGCCGATCGCCGACCGCTCTGGTAAGTGGACCCTAAACACCAAACAACGTGTGGGACCGTGGGCGAGCTCAACGGGTTGTGCCTGAGGCATGAAAAACACCCGCTGCAGAGTAAGGGGGGTAAATGACTTGTAAATTACGTCTTTTCCGTAACAAACTGCCAAACCCTCAGCGCTGCCAAACATAACATCATCAACCAGGCTCTTGCTATTCTAGACAGTACTGGGCTCTTGCTCACATGCCAGTTTTGGTGTTTCAGAGCCTTAAATTTATTTCCTTTTTCTTCGAAGCGGACGGGTTTCGACTATCAACGCCGTAATCAACTCTCCCAGACTCCGTAACTATTCTGTCATTGTAGTGTACCGAGATTACGACGCGATACAGTTTTGGCGTGGTTGGTCAAAGCCCCCGCCAGCCCACCCGTGTCGCTTCAACACGCCGTTACCTCGCTCCCTCTCGATCGACATCCCGACTTCCACAGAGGGCATCCCAAAACAGATCCTGGTCCTCCGCTCCTGTGACAGTCTTGGGAGGGCCCCTCGCAACCAGTCGCCGCCCAGTACATCAAGGCACGGCTTGCTGATCGCGGCAGTGGAAACAGGACACAGGAAACACCTCCTGACCAACCCCCCCGACCCCCCGTCGTTCGTCGAACAATCGCCGCCGTTTGCCCCTGCTTTCCGTCGACTCCAATCGCGCTTCACCGGCCTTTCCCGCGCCTCAATCCTGCCCTCGTCTCGGTCACCTGTTCTGCCTTCTGCCCAGTCCCCGCTGTCCGAGGTGGCCTCCCCCAGTCTCCGGCCCGCCTGCTTATTGGGCGACTGACGTCCGTCGACGTCTGCTGCGCCGGTCCCAGTCGGCCCCACGACTCCACGAAGCAGGACCCGCGGCCCCGGCCCAAGACCCACCAGCGCCTCGCCTGATCTGTCTTTTGCGCTACCCCTCAGAGGTTCCGCTCCCAGATTTGCTCCCTCTTCCATCCCAGAACCACCCGAACTCAACAACCTTTCCATCCAAAATCCGACGCGCCCAACTCCTCGACGACACTCAACCCTGCGCCACCCACACTGCTGGATGGTGGCGACAGCAACCTTGCTGGGTTGACTGCGTGAGGAGGAACTGGTTATTTTCGTCCATGACCTTCGCGCCATCCTTTGCTCAATATCCTTCGAAACCTCTGCATGCGCGTTCACCGCCTGGAACGGCCGACCAGTCCTACCGCTCTACTCTGCCGCACCGGCCATTTTTAATCCATAATGGGAGACGCCAGCCTGCCAAAAACATCAAGTCCGGACTGGTCGGATTCATCATCGGGGTCGTCCTTGGATATCCACGCGCCCAAACCCATGCGGCCAAGGCTTCCGAGCCGCAAGAGCAGCGGCACCATGATTGTGCCTCGCGACTCAATAGAGGTCGGGCCCGTTGAGTTGCACGTCGGGCCAGACGATGTGAGGGCCATGAGCCCGAGAAGAACGAGCGAGGACATACAGGCGCTCGGCCTGGAGGCGAGGGAGGAGCTGCAGAAGTGAGTGCAAGAAACCGCCTGAGGAGGAGTTCACCCCCCTGCCCAACAGCCAGGCTGACCGCTGCACCAAGGCACGCCAAAGCACTGCAAGACTCCCTGGTCAACCTCTTCAACCGGATCGAGGCGGTGAAGGAAGAACACGACAAACTCGACAACAACAATAGGTTCCTCCAAAAGTACATTGGAGACCTAATGTCAACGAGCAAGATCACGTCGTCCAGCAGTCGAAGCAAAAAGTAGGCAGGCGGTTGCCATCCCCGTCTGCTGGAAAGAGACGGTCAAAGAGGAGGCGAAGGACAAGGAGGTCGAGTTGAGGGAGGACGGATGTTGGGACATGCCTGCGGTCATACCTCGACACACCATTTGATCGCACGACGACGTTTCAGTCCGGCAATCCTCTACCATGCCTGGATGCTTTCTGTCGACCGCGGCCAGGTTGACGAGTGCAGGCTGGGAGCGGGGAGCGACGAGCGACGACTACCGCAGCAACAAGGGTATAACCCATCATGATTGATGACCATTTGGCATTCGATTGGATCGATTCCCGGGCCCGCGTCACCGGCATCGAATGACAGCTCGGAACGTCGATATTCTTCACGGCGGTCAGCCGCCGGCACATCTTTCTGGACTTTGTTTTTTTATGGGTTTACTGGGGCTACAGGAGTTGGGGTTTGCGTGCGAGTCTGTTTTGATATGGATGGAAGACGTTTATACCACCATGCGCGTCTCGGTTTTCAGGGTTTCTGAGGGCAGAGAAAAAATTACCCCGGGTACACGCTCTGCATCATTACAGCCAGGGCAGTGGGATTACTTGACGAACGAGCTCGGGGGAACATGGGGTTTTGGATGGGGCATTTGTCTTACCACCCAAGTTAAAGGCGTCAAACGGGAGGGTCTGCTTTCGCCGTTGTTCAAGGGGGAGGTGGAAGGATATGGGAGGTTCTCCCCATGATTGCTAGTATCTATCGTTCCAGATGATTGTGTGAGTAGGTAGGTAGCAACGCCGTCGTCGTTGGGTCCGTTTTGGTCCGTGAGGAAGATTCGGAATGCCAAGCGAACACCAACTTAGCTTGGTGCCGACCCCGTCTCAGCCCGTTTTCTCAAAGAGATGGGATGAGGCATCGGATCTGGGGCCGTGAGATCGGCTTCTTTTGCCACTGTATGTCAGTTCGGGGGAAGGTTCACGGAGAGACCGGGGATCTTGGACGGCCTGACGCCCCTGAGTGACGTCAGTGGTTGAAGCTGCGGCTGGGTGCGACGTGGGACCAGCTCAGGCCAGCCGGTGGCCAAAGACAACGGGCAGCTGCAGCCTTGCCAACCGGCCGCCTTCGGCTCATTCCGTCTGACACACGGGTTCCCGTGCCAAGTTGCTCTCAGCTGCGCCGCCGCAAACCTTACCCCTGCCAATGCCCCGATTCCGCGACGTGGGGATCTCCGGGCTTTGTTGCTGCTGGCTCGGCGAGCCCAAGGATGATGCCACTTTGACGCGGTCTCTCGCTTTCTGTACTCTGTACAGTGTAGCGGTTTCTCGCCTTTCACCTGCTGAAACACGGTCTTCATCGCCACTTCATGGCTTGCAAAGCACTAACCAACCGCCTTGCCGCCGACAGCCAAATTGGTTGAGCTGTTGGACGGAAGAGCACCACATGTCGGACAGGTCCTTCCTCATGTCCAATGGGGTCCAGGAGGATGGGGGTTGGGGTGAGTCAAACGGGTTATGCGAGAGCGGGTAAGTGAACAAGAAGTGAAGGAAGGGCATTATGAGAGGACTGGGAGGGCCGTCCTGAGCACAGCCGTCATTCGGGTCATCCCCTCTGGGCTGAGCCGGCGTGGCGCAATTGGTTAGCGCGTCAGACTTTTAAGAAACAAGAGATCTGAATGTTGCGAGTTCGAGTCTCGCCGTTGGCGGTTGAGTTCTATCAAGCGACCCGTGATGATAAGTTTTTGGTGGTTTGGCCGTTTCTCATCAAAAACTGCACTTTCTTTATTGCTGATGGGAAGGTATTTCGTGGTGCCCGGGACTTCATCTTCCATTTTGGCGTTTTGGTGCGAGGGAAGGAGCACGTTGATCACCTGAGTCTTGGAGGATTCAATGTGGGTGGAGTGACACAGGACCTAGCACGCTCAACACTCAAATTCGCAGTGCGCATCAGAGTCTGAGAGAACCCATCAAATTCAATGGTCAATACTCTACAACTGAGAGCAATCAAAGCAATAACTGCAGATACTATTAATTGCATGACCACAGATGGGTACTGGCAGACAACAGCAGCCTTGACCGAACAACGGGGTTGCAAAAGCCCTTCACAACGTAACGTCGTGACCCAGAACCTTGGTTGAAGATGCATCGCAATGGAGAATCGCTTGTCATGAGGATTGAGGCAAAGAAAACACAGTATGGTAGCTAGGTGCTTCCTGTTATCTGTACCTTTCTTGTTAGGATTCACCGCCCACCAACCCCACTTACATGGTGGCGAGCCAGAGCAAACGAGTACACCACCACGAGGACCTTTTCCGACCTCTCCACAACACAGCCCCAAACGCTCCCGCCGAGATCGCGAATCGATCAGATCAACGACGAGGACCGACAGGCTCTGGAAACGGCCGCTCGACAGGCAGCCACAACTGCCGTGAAGGCCGCCTGCCGTCTGCGGCCTGCCAACGAACTACCTAGGCGCCTTTCAGAACAAGCGGACGAACCATCGACTCCTGCCTTGAGGCTCCGGGCCTCATTGCTCAGAAAGGTAGCGGAGGCTCCCCAACCAAACCGCACCTACTCACGTCACCACCGTACCTACTCCGACACCGACGTCGGAAGGTAGAAAAGCCCGACCACTAACCGCCACATCGTCGGCCTTAGACTTCCGCCTCTCAACTAGCGAGTGGCGGTTATCGAACTAGAGTCGGGGCCAGCGTCGAGGGCTAGTCCTGAGGACGACGCCGCCTTTAAGCGGTATCGAGAACTAGCACCAGAGCCATCGTCGACCACGACATCCTTGGTGGCCTCTCCAACCACCCACACACATTCCCCCGAAACACGTCACCAACCAATGATCACACGCGACACCAGCTCCATCTTGGCTCAGGAGTGCGGCACGACAGCCACCAATCCAACGCCCGACAGACGACAGCCAGAGGTTGCTTCTGACACGGACCAGCCTGGCACACGGCAGCTCTTTTACCAACGCTGGGAACCCCGCCAGCCACCGACAGTGACAAACACCAAGAAGACATCACCGCGTGCCCTGGCGTAACAGCTGGCATCTTCGGAAGCATGACAAACAAAGGGACTCGTAGAGATGACACAATTGTCACACATAAGAACCTGAATCGGTTCTCAGCCTAAAAATAGCTCAGGTATCACACGAGAACAAACCAGCATCCATTCCGCAACCCAAGTAAAGGGAGATAATTGTGCCTACCTGTCTGCCTTCACACAAGAAGTTCACATCTGGTATTTTGGTACAACAATCACTGGATTGTCGGGCAAAAATCTTCAAGTCTGCCATGACGGGTTAATAATCACACTCTGTGAACGGAGCGGCAATCTGCTTTCAACGTTCTTTATGCCTGCGTCTTAAGCATGGGTGTCGTTCCCTTGACTTTGGAAATATTTTCCTGCAATCAGGGTATTGGGGATGAAACACGCTGCCTGTTGATTGAACTCGAGCTATAGCAAACGTACGGTTCAAGAATTTGTCTGGGAATGTAGAAGAAGAGTTGGCCAAGTGACAGACGGCGCTGGCAGTTAAGGCGAACTGCTCCCGTTTCTCCCAGAACCTTGACTTCAAGAGACTCATTGAGTCAAGAACCTTACATTGAACATCATCAGCATCTTAATCTTAACTGTGGTACCTGGCATCTGTCTGCCTTGTGGCATAATATGCTGATTTTCTGCAGAGTAATTGCATCCCGAATCTTAGGCGTCTGCTCTCACCAACCTCAGTGTCAGTTTGGATATTCTACCGAGAGTGAAAGATAGGTCACGGGCAGGTTCCTGGTCAGTTCTCGAGAGTGCGTCACACAACGAGTTCATTCACTCCAGCAACGCTTGACCCTAAACAATAATGATCCAGTATGCAAAGCGTTTCAGAGGGTGCAGCGCATGCAGGCACTCGGGGCGCCAGCGGGTCCGACTTTGACCATGAGTTCGATACTGCCAGAGCAACGAGGATGGAATTCAACGACGACTCAGCGACACTCGTGCCCGGTCAAACCTCACAGACCAAGCTACGATGAGAAAACAATCCGCAACTAACGAAAAGTTCCGAGCGTTTTCAAAACCGCAGCCCGATGCTTAGCATTGCGAATGGTCCGACTCTCAGTCTCGAACTTACAGTCAGACTTACACGCAGAATCGACACAGACAGAACAGTGAATCAACGACAGTTATTTCTCTGAATCGGCGCACCTTCAAAAATGTTGCGATCAAAGCGGAGAACGACTGTCGCGCTGTCGTCGTCCATTTCTCGCCATCGCGAGACTCACGACGACCACCCTGGCTCACGGTCCTTCAGCTGTGGACCCCGACTCCCCGACGATGGCGTGCTCCCGGATGCCGCTGTGGGGCCGCCCCTGGCAGTGGGCCGGGAACGGACGAGCGTCGCTGTCACGTTGCCAAGATCGTCCGAGCCACCCCATCTCACAGCCGAGTCATCGCTCGTCTCCTTTCCCCCTTTCATCAGCCCGCCTTCCAGCCCACTGTCGCCCGAGGCTGACCGCAACGCGGAGGATCAGAGCGACGGCAAACCCGGCACTGTCAAGGCCAACGTGAGCACCAACAAGCGGAGTGCAGCCCCCGCAATGGCTGCTGATTCAGCATCGCGCTTGGCCCCTTCGGGGTCGCACCACGACGGAGCTGCTCCCACCGAGCGGACGGCCCTCCTGTCGGGAACCGCTAGTGGACCACTAGCCCGGGATGGCCACAACGGGGTCGCCGCTACCGCCGTCGGTGGAGGCCGCCAGGTGGAGGCTGTTGCGGACGGGGATGTGACTGCCGGGGCTAACGAGGAGGAGGCCATCGGCGGTGGAGCAGGGACATTCATGCGCAACCTGGGGACGGTCGAGGCCTTTGCCATCGTCGTCAGCATTGTCATTGGCAGCGGCGTGTTCACCTCGCCCGGGTCCATCGACACCAATGTCCCTTCGCCCGGTGCGGCCCTCCTGGTCTGGCTGGTTGGCGGCGTGCTGGCCTGGACCGGCGCGAGCACCATGGCCGAGCTGGGGACGGCGATTCCAGGTGAGGGTACGTATGCGAGCACATCGGGATGAGATGGTGCCAATATGGGTGTCGATGAGCAATGCAGAGCGCTGACAACACGCAGGAGGAGTGCAGCCGTACCTCAAGTACATCTTTGGTGATGTCTTTGGCTTCTTGGCCGCTTGGACTTGGGTGGTGGCCGTCATGCCTGCCACCCTGGCCATTCTGAGCATTGTCTTCATTGAGAGCATCTACTCCGCCGCCGGGGTGACGGGCGAGGGCGACCGTGTCCAGCACAAGCTGCTCTCGATCGTCGTTTTGGCCTGCATCGGTGTCGCCAACTCCATCAGCACCAAGGCGAGCACTCGGCTCAACAACTTCTTTGTCGCCACCAAGTTTGTCACCATCGCAGCGATTGTCCTCGCTGGAGTTGTCGTCGTCTTTCTCCAACTCGCAGACCCGAATCGGAACGTTGGTGGCCGCGACTGGAACAAGAAACCATGGTTTGGGTACCGCGACAGCCTCAACCCCGACGGCAGTGTCACGCACTGGGACGGACTGGGGCAATGGGAGATGTTTGGACACCTCTCGGCTGCCCTGTACGCTGCCCTGTGGGCGTATTCTGGATGGGACAAGGTATGTCTGGCATGTTTCTCGGCCGACAGAGCAAAGTGTTGATATCTCTTCAGGCAATCTACGTCTCGGCCGAACTCTCCGCCCCAGCCCGCCAGCTGCCGCTGGCCATCAACACGTCGATTCCCAGCATCATTCTGTGCTTCCTTACGGCAAATGCGGCCTATTACATCCTGCTGCCGTGGGATGTTGTCTCGACCACGGACAGTGTCGCGGTTGTACGTTTTGACATTTGAGGCCCTCCCCTTGCTGTTGTTTCTCGCTAACTCGATTGCGTAGACCGCTATCACCCGCCTCCTCGGCCCGGGGTTTGGCATCGTCGCGGCCGTTTTCATCTGCCTCGTCGTTGCGGGCTCGCTTCTCGGCAATTCCTTCGTTGCCGGCCGTATGGCCGTTGCCGCCGCCAACCAAAACTGGCTTCCTCGCCTGCTCGCCGTCGTGGGCAAAGTCGGCACGGAACAAGAACGTGCACAGCCCGACCCCCAGAAAGCACCTGGATCCGATGCCCCGATCAACGCCATCATTTTATCCACCGTCCTTTCTGCCGTGTACATCCTGCTTGGAAACTTCCGCGCCCTGCTGACTTTCAACGGGCTGGGAGAGTACACCTTCTTCTTCTTGACGGTCTCGGGGGCCATCATCCTGCGGTATCGTGAGCCCCACCTTGAGCGGCCTTACAAGCCTTTCGTCTTGATTCCAATCACCTTCGCGCTGGTCAGCGGGTTTGTGGTTGTCCGCGGAGCGGCGTTTGCACCGGCGCAAGCCTTCGTTTTGCTGGGACTCTGGGGTCTGGGATTGGCGTTCTACGGGCTTCGGAGACGCTACCAGGGGTAGTGGATTGGATCACCACTGGGAATCTGCGCAGTGCGGCGAGGCATTCCGCACAGGGCTCAGCGGGTGGACAACGGGGTTGGGATGAAGGCGTCTTGATAGAAGGTGGCGTTTCTGCTGATCGGGGGGCTTTCGGGATTGCTTCACAAGCGTAGACGATAGACCACAGCCATGAGACGAGAGGATCCATTCCATTATCAGCTCTGACTTTGATTGCACAAACAAAGAATTGTTTCATGTGATGACAAGACAAACAATGCAAGGTGCTCCATTCGACCGAGATGGCACTAGGGTTAGGGGTAACCCCTTGGCTACCCCTCTTGGGATGTCAATAACCGCATCATGACAGAGCAACTCCTCTTGAGAGAGAGGAGGCATACAACAGTACCAGAGGTCCGCCACACACACCCTGGACTGTCAGGAAGTACATCTATCGTCGCTGCAATGTCATTACCAGCGCTACCACGGCGCGCAGCCTACATCACGCTCAACGCGCCCCAGCGGCGAAACGCCCTCTCCCTGGCCGAGCTCCGCTCCCTCCGGGACCAGCTCATCAAGGCCAACACGTCGCCCACCACCGGCCGGGTCCTCTTCCTCCCGCCGTTCAAACCTTCCGTCCTCCCCACACTAGAGCAGTCCCACGCCAACTTTGTCGACGGCAAGCCCGACGACCACTCCTGGCTCGTCTCGGCGCGCGCCTTCGCCCGCGAGCGCGAGGGCCTGCCCTCCGTCCTGGTGCTCGCCTCCCACGGGCCCGTGTTCTGCTCCGGCCACGACCTCCGCGAGCTGCGCGCGCTGCCGCCGGCGCAGATCGCCGAGACGTTCCGCCTCTGCGCCGAGGTCATGTCGCTCATCCGGCGCAGCCCCGCGCTCGTCGTCGGGCGCATCTCGGGCCACGCCATCGCCGCGGGGTGTCAGCTCGCGCTGACGACAGACCTGCCCATCGCGCACGGGGACGGCGTCCAGTTCAGGCTGCCCGGGGCCGGGCTGGGGCTGCCCTGCTCGAGTCCCGTCACGGCGGTCAGCCGGCGGCTGGGCAACGCGCGCGCGTTTCGCATGCTGGCGACCGCCGAGGACGTGCCGGCGGCGGGGCTGGGGGATGTGGTCCGGGTGGTCCACGGCGGCGAGGATCAAGAGAGTCGGCTCAGGGCGTTGGATGGGGAGGTGGAGAGGACGGTGGAGAGGCTGGTGGGCATGTCTCCGCAGCAGAGCGCCATGGGGAAGTGGGCCTTCTGGACGCAGTCGAGCTTGACAGGGCGGGCC
>Ga0247824_10000179_pt1 | contig 27714 bp, 20 predicted proteins | sample 13C_PalmiticAcid_FD_194412 | JGI IMG/M metagenome (GOLD analysis project Ga0247824, IMG submission 194412) | Soil microbial communities from agricultural site in Penn Yan, New York, United States - 13C_PalmiticAcid_Day48 | ecosystem: Environmental > Terrestrial > Soil > Agricultural land...
GATTGACTCACAGCGGCCGTGGGTGTGTACCGAGCTCGAGGCCTTTGAGGGGGTTTTTGGGCTATCACCTCTGCTTCTTCCAGGGGATTCCAGCGCGAACAGGGACGCCGAGTGCCCAAGACAAGTTGAAATCCAGTTCATGCAACGCTTGGGTCAGTTGACCAAACTGCGTAGACTGACGCAAAGCTACGATGCATTGGGACAAACATTCCATGTTGCAGGGATAAACAGGGACGCGGACACGGAAATCATGGGATGGTCCTTGTCCACTGGGCTGGAGCATCTGGATGGCTTGGCCCGCCTGCAAACATTGAGGCTCCTGGATCGACCTTTGCCGAAAGGGATTGGTATCCCTGAGATGATTTTCATCAAGCGACACTGGGACAGTCTACAGGAGATAGCATGCCAGAGGATCAGGGACAATGATCTGAAGGAATGGCTGGCGAACGATTGGCCTGAGCTGGGAGTAACGCAGGGGGAAAGTATGTTTTAACACTCAAACAAAGTTTTTTGTATCTCTGCCTTTGCATTTGGATGTTGTGTTTGTGTCTTCGCCACGTTGTGCCTCTCTCCTTCACGTCATCTCGATCGACTGGAATCGCTGCCGACGAACACGCCGTCCGAGCTGATGCATGACTCGTCGAGGCCCAACGCTTACTGGATCACCTCTCAACAGACGAAGTTGGTCAACTTGACAGCCAGAGCCGCGTACCATAGGCCCACAGGTGACGTACACAGGACAGACGTGCACGACAAGCAGGCGCCTTGGTTCACCTCCCCAATCTCTTTTCTCCGTAATCCAGGATGGCAACCAATCTTCCCGAGTTGAGACAGCACATTGCCCTTGACACTCTCATAGGATGCTCACATAATACTGGTTTGCAAACCAAAACTCTATTTGACAAGGGATACACTATCCGCACCGACAATGCGGTTCCATTTATCCCATGGATATCATGACGTGGTCCTTGTCTTCCGGACTTAAACATCTAGAGGGTCTTGCCAGCTTGCAAGTACTCATCAGGACTTGCCAAAAGGGACTGGTATCCCTGAGATGGCGTTCATGAAGCAGCATTGGAACGATCTGAAGGAGTAATGGACTGAAAGTGACCTTGGGCCAAAAAAAGCTGAGCCTTCGCATCTAGGGGTGTGAGCCCAACCGGTGTTGAATGGCGAAGTCGTCTGCGTCAACCTTGTTTCTCTCCTCATGACTTTCACATCACGATCAAGCTGAATTGCTGCGGAAAAGGTTCACCACATGCTTCGACCATCGCCTCCAGGACACCTTGCCTCTGCCCAAGGACAAAGTCAGTTTTACCACCACAGCCGCGCCAAAGGCGTGACAAGTAGAAAGAAAACGTACACGACAAGCTCCCTCCCTATCACTTCTTCGTTGCACTCCAGGATGGTTATCGACGTTCCTGAGCTGAGGCAGCACATTGCCCGATTTTTGGACTTTGGCACCCTCAAGGCCTTCTCGCTCGTACGCAGAGCATGGTATTTGGACGCCCATCCAGTCCTTTGGGATCGCTTCTCTTGCAAGGTCCCAAGGTCATTGTCATCAAAGGAGTATGCGGTTTGGCTAGACACCATTCGCAAGAAAGCCAACTTGTTCAGACACATCCACCACGACCAGTTCAAACCCATTGAGCCCCAGATCCGAGATCTCTTGCTGGACCGATGTCATGGCTTGGTAACAATCGAGACGATTGTCATAGACTCTCAGGATCTTGCTCGCTACTGGGAAGGGACATTCAGACCATTGGTACAACAAAACAGGGTTAGTATGCGGCAACTCCAATTGCGAACACCTTCAATAACCTCTTTGCAGCTACCGAACCTGCTGGCTAGCCTGCTAGTTTCCCTGCCACAACTGCGATCCTTGGAACTAGACATACCGGGTATGGCGGTGGAGGATCTACTTCCAGTCTTGAACGCCTGTTCAGGTTCGCTTGGGCGCCTGTACCTAATGTCAGGTCTCCGGCGAAGAGATAAAATCGACAAGTGGGCTTCGGCCGCCCGTTCAAACTCTTCCATCACCATGGCTACACCTCTACGGATCAAACATCTCTGCGTCAAGGGTGCTTGCTTTGATAACACGTTGGAGGATATCCTGTCAAGACTTGCGGTTCATTCCCTTGAAGAGTTGCAGCTCGAAACTGTATCTCCCCTTCAGATGATCCAGTCACTACGAGACGTACTTTGGCGATTGACCAGTTTGAGCTTGCACGAAATGCATCCCAGTCTTGAAAGGGTGCTGCCCGATATTTTGCACGCCATTCATCCACACCAACTCTGTCATGTCTACTTGGGCAGCCTAGATACCGAGTGCACTACAGTGTTGATCGAGCAGCAACACCACAGCCTTGAGTCTCTGAGTGTGACCTTCATGAAAGACCATACAGGTGCCCTGGCTGACATTATGGCGACATGTCGAAAGCTCAAGAGTTTGACCTTTGAAGCCAAACCTTTCGTGGACATTCGAACGTTGATCGACCCACAGCGACCGTGGGCGTGTACCGAGCTCGAGGTCTTTGATGGGTATTTCGGATTATCACACTTTCCCCTTCTTTCTCACCCTGCCCCTCCTGCGCCACCACCGGGCTCCGATTTGGACGACGACCCTAAACGTCCAACACTTGTCGAGGACATGTTCATGCAACGCTTGGGCCAATTGACCAATCTGCATAGCGTCGTGCAAAAAAATGGTCAGGAGCACCAATCTTTCTATGATCCATTCACGGACACATGGATGGCCATGCAGACCATGGGATGGTCGATGGCCTCGGGGCTGGCCCATCTAGCCGGTCTTGTTAACTTGCGCACACTCGGATTCTGTGACAGAAACTTGCCGAAAGGGATTGGTATCCATGAGGCGGTGTTCATGAAGCAGCATTGGCACGGTCTGAAAGAGCTGGCATGCCTCAGGATAAAGAGTGATCTGGTGGAATGGTTGGCGACCGAGTGGCCCGAGCTGAAGGTGAACGTGAAGCCCCAGAGGGCCGCGTTTTTCAAGCCAGTCCGCTAGATCTATCCTAGACTGTTAGAACCTCTTCCTCATTCAGGCCTTTCGATTGATACCAATTCATGTCGAACAAATCTCCTTAGCAGTTTGTGAGGACCAGTTGAAAAACGCAGTCCTCGAAGGGAGTTACGAGAACGGTCCGGGAGGGTTTTGATTCGTGCTTTCTCCGATCAGACGACAAAGGACGACTTGATCAGGATCACCTTTCCCTCCCACCGACAGCTGCCATGACACTCTCAGCGCAGACATGGACTGTTGCCGTCACTAGGACCAGATTGATCGCAGCAGCAAGGGCCTCACAGAGTCGTGCACACCTGCCTTTCCCACGAACTCTTTGGACAGCGGCCACTTGCTCTCACCCGGACCTTGCAACCGCCCTCTCTCAGTGTCTTCCTGCTCCGTCATCACCATCACCCCTACCGAAATCACCAAGCGATACCAAAGACTCAGTCACCGTCATTCTTGCTTCAAGATCATATCCCGGTTCTGAGCTTCTTGCCCTACCAACCAAGGTCCCATCTCACGTAACTCATACATCTTTTGTCATCGGGGCGGTAGTGGATCGCGTTCCCACCAAAACTGGACACGGAGTCTCCACACTCACACTTGCACTGAAAACCGGATCAGCATCCGTCCCCAGTCGTTTGATCGCTTGTCAGCCATTTTATCTCTCTGGAGCAGAATCTCGTCGCAAGCGGTTAAAAGAGAAATCGGTCGGGAAATGGGCTCGGTCTCAAGATATCCAAGAGCGTAGCCTTGATACCTCAGATGCTTGGTCAGCTTTCAAGAGTATCTCGATTGGACGGAATCAAGTTCAAGTTCCTGCAGCCGCTCTTCCTATATCAGATCCTGCCTTTTCATCCTCTTCAGCACCATCGTCATCACCAACGTCAGCGCCGTCGTCTGTAACAGCAACGCAGGATATCCTCATGATATCGGATTTGGAAGTGCACCAGTTTCTGGAGGCTTTGGATGTAGCGAACCCTGGAGCATCAAAAGTCGGGTTGCTGGCAAGCTCAACACCGTTTGTGACAGGAAAACCTGTCACTATGTTTTATGATGGAAATGTGGTTCAGGATGGTGTTCTTGGCGTGTCGTTGGTGGTGGAGCGGGATCAAAAGGAAAGACCACCAACAACAGCGACAACCACGACGGTGGAGTACCCGACCTTGACACCCCTGGGCCCTGCCATGCAGGTCACAAGGTAACAAGAGAAAAATGGGAGGCGGAGAGGGGAATGAAAAAAAATCTCGATGCGAAGGCTGATAGTATCGCCTTTTATCAGGTGCCGCGGTAACATCATCCTGGAATTGGACGAGTCTAATGCCACAAGACTCTTGCTGGATCGGTTGCAAGCAACAACCTTAACCAAGGACAAGGAGTACTTTCTTGCTACAGGGGAGCCTGTCCAGGAAAACAATCAGGATGTGGACGTTGATATGGTGAGTAAAAAAATCGCTTTGGATGAATGAATGTGCAGTTCGATGGTTACTTTTTCACGGGTAACTTACACATACACTTTGACTCTAACTGGACCGTGTTTTTGAATTGCCTTGGACACAGTCGCAAGCAACTGTCTACAAGATCACAGGAGGCGATCCTAGCAAAGGAAACATGGCAGTGGATACAGTCCATGATCTCAACGTTGGACAGTGGGTTCAGTTTCTCCACCATGACAGGAATCTGAGCCATGGCCATTTCAATGAATCCCTGCTCAACAACAGTAACCAATCGAACCATGGTAAGGAGGACGCGTGAAAGACAGATTGTCTGTGCGAGCCAGGATGCCAGGATGTTCATCATGACCGTCGGTCCATGATGTATTCGCTCTCTTAACCCTTCGTGTTTTCACATGTCTTTGGTAGAATCTCTGCGGTTCACTGCCTCCGATCCTAATAACACTCTTGATGGAATTATGGGAGAAGAACAACTTCAGCAATCATCAGATGCGGAGAAGGAAGGGCGAGAAGTGTCACAGTGCTTCGGCGGATCAAGTGAGAATGGCTTCATTGCAGGACAGCCAGGAGAGCGGACTTGGGTCTGTAGTATAACAGATAGCGCCCTGAAGCACACATTTTGAAGCACCTTTTCTATGATAGCTCACTGCCCATGCACTTGGAGGAAGGTGGTCGCAAGGCTCCCTTTGGCTGCATGGCAAATCGATTTTTGCTCTGTGTTCTCCTTCCACCATGCCTAACCCAACGCCTTGGTCCTCCATCTCGATCAACCTACATCGCTACCGACAGGCACTCTGGTCCATCGCCCCGCGTTACACGACAACTGGACACTCCGTAGGCAAAGTCTGTCCGTTGGGCAACCAGAACAGCACTCTATTGGTCTGGCGGCTCACAGGCAACAAGAAGAACCACGTATTCCAGGATGGCCACCGTCGAACTCCCTCCCGAATTGAGAGAGCACATTGTCCAATACCTAGAATTTGCCACTCTCAAACATTTCTTACTCGTATCCAAAGCATGGCATCTCAGCGCTCACCCGGCCCTCTGGAAGCATTTCTCTTGCAAAGTGCGACGGGTGAACCTAACGTCTTCAGAAGAGTACACCGTTTGGCTGGAGATAATTCGCCACTCATTCAAACACATCTACGACATTAAGGATGATGTCGGCTGGATCGATGTCACAGTCTGGTCACGGTCAAGGCGAAAAGATTTGCTCCCGCCTCGACCTTCGTTCCCATCGCGATCGACCTGAATCGCTGCCGACGGACACTCCGATCGATGCACGACTCATCGAGCTCCACGACACACACAATCGCCAAACCCTCCAGCACAACCCGCTTCTCTAGACAAAGTCAGTCAACTTGACAGCAGGGCCGCGCACCATAGGCAGCCAGGTGACGAGCACAAGGGGGACGGACACGGCGCCTTAGTTCCCTCTTCAACCTCCGTATCACCAGTTCTCCGTCTCCAGGATGGCAGCTGAACTTCTTCCGGAATTGAGACAACACCTTACCCGATATTTGGACTTTGAGACTCTCAAGGTTTTCTCGCTTGTCTGCAAAGCATGGTATCACGACGCCTATCCGATTCTTTGGGATCGCTTCTCTTGCAAGGTTCCATGGTGGTGCCCAATGACTCCAGAGGAGTATGAAGTTTGGCTGGAAACCATTCGCAGGAATGCAAACTCGTTCAAACACATCTACCACGACGAGTGTGACGAACCTATTGCTCCCAGGATCCGAGATCTGCTATTGGACCGATGCCACGACTTGGCTACAATTGATGCGGCTATTGCTGTAACCGACTTTCAGAATCCATATCACTATTGGGAAGGAACACTCGAACCATTGGTCAAACAGAACAGGGCTAGTCTACGGCGACTCGGATTGCGAGTGGACAGGGACCTTCTCATGACCCCTTTGCAGCTACCGGGTCTACTGGCTAGGCTGCCACACCTGCGGTCCTTGGAACTAGGTGTACCGAGGATGACGGTGGAGGACTTGGTTCCAGTCTTGAACGCCTGTCAAAGTTCACTCGAATGCCTTGAGCTATTTTCCAGTCTTCACAGAAGAGAGAAACTCGACCAGGGAAATTCAGCGACTCAACCGCACCGTTCTCCAACCGCCACTGCTGCGACAACTCCTCTTCGGCTCAGACACCTCCGGATACACTACCCTTGTCTCGAAGGAGCTTTGGAGGATCTCCTGTCATGCCTTGAAGCTCATTCTCTTGAGGAGTTGCAACTCGATACCGTTTTTCCCCTACGGATGATTCCCACACCATCAAACCCACTCTGGCGATTGACCCACCTACATTTGGGGATCATGGATCCTTGTCCTGAAATGGTACTACCAGGGATATTAGATACCATTCAGCCGCATCATCTCCGTCACGTCTACTTGGGCAACGTGGATACTGGATGCACTGCAAAGTTGATCGAGCAACAACATCAAAGCCTTGAGTCGTTGCATGTGACATTCATACAGGATCATACAGGAGCGTTGGCGGACATTCTAGCGACATGTGGCAAGCTCAAGGGGCTGTTCTTTTCAGCCCCGCCTTTTGTGGACATTCGAACGTTGATCGAACCACAGAAGCCGTGGGTCTGCACCGAGCTCGAAGTCTTTGAAGGGTGTTTCGGGCTTTCCCCCTTTCCTCTTACCCCACCGCCACCTTCGGTTTCCGACGCGAACAATGATGCTGGATATTCCAGTCAGGTTGAGGATCAATTCATGCAACGTCTGGGCCAGTTGACAAAGCTGCATCGCCTCGCACAACAACACGATTTCAACGATGAGGTTATCGATGCAGGCTTGGACAAAAACATTATGACATGGTCCCTGTCCTCCGGGCTGGCGCATCTGAGCAATCTTACGAACCTCCGGACACTTGAGTTCTCTAATCGATACCTCCCGGAAGGCATGGGTATCCCCGAGATGATGTTCATCAAGGATCATTGGCACAATCTACGAGAGCTGACGTGCAACTACATCTCCGATGTCAGAGTGCGACACTGGCCGGCGGCCGAGTGGTCCGAATTGGTAGTGACCCTGAACTGGTGGGAGTAAATCTCTTTTTTTTTACGGACGTTGCCCCGAAAATTTTCTGTCCACTCTTGCACTTGGAGGAAGGTGGCCGCATGATGCACCCCTTTGCTGTCGTCTGACGACAATCCGTGGGATGCTGTTTTGTGTCTGCTTTGCATGTCCCTCACTCCTCATCAACTTTGTCCACAACCCGATCGATCTCCATTACTTGCCGACGGCGACTCCGATTTGATGCATGACTCGTGAGGGTCTTCCATACACATACATACTCGATCGTTACACGACGCCTCGTACCACAAACAACATCGGTAAAACAACACATGTGTGCGGACCCCTCGATGACAAGCACAACAAGCATGCATTCCAGGATGGCAACTGACCTTCCCGAGCTGAGACAGCACATCGCCCGATATTTGGACTTTGACACTCTCAAGGCTTTCTCACTCGTATGCAAAGCTTGGCATCTTGATGTTCGCCCAATCCTTTGGGATCGCTTCTCTTGCACGGTTCCATGGGAGTGTTCGGCCAAATTATCACGCAGGAGGCATGCAGCTTGGCTAGATACTATCCACAGGAATGCCAGCTCATTCAGGCACATCTATTACGATATCGACAGCGAACCCATTGTGCCCGAGGTCCGAGATCTCTTGCTGGGTCGGTGCCACGGCCTTGTCACAATCGAGGCGATTGTTACTACGCCCAAATTTTTTGACAGGACACTCGTGTCAATGATCAAACAGAACAAGGACTGTCTGCGGCAACTCAGGTTGCGAGTGAGAGCGAGGTCTCAATTTTTTGTGCCAATATCTATGGTGGTACCCGACCCAATCATCCAACCAGACCCCCTGTCACCTCTGCTGCCGAGCCTTCTGGCTAGCCTGTCGAACCTGCGATTTTTGGAGCTCGGCCTATCAGATATGGCAGTGGAAGACCTGCTTCTAGTTTTGGGCGCCTGTTCAAGGTCACTCGAAAGCCTTGTCCTGTTTTCAAGTATACAAAAAACCGAACACACGGGCTCTGCCATCCACCCACACCATCCTCCCTCCATCAGCACCACGACTGCTTCTCTTCGGCTCAGACAGCTCCGTATCCATTACACCTGCGCCAAAGGAGTATTGGAGGCTATCCTGTCCTGCCTCACAATGCACTCTCTTGAGGATTTGAAGCTCGCTAATGCGCATTCTCTTCGGACGATTCCCGCACTACCAAGGGTACTCTGGCGGTTGACTCAATTACACTTGGATGGCCAATGGTTCAATGCTGGATTGGTTTTGTCAACATTTCTGGACGCCATTCATCCCCACCAGCTCCGTAGTGTACACCTGAGCAACATGAGAACCGAGTGCACTGCAAGTTTGGTCCAACAGCAACACCAAAGCCTCGAGACTTTGAATGTGACCTTCATGATGGATCATAGGGGAGCGTTGGGAGACATCCTGGCGACATGTAGCAAGCTCAAGAGGTTGGTGTTTAAAGCCAACGCGTTTGTTGACCTTCGAATGTTAATTGACCCACAGCGGCCGTGGGTCTGTACTGAGCTTGAGGTCTTTGAGGGGTATTTTGGACTATCTCCTTTCTTCCCTGAACCTCCTTCTTCGGCTTCCGGCAAGAGCAGTAATGATGAACAATCCCATCGAGTCGAGAACTTGTTTATGCAACGCTTGGGCCAGTTGACCAAGCTGCGTAAACTCGTGCGACAAAAAAATCGAGATCCCGCTGTAAGAAGGGATAAAAACGTTATGACATGGTCCCTGTCCTCCGGGCTGAAACATCTGGCTGGTCTTTCGAACCTCCAGACCCTCGAGTTTGCTGATCGTCACCTGCCGAGAGGCATCGGCGTCGCTGAGACTGTGTTCATCAAGCAGCATTGGTATAGTTTGCAGGAGCTAACGTGCAAGTACATCTATGATGCGGCTGTGCGGCAATGGTTGGCGACTGAGTGGCCTGAGTTGTTAGTGACATTGAACTGGTGGGATTAAAGCATACAGGTGGGCGCCTTGATGTTCACGATGCGTTCTCTTGAGGCAGCAACTCGAGTCCAGATTTGGTTGAGCATTGGCCATCCTTTTCACCGTCCTTGCATTTGGAGGAAGTTGTGGCGAGGCTCCCTTTACCTCTGCATCCGCTTTTTGCTTTTTTTTTTCGTTATCTTGATCGACTTTCTGAATCGCTGCCAACGGACACTCCGAGCCGATGCATGGCTCATCGTGATCCACCACACACTCGATTGCCAAATCCTTTAAGAACAGCTTCCTTCGCTGGACAAACTCGGTCAACTTGACAGCTAGGGCTGCGCCCACAGAACTACAAGCGACAAAACGCGGACGGATCGATGGACACGCGTATTCCAGGATGGCAACCGACCTCCCCGAGCTGAGACAGCACATTGCGCGGTATTTGGACTTTGACACTCTCAAGGCATTCTCTCTCGTATGCAAAGCATGGTATCTCGACGCTCACACGATCCTTTGGAAGCATTTCTCTTGCAAGGTGCCATGGGAGAACCCTGCGTCTTCAGAGGGGTATCCTTTTTGGCTGGACACAGTTCGCCAGAATGCCCACTCATTCAAGCATATCAATAATATGGAGTACAACGAACGCACCCCGAGATCGGTGGTCTCTTACTGGACCAATGCCATGGGTTGATCTCGATCGATGCAGCTGTTGGTCCTGGTCACTTTTGGGAAGAGACACTCAGGCCACTGATTGAACAAAACAGGGCCAGCATGCGACGACTCCAATTGCGAACAATGAAAGGTTCTCTCATGGCCTCTCTGCAGCTACCGAGCCTGATGGCTAGCCTATCACATCTGCGCTCCTTGGAACTCTATGCGGATGGAGGTGCAGGACCTACTTCCAGTCTTGGACGCCTGTTCGAGCTCACTCAAGCGCCTTGATCTTCGCCCCCACATCTGTAGAGGGGACCGCACTCAGCGCGATTCGGCTACATGCCATCCCCCCACTACCACAGCTACATCTCTTCGGCTCAAGCGCCTCTACATGGGAAATTGCATCGCTAAAATAGTGGAGGATGTTCTGTCACGTCTTGCAGCTCATTCCCTTGAGAAGCTCCATCTCGACACCTCATTTCCTCTCCCATCCTCTCCCAAACTACGAGACGCACTCTGGCGACTGACCCATCTTTGCTTGGAGAATATTCATCCCAATCCTACAAGCGTGCTACCTCAGGTCCTGGATGCTATTCAACCGCATCAGCTCCGTTACGTCCGCTTGGGCAGCATAAATACCGAGTGCACTACAAAGTTGGTCGAGCAACAACATCAAAGTCTCGAGTTTCTGAATATGCTGCTCATACACGGTCATACAAAGGCGTTAGCAGACATCTTGGCGACATGTCGCAAACTCAAGGTCTTGGTCTTCGCCGCCCCACCGATTGTGGACATTCAAACGTTGGTCGATCCACAACGGCCGTGGGTCTGTACCGAGCTCGAAGTCTTTGGAGGGTGTTTTTTACTACCTTCTCGTCCATCTCTTCCTTCGAATTCTAACGAGGTCGATGATACCGAAAGTTCAAGGCAAGTCGGGAAAGTGTTCATGCAACGCTTAGGTCAATTGACCAAATTGCGTGGCCTCGCGCAAGATGTCAACAAGAGGGGTTTTATTCATCGGGACGTGAAGTTGGAGTTGGAGATCATGACGTGGTCCCTGTCATCGGGATTGATGTACATGGCCGGTCTTGCCAACCTGCAATCGCTCAGGTTCTTGGATCGAGATCTGCCAAAGGGGATTGGCATCCCTGAGATGGAGTTTATCAAGCGGCATTGGCACAACCTGCAGGAGCTGGAATGCTTTGAGATAAAGGACGCTGAGGTGCAGCAATGGCTGCAGGTCGAGTGGCCCGAGTTGAAAGTGAAAACGAAACAGTCAGCAAACGGTCGCCTCGGGATGCTGTGGCCACCTCTGGAATGAGTCCAGCACCACCAGATTCTTGTAAAATCGGTTACGGTAGAAGAGTAAAAACACAGCCCCTGAGAGTGGGCCACATAGACCCACTGTGTCTTTGGTTCCCATGGACTTTGTCGGACGCAACGGTTTACGTGATCACTGGAGGCGATCCTACCAGGATACGATCTATGATTACAATGTTGGAAATGCGTTTTCATCCTCCTCAGCGACAGGGACCTGAGCCTGGCCTTGCTCTATCGTCAACCCCAAGTCGAATACAGTCCATGTGTGTAGCTTTTTTTTTTTGGACTTGTGGTGTATGTGTGTGTAACATGTCACAACGGAAGAGTCACACGCCCCACTGAGGTTGGCGAAGTCACCCGCAGCGATTTTTGTCCCACGCTCCTTCACTCACTCACACTCTCTTTCGACCATCGATCTTCATCCACAACTTGATCAACCTGAATCGCTACTGACAAACACTCCTAGTCGATGTGTGACTCATCGTGAACGACTACACACTAGCCAAGCCTCCAGGACAGCTCACCTCCTTTGACAAAGTAGTCCACTTGACAGCCAGAGCAGCACCCACTGCACATACACAGGTGACGGAAAGACGATTCCAGGATGGCTCCCCAACTCCTTCCCGAACTGAGACAACACCTTGCCCAATATTTGGACTTTGACACTCTCAAGGCTTTCTCGCTCGTATGCAAAGCATGGTATCTCGACGCTCACCCAATCCTTTGGAAGCATTTTTCCTGCAGGGTGCCATGGAAATTCCCAACATCCTCAGGACATGCTGTTTGGTTGGAGGCCATTCGCGAGAATGCCAGATCATTTAGGCACGTCCACAACATTGAGTGTAACGAACGCGCCCTCGAGATCGGTGAACTCTTATTGGACCGGTGCCGTAACCTGGTCACGATCGATGCGGCTGTTGTCATGATGGACGTGGGGAATCCCTGTCGTTATTGGGAAGAGACACTTAGGCCATTGGTTGAACAGAACAAGGCCAGTCTGCGGCGACTCAAATTGCTAGTGGCCGATAGCTCCTTCATGAACTCTTTGCAGCTACAGACCCTGATGCCTAGCTTGTCACACCTGCAGTCCTTGGAACTAAATGTACAGCGAATGACGCTTGAGGACCTTCTCCCAGTCTTGGATGCCTGCCCAAGTTCCCTCGAGCGCCTCCATCTGAGCCCCAACCTCCAACGAAGGAACTTCAATCTGGATAATTCAATCACACACCCTTCTTCCCTCACCATGGCTACATCTCTTCAACTCAAGCATCTCCATATCCACGGTACTTGCTACGATAATACTTTAGAGGATGTCCTGTCACATCTTGCAGTTCACTCTCTTGAAGAGCTTCAGATCAGCGTCATATACCCCCTCCGGATCTCACCCACGCTTCGAGACGCACTCTGGCGATTGACTCATCTGCACTTGGACAGAATACGCCCCAGTCCCGAAAGGGTCGTACCGCATATTTTGGGTGTTATTCAGCCGCATCAGCTCCGTCATGTTTACCTGGGCAGCGTGGATACCGAGAGCATCGCAAAGTTGGTTGGGCAACAGCATGAAAGCCTTGTGTTTCTGAATGTTGGCATCTTGAAACTTCATACGGGAGCGTTGGCAGACATCATGGCGACCTGTGGCAAGCTCAAACATTTGTTCTTTACCGTCAGGCCCTTTGTGGACATTCGGTCCTTGATCGACCCACAGCGGCCATGGGTCTGTACCGAGCTCGAGGACTTTGGTGGGTTTTTCGGATTATCCCGTTGTCCTCGACCTCGTCCTCCCCCCTCTTTAGATTCCAGTGGGGTCAGTGATTCCGAGCGTTCAAGGCAAGTAGAGGACCAATTCATGCAACGCTTGGGCCAGTTGACCAAGCTGCGTAGCCTTGTGCAACAAAGTCACTACATGGATCTGATTATGGCTGCAGAGATTGACATGGAGATCATGGCATGGTCCCTGAACACCGGATTGGCGCACCTGAAAGGTCTTACCAACTTGCAAACGCTCAAGTTCGTCGAGCGAGACTTGCCAATAGGGATTGGTATCCCGGAGATGGAGTTCATCAAGCAGCATTGGCGCTGCCTGAAGGAGCTGGCATACTATGAAATGGACGATAGTGACCTGGAGGAATGGCTGGGGACCGAGTGGCCCGAACTGAAAGTAAAAGTGATCTGTTGGAAGTAAAGATGTGATCGTGTGTCGGGCCTCCTTTCTCTATCCGCACATGCATTTGGAGGAAGGCTACCTCGCCCATCCTGCTGATTGACGTCTGTGCACTCCTCGCGCGTTGTTGCTCTCTCCGCTCTCTCCCCATTCACTTTGCGATCGACTTGAATCGCTACCGACGGACACTCCCAGCTGTGTGCCACTCATCAAGGCTTCACAAAACACTCGACAGATCAGGGACAGCTCACCTCTCTAGACAAGGTCGATCAGCTTGAAAACAAGGATAACCCTCCCGGTGCTGCGGCCCACACGACAAATTCAAGAGGCACGCCTTTCAGGATGAAAGTTGAACTTATTCCCGAGTTGAGACGACACATTGTCCAATATTTGGACTTTGACACACTCAAAACTTTCTCGCTCGTATCCAAAGCATGTTACCTCGACGCTCACCCGATCCTCTGGGAGCACTTCTCTTGCAAAGTACCATGGAAGAACCCAACATCTCCAGAGGAGTATATTGTGTGGCTGTACAAGATCCACAGGAACGCTCGTTCATTCAAACACATCTACTACATGGAGTACGACGCACGCAGGCCCGAGATCGGCGATATCTTATTGGACCGATGCCACAGCCTGGTCACGATCGAGGTGACCGTTGCAATGATCGACCGTTGGAATCCTTATCGCCACTGGGAAGAGACACTCAGGCCATTGGTTGAACGGAACAGGGTCAGTCTGCGGCGACTCAAATTACTAGTGCGCGATATTCCTTTTATGGCCTCTTTGCAGCTACCAAGCCTGCTGTCTACTCTGTCAGGCCTGCAATTCTTGGAACTGAACTTGGAGCAGATGCCAGTCGAGGACCTACTTCCAGTCTTGGATGCCTGTCCTAGTTCGCTCGAACACCTCGATCTGGGCCCTAATCTCCGGAGGCGAAAACTCATTCAGGAGGATTCAGTCACCCATCCACTCCAATCTCCCGGCAGCACCACAGCTACATCTCTTCGGCTCAAACAGCTTCACATCCACAGCGTCAGCCACGAAAGCACTTTGGAGGATGTTCTGTCACGCCTTGCAGTTTACACCCTTGAAGAGCTCAAGATCGATACCATAACCACTGTCACATACCCCATCCGGATATCCCCCACGCTACGAGACGCACTCTGGCAATTAACAGATCTGCACTTGGAGAACATCCACCCCAGTCCTGGAAGGGGCGCACCGCTGATTTTGGATGCCATTCAGCCGCATCATCTCCGCCACGTCAACATGAGTAAATTGGATACCGAGTGCACTACAAAGTTGATCGAGCAACAATATGGAAGCCTCGAGTCCCTGAATGTGGGTTTCTTGAGAGGTCATGCAGGAGCATTGGCAGATATTCTGGCGACATGTGTCAAACTTAAGAAGCTGGTCTTTGCTGCCAAGCCTTTTGTGGACATTCAAACGCTGATCGACCCACAGCATCCGTGGGTGTGTACCGAACTCGAGGTCTTGAACGGAGTTTTCGGGTTATCTCGTTTTACTCCTTCCCCTCCCTCCCCTTCAGATTCTAACGGGTTCAATGATACTGAGCGTTCAAGGCAAGTCGAGGATCAGTTTATGCAACGTTTGGGGAGATTGACCAAGCTACGCAGACTTGTACAGCAAGTCGCCTTCGTCGATCGGTCTATGACTACAGAGGTAGACAGGGGGACCATGGCGTGGTCCCTGTCCTCCGGACTGGCGCATCTAGGAAGTCTTGCCAACTTGAAAACATTCTTGTTTGCCCATCAAGACCTTCCGAAAGGGATTGGTATCCCTGAGATGACGTTCATCAAACAGCATTGGCACGGCTTGAGAAGGCTGGCATGCAGTGAAATCAACAATAGCGACCTGGAGGAATGGCTGGCGACCGAGTGGCCTGAATTGAAGGTTACCTTGTTGGGGAGAGCAAAATAAAACATGTGCATGAAGGTGGACGCAATTTTCTCAGGGCGAAGCTGTCACTTGTTTTTCACTTTGTTCCCTTTTGTTGCTCACCCATCGACCTTGTTCCTCATCTCGATCAACCTGAATCGCTACCGACGGATACTCCGACCCGAGACACGGCCCATCAGGACGACAACGGATTCAATCACCAATCGCTCCACAACAATCGGTCTCGACGCAAACAAAGTCGGACAACTTGGAAACCAGTACAGCACCCCAGAGACACTGCGGTCTGCAAGGCGACAAGTTCAAGAAGCACACTTCCCACGATGGCAATCAACCTTCGTCCCGAATTGGGACAGGGCATTATCCAATACCTGGGATTTGACACCCTCAAAGCCTTCTCGCTCGTATGCAAAGCATGGTATCTCAGCTCTCACCCGGTCCTCTGGAAGCATTTCTCTTGCAAAGCGCCAACGACTTCAGAAGAGTATACCATTTGGCTGGACACAATTCGCAGGAACGCTAGTTCGTTCAAGCACATCTATGACATCGGATATGGCGAACGCGCCCCCGAGATCGGCAATCTCTTACTGGACCGATGTCACAGCCTGGTCACGGTCGAGGCGGTCGTTACTAGGATGGACGCTCAGAATCCATGTCACCATTGGGAAGAGACACTCAGGCCATTGATCGAACGGAACAGGGCCAGTCTGCAGCGACTCCAATTTCAGGTGATCGATGGTCCTTTCATGACCACGCTGCAGCTACCAAGTCTTCTTGCTAGCCTGCCACACTTGCGATCCTTGGATCTGGACGTATCGTGGATGTCAGTGGAGGAACTCCTTCCAGTCTTGGATGCCTGTCCAAGTTCGCTCGAACACCTTAGCCTGCGACCCAGTCTCCATAGAAAGAGTTCCAGTCAGGAGAACATCAACACTACGGTTACACCTCTTCGACTCAAACGTCTCCACATACAGGGCGCTTTTCGTGATAGGACTTTAGATGATGTCCTGTCATGTCTTGCAGTTCATTCTCTTGAAGAACTCCGCATCAGTTCCATATACCCCCTTCAGATACCATCCAAATTGCGGGAGGCTTTCTGGCAATTGACACACCTGTGCTTGAAAACCGTCCGCCCCAGTCCTATAAGGTATATGCCGCAAATCTTGGACGCCATCCAGCCCAATCATCTCCGTCAAGTCGACTTGAATAACTTGGATACCGAGAGCGCTACAAAGTTGATCGAGCGACAACATAGAAGCCTCGAGTTCATGAATGTGGATTTCCTGAAAGGTCATGCAGGATCATTGGCAGAGATTCTGGCGACATGTCACAAGCTCAAGGTCTTGGTCTTCACGACCGTGCCCTTTGTCGACATTCAGACGTTGATTGGCCCATGGCATCCGTGGGTGTGCGCCGAGCTCGAGGTCTTTGAGGGGTCTTTCGGATTGTCTCGTGATTTCTATACTCTTCACCCTTCGGATCCCAACGGGTTGAATGATGCTGAGCGTTCAAGGCAAGTGGAGGACCAGTTCATGCAACGTTTGGGCCGGTTGACCAAGCTGCGTAGACTTGTACAACGAGGCGACAGCTTGAATGATATGGATATCATGGCGTGGTCTCTATCCTCCGGGCTGGTGCATTTGGAAGGTTTGGCCAGCTTGAAAACATTCATGCACGCTAATCGAGGCTTTCCGAGCGGGATTGGCATCCCTGAGATGGTGTTCATGAAGCAGCATTGGCATAGGCTAAAGGAGTTGACATGCTACAAGGTGGGCGATTTGGAGGAATGGCTGGCGACCGAGTGGCCCGAACTGAAAGTGACATAAAATGCATGTACGATCTGCGATTGATCCTATAGCTGAACTTCCTCCCGAGTTGAGAGAGCAAATTGTCCAATACTTCTTTGACACACTCAAAGTTTACTCACTCGTATGCAAAGCATGGTGTCTTGATGCCCACCCATTTCTTTGGAGCCATTTCTCTTGCAAGATGCCACAGGAGGACCCAGCATCTTCAGAGGAGTATAGTGCTTGGATGGACACCATTTGCAGGAATGCCAACTTATTCAGACATATCTACGACATCAAGTTCGACGAACGCACCTCCGAGGTCGGTGGTATCTTACTGGATCGATGCCACAGCCTGGTCACGATCGAAGCTGTTGTTGATGGGAAGGACTCTCAGAACTCATGTCGCTATTGGGAAGAGATGCTCTGGCCATTGATCGAACGGAACAAGGTCAGTCTACAGCGACTCCAATTTCATGTGCTCCATCATTCCTTCATGAACACAAAGCAGCTACCAAGCCTCGTTGCTTGCCTGCCACACCTGCGGTCCCTGGGGCTAGAGGGACAGGAGATGTCGGTGCAGGACCTCCTTCCAATCCTGGATGCCTGTCCAAGATCGCTTGAATGGCTTAACCTGAGACTTGATCTCCCGAGAATGAGGTCCAATCGGCAGGGTCCAATTCCCCATCCACACCATTCTCTCATCAACACCACAGCCACGTCTCTTCAACTCAAACATCTCCACATACACGGCACTTTTGGCGACAGGACTTTGGAGGACATCCTATCATGTCTCGTAGCTCATTCTCTTGAAGAGCTCCATATCACAGTCAAATACCCTCTCCGGGCGTCATCCATATTGCAGGACGCACTCTGGCAATTGACCTACCTGCACTTGAAGGCTACCCATCCCGGTCCTGGAAAGGTCGTGCGTGTTTTGGACTCTATTCAGCCCCATCATCTCCGTCACGTCAACTTGAATAGCTTGGATACCGGGTGGGTGCACTACACAGTTGATCGAGCAGCAACATGGAAACCTCGAGTTTCTGAAAGTGGGTTTACTTCCAGGTCATACAGGAGCCTTGGCAGGTATTCTGGCGACATGTCGCAAACTCAAGGTTTTGATCTTCACAGCCAAGCCATTTGTGGACATTCAAAAGTTGATTGACCCACAGCGGCTGTGGGTGTGTACCGAGAGTACTTGAGGGAACTTTTGGGTTATTTCGTCGTCCCCATCCTCCTCATCCTCCCCACCCTTTGGGCCCCTACGGGTTGAATGATGCTGTGCGTTCAAGGCAAGTGGAGAATCAGTTTATGCACCGTTTGGGGAAATTGACCAAGCTGCGTAAACTCGTACAACAAAGCGACTTCTTGGATCAGATTATGGCTGGAGAGACAGGCATCGATATCATGGCATGGTCCTTGCCCTCCGGATTAGCACATCTGGCTGGTCTTGCTAGCCTGCGATCATTCAAGCTCTTGGATCGAGATGTACCGAAAGGGGTCGGCATCCCTGAGATGGTGTTCATGAAGCAGCATTGGCACAACCTGAAAGAGCTGACATGCTACGCGATAACCAGCGACCAAGTTCGTAAAAAAAAAAAGGGGTGATGCGGGTCATCCCCCCAACCTCAATCTGCGTGCCTCTTGACGTGCTGACTTTTTTCGTTTCTCCCCATTGACCTTTGTCCTCATCGCGATCGACTTGAATTGCTACCGTCGGTCACCCTGACCTCATGCACAACACAACGAGGTCCACGACGTGTTCGATCGCCAGTCGCTCCAGCATAGCTCGCCTCTCTATGCAAGGTTGGTCAACTTGACTGTCAGCAAGTCTTGGCTCCCTCCCAGTCTCCCCGACGTCCTGTTCTGTACTTCAGAATGGCGATCCATCTCCCCGAGTTGAGGCAGCACATTGCCCAATATCTGGATTCTGACACACTTGAAGCTTTCTCGCTCGTATGCAAAGCATGGTATCTCGATGCTCAGCCGATCCTTTGGAGTCGCTTTTCCTCCAAAGCCCCATGGGGTCCAGCGTCCCCAGAGTACGTGCTTTGGCTGGATACAATCCGCAAGAACGCCAACTCGTTCAAGCACACGTACCACGACGAGTACGACGAACCCATTGTGCCTGAGATCAGTGATATCTTACTGGACCGATGCCACAGCCTGGTCTCAATCGAGCTTAATGTTGCCGAGGTCAACGTGGAGAATCCTTGTCGTAATTGGGAAGAGACTCTCAGGCCGTTGATTGTGCAGAACAAGGCCAGTCTGCGGCGACTCCGGCTACGAGCGATTGATGGTCCTTTCATGGCCTCTTTGCAGCTGCCGACGTTGATGCCTAGCCTGTCACACCTCCGAACCTTGGAATTAAACGTAAAGCAGATGACAGTGGAAGAACTCCTTCCAGTCTTGGACGCCTGCCCAAGTTCGCTTGAAAGCCTTAACCTCTTCTCAGGGCTGAGACGAAGTGAGGAATACCATCAGGAAAATTCAGTTACATATCCGCAGTATTCTACACCCCTTCGACTTAAACACCTCCGCATCTGCACTTCCTGCAGCAGTGGAGCTTTGGAAGATGTCCTATCACGTCTTGCAGTTCATTCTCTTGATGAGCTCCTGGTCCATGGCATGTTTCTCGCTCGGATGTTTCCCTCGCCACAAGACGCACTCTGGCGATTGACCCGTTTGCACTTGACAAGCAAGGATGGCGGTTTTTACAGGTGCCTCTCAGAGCTTTTGGAAGCCATTCAACCGCATCAACTCTGTCACGTTCGCCTGGATTGGATGGATATCAAGTGCGCCATGCAATTGGCCAAGCAGCAACATCAAAGTCTCGAGTTTTTGAACGTGAGCTTTGTAGAAGATCAGGAAACAGGGCTGTCGGATATTCTGGTGAAATGTGGCAAGCTCAAGCATTTGGTCTTTTCAGCGCAGCCTTTTGTGGACATTCAGATATTGATCGACCCAGAGTATCCGTGGGTGTGTACGGAGCTCGAGGTCTTTGAGGGGGCTTTCGGGGTATCTCGTAGTCCTCATGCTCGTTTTACCCTCATTTCAGAAACCAACCGGGCCAATGGTGCCGGGAATCCAGAGCAAATCGAGGACCGGTTCATGCAACGCTTGGGCCAGTTGACCAGGCTACGTAGACTGGTGCAGAAAGGTGGCTTCCAGGACCAGGATCCCATGGCATGGTCATTGTCCTCTGGACTGGATCACTTGGATGGCCTTGCCAACCTGCGCACACTTGGATTTAGTGACTGGAGCTTGCCGGAAGGGATCGGTATTCCTGAGGCTGTGTTCATGAAGCAGCATTGGCACAGTCTAGAGGAGCTGGCATGCTATGAGATGGATGATGGCGATCTGAAGGAATGGCTGGCGACCGAGTGGCCCGAACTGGAATTGACGTTTGGCTAGGGAGTCAACGATTCATTTAGTAAACGGAGGAAAGAGTTCACCCATGGCCATTGTTTTTTTTTTTGTAACCGCTGGTCAAAAGTAACCGCCGGTAAACCATCGGCGCGAGAACTGATTTTTTGTGGCTCTCCCCATCGGTCAGTGGTGACCCGGTTACATGGTGAAAGGGAAATTCATTAACCGCGGTCAACTTTTTGTCGGCTACATTCACTACCAGGCCTCGAGTTGTAACATGAAGCAGCACATTATCGTCCAAAAGGTATCGTTTTTTTTTTCTTTATTCTGCCAATCTTCTACAGAGCGAAGGGACGAAAATAGAGAGGATCAGTAAGGGTTTCTGTAGCACCACTTTCATCCCATCCTCTAGTTCCCTTCGGGAATCATTCCCCTGCTTTTTTTAGGTGTTAGCACTGCAAATCAACCATGCACACATCCGGCTTAAATGGGGCATGACAGGCGACCAACAAGAACCAACCATCTTCCAACCCATGTAAGCTTCGCCGTTGCCGGTACTGTTACAGAGTTGGGGTAAATGAGTTGTATCATCGTGAAAAATCAAGGCAGATTGAACGCTTTCCCGGGGAATAACGATGTCACTTTTCGCCGGGGCATATGCAGCCCGACTCTATAGACGACAGTATTCACTGCCGGGTCATTTGCAGGTCGAATTGGTACCCAAACCTTCGCTTTCATGCAGAGTGCACCGGGGTGCCGTGCCCAGAGTGCGATGAAGCCATAGGCGGGGGTAATCGACTCTCCCTATCACAACCGATGTCGACGAAGTAACCGTCAGCTGTCCGGGCTTCCGTAAACTGATCCATGAAAGGGGGCAAGCGATGGAGAAAGGGAACAAGGAATCGTATTTTGGCGTTCTTGGGCTCGAAAAGAAATTGAGCAATGCCAAGCCTCACCGAGGTCCTTCTCGCTCGAGCCCCCTGGCCCAGGACCCATCTCGCAACATCTATTGTGCAATTCAAGGGTTTATTGTGTTGTTCAAGTCCACTACCATCTTCAAAATGAAATGGGGAGAGAGGATCAGAAAGTATTTCATGCAACACCTTTCATCCCGTCACTCTTGTTCCCCCAAAAGCATTCTCCCTCGCTTTCGGCGTTGCCTTTTTTTTTTTTTCGCACTGCAAGGTCTACCATTGCAAGACGCACTCGCAATGGCTGGCGAGCAAAAAAACTGGCTGTCTCAACTCTTGTAGTCGGACAAAAAAAGGTCTTGTACAGAGTGAGTATGTCAGTTGGGAATCACTGTCAAAATCAAGCAGTAAAGCACAGGACCAAGTTGCAGGTCGGAGCCCACAAACCCTTCCTAATGGTCATCCTAGAGCGCACGAGTTAGCCGTCCCGAGCGCGATGAATCGGGTAAGGCAACTCACAATTGACTTGTCCCTATCACGAGAGGGAAACAGTCGCCGGCTACCCGACGCTTCCCGCGGTGACTCGTGAAAGGGAATTGCGAGCGATGGAGAAAGAAGGAACGAAGAGCGATTCATCGTTCCTGGGATTCTCGGGCAAAAAGTCATAAAAACAAGCGAAAGGGCACGTGAAGTACTTGTGTGTGCAACAAGAACGCGTTTTTCTAGAGGAACACTCGACTCCTTTCCTGGGTGGATCCCTCGCCCCCACTATGACCTTCAAAACATCAGTTTTCGACCCGCCATACGCCTTATTGCCTTGAGAGTCAAGTATCTAGCAGAGTTGGATGCAATTGAAGAAAGAGGCGGGCTATGAGAACTTCGATGGAGCACATAAAAAAAACCAGGGCTGTGTGCGGCGAAGCAAGGTTTATGCGACAACTGACCTGTGAAAACCACCTTGTAACACGCTTCCGTTATACATGATGACAGGAGTGTACTCTTAGAGGACGGAAGCCTACCCAGAAGCCCGACCCGGGGTCCGTATGAGTGAGCATATTGGGGAAGACGCCTCGTTATCGTTTTTTTTTTTGTATAAAACTGCATGAGGCCGCCTCCCTTCCATCCAGCTACTCTAACACTGTCCTGCATTCTACCGCCGCAACATCCTACCGGCTTTCGCTGTCTAGATCGCGTCCACCAGTGGCACGTTTAGCGGCCTCAGGAAACGAATCAAAGCAGCGAAGACTCCACAGTTGAAAGATATAGCAGCCCGAGAGGCCCACCCTGTGGAAGGTGAGTGTAGTGTCCCAATCATTATCCAACGACCATAATGAACGCAGAGTGTCATGAAAGCAACAAAACGATGTTACATATGTATATATATATTGATATGCAAGAGTAGAGAGTGAAGATGCAATGGGGTTGGTTGTATGGGTGTAACTCTAAGAGTTGTATGGATGTGTTGGTATAAGTGTAGTCGTGTCGGTTATTCATCAAAAAAAGAGTCCAGCGCTGTCGTTTTCAACAACTCCTCAAGACTCAAAATTAAAGATCGAGAAACTGGCACCATGACCTCCAGGTGCCTGAGGATTGTTCGTCCTCCTGTTAATCGAGCCAGAGTCAGATAAATCAGCCTCTTCGAGGGTATCTTGATAGTTATGCTTGGGTTGCCTTTGTTGGCGTTGCTGATGGCGTGGGGGTGGTGTTTTCGGGCCCAAGGGTCGAGGGCCTGCCGAAGTAGGAGTCTTGGCAGAGGTTGGCGTGGCGGGCGAGTAAAAAGTGGCACTCAATGGAGAGGTTTGGTCCATATCCACTTCACGGGCTGTATACGGATTCTGCTGCTGCCTTTGCTTCTGCTGAGAGGACATGGAAGGCATGGCATTCAGAGAGACCAGGAGAGACAATGTGCTCGCGGTTTCATGAGCCTCCAAGGGTGCCTGCTGTCGCTGTTGCTGTTGCTGTTGTTGTTGCTGATAAGATGGATCAGACATGGCCGTAATACAGCCGGGGTATGTTACAACATAAGATGGACCCGAGGCACTGCCTGGATACGATACAGTGGTAGCACTGGAAGTCGCCGTGGACGCCGTCATGGCGGTGGACCATGAACTGTTCGACGCATCCGACAAGGTTGACAGGGTTGGGGAAATGGCACGAATACGTGGGTGACGATGAGGTACTTTTGGAGAGTCCAGGGACACGAAAGGGACATCTGACGGTGTCTGCATTTGATAGGGTGATGATGTGAGTGTCGAGGATGACAGAGGCAAGTCAGTGGGCGGTGAGGATCGTGATGAGGAACTTGGGGATCGTGACCGCGGAGGAGGAGAAGGAACAGCAGGGACGGTGGGCGATGGAGGGTAAGGGGAGGTCGCAACGGCTGCAGTGGTTGGATTCGATGCATCTCCTTGAGGAACATGAGCGGGTTTGGGAGTGGTAGCCGAGGCAGTAGAAGGTGTCGATGCAGACGCTGAGGTGGTTGGAGTGGGAGGAGTCTTCTTCTTGAGGGCTGGCATCTCATGGTTCGGTGGCAAGTAGGGCTCCAGGACCAGATAAGCCGTGTCGAGTTCGTTGGACATCAGACCACCATCGTCAACAACATTATCGCTGTTGCCTGTGGTCGCTTCGTAGGTCGTTTCGGGGGTGCCTGGAACCACGGGGACGGCGTCTGTAAACTGTGGTGGTTTGTAGCCCTCTGGCAAGATTGTTTGAGGCGGCTTCCGATGCAACTCTTCCTTGCCAATGTACGACCCCTCTTCCTTTGACTTCTTCGGGGAGAGTGGGTCCTGGATGGGCTGTGGCCTGTTGTTGGCTATGGTCTTGGCCCTTGGTCTCGCCTTGGAAGGGCCTGCGGTGGTCTCGAAGGTTGGGCTACTCGCGCTTCTCGTCTTGGCAGGGTCTCCAATCGAGGCAACGATCTTGGACGAAGAAGTAATGGTCGAGTCGACTATGACAGGTCGATAGGCATTCAAAGGTCTTGGGAGTGGCGATGGGGGGGTACCAGCGAGGCGATTAGGGAGATCATTCCGAGCAGGTACTGCAGGCTGCTTCATCTTCCTTTCCTTCTCCAACTCCTTCTCCTTCTCCTTTTCCAACTTCTTCTTCTTCTCCTTCTGCCTCTGCTTCTGCATATGTTGCAGAGGCGTAGATAGGATAATAAGATCATACTTCCTGCCATAGCCGCCCTGATGGGTTGGAGGCGGTGTTGTGAGCTCAGGATATTGAGGATGTTCTGATGAGGGCGAGGGACTAGAAAGTTTGCGAAGAAAATTTTGCTCTGACGGGAGGTGATCCGGATGGGCTCCTGCAATGTTGGGCTGGTGGCGATGGTACAAACTGCCTTCGGCATGGATGTCATCATTCTGATCGGTTGCGCCGCCCAAGGTATTGTTCTTCAGGACGTGTACACCTTGGTGACCAAATGGGTGGTCCATGGCGATCGCGACGTGATCCCCGACCTTTCGTGTGTAGTTGCTACTGCTTGACTGTCGATGAAGGTTCTCTTCTGAGTTGTTGAAGTAGTGAAACTGTGGAATGGAGACATCCTGTTGTTGCAGCTGCCTCTGCCTGCGACGCTCCCTTGATTTGCGATCCATCTTTTTCCTGTAGCAATACAGCATGATGACGGAGACAGCGGCTGTGGAGAGGAGCATGATGGTGAGGAGGGGGGTGAGATTCACGTCTACCATGGTGGTGATACTGAGGGGAGGGGAGGAGTGGAGAGAAGAGTGAGAGTTGTTGAGATGAGGGAGGAGAAGATGATAGGGTGGAATGGGTGTACTTTAGAGTGATAGAAATTCAAGGTTGGTGGAAAGGCAGTGGCCAGTGTGCTGAGCTGTGCATGGGGGCGGAGTGAGGGGGGACCAAGGGGAAAGCGCGAACAAACGACAAACGAAGAGAGAGAGAGATAGAACGAGCGAGAGAAAGCGACAGAAAGCAAACAAGACGACGAACGAACGAGCGATGAAGAAGAAGAGGAATGAGGGAAGAGGGTCGCCAATGATCGCTGTAATATATAGCCAGGTGTTCGCCCTCGCTAGCGAGGGGGGGGGGTTTCTATCGTCAGAGAGCAGCGTACAAAGGATGGAAATGGGTCCACAACAAACAACACACACCACACATGCACACATAACAGCTGCAGCTCTAATGCAATCTACGATGTCCATAGGCTATATCAGCTATGCATCCACTGCTGCTGACTCCCCTCATCCCCCCCAACGCGGCTCTCTTTGTTTTTTTTCTGTAGAACTCTCTCGTTCGACCCACCCGCCTCTGTTGTTGTCCGAGTCCTCCTCCCTACTTCCTCTGGGCTGTGCCCCATGTTCCCCGTTCCCCGTCCCCAGGGGGAGACGAGAGCACTTGGGTCTGCACACAGACACACGTCAAATGAGAGGTCAAATGAGAAGGGGGGTGGATCCAGCATCGGCGTAGCGTTTGTCAACCTGCATTGAGTGCAGTTGGCCGTTCTATGCCATCTGGTACCGAACAGAATGTAGACACTAGCGTGCGGAGAGGTGCATGCATTGCATTGGGGGGGCTAGACCACCTCCTTCGAGGTTCATGAGAGAAAAGAACAGTGGTAACGCTTCATGCGGTGCTGTTCTGTCCTGAGAGCGATCGGTTTGTTTTCATTGCACTACATGCCAGTCCCCATGGAGGGACAGCCAGCCATGGAGGGACAGCCAGCCCCATCTCCGACTTGCAAGAGCAGCCGTGTCCATGCTGCATGCAGGACAGGTGTGCACATGTCCATCTTATGATCCAGGGCTATATCCTAATCTGTCGAAGGGACTTGTGCCTTTACGTTCCAGAGCTATACCACGGGGCCCCTGGTGAGAGGAAAGGGGTGGGAGAGCCATGGCCCTTTCGTTGTCGTCGGTCAAAAAATGAATGCAATGCAATGCAGGAGTGAGAAGCCAGGGTCATAAGCCAAACGCCGTTTGCCTTTTTGAACCGTAGAGCAATGGGGATGCCTTTATCTTTCCCTCCCTCACCCTGTCTCCATCCATTCCGCTTGTCATAGGGTGTTGATGAGATGGAGGGCTCTCAGGACATCAGGGCCTAGGGTCTTTTCATACTTGGCCGAGCTAAATCCCTCGAGCACAGCAGTAAACACTCGAGCAGCTGTTCAATTGGGACAAAAATAGCTGTTGTAGTGGCCTTGGCACTGGTACTGCCGTCCCACCTTTCATTGTTTTTTGTGCTCCACATGTCTTCATGCTCCCAATGGCCCTTGCTGCTGCAATCGTATTCGTCGTGGACTCGAGGGAAGAGGACTTCTCCACTCTAATTTGTCCAATGGCCGCTTTGTTGTTGATGGCATGGCCCTATCTCTTTCCCTCCCTTCTCGCATGTGTGAAATCTTCACATCTCTCCTGCAGCCCCCCTTTCAACGCAGATATGCAATTGAATTGGTAATTGGTGCAATTGACGTGCCACGTTCTCTTCATTCTGGCCCCTCTTACACTCTGCTCCGTAAGCTGAACATTCGAATGCGTGCTTTGCGTTGTTGTCGTTTGTTGCACTGGGAAGACTGAACTCGTTTCATCAAACTTTTCCCCTGACCAACTCAAAACAAATCCTTGCCAGTTAGAATGACAGACGGTACCCTTCCCTCCCTCTCCAGTTCATATAACTTTCTTTTTTCGTGCTCACCTAATTTCACCTCGCCCCCATTCTCTCTCCATGACGAACCCTTTGAGAATATGTGAGCGACTTGGGGATCGTCATTGTCGCTAGAGCATCGCTCATCTTTTTTTATCATTCTGAGCACTTCCAAATGGTTTTCCTCCGCTATCATCTTCACTGCCACACACGCCAGTATTCAGGTAGGACCACTACATACCAGCAACGACCATGGCCATCGACATCCCCATTTTAATGTCCGCCTCGAAACGTTCCTGGTTGTGTTCACACCAACGTCCCTTCTGATAGATGCTGTTTGTTTATTGCACGATTCTAGGCTTCACTATCTTATTATAGAGCTCGCCACACATAGACATGTAACACTCAATGCTCCGAGTTAAGGATCTGCGGGTACCCGGCTTATTGTTGTCATTGTCGCTGTTGTTGTTGTTGTTGTTGTTGTCGTTTCCACCGAAAAAT
>Ga0247824_10000180_pt1 | contig 27668 bp, 36 predicted proteins | sample 13C_PalmiticAcid_FD_194412 | JGI IMG/M metagenome (GOLD analysis project Ga0247824, IMG submission 194412) | Soil microbial communities from agricultural site in Penn Yan, New York, United States - 13C_PalmiticAcid_Day48 | ecosystem: Environmental > Terrestrial > Soil > Agricultural land...
GAATGGAAGCCGCTGCGTACTTTCATGTTCCTCCACGAGTAACGAGTAATCAATGTGACAATGTCAATTGAATGGCCCTCACCAAAAGCCCAGAACGCTCCGATCTTCTATCCCTCTTTAGTGGTGCCCTCTAAGGCCCACTGATTGCACGCCTCTACGTCTTGGCTAATGTGATTCTGTGCGCCACGGATGGGCGACAGCACGTCACTACCTGACGCCTTGGCGTTTTTGGGCTGCGCGACTTTTGAGGCTGTGGACAAGGCTGTCGCACAGGAAAAAGTTTCAAGGGGTTGTGGAAGTGTGGAAGTATAAAATGGGCACCCCCCATCCCTCTCTCTTTCGTCCATCCCTCACTTCGACAAATACCTATTCCACACATTTTCATAAACATCATGCTGTTCTCCAAATCTGCTCGCTCGTGGACGACCATCATCTGTTTGGTCATCTTGGCATCATTGGCATTCCTCGCTGCTGTTCCTAAAACCACCTTCGCCGCCAGCTGCCTCCTTGAATGCACACCTGTCAGCACCAAGATCCTTTTTTGCGGTAACATCAGGGATAGTTTTCAAGATAAAATGCCTGTCATTGGGGTCGACAGTGGGCTTGACCGTTGCCTATGCACTCAGGAGAACGTTCGCCTTTATCGTAAGTTAGGAATGTCAATACATTGGTCGGAGAGATGACGAGAGTTGGATAGCGCAATATGTTTCAAATCAACATGAAACTCAAATCACCCCTCTTCCCATTTTACAGGCAACTGCTTAGCTTGTCAGAATCTGAACACTGCAAACAACATCACCGACAAGTTTGTCGCTGATTGCAAGCTCACAGATCCCAACCGCGTCCTCATCAATGGTGCCTCCGTGGGTCAAGTCCCACTCTTTGGTGCAATTGTAGCCCTGCTTGGTGCGGTTGCGGCACTTGGAATTTAGCAGTCACTACGGACTGCTAACGAACCAACAAAAAAAAACAATAAAAATGCCACCAAACACTCTCTTCACTTCTGTCTCTTCACTTCTGTCTCTTCACACACACAAAGAATGGCCGTTGCAAAACGCAAGACGAGTGGCAGCGCTGCTGATAGCCCTTCAAAGAAGGTCAAGGCCTCAAAGGATTCTCCCAAGAGCTCCACAACAAGGAAGGTCCTCTTCGGAAAAGTGCTAGAAGGCGAAGACAACCAAGACGAGGATGACGATGAGGACAGTGGCGAATTGGAGGCCGAGCCTATCCGCGACGACGACGAGGGCAACAGTATGGAGGTCGATACACCTAACCACCATCTCTCTCAAAACAACAAAATCGGTATGTATTTTCATTGTTCTCAGTGCTCTCTGTAGCGATGTGATAACGATAACAACTGACGACCGTAATGTTCATCTTCAAATTAATGAATATCCTCCCGTATCCAGCTTCCAAGGAGGCAAACGCACAGAAGAAGGCGCTTCGTGAAGAACGTAGATCCCATAAGCCGAACGCAGAGCTTATCTATCCGGCCAAGAAGCTTTGGGAGAGGCTCCGTCTCAAGGAGCTTCCAAAGAACGAACGTCAGGGAGTAATGAGGGACATGATGGCGTTGATTACCGGCAAGGTTCAAGAACTCATTTTCAAGCATGACATGTCCCGTATCATTCAGTCATGTCTTAAGCATGGCAATGAAGCTCAACGGAATGTGATCGCAGGAGAATTAGTTGGACATTACTTGACCTTGTCGAAATCGATGTATGGGCGATTCATTGTTGTCAAGATTCTTCACTACTGCCAAAAGTTCAGGGAGGCGATTATCAAGGAGTTTTATGGCAGGGTTCGTCAGTTAATCAAACACAAGGAAGCCTCATCGATCATCGAGGACGCTTATTCGACTTATGCTAGTTCGGCTCAGAGAGCGGCCTTGATACAGGAGTTTTATGGACCAGAATACCGATTGTTCAAGGTTGAAGACAAGAAGACACTAACCGAGATCTTGGAGCAGAATCCGTCCAAGAGGGATAATATCATGAAGCATCTGATGGAAACGTTGACAGGATGTCTGGAGAAGGGAACAATCGGTTTTAGTATTGTACATCGAGGCTTACTCGAGTACTTTTTACATGCAGATGCCAAGGGCATACAGGTACATCTCACGTTTCGGTGTATTGTCAGAGCGAATGTGTCGCAGCCAAGCGAACTTGAGAAGGTAATCTGTACTAAATGTGTGAAATCACTCCATTCCATGACACATAGGACATGCTTGATGTGATGAAAGAGCAGGCAGTAGAAATACTGCACACGAAAGAGGGGGCTCAGGTTGCCATGCTCTGCCTACTCCACGCCTCGCCCAAGGATCGTAAGGCAATACTGAAGACCATGAAGCCCTTTGTTACCAAGATCTGCAAGGAAGAATACGGGCACATGGTGATGTTGAGAATGTTTGACGTCGTGGATGATACAGTGTTGGTGAGCAAAGCCATCCTTGCCGAGATCATCAAAGAAATGGAGGACATCGCCAAGGACAAGTTTGGCCGCCGTGTGATTCTCTACTTGCTTGTGGGACGATCGCCCAAGTACATTTCACCCCAGAATATCGAGCTTTTGGCCAAAGGGGATGCTGTTCGTGCCAGCACTAGCAAGAAAGATGCCGCGGTTCGTTCTGCAGAGCTACTTGGCTACATCTCGCCAGCATTGATCTCCTTGATCAGCACGAAGGCTAAAGCGCTGATAAAGGAACCACTAGCATCCCAAGTCGTGCTGGAGACCATGCTGCATGCAGTCGGAGACAAGAAGCCTGCGGTGAATGCGCTATTAGAATTGGCTGCAGCTGACCCAGCGACATCAACATCAGAGGATCCTAATCCATTGTTGACAATGCCCACAGATCGGCTGTACAAGACGTTGGCTCAATCAGACTACAAGGCGCCGCTTGCGGAGCCTAGCCTACACTTCTCAGAGGCATTGTTGAGCAAAATCTCACCATTTATCGGATACTACGCTCTGGAGAGCGGAGCGAGTGCGTTTGTAGTGCTGGCACTTCTGGAGAATCCGGAGACAGCGGAGGAGACGAGGAAGCTGCTGCTTTCCAAGCCCAAGGGGTCATTAATATCGATGCAAAAGGATATGGAGAAGTTGGTTAAGGGCAAACCAGAGAATGAACTCAAGGCTGTTCGTTTGATTCTTGATCACCTCGTCAAGTAAGCAGTTTGGTCAGTCAAATGTCGCTCAATAAACAATGGCAAAAACAAAGTAGAGAAGCGGTTGCACACGTACCATTGGCATCGTCCCTTATCCTTGACGTTTCCGGTCGGAAACACGCTCATTATTTGTGCAATGGAGGGACGTGACCTGTGGTTGCTAGCATCACAGTGAAATAGGGGCTCATGGAGATGTCAGCTGGGGGCACAAACAGATCACCCTCCCTTCTCCAGGGACAAAAGCCGTTGTTTTGTAAATGCCATTCCATACGCACTGTTCAACTCTCGTTGGCATAAAAGCAGGCGAAGCAGACGAGTCCTCGCTCCTCCTCCCTCTCCCTCTACCATACACATCCAACTACGATGGCCTGTACATTTGCCTGCACTAGCTTTTTCGCCAAAGCCTTGTTCTGTCAGAACAAAGATCACTTTGACATTCCGACGAGCATTCCAACTATCGGACAGGACCCAATCCTTGACACATGCCTTTGTCAGCAATCCAATATCGAGGCCCTGCACAGCTGTGCTTCCTGCCGAGCCGAGAACCATATCACAGATGGGGATGTCACTTGGGTCTTCATCGATGCCTGCAATCGCCAGTTTCCTGAACGACGTTTATGGTTACCGAATGCGGCGGCAGGACTGAAGCCCTGGGGCTTCAGCAAGAAGACGACGACGGCAACATCAAGTATTAAGCGGAGGATTTTAGATGCGATGAACGTTTATTCTGTGCTCTTGGTGGTCTCGTTCATGGTCTCGACGAGCTCTGTAATGCTTGCGATGTGAAATATCTCAAATAAAATGAAGTCCATGCGTCTTCTTTTTGATATGGTCTAATCAATATCCATATCCTTGAAGTCATCGTGCATTGTGCCCTCTTCCGAGACAGGCTTATCCTCAGCTGCGGCAGGAGTAGCAGGGGTTTCGGGCAACCACGACGGCAAACTAAACAATATCATCACGACTGTTTACGAATTTCTGATGAGGTGATGCCTGGAGGGTTCAAACTTATTGAGTAACAACTGGCGCTCTTCCTTATTCTCGATCCATGTCTGGGCCTTAGAGCATCTCTCTACAATTGAGCTCTTCTCTTCTTCAGGGATATGGACGTACTTTTCTTCCGTGCTTGTAGCCTGGGCGAGGTAGTGATTGATCAACTCCCGGCATCGTTCAAATCCTTGACAAACTTATCCTTGTCGGCAGGACTGATAAAATCCTTGTGAACACCGTCGACATGGGAGCAGGTATCATAGATATACTCCTCCAACGAGAGCGGCGGTTTCAGCTTTGGGAGCCTCAATGGCTTCCTCCTTGATAACTTCTTCAACCACATAGGCGCCTTCGACGGTCAAGACTCCATGAATGTTGACTCTGGCCTTAACTTTGATGCAAGCAGTTTCACCATTACTAGGCTCGACATTCTTAATTGATCCAAGGGTTAACGCCAGAGAAGGGATCATTTCGGGTTCCGCATACTGAGTATCGAGGTCAAAGGGTTCGGAGCGATAGAAGGTCAGGATCTTGGTAGAAGGGATAGCGTTGTTCTTGTTGAATACGATGGGCCCAGTTTCCTCTTCCTCAGGAGTGGGTTGCCAGGTCATTTTGATAGGATAGTTGGTGATATCATACACGAACTTTGAACGTAGGTGACAACATTGCGCACTGAAGAGCAGCTCCTCGGGCAACAGTTTCATCTTGGTTAAGAGTTGACGAAAGCTCCTTGCCAAAAAATGCCTGAATGCGTTCCTTAAGAGCGAGAATGCGGATCGAGCCTCCAACCATCTCAACGGCGTCAATATCGGCAGGAGCCATACCAGCATCTTCCAAAGCTTGTTTGAGAGGAGCTTCGAAGCGAGAGATGAAATCCTGGGCAAGTTCCTCAAATTCGGAGCGCATCAACGCCACATCACGATCTTCCATCATGGATGTTGAGCAGGGCCTGGGAGTTAGCAGAGAGAATCTTTTTGAGCTTCTCGCATCCAGCCATGAGACGGATCATGGCTTTTCCATTCGATTTGACATCAATCACGTACTTGTCTTGAACTCGGCAGCGAATAGTCAACCAACATACGGTCAAAATCACGGCCACCAAAGTGTCTGTCAAAGGCGCGAGACATGATTGTAAGCTGCCCCTTGAGGTAGGGAACAATCGAGACGGTGTAGGAAGAGTGTCCGATATCTACAAAGCAAATTTTACGAGGCTTTTCCTCAGGGAGGTCGGTCTTGGTGATGCCGTATCCAAGAGCAGTTGCGGTTGAATCATTGATAAGTCGGAGGACGTTCAAGCCAGCGATTTCGGCAGCATCCAAGACGGCACGACGCTGGACATCTGTGAACCAAGTAGGGATGGCAATCACAGAATCCGATACAAGAGCCTTGGTTCATTGGCTGCAATCTCCCTTATCTGAGTCAAGTACATGGCGAAGATCTGCACGGTGGTGAATGTCGACTCTTGGCCTTGATAGTTAACCTTGACAGCAAGCTGGCCATTGATTTCAGTAAGAGGAGCGGTCAAGTACTACTTCTCGATCTCCTGAATCACTTTATCGGCATAGGTACGACCAATAATACGAGATTTCCTGAGTCTTGGCAGTCTCACCGAGGTAACGTTGCTTCGGCCCAAAGGAGACCAAGGACTGGGTGGATGTAGAGAAATTGATCGCGAAACTGGTCAGTCAAGACTCAATGGCTCCAAGCAAACAACAGCCAAAGAGAGAGGAAACAGCCACATGCTGGAGTGAAGCGGCTCGATACTTCAACGCATCGATTACAGGTTACCGAGATCACCAAAGGAGAGTCCTTGTTAGTATCAATTTCCGCAAGTCGAAAGCGAGCTGCAAGGACGATATGCCATTTCGCAGAGAGCAAAGGGGTAGGACAGTTGGTACCAGGGATTTCCAAGAGAACACCTCAAGGCGGTTCAACAATACATACCAACAACAGACATGATGGGGGAAGGTGGGGTGGAAAAGTTGTGAAGACAACGAAGACGACGAAAAAAAATCAATGTTTGTCGGCGTGACTTCTCACCTTGACCTGAGCGAAAATTTGCGCTCCAGCTCAAATTGAGAATGAGGCCTTTGGGAAACAACCCGACAAAACCGAACATGACCCTCCGAATCCTCTGTCTTCACGGATACACACAAGTAAGATAGCAGGGAAGCCAACCTTCGACATACCACGAACCCTTGAAGGTATCATGTTGGCTGATATGTGCATGGTCTGAATCTGATAGAACGCCTTGTCGTTCACCAAAAAGACAGCTGTGTTCCGAAAGGCGCTCAAGGACATTGCAGACCTTGGTAGGTGCTGAAGGAGGTGCATACAAGTCTGACATGACTCATGGAAACCCGGTGGCTGTACTCTTTGATTGACCCGTCATATAGTGTATGTCACAGCGCCTCATATCGTGCCGATTCCAACACTCGGAACACCTGAAGAACGTGAGGATGATCAATTAGACAACCAGGCCTCTGGTAGGTGTTAGGGTTATGAACTCGACTGCTCTCTACCCATGTCTTTCAAATCCAATACCCTGTCAAATTAAATGATTCACCCGTATTACTAGAGGCTATCCCATATGGATGGTGGACTTCATCGCCGAATACACCACAATACAAAGGGTTCGAAGAGAGTTTGACAGGTCTGTGCGAGGTCCTTGAAAAGCAGGTATTGAAAACAGGATCAATCGAGTCGAGTCAGACGTTGAGGTGGCCGTACATGCTGCTGATCTGTTTAGTATTTTATCAATGCTTTTGAAGGGGCCTTTCGATGGCGTGATGGGATTCTCACAGGGGGCCGCCATGGCTAGTATGCTACAGCTCCTCTTAGAACGACCTCATCTTTCATCAGTCATGGAAGGATGTAAACACAGTCCTTTCAAGTTCGCTATCGTTGTCTCGGGATTTGAGCCGCGAGATTCAGAAAAGCTAGCCTGGTATACGAGCCAGTACCCGGTTTTAGAAGCCAATCTCGATGGGACGACAGACAATAGCAATGTCAAAAATGATGGCAAGCATCAGGAGGACATGGATGGGGCAAATTCGGTGTATCTCCACGGAGTTCAAGGCGCGAGCATGCATGTCATTGGTCGTAACGATGTTATCATTGAGCCAGGTACATTTGAAAATACGGGTGATACCATGATCCGGCCAGGACAGTAATAATTTAGAGAGAGTCTAACAGGGCAGAGATATCCTCACTATCGTTTCTTGACACTAGAACGCTCGGAAGGATTGTTAAGGCACTATGCTTATGGGAAGCCACGCACTCTGTACCACGATGGTGGCCATTATCTGCCTTCCAATGCAAATAGTCGACAGGCATACAGGACGTTTGTGCAGTCATTTGCAAACCCCCACTGATATTGTTCCGCTGTGTCGTAAATGCGTCTTTGATCATGATCCCGGCACCATACTTCGCCCGCACCACCTAACCGCATACTACAAGGTGTTCATGGATGTTATCCCTTGTGCCTCTCTGAGCTATGTGTCCACAAATAAACTGTCAATGGGATAAGAGTATGCGCTTAAGAGTATCGACTTTATCGTTTTGCAATAGGAATTGAATCCGTAGACAGCCAAGGCTATGGAGGCGGGTTCTGTTTAAGCAGTCGCCTCTTGACGTTTCTCCAAGCTGGCCACCCGCTGCTGTAGCTTTTTCACCGAGGAGTGATACTCTGCAGGCGGATCCCGTGGAGGGGAAGATGAAGCAGAGTTTGATGATGGACCTGCGGAGTCCTCATCCTCAACATCCATTGCTGAATCCTGATTTTTGTTGAGCGGTGGGGTTGGAAGAGTACCATCCTTCAAATCTGACTCAGAGTCATGGCTAGCGCTCGTCTTGGATTCACTGTTGCCGGCGGAAGGAGGGGATGGTAGCGACGACCCATTGCTATTCTTCGAGGAGCTACTGACACTGACTCTTGTCTTTTTGGAGGGAGGCGTAAGCCCCTGGTTCTCCTCCAAGATACGTATCCTCTCAGATAGATATTCAAGTTCGCTTTCAAACCTCTCAATGACGCCCTTCTCAAGTTCCTTGAACTGTCCTCGGACAAGGCTCTCGATCATAGTCCCGCTTGACTGCAGCGTCTGGAGCAACTGCGCAGACTTGCGAATCTGTTCCTCCAAGGTGTATTTCAAGGACCGTGAAGAGTCCGCTGCATCAAAAAGACCGGACACTGTCTCCATAAACGCAGGTTTAGAGACATTAGTAGAAGGACCGCCAAGGCTGCTGTGGTTGCTAGGATGGAAGGGTGTGGCGGGATGTGGATACATTGGCGACGGTAATGGTCCGGTGTGAGATGACAAGATTGGTGCAGGCAATGTCCCTGAACTAAAGAGTTAAAAGTTGATTTACATCGGTTAGAATCAGCACATATCCGTGAGTGTCAGCCAATTCGACCGCATAACTGCATAGCCATACCTATTGTCCAGCCCGGCAGTGTATGGTCCTGCACGAAGGGTAGCCCTGGAAGACTTCTTGACGTGCCCTGCTGTCTTTGGAGACCGCAAGGGCTGGGGTATTGTTCCAGCCTTTGATAATGGGTGAGGCTGGTTATTACGGAGAGGCTGAGCAGGGCGACGATCCATACCCAGAGCTTGATGCGAAGGCTGAAGAGGGGCTGAATGGATCGAGAGCGACGAGTCGGAGTAAGAGGGCGCAAAGATCGTGAGTGACTTTGCATTCTTGGGATTCTTGGGCGACGTCAATGGACGGCGATTCAGAGCCGCAAAAGATGCACTTCCGTGGAACACTGAAATTCCACTGGGTGTCTTTTCAGTAATTGCCTGACTACTACTACTGCAAGATGGCGGTATCTCCTTGGATTTGTTTTGTGGGGGTGTCGTTGAAGCCGATGCGGAACCCGAGGCACTTGATGCGCCGCTCTGCCTAGCTTCGATGATGGCCTTTTGCTGCTGTTTCAGCTTCAAGGTTGTGCGCACCTGATCCATGACCTCAGGTGGACCTCCAGCACCGGGGGAAAGAGAAGGTTGTTTGTGGTGAGATGAGGAGGAGGCAAGCATCCTGCGCTTCTTGTAACTACGGACATCACTATCGTCGTCATCGTCGTCCGAGTTGGATTGAGGCATTGGTGACTCTTGGCGGTAGCGGGGTGAGCGTGAACGGTGCGCAAACTGGGTGTCACGCATATGGGACGGCTGAGGCGAGGGATCTGCATTATTGCTGTAGGCCCCGCCTCGTGATGATGCTGCTGAGCGTGTACTGTGAAGTGAAGATGGTGTCAAGATTAGCTGCAGTCGTGTTATAAAAATACACCAAATTACATTAATTGTCCATCTTGTAGCACAATAGCCATGCCAATCTAATTTTCAGGGCGGTCCAATCAACCCGCCCACTATGACCGAATTGGCAAGTGAACATGTGCTCCTCCTCCCACCCAGTGAAAAAGACATGTCTTTACGAATGACATACCGAGAGTTCGAGGGCGAGTCAGAAAAGGAGTCCTCGGGCGAACCCTTGCGCTTGTATGGGGGAGAGCTATGATCTTCATCACGATGATTGTGGCTGCGGCCAGGAGCTTCCAGAACCTCGTGAATGGCCATGCGTTTGAAGATATGCGTGGTTGTCGGTGTGAAAGGCGAGCGGCTCCAATTGGAGCCGGACTCAGCCTCCAGTTGCTGCAGAGCATGGGGCCGACTGTGATGGGCGGTAGGGGATGAGGCACGATCTTTCATATACGAGGACGAGGGAGAAGAGGAGCGGTGCGATTGATGACGGTGTTGCGAGTCGTCTTGTGCCTGTTGTGGGTGGGATTGGTGAGTATATTGTGAATTGCGCGAGTTGGAGGGCGAGGAAGCTGAAGAGGTGTTGGAAGAAGATGAGCTTGGAGGAAGGACAGTGGCATGAGAAGGAGAGGTTGCCAGCTCTGCAAGATGATCAAGGCGGGAAGTGGCAGGGGATTCGTCAAGTTCCATGGCTGTAGAGCGCGAGGTGTCTGTGTGAGTTCGTTAGAAAGCGTTTGGGTACTGGTAGCAAGTTTGTGAGGTAAAGACCCTTGTTGACAGAGAAAGAATGTTGAGAGAGGATAGAGGCAGGGTGTGAGGATGGGGAGAAGTGGGCTGAAAACAGGGCGTCGTGATGAACGAAGACAAAGAGAAGAAAGAAAAGAAAGCGAAGGTCGTTAAGAGCAGAGTCAGAACAACGTATTGCTCTGTATGAGACTGACACGAACCACCCTGCCACAACTTTTTCTCCTCGCTCTCACTCCCATTGTTTCGTGTGCAATCGGACGCTGCTGCAGTGTAATAATTGTATGGTACATGTCCTCTGTTCGCTGTACCAATGCTCGCAAATACACCATGTACTGATCATTCGCCGATTACTTCATTGCGTTGGGAAGAAGCGGCAACGAAGCCTCCTTTCCCTTGTGTCGAGAAAGGTGTCTCTTGGGCCTCATCTCAGCCCAATAATCATGACAATCAACCAATTCGCCAGGAGTCAACTCTGCCGTTTCACAAACAGGGGGGCAACACGCACCACAAGAGCTCTCTTGTTTGCTTAGTCCCTTTCCATGTCGCAGATCGATAACAAAAAAAAAGACACGAAGTCGATTTGGCCGAGGAGGCATGAAACGACAAGTAGCAGTGTGTAGCAGTGGGTTATGGGACAAGAAAAAGGGTGCGGCAACGGTAGTCCACGATGGATATGCTGCCTCGAGTGCGGCTGAATAAGGCACCAGGGAACGGTTGAGCAGTGACAATTGATCAAACAAGAAGGGTCTGGACGCAAACCCTCTCTTCTCGTGCAGGACAATAGGCCTTGGCAGGTTGCAGCCACTTCAACTACTTCAGCTTGCACTCCCATGCCCCCGGGCTCTCCAGAGACCTACACTTTTTACTGGGGCGAGTGGCGAATGAAGGATTGAAGATGACTAAAGTTTCCCCCCCCATGGGTCAATACTTTGGGTACCAGCATCATGTGCGTCAATTAATGAGGTGCGAACTCCACCGCAAGTTCCCACGAGAACTTTGTTGGTGGTCCGTTCGTCTTCACTCAAAAGCCTACACCCGTGACTTCACTAACTTCACTGCGACCAACGTCGAACAAGCACAACCTAGAAGCAAACAATTCAACCTCAACGTTCGCATCAAATTGCAAGGCGCCGGTCATCAGTCTTGATGATAGTCTACACGTAATAAGCAAACTACACCAATTGGTAAGCGTCATACGAACTTCTGACCACCTTCATTGAAAGAGAAGCAGGTATTGCAAGCATGAGTTCAATAATCTCCTGTAGGAAGGTGCCGCCTGACTTTGGCTCGAGCTCTCCCTTGGTGCAAGTCAAGTTTCCATCGTCAAATAGAGAGAGACGACGAGATGGAGAGGTATTCAATTGAGCAATCAACACTTGTGCATTTGTGCGTTCATGCAGAGCTATTTGGTGTCCCGAAGTGACAAAGGGGTTCTGAGCACTCTGGCGTGGCGCATGATCCTTCTTGGCACAATCTAGACTGAGTGCGTGGATGCCCAATCCTCTTGCTCAAATAGAGAGGGCGATTCGGCAACCGAATCATGTAATTGACCGCCTGATCTCTCGGATGTTCAACAAGGATGTCGGAATTGAACTGGATCCTTACGGATGGCGAGAAATGGATATCGGAAAAAGTCGATACCCCACTGTCCAGAAAAAGTGGGTCCATACTTGTGATCATCCATTGGTACGTTTTCCCACGAGCTCGACAAACATGTTCATGCTCAGTGTATACTTTTCCGTGCATCTCCTTCGGCTTTCAGTGTAGACTCTCGTGCATGAGTAACTTCTAAAGCACCAATGACTTTTCATAATTGATAGCGCCCTGCTTTACTGCACGAACGGCGGAAGGAAGGGGGGAAACGGAACAGCACCATGTCATGGCAGAACCAATCACATATTTGCCTCAAACGTGAGGGATGAGGCAAGAGCACTGTGCAGGTTCAGGAGACTCCCAGTGCATGAGCCACCGAGCAAATAGAGACCATCAAGGAAGGGGTCTTGAGTGCCGGTCCCAGAGATCAATGGTAGTGGAGAACCGACCGACCGATGCGACGCGACATGTTGCTGGCCCGACGTTTTCAAGACTGGAAACTGCAATCTTGTCGCAACCTCATGAGACCAACTTGTCCTGGGAAGTTTCTAAAGCTCTCGAAAAGTGATCATTGAACAATGATATGAGCAATTACGCGACGCGGATATCGGCTTGTCAATAAAGAGGCGCTCTCAGTGATCAACAGTTGACATGCTCAAAATGCTACAACCGATTGAGACATTCGAGCGTTGAAGGTTAAAGAATCACGTCTGATCAACACTGTTGGGGCAAGTGTTAGGCGAAGCAAAACAACCTCGGTAGACTTTTTTCCAGCATAATGATTGTTCAAAAAGGAAATCCAGGTCCGGGCGGTGAGAGATCAACCATCAACAGATACAATGCGTGCCTTTAGGGAGAGGTACTAAAGATGCACAGAGCCTGATTTTGCAGAAACATCTGATGGTCAGTCTCTGGTACGAAAAACAAAATCGTACAGGAGATGGTGTGTGGAATCAAGGAGTGCGAGAGGCCCATTTCTTCACTTGGACCGTCTTTCCTATGGGACTTGACTCTGACTTGTAAAGGAGCAGAGTGAAGACGTGGACAAATAACAGGTGACGTTTTCGGGTTGGTCGGCCTGTGTCGGCACCGTGTAATAGCACACGATCCGTGGTGGTTGAAGAATATGCATGTGTGGTGCAAGCAACATAGGACGGATCTGAGCACCATAGTAGGAACATTGTAAACAGCACGCGTAATTTACATCGTTTCGCACAACTCTCAACCTTATGGGACCGAAGGTGGTGCCTTGGGGGACAGGGCACCCCCGAGGCCGTTCCCGGTTGATGACATACATCTAACCGGGTCAGGAAAAAGGCGAGAACATCATGAGTAGCAGGGTAAAGAGTCATGGATGCTGTTTCTTAACGTGGAATTGAACATTTTGGAACAGCATCGAGTCATTCGTTGGGGGGAGGAGAGGGAGACAAAGAAAAGTCTTCTGTAGGCAGCCTCGCTTTTATTGCAATGGAGTTCATGACGATGGTGTCACCCTTGTCACAACTGATAGACCGGCTGATAGGACTTGACTATTGCAGTAAGACACGAAAGGAACCATGTCCTTACCAGAGAACCCTCGGGATCCTTAGTTGGGGCCAAGGTTGCAGAGCTTGGCGCTGTCTCCCATTCACAAGGATTCGTCACCCCGAGCACGACGGCCGGTTGGATGCGATATATGTATACCCCTCATCACGTTGCAAGTGCATGGCACGGTTCTCTCTCGGACGGATACTTTTCCTCCGTGCTCAACAAAGAAGCTCATCCTCCACGTTGATTGGCTTGGTCGGCTATTTTCACGGGAACACAAACAAAGTATGGCTTACACAACATAGCTGACGTGGAGAAGGCGACAACTCCAAACGTGGGACAGGTCGTTATGAATAAACAGATCAAGGATATCCAGGTGTCTATAGGTATATACATGTCGGATTATTCTCACGGACCATAAGCATACGCGCGCAACAAACACGACGCGTTATGAGAATAGGACGCGTCTTCTTGGAGAGAGGGGTTGCCAGAAAGTGAACGCAGCTGAAACTATGTGGAGCGTGAAGAAACCGCTATTTTTACAGTGGAACCAAAGGAAGATTGACGTTGATACCCTATCATAGACAATCCGTCAACATTCCTGATACTGCGACATTCTGGAGCAAGGACACGGAGGGAGTGTGTGTGTGTGTGTGAGCAAGGGTTTAATTGTCTCCACCTGGTATTGTAGTACTATACAACGGTCAATACTTTTAGATCTCGAGCAAGGGGACATGTGCAGGATCCCTTTGTGTTGACAATGTCCCTTGGATTTCATGCTGAGACGAAGGACAGAGAGAGAAACGTCGGAGAGTATAGGGGGCGACACGACAGGGACCTCTAACCGCCCGGAATTCTTCTGTACGGACGATGGCTCAATGTCTATGGTGGTGCGAGAGAGCCAAAGGAGGGAAAGTGTGATAGGCATGGTCTAGGGACGAGCAAAGCTCACGACCGTGCTCAAAAAAATTCTCGCCGATGCATCCCCCTGTCTCTCTTTCTGTCAGTGTGAACCCCTCTCTCGCATTCCTCTGGTATGTCATGAATAGAAGACCCTTCCATGAACTTTGCCCAAACTGGCATGTTTACCCCCGACACTCGCCATGGCCCTCGGGCCGTGCAGCTATAATCCACCATAATATCCCGGATAGGTGTATGTGCGCTGATGAATGAATAAGGCAACGGGCCGATCGGGGGGTTGCTGACGTTTGTGAAGAGATCTGGCGAACAGAGGAGTCTCTACACCTTTCAATGGCCTGCGCCTTTTATCGACAGACGGTACCCTTTGCGATTGCTCATGATCAATTAGACATCGGAACAACTATTTTAGTCATGCCAATTGAATGTTCAAATAGCCCATGTGCATCAAGAGAATGAGGCGTATGGGTATTGAATAGGGTTGATATACTCTTATTGTGTACACCCGATTCATCGAATTCAATTCAGTACGTGATTCAATCGGCCATCCCACATTCAGAGTAGGTTTTTCTCTTGCTGCACGGTCGTCTATTTTTCTCTGCTCTATAATGTCCGTCGCTGCTTTTTCCTTCATCCCAGAGTGCGCTCGGGTACTTGCCTCCAAACAACCTGAGTGAATCAGCCGTTGCTCTCTCAAACAGTATATAACCACCTGGATCCTCCCAATCCTCCTCCACCTTCGTTCTTCATCCTCTACTTCACATTGCCGCCGAGTTCCACTTTCACTCGCACCTCGCACTCGCACTCGCACTCGCACACTCAATCACACTCGCACTTGCACTCCTCTTGCTCTCGCTCTCGTTGCTCTTACGTCTCTCCCGCATCCACTACCCTCAACCACCTTCGTCCCCTTGGGCCCCTCCTTTACGACTCATTCACACACAAGTAACGCATCACAACTGGTAAGGATATCCCGATCCCTTCCAGGTCGAAACCCCTAGAGTCCCTTGGGCTCATCGGGGGTCCGATATGGCGACCCATGCTCCTCAACAGTCCACTGACCTTGCATGTTTGTTGATTCAGGTATCACCATCTCTCAGCAATTGTACTTCACAGCAATGGATATGTCCGCCTTTCAAAGTAAGCAACTACATCATGGTGACAGATACCAAGTACACTTCTACCGTTCTACATTCATCGCTTATATCCTTGGACAAACATTGACATGACAACTCTTCATTCCTCGCATAGACTTTGAACCAAGAAAGTTCGCTCCAATGCCAACTCAGATGCAGCAACAGTTGACCAACTTCAAGCAGCCTCAGGCCCCTCGTGTCCTCGAGTACAGTCCACAGTTTGGCTCTGAAGGTCAGACCTTCACTGTCACTCTTCAGGCTAGTTCAGACAAAGCTCTCCGTGTCGGCTTCGGCACCTTGGTCGTGGACACAAAGCAGTATGCTGCGAACGGATATGTCACTCTCAGCTGTACCATTCCAAGTTTTGCCATCACAAAATGGTTCGCCAGCAAAGTGCCACTTTATGTCCTTCAGATGGAAAACGATATGGTTCTTGAGAGCTGGCCCTTTGGTGACTTTACGTACTACGATGGTATGTCCTTGAATGATCTTTGTCTTACATATCCCGAAATGATAGATCCATTTGCCATTTTGACTGACCCAGTGTGCATCGCCTTTAGATGTTCAGATCAGCAACAGACGCATGAGCCAACAGACCTCCTCACCTCTGTCGGCTGCAGCTCCCATGGGTACCCTTCCACGTCGTATGTGTCCTGATCATCTAGGAATATGTTACCGTTTGGAAGCACATCGAGTGTCAACGTTTCATACTAACGAGTTCTTTGAATTCCTTTGCTTGTCATTAGATGATGGCTATTCCACTGCCGCCACCACAGCCGCAATCAGCGCAACAGCTGCTGCATACGACAATACTAGCCTCTACTCTCGATCTGCCATCACCCCTTCCTCTTACGCTCGATCTGGTTGCTACAACACGAGTAAGCATTCCATCTTTGACGCAATGACTAGATGCCAGTGATGACATGCATTTACGGCTTCAGTAGAGTTAACAAACATGAGTACTTGTTTCCTCTTGATAGATCAAATGGTGCCTCCTCATATGCCCTCCTACTCGCAGGCCGAGCTTACCGCCATGACAACCACCACTCCTAGTGCAGCTGGCTACATCCAACAATCCCAGCCTCTTTCCATTCCCAGTTACAGTCCCTATGGCAACATGTTGAACAAGGCCAACTTGAAGTTCAACGGGAACTTGGACGACATGGCTATCAATTGGAGCGGAGAGGAATGGGAATCGCATCGCCGATTGGTTCAGTTCTGGAGACGCCAGGATGGCAATGACATTCACTGCAGCTTCGCCCCTGTTTCCCCAGCGGATCGTCAGCCTAACAGCATTGTGATCTCGTGTATCTATTGGGCTGAGAAGAACGATTGCTTCCTGACTTCGGTTGACTGCATCTACTTGCTCGAATCTCTTATCGCTGCCCGCTTCACTGTTGAGGAGAAGAACCGTATTCGCCGCAATCTCGAAGGATTCCGCCCAATCACGGTCTCAAAATGCAAACCTGAAAGTGCCGAGTTCTTCAAATTGATCATGTCTTTCCCCAATCCCAAGCCCAGGAACATTGAGAAGGATGTCAAGGTCTTTCCCTGGAAGGTCCTTTCCTATGCTCTCAAGAAGATCATTAGCAAGTATACTGCTTCGTATAGCAGCACAGCTGGCCTCCAACCCGAGTCATTCCACAACGCCAACTTTCCTCATGGATCGACCTTGCCCATGACTCCACAACATCAGTCCATCATTGAGTCAGGCATGATCGTATAAGGACGTGCTTGTGCGTTGCGTTGTATCGAATCATTCTCATCTTTGCATCTTTGTAGTTCATGTTATCATTATCTTGTCTTTTGCCTCCCGCCTCGCGCACTGTAGTCTAGTTCTCAGTTTGTTCCTGTATATTTTTCTGTTCATCTTGTTACATTATTCAACCCCAACTGCCCAATGAGATAAAGTGAGTGGAAGTCCACTACAGTCAAAACACTCCTAATGCTTCATATGCTGTAACGGTTCGGACGTTGGTTTGCAAGTGGGATCCTGGTCTGAATAGGGGGTTTCAGTTATACTTGTTCGCATGTTAAATGTGGACGCATCTGTGAAAAGGCGTGATTGACATCCGTAACGCAACATCCAAAGGTTCTGTAATCAAATGCGTATCGCACTTGAAATGCTGACACAGTCCGGATGCGATTTCTGCACTCTGGTTATCGTTGCAGGTGACTTCTCGTTTTTTTTTTTTCCTTCTCGGACAGATCATGTTTGGGCAAGCTTGACTGAGGGTGCACCCTCTCATCATGTTGCAGTCTCTTTCACAAGCACACCTGGTCTCATTGATTTTCAAATGTCCCGAGAGCGAATCGCACCCGAGTTCAGGCGAACAACCTCACTTCGCACACTCTTCCGCGTCCAGGCTTCGTCTCCATTACGACGGTATATGGCACTCTTGGACAGCACCGACTTACAGCCGACGATCACATGTCTGAAGGATTCAGATCCGCTAGAAGAGAGTACACAAAATACACTTGCTTCGAGATGCTCAGTAGGCAAAAGAGACATGATCCCGCTGCGCGAAACCCAGGAGAGCGAGGAGAGCGAGGAGAGCGAAGAGAGCAAGGAGAGCAGGAAGAGCAGGGAGAGCAGGGATAAGGAAATAGTAGAAGACGCACTTTCTCCTGTGGATATGGCCAGAGACCTTCAGAGTCCTGAAGCTCCCTCGCCTGAGTCAAGGATTATTGCAGGTACGTCTTGGCGTCTTGTTGGTTGAAGATTGCGGCAATGGCGCGGTATGGGATTGACGCAACTTTCATCGCGACCTCCAGTAGCTGGAAACAATACCCTGTCCTTGCACCACCTATTCGAGACCTCCATGACCCCTGGCAACGGAGTAACTCATACCCCAGAGACTGAGACATTCTTCACAAATGGCAACAGACAAGGAATCATCACTCAGAGTCCAAGAAGACAAGAAGCGGGAGTGCGCAGCATCTTGGCGACACCAGACAGTGCCGTGATATGTCTTACAGCATCTTCGCCATTGCCTGTCCATTGCTCCGAGATCCATGTTGATGTTATTGCTATAGACGATAGTGACGATGAGGATATTACCATCGACAAGGTCTGCAAAGCCAGGGATGCACAAGAGGTGGTTAAAAATTCTGCGTTAGGTAAACGTAAGGCGGAGCAAGGATCCGATCACATGGATGTTGCCGACCCCAGGACGGTCAGTGCTAAGATTCCGCGCACTTTGTTCAGCTTCCATGCCGATTCAGGATCGGAGCAGCATCCGATCGAAGTGGACAGTGATCCGGATAGCGAGCATATTCCATGATATTTTACTTGAATCATCGGTCTACCTCGTCAGGACGTCAGAAACAGACAAGTCGATTGTTGCTTCAACGGACAGCACATTGGTTGATTGTAAGAGGACCTGTGGCATACCTTCTGCCGTGTCACGAGAAGCGGAGAAGGTCTATACGGCTAACAGCCTTGGAAGCAGTGCCACTGTCAACAAAATGCACCAGGCAAACTCGATCGATTTGGGATGTATCAAAATGAACGCCAGGGTCGGGTATAGGAGTTCAACATCAATGATACCAGCTATAACCAATATTATATTGTCACCTGGACTTCAGGAACCCCAAGGAGCAATTTAAAGAACACCATCTGTCAGGAGAGATTCTGGAAGCAGACAGATGCTACTCCGCTCACCACGTAGTGCTTTTCAAGATAAAACTCATCCTGATAACATGGAGAGCGCATCTACGACTAAGGATTGTCTTTGGAGAGGTCCTCGCAGGGTAGGTTCGGGTCCAGCTCTGCTTGGCCCGAGCACATACCCTCCATCGGGCTGACACTGCAGAAAGTGCAAACATCGTCTTTGAAAAGAGGCAAGACGATGTTTGCACAGGAGGAACCGGACCGACTCTCACGGTATGTCTACCTCACTCTCTCTCCCTCTGGTGCTCTCAGCGCGCAGGCCAGGTGTAAGTGGCGAACGACAATGCTGGAGGGACTGCAGGTGGTGAACTTTGATCCACGAAAGGTGATAGTGCATTCTCAAGTGTGTGGACGCTTTCACGAAAATGTCATGTTTTTTTTCATGTCTCTGTTTGTCCTTGTCCTTGGCAAAACTGTCTTCTCTCACCTCTCACCTCTCACCTCTTCCTCAATCGTTCTTTCCTCCTCTTCCTCCCTCTTCCTCCCTCCTCTTTCCTCCTCTTTCCTCCTCTTTCCTCCTCTCCCTCCCTCTTCTTCGTCTTCGTCTTCGTCTTCACCCTCTTCTTCTTCCCACGATCTACTTGTAACGCTATTGCTCCTGATTCCCTCTCATTCATGACACGGGTAAAATCGCCAAAGCGGTCTCCACCGCCTTCAAGCAATCATACTCCTGGAACTGCAGGCTCAGGGGGTCCAGTCTCAGACACCAGCACCACATCAATGACCGCTGCCATCGAAGAAAACGGAGGTTCCGCTTCCTCCTCTCCTTCAAGCAACGGTAAAGCAACGGCCTCAAACGGTCATGCTCATTATCACCCTCATGGCTCTGGACCAACTGCTACTAAAGAGGTAAGCTGTAGGAGACAGGCCGCAGGGGAGAGACCACATACACAACAACAAGTGCACGGAGGACTCCAGAGGAAGTCTGTGACCGAGGAATGGTAGTTCTGTTTAGTAGACAACGGGTGCAACAGTGTGATACCAGATCTGCAGTCATGATGATCGTTGGAATCTTTCGAGTGGGTGAGGCAATCGAACGTTAGTCGATCGGATTGATGGCGCTAAATCTGTCAGCAGGACAGTGTCTAAACACTGCCACAACAAGGGATTTGCATCCATGTTGTAAAGCTGTCCACAACGGGAAAGTCATGAAAACAGAGATGGTTTCATGGATTAACAGAACATCACTCGACACTAACCGCACATTCTTGTATTTAGGTGGTACTGCTGGCTGATGAGTCTGCAAAGACAAAGTGGGCCAATTGGTCTGTCCGTACCTTATGGACGTTGATCATGATCGGAGGATTCTTTGGTTGTGTGGCGGCAGGACCAGTATTCGTCATTCTTCTGGTGGTGTTGGTTCAAGGTCTGGTTTACAAGGAGGTTATTTCCTTGGCTGCTGTGCCTAGCAGGGAAAAGAAGTTGCCATGGTTCCGTGCCATGAACTGGTATGTGGATCCTCACTCTATGATTACCTAAGGCTGTTGCATAGGTGTTGATCTTATTGACCTTACGAGTTCTCGATTGTTGCCCAATCATAGGTACTTCCTGTTCAGCACCAACTACTTCTTCTATGGCGAGAGCTTGATCCACTATTTTCAGCACGTGGTGTTTGTCGACGCGTTTTTATTGCCGTTTGCAACACACCATCGATTCATCTCATTCACTCTTTATGTCATCGGTAGGGATATCTTGATCCAATCAGAGGACCTATGAAGGAAAGGAAAGGGGGGGCAATGTCATGGCTGCAGGAGCTAACGAAGCGCCTTTTGTTGTGATAGGTTTTGTTTTCTTTGTCGCCAACTTGAAGAAGGGCCATTACCGCTTCCAATTCTCTCAGTTCGCGTGGACACATATGACATTATTGTTGGTCGTCTGCCAGAGTCACTTTATCATCAACAATATTTTCGAGGGCCTCATCTGGTTCTTCCTCCCATGCTCCTTAGTCATTGCGAATGATATTTGGGCCTACATCTTTGGGTTCTTCTGGGGCAAGACGCCGTTGATCAAACTCTCGCCCAAGAAGACAGTGGAAGGGTTTGTTGGAGGTTGGATCATGACTATTTTCTTTGGTATTCTGGTAAGATATTACATCCATACATATATATCCCTCTCTCGTTCTTCTTGAGGCGGATAATTGACAACAATTGCTCTCTCTTTGTATTCGGATAGTTCGCAACGCTTTTCCTGAGATATCCGTACATGATCTGCCCTGTCAAGGACCTGACGACGACTGCATTCAGTGGTATGACATGCGAACCTAACCCGGTTTTCGTACCTGTAAAGTACTACCTCAAGCCATGGATGGTAGCTCTTGTTCGCCACTTGGGTATGCGCAACCACTACGTGATGATTGCACCTCTGCAGCTGCACACAGTTTTTATGGCCTGTTTCGCCTCGTTGATTGCACCCTTCGGAGGTTTTTTCGCTTCGGGATTCAAGCGGGCCTTCAAGATCAAGGATTTTGGGCATTCGATCCCAGGACATGGAGGTATCACCGACAGGATGGATTGCCAATTCTTGATGGGCCTATTCTCGTACATGTACTATCAAAGCTTCATCAAGACCTCGGCTGTCACTGTTGGCTTTGTTCTGCAGAATGCGATCAACCTCAAAGGACAGGAGCAATTAGAACTATTTGACCACTTGAGGCAGTATCTGATCGGGCAGGGGTTGTTAGACGAAGATAGCTGTGTCATCATGCCACCTAAGGAGGCCTGGGCCCAGCTCTCGTAGGAGAATATTCAATCCCTTGACGCCCAATTCTGGGTGTCCGTTGCACTTTTAACTGAGAGCGATCTGAAGAACTCCATCAGCTGTGAGACCTTCAAAGCGGATCTCTGATGGATAGAAAGGTCATGAGCGTCGCTTGCAACGATGGAATAAAAACCAGAGCGCTCCGTCGTTCGCTGTCATCATAGGTTGTGCCTTGCTTTTTGCGCTCGCACCATGTCCACAACGTAACTGTGGTCCCTGTATTCTAATTGTTCATTTGTGGTTTGTACGCATAGCTCAAATAGGCACAAGGAGTGACTAGTCGTTTTCTTGTCATCCAGTCAGAACTCGTTCTCATCACTTCTTGCTGCTGCTTTGGCCAGTTTGAGGAACGCTCGACCAAAACTCTTGTCAGACACACGCTTCGGCAAGGACTTTCCGGTTTTCTATTTCTTTCATTGAGAGGGCCATTGTCACCACTGTCCCGTGTCGAATCCGAATTCTGAGGACTTCAACGGCCATTGAATCAGTTGTGATCCCACCATACTTTCATGAGCTCAAGCACTCTTCATGGAACACCCAGTTCTCCGGGCACTCCACCATCAGATTCCAATTTGACGTATCACTCTCAACATGAGTCTAGACAAGGCGTATTTTCAACACAGGATTTGTACTCGGAGGCGTACCCACTCGCACTTGAAGCCGTACGGGCGGACGCCGATGGAGATTTTCAATCAGCAGCACAATGTTATTTTGAGGTCTACAGGGTAAAAAGAATAACCTGGCCGTATCGAAGGGAAAGCTGGAAGGGAACAGACGACCACGCTCTAACAACTGTTTTTTTTTTTTTCGGTTTTCGCTTTCACCTTATTCTGGAGCAGATCTTCAACAGGGTCTTGGAGCGTACGTATGCTTTCACTAAGCCAGATATGCCTTTGATGGTGGATTGGAACAAGGAGACTCTTGCAATTATCCTGACAAACGTTTTCTGCGTCACCATTACATTCGTCAGTGCTCTCCCCAGGAGAAGAGTACGATCTCGTCGTCCGAAAATCTAACCAATATACGCAACGAGCCAAGACTATCTGGGAGTCTTTGGGAACTGCTAATACCAGTGGTGTTCTTCCCAAGCTTAACAAGCCCATCGCGGAATACGCGAGACTTGCACAAGAAGCGCAGGTATCCTACGCCTGAGTCCAATTAGAAGTCATGGGTGGTCGTATTATTATCATCCATTTTTGACACTTATGATCAACATTCTCATGACTTTTACACTGAATAACAGGCAGTGTATGATCAAGCTGTTGCAGAACAAGGAGAGCGACACGAACAAGAGGCGCTAGATCTCTACATCAAATCTGCTGACCTCTACTACCACTCGTGGCAAAGTACGAAGCCGAAGTGTCTCTGTAAGCTTCTCTCTCTTTACAATGGTGGATGATTTTGCTAACATGATCCTTGTAAATCCTGATTCCGGATATAGATGCACCTGAAGGTTCCGTGAAGATGGTACTGGGTCAAATGGTGAGCAAGGTCATAGATACGGCAGAAGACCTCAGGGGTGTTCATGTCAGTTCTCTGCTGAGTAAGCTCTCCTCTCTGTCTCTCACTTGTTTGTTCAACTTCAGTGTCAATACGAAACAAGGGTTATGTTGGGACTAAACTCTTCATTATCGGTTTCATTTATCCAACAAGATGTGAAGTCTGGGTCTCAGCCTGTCATTTCGGGGCCATCAAAGTTGACACAACAGGAGCTCCAAGTTCTCAGGGATACCATGGTAATCAATGGAAACAAATATTACCCCTGGAGCGATGAGGATATCGAAGGTTTATTCCGAGATAAAGTACTGTTTGAAGATCCTGATGGGAAACTGGCGCTGTCCGCCGAGCAGGAAAAGAACTTTGGTTCCTGGAGACGTGCATCAGAAATCATGGTGGATCCCAAGATGGTGTACTTGGTTTCAAGCGCAAGCATTGTACAGGAAGTTGTTACAGATTGTTCATTTGTGGCCAGCTTGTGTGTCAGTGCAAGCTATGAGAGGCGAAGGAAGAAGCAGGTAAACCCGATCCTTCCGCGATGACGATACCAAGTTAGATAGCGCTACCGACTGACACATTGACTTTAATCTTGACAGCTTATCCGAGCCTGCATTTACCCAAAGAACGAGTTTGGCGAACCTCGCTATAACCCTTATGGGAAGTATCTTGTCAAACTGATGTTCAACGGAATTCATCGACGTGTTGGTAAGAGGACAACATTTTCCACGTCTCAAGCTATATTCCATTGTACTCAACTGCCTATTGATTTTGAGAGGATCCACTCCACCAATGGTAGTTGTTGATGACTATCTGCCTGTCTCGAGGACCGGAGAGCTCATGTGTACCTGTTCAAAGATCAAGAACGAGCTGTGGCCAAGCATTATTGAGAAGGCTTATATGAAAGTGATGGGAGGTTATAACTTTCCTGGTTCAAACTCTAGTACCGACTTGTAGTAAGTGGACCAATGTTGATGTTCTTTATGTGAAGTTCAAGGTGTTCATGAGTTGCGTCTAATGTATTGATGTGTTCCTTTGGATCATAAAGTGCCTTGACTGGATGGGTTCCGGAGCATGTATTCATCAAGAAATGTGATAGAGATCAGCAATGGGGCCGAATACTGAAGGGACAGCGTGCAGGTACATGTTATTCATCGGCCGAAGGGAGGCACTGTGTTGGCTATCAACTAACAATGTTTTCACAATTCCTTCATCACACCTTGCTAGGCTTGGCATTGGTGACCATCGCAACAGGGTTCATGGATGATGAGATGGCGGAAGAAAAGGGACTTGTGCCTACACATGCATATGCCGTCTTGGATATAAGGGAGGTGAATGGTTTGCGCTTGTTGCAGGTCAAGAATCCTTGGAGTCGTAAGCGTTGGAAAGGGCGGTTCAGTCATCTAGATGCGGAGAACTGGACAGAGGAGCTGAAGACTGAGCTGGGATACGACCAGTCTGCAGCGTTGAAGCACGATGATGGTATCTTTTGGATCGACTATGAATCTGTATGTGATGAATTTGATACCATTCATATCAACTGGAATCCTGAGATGTTAAAGCATCGTATGGTTGTTCATACGTAAGTGAAAGCTATATGAATTATGAGAATGTCGAATTCAGAGGTTATCGACACTGTGGACACTAACCATGTGAGCCGCTTGGGGTGGGAACTGCAAACGTAGACTGTGGCCGTACAGTGGTGGACCAAAGCAGGACAACTGGAACTTTGGGAACAACCCGCAGTATACACTTGTGACCAACGTCAAAACTTCTAATCGATCCAGCGTGTGGTTACTGCTTTCGAAACACATCACTGAGACTGAGGAGAAAAGCACGGACTATATTGCTCTTCACGTCTTTGATATTGAGAAGCTGAGACAGGATCCAGACTATACATATGCTGTGGATTCTACTCCTACCACCCCAATCGCGGCGAAAGCAGGAACACCATCACATCAGCGATCGCTTTCGACGCCTCAGGAGGTTGCCAAGCGGAAAGGCACTAGGATATATTATGAGGATGGGTCTATCCACAAAGGCTCCTACGTGAACAGCCAGCATATCTTGGTACGCTTGGACGCACCTGTAGGTCAAAACGAATACACCATTGTGCTGTCGCAAAATTTCAAGACCCGAGACCTGTATTTCACGTTGAGGGTCTTTGCGACCTGTGAGTTCAACATTAGAACAATGCCTAACAAGTATAACATCAAGAAGGAGGTAAGGCAGCATGACGATAGTATTATTATGGATGTCGCAGCAGATAAAGCAGACAAGCCAACCCTTCTACATCTCCTAATCTCCTCGTTCATTAGATTAAAGGTGAATGGACAGAAGAGACCGCTGGAGGGAACAAGTGCTGCGCCGGATACATGAACAACCCCCAATACCGGTTGGTAGTGCCTGACCTTCCATCCCCACAAACAACAACGTCGGTCTTGTTCGCGTTGGAGTCCTCGAGTTCGATTCACTTGCTTGTACAGTTGATGAACAACAATGGCGAACGTGTTTCATGGTAAGAATGGATCCTCTGTTTCATGAGCTATATGCTCATGCTCTATCGACTCACCTGTTCAATTTGAATGACTGCACAGCGTTTGGTCCAAGGATATCATTGCACAAGCAAGGGAATACCGGCACAGATTCAATTACTGCGAGGCGAATGACTTGCGATGTACGCTGTTCTGGGTGCACAAATGATTGAGTTGGATGGGTTTCGTCCATGCACAAGCGTACTAAATGTGATCTTATAACGAATTTATCCAAACTAGCCGGAACATACACAGTAGTTGTCTCGACCTACAACCCCGGTATCATCGGAAAGTTCAGTTTGACGATGCAATCGCAGATCAAGTTGTCGCTGACCCCTATTCCTGCTGAAGGAGCTGTGAGTCATCTCGTTTTTGACAGGATCGTTCTCCGTATAATCAAGTGGCGTCTCTGCTCACTCTTTTTCTCTTTCTTTTTTTGTTCCGTGCACACGTAGGGAATGTTCAAAAAGAAGATTGAAGGACAATGGGCTAAAGGCCTACACAGGCGCAATGAGTTGAATTATGCCAGGAACCCATACTTTGTCGTCCATATCACAGAAATGACCTCTATCATGTAAGGACTCTTTCCCATGCAGAACACATGTTCTTATTGCAACAACAACAACAAAAACTCACATTCCAAGTCCATGGTTCTTAGGGTCCGACTACAAATGCCCAACGTTCGGTCACAAACGGATGAAGAGCCACCACCTGCGCTGTCTGTCGATATTTATGCACGACTTGAGGACGGCGTCGTAGGAACAAAGATTTGTACGTCAGGTTTTGTTGCGATCCCACAGGGAGCTATTACCACACTCAGATCGCTGCCCGGGAGCAATTATGGTTACTTGATAGTCTTGTCGACAGGCAACCCAGTTTTGGAGGGAGAGTTCATATTGATTGTATATAGCGATCGAGAGGTGAGGGTCGATGCCATGGAAGGTGTACTTCGTTGAAGAGGATGTAGTATCATTTACCACATGAAGAAAGATCAACAGATAGAAATCTGATTGTTTGCGAACTCATGAGATACCAGCTCACAAACTGGTCTTCGTTCCCTTGACCTCCCATCGTCGGCGAGCAAGGAAGCTAGGTGGATGGGGCGACAAAGCCGGCGTTGATTTCAACAGGCAGTGGGGATGAACAAAAGTGTGTGCAACAAAGAGAGTCGCTTTAGGCCATGGGTGGTACCAGACTTGGCATCAATAATTGTAGCGAAAAGTGCCGAGGGCTGGTCGCGTAGCTGTCGGGTGTGGGCACAAAGAATGTCTCAGTGTAAGAAAAAGGATCCATGTCCCTCATCCCTCACGGCTTTATTAGGTCGCCTAGCGCGCTTGCTCCTGCTCTACAAATTCCAAGGCTTCTTCCTTGGTGATCGCATTGACGGCCGATACTTTGTTCTGGAAGGTGACCCCATAAAACTTGTCCGCATTCGCCAGCATCTCGGGGCGGAATGTTGTCGTGATAAACTGTGCCTGCTCCGAGAGTGCATGGATCATAGCTGCGACAGCTGTTCGGTGCGCTGCATCCAGGTTGGCGTCGATCTCGTCAAAGAGATAGAATGGCGCCGGATCACACTGCTGAATGGCAAAAATAAGCGTCAATGCAACAAGCGACTTTTGACCTCCCGAGAGTTGCTGCATTCGAAGGCCTTCATCCATCTTGCTGTTGAATGACACCTGAATCGCAATCCCTGAGTAGATATCGATTGCCGAAGTATGATCTACGTCCTCCTCTTCGTCATCATCCACATTGAGTGCCTAGCATTCACACAAGTCATGATAATAACATTAGCAATCATTGTACCGGATAGCTCCCACAATAGTTGTATAAAAAAGCAAAGGGGGGGGGGGGGGGTTACCCGTTGGTCGGTTTTG
>Ga0247824_10000182_pt1 | contig 27598 bp, 38 predicted proteins | sample 13C_PalmiticAcid_FD_194412 | JGI IMG/M metagenome (GOLD analysis project Ga0247824, IMG submission 194412) | Soil microbial communities from agricultural site in Penn Yan, New York, United States - 13C_PalmiticAcid_Day48 | ecosystem: Environmental > Terrestrial > Soil > Agricultural land...
GGGTGGATAGCTGCGACGGCGGGGAGTGGTGGTGGTGGGGGGTTTGATGGTGTGGGATTTGGGCTCGGAGGAGGAGGGTTTGGAGTGCGACGAGCGCGCCGGAGGAGACGGCGAGGATGTACTCTGCGCGCGTGGCTGTGATGAGGGTTTCGAGGTCGGAGACTTCGGTAGCGAGGACGGCGGAGGTGAAGGCTGGGTCGTACGTTCGGGTGTAGGTCGTGGGGCCGATTTGGAGGGGTGGGCTTGGGGTTGTCGCGGTGGGTTTGGGTTGCTCGTCTGTTGTAATGTGTGAGGGGTCGGGTGCGCAATGTGGGTGAAGCTCCAACACTGATGGGGGGTAGGTGCTTGACAGGCCGCGCCCGCGGCGAGACGCGAGATGGACGGTGTAATAGGGGCTTAGAGCAAGAGCGAGCTCCGAATGCAGAAGAGCGTAGGTCGCTGAGCCGTGGATGACGAGGAGGTGTGGTCCGGAACCGACGGTGTAATAGCTCAGCTTCCCACCATCGGGGGCTGTGGCAAAGCCGTGAACAAGCTTCGGTTCTTCCCCAGCCATTGTGGAATTCAGCGCGGGCATAGGGGATTATGGATGATGGAGAAAAATGAACGGGGATTTCAGGGAGAGTGAAAGAAATGGTTTGGGTTCTCAGTTTCGGGCTAAAGGTGAAGCGTTTCGGCGCTCGGCGTCGGTGGGTTTACCGATTGGTGTGCTGTGACGCAGCTGGATTACGCGGCGTGAGTGTGCCACTGAGGCAGGTCTTTGATGCTGCGGCCACGGAATGTTGAATGCCAGGATGCCTGGGACTTTGTCATGTGAATTCTTAAAGGGCATGCTACATGTACTCAGAGATTTCTCGTAGCTTGCCCTGTTCTATTGGTTGTGCGAGCTGGAGCGAACTACACGCGGTGACGCACTTCATCAGGTACTCAACTCAATCGAGCCGCCGCCTTCCATTTATAACCAAGAGGGAGTGGACTAGACACGTGAGTGGTGCTTGAGTTGGAATACCTTACTCAGGTAGATATTCAGGATGGAACTGGGTAGACTCAAGGACGGCGATGCGTCTTAGTGCAGCACATCGGGCATCCAGGTCAAATAAAATGAAGAGACCTAGTTGCCGGTGAAGCTGGCTCGGTCGGCGAGGCCAGTGATAACATTGTTTCCTGTGGATAACAACAACACTTAGAGGGTCGCGAAGCACCTGAAATTTGGAGACAACACACCGTTTGGAAAGATCCAACCACTCACCAGAGCACATGGGACGTCTTCGACCGACCACTGTGAACAGGCGGAAGAGCTCCTTGCAAAGTTCTTCCCTCCGTGCCAGACACCATCTAGGATGAGAGGACGAGTCCAGGGAGTGCTCTCATCGTGATGCCCGCCGTCACGCCGCCTTACCCTTCGTGCCCTTTCTTCCCTCCTCCCTAGCCCTAGCTCTCATCTCCCTACTGTTCAAGACCCAGTACACCGCTAGCAACCCCCCCGACACCAGAAATCTCCAAACCTTGTGCACACCTTCCCCGTTCGCTAACCGCTTCCCGACGGCCCACGCGTCCGCCAGCATCCCGACCGCCAACTGCACTTGCCCGGTCCAAAGCAACACATTCCTCACCCGCTGCCATCCGCCAAAATACGCGTATATCAACACGTGGTGCGCCGCGTTTGCCGCGCCAAACCATCTCCACCTCTCGCACCCAGGCGGGAGGACTCTCACAAACGTCAGCCACGGCGTAGTCAGGTGATGAAAGCCGAAATGAAGATCGATCGCGCCGCCGACGGCAGTGACGCTCAAGATGTCCATGTATTCGTAAAATTTGGAAAGGTGGTAGAGGTTTCGCGCCGGTGCGTCGTGCTGGGGGTAGGGGGAGAGGATGAGGAGAAGGAGCAGGAATGACATGAAGGAATAGAAGCGGTTGTGGTATTTTATGAAGATTGGCGCGACAGCTGTGGAGGGGCCGTAGCGACGGACGAGAAGGGTGGTTGTGAGCCAGACGCAGATGTAAACGATGGATTGGAGGGCCATGGTGGCGGGGGTAAAGATTGCCATCTTCGATGTTACGCTTGGGACGCAGTGTGGGTTTGACTGACAATCGAGTGAAGCTGCAGTTGCGATTGGGCTGACACCGGATTTAAGTTGAAGACGCGATGAGTCATGCGGGGGATGGATTGATATTCGGGCTGTGTTACTCCGTATTACGGTTGTAGATGCACTTACGTTGTCTACCGTAAGTCGCGCTGGGAATGGAGCAATCAGAACATTGAATTCGGCAGTCCCGGCGAGATGAGGGAGATTACAGATGTCGGCGCTACCTATCACTTCCTAACGTCCTGGGGAGAGCACTTCGAAGAGGACGACTGTACATACCTATTCTTCCAGCGTGGTTTCCGAAAATACATCCCATGCACTGGATTCCGGGGGCTCGCAAATACACCCAGCTGGATGCCCCCTATCAAAAATTGCCCAAACTCATGCACCTCGATCTCGAGGTCATCCAGCCTCATATTCACACACCTCAGATCCTCCCGTCGCACGCCAACAACCGCGTCACATTCGTCGGCCGCATGCCCATCAACGCAAACTTCGGACTCGAATTTGTCATGAAATAGTGCGGGTCACACCCCAACCCGCCTTCCAGCTCAACCGGCTCAAACAGAATGTGCCAGAGCTCCAGCTTGAACGTGTCGGCCGAGGACGGACTCGACTCACCGGAGTGAACGCGCCCGGCGCCCTCGGCGGCAACGGGGGCTCGGTTAGGAACGAAGGACACCAAAGGGAGCCATCGTCAAGGCGTCCACAACACAATGACCTGTGGCTTATCCCGAGCCTCAACCCTGTCGTGATTTGCAAGACCGGCCCTCATCACTTATGTCGATAATGGGCTAGCCCAGAGGAGGTGTGGAGTCTGTAGCTCTTTGCTGACCACCATGGCACAAGATGTGCCATGGAGGTTTGGGGAACACAACTCCCTGTACTCAGTGTCTGGTTCAATGTTCTCTTCGAGTGCGTCATGCAAGCACCTGTTGCTTCCACGTCTGGTACGTGTCCTGAGTTGCCGATTGGCCCTCAACCCACAGTCAAGAGTCCGAATACTATCAAAGAGTTGCCAAAAGCTCGTTGATTGGCAATGATGGCACAATGACTGACTTTCTAGTTCCAGACTAGAGTCCAGAAGGCACGAAGGATTTTGCAGGATCTTACCCGAGTCATCGGCGAGTTAAGGCGCCCTTTGACAGGTTGGGATCTGTAAACGGGTCCCCCTCCCATCACGCGGGACGCTGACACAGCTACCTAAGATCAGCAGGAGGATTGCAGTTGGTGGGATCTAGCTGTGAAATCCAGACCTCGGGGGCGGCTGCAGCGGAAGCGTATATAACCCCGTAGTCTCTTGCTAGAAGTAACTTGAAACCGTTTAAGTCAAGATCGAGTCATTATCCCCAAAATCGCAATGGGCGCAACGAACATGGAAGTACCCAGCACGATCAGGCTGCCGCCCATGGAAGCCTTGTGGCGCTGGCCCAGGACCGTCAACCCTCACCTGGCTGACGTTGACCAAGAGTGTCTCGACTGGAGCGCGAGTTTTGGGGCCTTTGACCCTGAGACGCACAGGAGACTCCACGACCATGGCAAATTCAGTCTGCCCCTCCTCAATCAGAGTACTTTGTGTTGGTAGTCAATGCGTTCAAAGATGCTGACGAACTACAAGATCTTTTAGCAGGCATGGCCTACTCAGGCGCATCAAGGGGTAAGTGGGGAGACATTCAGCAGTCCACTCCCAATTCAACCGTACCTAGTAGAGACTTTGAGATTGAGTCGCTGATACACTAGCTCGCCAGAGACCCTACGGTCAGCATGCGACTTGATTCATCTTATTTTTACGTTTGATGACCAGTCAGACCTCTTGTCCCCCGACGACGTCAGGCAGAAAGGGGATATCCTCATCGACGCCATGCTTCACCCCGACAAGCCACGACCAGAGGGAGAATGGGTTGGAGGCGAGTTCGCGAGACAGTACAGCATCTCCTCCCGCTCGTGCTTCGTTATCTCTGCTAATAACCGCCTTGACAGATTCTGGCTGCGTCTTCCCTCCACGACAGAGACGTTCAGGCGTCGTATCCTGAAGACGTGGATTGACTATGTCGAATCCGTCCCGAAGGAGGCGGAAGATCGATTCAAGGCGCACATCCTCGACCTAGAGAGCTACTGGACGCTGCGCCGGAGGACTAGTGCCGTAGCGCCAACCATGGCTCTTAACGAGCTCGACATCGCCATCCCGGACGATGTCAGAGACTCTGCCATCTTACGCCAGCTGGAGGCAGCCGCTGTCGACATCATCTACATCGCCAATGTGAGCGCCGTCCTGCACCATTCCGTTTTCATGATACTTGCTAATAGTCCACAACAGGACATCCTCTCGTACAACAAGGAGCAGGCCGCTGGACAGGGTGGGCACAATATCATCACCGTCATCATGAAGCAGTTCCAGGTGGACGTGCAGCAAGCTATCGACAAGGCCGGCAGGATGATCTGCGAGAACATCGAAGCCTTCAATACCCTGTACCGCGAACTTCCGCGTTGGGTTGGGCCGCTCGATCTGGAGGTGCAGAGGCTCGTGGATGGATTTGCGCGGTGGGTCAGCGGCTCGCTGCACTGGAGCTATGAGAGCCACAGGTACTTTGGGACGCGCGGTCTTGAGGTCAAGGAAGCGCGGCTGGTGGAGTTGATGCCACACTTGAATGTCGTGGAGGTGCCTGTCGTGTCCTCCATGCGGATCCCTCAGGGGATGGCGGTTTAACGGGGTTGTCTCCGTCTTTCCTGCATAGACGGTCTCCCTCAAACCTCCGTTTGGGGATAAACCGCTGCTCTTTAGTTTTGGCAACATGATGTGTTCCGTGATAGTGTTTATTTTGACAATGGGTGTCATTATTAATCCTCTTGTCTCCCACCTCGTGATGCTACGTGACATTCTCCGTTTCCTGCCCCCGGATCTCCGGGTCAGGCCAGTGCTAATGTCAACAAGAGCATCAAATTAAGGTAGGGGCGGGTTTCCGCTAATGCCACAGTCAAAACAGCAAACGGCACCACAAGCTACCGCATGCCTATCGCAGGACTTCGGTAACGTTTTCTTCCAACAGGTCCGGCTGCGTTGCCTAGTCCTGTCTGGCTGCGGCTTAAGGCGCTCTCTGGAGCTCCTCGAGTCGCCGCCTGACGGCCTCCTGTTCTTTCTGGAGCCTCTCGTCTTCTTCCAGCAGCCGGATCGTCTCCTGCAGCGTGGCCCGTCGAGCTGCTAGTCGGCTTTCCTCATGTTCAAGAAATTCCTTCTCCTCCGTACGGTCAGACGCGCTGACAGCCAGCGTTGCAGAAGCTACGTCGGTACTCGACTTGACTGGGGCAATGGCCGGCTCTGCTGCCGGATGTCCCCCTAGCCGCGTCTCTCCAGAGCCACTTGATGGACTTAGCCTCTTCGCCCCCTGAGGCACTTCCGCTCCAGCCTCCATCACCGCCATATTAACAACTGGCGCCACTACGGTAGCCATGCCACGATGCGGCGCGGCGTCCAACTCCGCGGGCCACGACGGCTCTCCATAACCGGTCGACGCTACTCCTCCAAACCGGCCTCCCCTCGCTGCCAACAGTCCCCCCGCGCCGTCCGATCCCCCTAACGCTTCGCCCGGCAGTTCGGGCGTGACATCGCACTTCTCCCCAGCGAGCTCCAGTCTGATCTTGGCAGCGTTCGCCTCAAGTTCAGGCGTGCCGTACGGGACGAGCTCGCCGGCGCCGTTATCCCGCGGCCGCCGGGCACGATCCCGACGTCTCCGCAGACACACCCAGATAAACACGCCCGCGAAGAGGAGCGCGGCGGTGCCGACGCCTACGCCGATGCCCACCCGGGCGCCGGTGCTGAGTTCCCCGGGCGACGCGGGAGGGAGCGTGGCGGAGGACGTAGCGGACGACGTGACAGAGGACGCAATAGAGGAGGTCGGCGTGGGTAGGGAAGGGAAGTCACCGTCGTGCCAGCGGACAACGATGGGGAAGTAAATGGCGAAACGCGATTGGGAACGGATCTCAGTCGGGGTGACGAGGCATTTGTTGCAATTCGAGGCAGGTGTCTGGGTGCAATCGGAGCCGTAGAGGGCTTCGATTGGAGTTTCCAGTATGCTAAAACATAGCATTTGTTGGGCGATCCAACCGCTAGATGTATCGTCAGAACTCGTCCAAGATCGGCTATTGGTTCAAACGCGCCTGCGGATTACCTTGGACAACAGACAGCCACGGACTCAGCGGGATCGTTCGCCGTGACCATCCAAGTCGGGGCCGAGGCGCCACGCCAGCCGGAAGGGCAGAGCCCGGGCGAGAAGTAGTAGTGGGCGTTGGCGAGACTCGAGACCGGGGCGGGCCAACATTGCGTGGAAGCAGGGTTGGGGGTGAAAACAGTCCCTTCAGCACAATTGGTGTAGGATGGACCCAGAAAGTTGCCTGTGGCGCATAACGGCGGTGGCGTGAAGATTGTTGTGAGAGGACCGATGTTTGTCCAGCTTGGCAGAGTGGTTGGGCTCGCCATGGTTTCGGGGTTGATGTGGATTGCTTGTGTTGCCGCGATCTCGTTGTCGCCCACGAGCTTGGTGGGAGCACCGATAGAGATTTGGCGAAGAAAACATTGCAAGGTGCGGTTCGGTGCTGCTGAGGGTGTTGAAATTTGGTGGAACTGGACCATGAACCAACATCTGCAGGAGGCTGCACTAATGTTACACTAGACCAGGGAATCTCGAATCTTGGCTCAACAATCGTCGCCCTGTGGTTTGCGGAAACATCCATGATGCCCAACACGGCGGCTAAAAACTCCACCTGGGACAGAACTTCGCATACGTGCGTGCAGATTACACAGTGCGTCCCGACCCTTGCCCTGTTGGTTGCCCCTGAGGGCTCCTTGAGGTGGCCAGGTCCACAACATTGTGCCGCAACCCCAGCTCGCAGTTGCATTCGGCGACTAACTTCATTTGCTTGTTGACTTCCGAAAACACAATAACTTTGCTCCATGTTCGAATCCGATCCATGCGTTTCCGCCTCGGCGCAGGGTGCCGAATCATGTCCAACCCACCCGACAGGTCCGCTTCCGCCTCCTCCGCCGCCTCCTCTCCCTCCCCTGCTGGTCAGCGCACGACCGAACAGGCCCACAGAGACCGGTCAACATGCGGCTCGGCAGTCTCCGTGCCTCGACCAGCTGGCCTGCATGCCGGACAATTATTTGTCACAGAGACCGAAGCCGCCGTCGTTTGTCTACGAGCCTGTGTACTACTTCTTCTATGGCACTCTCATGAAGCCTCGCATCCTCAAGGACGTCCTCGGGCTTGAGGCAGAACCGGCTCTCAGGGCCGCCAGGGTCTCCGGCTATGAGCTCACCAATTGGGGCCAATACAAAGCCCTCGTCGAGGGCGCACCGGGGACGGAGGTGACGGGTGGCGCGTACTTGGTCGAGTCTGCCGACCACGAGTACAAGCTGGCCTACTACGAAACCAACGCCTACATGTTGGCACCCTGCAAGATCTACTTTACGGATGGTCCTGAGGCGGAAGAGGACAAGAGTTCCACACCTGGCAAAACCTTCCTCTATGCTGGAGATGCAGCAGCTCTCAAGGCTGGCCGGTTTGATCGCGTGTTGTGGGAGATGCAAATGGGCAGACGGTTGCCTCCAGGATGGAGGCGAGAGGGTGGGGTCGTTAGTACACGAAAAAAGACCGAGGAGGAAGAGATGAGAGCACAGGAAAAGTGAAGAGGCGGGGAGAAGTGAGGACGGGTAAAGAAGACAGCAATCTGCGTCGCAGAGACAACAACTGGCAGAAAGGGGGCCTCTGTGCACCTGAGAAAAAAAGGAGTGGAAACCAAACAACAGCTGGCTTGGGACAGGCGGCGCCAGGCCTCATACCAGCGATGTTGATAAGATCAAGGCATCATACGCATCTTGATCCTACCTCAAATCCCCAGCAAAAACTCACCCACCCGCTGCGCAATCCACTCCCGTGCTTCTGGCTTCGAAACAACATGATCAGCCCAAGGAACAAGCCCAGACAAGGCACTCGCGACCCCCTCCCTGCACGCCGTAATCCACCTCCCCAATAGACCCTCCCTGTCCACCGTCGGCGGCACCATCTCGTCGTCGCCCGCCGGCAGGATCAGCACGGACTTGTCAATCCTGCCAAACGTAGCCGCAAACGCCGAGTCGGGTAGGTCAGACGAGAAGTAGTCATCGTCGCCGCTGCATCCGTGTCAGTGTACCGGCAACTTAGACCGGCTACGGGGTGGGTTACTGACCCCTTGGCAGCGAGTGAATGCCATCTGTACGCCGTGACCGGCGTTGTGAAAACAAACGGGACGAACTCCCTCGGCATCGCCTCATGCTCTTGCCCCTTCTCAATCCTGCCCTTCGCCACCCGCAGACTCCGCTCCAACTCCTCAGGGGACATGAACAGGAAGGCCGACTCGCGATCCGACACGGGGCTGGTGAGGATGTAGCCGTCCACTGGCGGGGTTTGGTATTTGTCGCGGTTGGTGTACTCGAGACAGGCCTGGCAGCCTGTGCGGGTTAGTGAGAGGGGCACGTCAACTGTGAGAGAAAAAGAAAGGGGCGGGGAGGGGGGTAGGGGGAACATACCAGAGGATGATCCAATCAGGACGATCTTCTTCTTTCCTATTCCGCGGAGGTATGTGACCAGAGCAGCCGTGTCCTCCACGTCGTTTGCAAGGCTGGAGTAGCCGAAGCCTGTGTAGGAGCTGCGCATCCGGAACTCCCAGAGGGAGTAGTCCAGCTCGGGAGACTGCTTTAGCATGTTGGCGAGGAAGGTGAGGTCTGTTGTGTGAGGTCCGCTTGTTAGACCGCTGATAAAGACGAGGGCATTTTGAGCGGATGGTGTGCCTCTCTCGTAGGCACAGGAGGAAGGGGTTGGCGAGGGGAAGGGGTGGACGGTGACTTGGAAAGGGGTAGCCAGGGATGACATGGTGGTGGTTGAACAAGAAAAAGATGCTGAGGTTAAATTTGTATCTCAATGTTGGAGCTGCGTGGAATGCAGTTTCTTCTCGGGGAAATCGTGTGTAAATATATCGTTTTGTCTGCTGCTGTGGATTCAAGCGTTGTTGTGTAAGTCCAGTGCGAATACGAATACGGCCAAGACCGAACGCGAATCCTCTAAGCAACACGCTTGCTTGGCGTCCACTGCCTACGTAACTTAGAATCTTCATGTTCGAGCATGTGCTGACCGGATTCTTCGGATCTGTCTTTCGATGGTTGATATCTTGGCATAACAAGTAACGTTGTCCTGTGTTGTCATGTGCCGTCTGCCAGTAGACTGTTGCTCATCCTCAATGTTTAGAGACATGGCCCCTCCTCCCTGTTCCACTTAACCTTTTCGGCCTGGCATGAATGGAAGTACTCTCTCTTCGCTTCCCCACAACTACCTTGTCCTTGTCTTCAACAGCGCTCTCCCCGTAAGCCACCGTTCCGGACGACGTAAACAACTACTTCCTCTCCTAGGGAAAAACAATGACGACTTTGATCTCGAGCTTCTTGTCAAACCGCTCGTACGCCTCCGGGGCCTCCTCGATCCCAATCTCGGACGTCACCACCCAGCCCAGCTGCGCCTTCCCCCTCTTGACCAGCTCAAACGCCTCGGGAAAGACGTCGTAAACGCCGGGACCGACACTCCCGGACCCGATGCTCAAGTTCTTGAACCACAGGTCCGGGATCGAGACGGACAGCTCCTTGTCCATCACGTCGCCTCGCGGCGTGCCGGCCGACTTGCCCAGGGACGCGTAGACACCCAGGACGCCGATGCCCCCCCGAAACTTGGTAACCCGGATGGTCTCCTGGATGACGTAGTTCTGCTGTGGTTTGCGGTGGTGGTTGAGGCATTCCTGTCCGATGCAGTCCACGCTGCGCTCAACACCGTGGGGCTCGCGGCGCAGAATCTGCTCGCTTGCGGTGCCGTCTTCGGAGGTGAAATCGATCGGAATGGCGCCGATGGATTTGGCCTTGTCGAGCCGGTCACGGACGTGGTCGATCGAGTAGACCCTCGACGCGCCGCGAAGGATGGCGGCGTAGGCGCACATGAGGCCGACCGGCCCGACGCCGAAGATGGCGACCGAGTCGCCGGCCTGGAAACGAGCAAAGTCGAGTCCCGTCCAGGCCGTGATGAAGATGTCGGTGAGGAAAAGCCAGTCGAGGTCGGAGGAGGAGTCATCGGGGATGGTAACGAGCGAATGGTCCGCGAACGGGACGCGCAGGTACTCGGCTTGTGATCCCCCGCCTATCCCAAAGTCGGGTCCTTCTCCATACCACAACCCTTGATCTTCGAGGTTTTTGTTCACGGCGTAGAAGCCCGGGTCGGCCCCGCCTGGGATGAGAACTCTGTCCCCGACCTTGAAGTGCGCCGTTGCATCGCCGACCTCAACCACCACGCCCACGCCCTCGTGGCCCATCTGCCAGGGTGGAGTCCTGCTTCCGAAGGTGCCGTGGTAGGTGTGCAAATCCGATCCACAGATCGCGGCGGTTGTGATGCGCACGATGGCGTCTTCCGGGTGCGTGATCTTGGGACGGGGGACGTCGCGAACCGCAACCTCGTAGGGCTTGCCTTCCCACATGACGGCACGCATCGTCTTGTGGTGGGCACTGGTGCCGCCATCTTGGGTGCTGCTGAGGGACATGATGGTGTTGGAAGAGTTAAGAGTCGGATGGCAAAGGACTTGTGTGGGAAGAAGATCGTGCAGTTGAGACTCAAGTCCAATTTATCGGCACGTAGAAAGAAGGAGGGCACCCTTGCCGTCTTTTATCCTCACGCGCTCGACATCATGGTATGCGTCATGGCGGTGTAACCACCAAGCGGACTCCCTCTGCTCCTTCGGCCCACACATTTCTCCAACTGACTCTGCAGCAACTTGATGACCAACGGTCCGGAACTTTCTGACGGTATTTCGGCCATGAGTCTGACATTCGCAGAACTTGCTCGAAACCTGGTTGAGCAAGTGCTGATGGGAAGCCGGCCCCGTGGCAGTGCACCACGTGGAATAGTCAACCGGCGTTGCCTCCAGCCGGACGATCTGCTGTCCGGGATCCCGCCAGGAGCTCGACTACGAGTGTGGTGGGTAGGTTATACACCGCCCCCGTGGATTGTCGGAAGTTGGCACTCCCGACGCCGGAGCTGCGAGACACCCGGTAAGACTGATATGAGGCCCTGACTCGCTACTTCAACAATCCTCTTTCGTCGATTCCTTCGGTGAAGATTGCATGGCAGCGTCGAGGAGCTCTTCTGGGGGAATGCGCGAGGCGTGTCGCTGGAAACCGCCACGCCCATGCCCTTCCATCACTCACGCTGCTTCTGGGGTTGATCACCTTCGAGCCTTTTTCTTCGCCAACTCGATGAGAAGGTCCCAATTAATCTCGTAAACAGAATCCCAAATATTGTCGCCCGGTCGAAATGGGACCCTTCGAGTAACGGCATCAACTAGAGATCGAATCGCGTCCCATGACAGCGCAACAAGCGTGGCAAGTTCGTCGATGTACTTCTCCTCCTCGGAACTGAGGTCCCCCTCTCTGTCCTTGTGACCCGTGCACTTCTTGATATACTGCCTCCAGAGGATTCGGCGGCAATCTGTGGTCTTATCCCTGAACTCGAAGCGCAAGTTGGCGCACACCCTCTCTTCGATCCCTGGGTGCATATGGACATCCCTGTCCGGCAAGGACAGGATCACGACGCCCTTGAAGGTGTCCAGGAACCGCAGCAGGGAATCCAGGGTGGCATTGGCACTTTCTGGAGGCCCGCCTTGGGAGTAGCATACTCCAAGAAGGTCTTCGATGACCACAACGAATCTCCATCTGCTCGCGAGCGGCGCGATTTGTTGCAGGATCCTCTCCCCAAAACCGGCTTGCGTCTCGGCCGAGATGAGAACGCGATATACCGGTCCTTTGGTCATGATCGACACCGCGTCCATGGCCTCGTTGCCGGCTGGCCCACGAGCAGTCATGAAGACCCTTGCTGGCCTTTCCCGGCCAAACATTGTCTCTGACGAACCGTTCACCGTTTGCGTCAGCAGGCGTTCGAGGATGCGCTTTTCGGCCCCGCCGACAACCATGTCTTGCCAAGGGCCCCATTTTTGCTTCACCAGCCTGACGTGGCGCACCAACAACTTCTTCCACGTGTGATCGCGGAGGCGGAAGCCATGTATCACATGTGGCTGGCATGTGAAAAAGGCACGTCTGGTTGGCCACTCGTCACCCTCTTCCCACCCTTCTCTTTCCACGTCCCCTTGCATCGCCTCGTCCGCATGCATGCCGTTCAAGTAACTCTCCCTCTCCGACTTGGACCACAACCACCAATCCTGATGGTCGTCGCGGGTTTCAAAATCCATCTGCCGTTCTGTCTCAGAGGTGAATGGGGTTTGGTGAAGAAGTTCGTACTGTGCCGCGTCGATGATGTACTGATCGAGTCCCTGAATATTTCCGACATGGTTAGCAATGCGATCGCTACTGAACCAGATCGCAGAGGGACACCTGCATCTGCGAAACCTGTCTCGCTCTCCGGCTGATATGTCACCCAATGCGAACCGCATGCCAAGCTCTCGTATTTCAACCCCCTCTGGGCGAGGTATTTCTGTTCGTCATGATCCGCCCACTTGTGCGGGTAGACGGGTAGATCAGAAATGCGCGCCCCTTGCTCGGGGTTGTCGAAATAGGAACGCGGAATATGAAGCTTGCGCATGTCGCGCAGATGGGGCCCGAAAAGGAGGGGTTTTGAAGTCCACTTGTCTAGTCTGGCTGTCACGGTGATTTCGAGAACTTCTGAACTCTCCTCGTCGGTAGTGCGCGTGAATCGAACGGGCCCGACTTGCGTAAAGGCCCGATCGTCGTCCTCGCCCTCGGAGTTTCGCTCAATGACCAGCCCCCCCGGAGGCTTTACGAGTGCATTAGTAACTCTCCAGTGACCCTGGTACAACATCTTGGGAGGACCTACGAAGATTAAGGGCAGACGTTCCCAGCTCACTGCCCTGTAGTCGTTAATCGGTTGGTAGACGTTGCCCATCCAGCCCTGGATACAACTCAAGAGGCCCTCGGCTGCTCTCAGCAAATGGGCGTCCTCCTTTTGCCCGAGTTTGCGAAACCACAGCCTCTTGATCAAGTCATCATTATGGTAGACCCACTCGTAAGGAGAGCGCAGTTCCAGGGTCGGACAAAATAAGGGCGGATCGGCCTCGAGGTTCAACGACTTCAGCGATGAACACAAGGCATCCGACACAAGGTAGATGGACGACTCCGTTGACACCGCCGTGCGCGGGATGGTAATATCATGAGAGCATGTGTATTCCTTGAACAACACAAAATCTAGGTGGCTGTTCTGTTCAAGGTACGGGTCGAGGTTGGACAATTCTCGTTTCCCAGCAAGATGCAACGGCGCCGGGTTGCGGAGAGGGTTGCACTCGTCGACGACAAGCCACTGGTGAGTCGTACCGCTTGTGGTCCGATAGCTCGGCTCGTCGAAAAAGATCGCCGTGGGTTGCGAGTCGCACAAGACCTTGTGTAGGACTTGATAGGACACAGGCTCTGCGGAGTCGGCATTGCCAGGGAAGACAGGCTGGTCCAGAATCTCCCACTCCGCACCAGTCAAGCTGGCAGGACGAGGCGTCCCGCAAGGCACCTCCGGCGGAATGGTCCCGTCTCTCGCCGGAGGATCGGCGGGGCGTGTGTCCCCGTCTTGGATTTGACACAACCGCAGACTGGCGGCGTCTGCGACCGGGTCCGTGGTGCCCATGCGTGCGACTTCAATGGTCTCAAGTTCTTCGACGTCGATGATGCTGCCGACCTCTTCCCGGATCAGGTCGCGTTGGCGCTGTCGGACATTCAACTCGGTCGTCAGGTCTTCCAGGTCGTCGTTAAAGTCCTTCATGTGCTGCACCAAGTCGGCAAACTTTCGTTTGTCAACAATCGCCCAACGAACGGCCGTCGGGAGGGCCGGGCGCCGCGAAAAGGATGACGAACGAGATGGATCAACGCCGGTGTGCGCCCTGATCAAACCCGATGCCCGCATTTGGACCCTCGAGGCAAGGGCCTCAAGCATCCCTGAGGCGGGTGTTTTGCCAGTGTCCGACTGCACCATCGAGACGCCATAGCGGCGGTGTAGGGTCTTGTGATCCTGGAAGAGGCCGGCCATGCGCTGCAAAGTCGCTTCGACGGCGAGCTGGACATCTTCATTCCATGGCAGGTTCGTGCGCAAGCTCGCATCGGCGAAGCCACACGCTCGTCCCCAGGTCTGCAGTCGAAGTCGCTGGTTCGCATACTTGGTCTCCAAAATCCAGCAATCGCGCCCAAAGTACCGCCCCTGCTGGACGATGTTGAAGCACTCGATGCAGGTCGTGAAGAGGCCGGCCAAGCCAGCGATGCCGACAGCGAGGCCAACGGGTTCCATCTCGCAATGGGTGGGGGAGTGGTGTAGCAGGGACGGAGCAGGGCTGCACGATTCTTTGCGAAGAAGTGCGCGAGTTTGGAGAGCCTGCGCCAAGGGAATCGGGTACATTCGAGCCATGCAAAGCCTCCCTTAGTTCCATGTGTGAAGAGGCAGTGCATGCCGCACGCCAACTGCTCCCTTGTCATGCCATTGGCCGCCTCTTTAGGTCGCCAGCAATCTGGACGCCAGAGACCGGGAAGTTGACCCAACGGCGGTTATCTATTCGAATCGTTGGGCAGCCCCAAATGGTAATACAACAATCCCCCTGCATTTAGTGCCCCTGACCGAACAAAGATCCCAGAATCTCATCAACACACAGATAGCGTTCCCACTTCCCAACCGGATGCGCCAGTAGGGGCGAAAAAGACGGCAACCCCTGCTTAGGTAGTCTTCGTCCGGGTGCCGGTCTTGTTAAAATAAAGGCGTGTTGTCCTCTGGCAGATGTCTTCATGATCCAAAGGTAAATCGCTGGCGACCTGTGCTCTGAGAATACAATCCCACCACCTGCGCCCACAGAAACAATTTACCGAACCGCAACAACCCGAGTCTCGATGCTCGTCCTGAGCTGACCTGGCGGCGCATGCGGGCTGTTGACGGCGCAGTGAAAACCCCCTGGTTGCCACGAGTTAGCTCATCGAAGCCACTGACCTCGAACAAAACGGACTAAAAACACCCACGAGCACGCTTCCCCGTCGAGTCGATGATGCGGAAAACCAAGACATCCTCGATCGTCTGGCCCCCGATATGATACCAGCGATGTTTGTCATTCGGATGCAGCAGCGTGTTCTCCATCGCCCGGTCTCGGTGGAGATCGTCGTTCAGAATCATGTCCTTTTCCTCGACCGAACTGAAGTCACACACGGCGAGCGGCCAGTCATCGTTGGGGCCGTAGAGAGGGCGCCAGAGGCTGCCTCGGCGTCAGCACCACCACGATTTCTAATCCCTGCCTGCTCCTGTCCACCTACTTGAGCACGTCAAAGTCCCGGCCCTTTAGGTGTTCCCACTGCCCGGGAAACGACAGCTCAATCTGCAGCGGCAGCCCGCCCAGCGAGAAGTCGCTGTGCGGAACGCCTGCCGGCTGCTCGTGGCTTACAAGGTCGACCGCGGCGGACGACGGAAACCGGGCATCGCGCTTCCTTACCTAATTACTGTCCGTTAGCCCTTCGACACCGACTCAACCCTCCTCGCACCTCACGTCCCCCCATCACAGTTCCCACCCCAGGGCAAACGTACAACAACATTCATCATCTCAAACCTCTCGTACTCAGGAAACTCCCTCGCCAACAACCCCGCCACCTCGGCCGCGTACGCGTCCTCCATGGACGGCTTATCCCGCAGCGCCACCTCCGGGTCGATCGCCGTCTTGGCGCCCCGCAGCACGCGGAAGCCGTGCGTGTCGAGGTTGAACGCGCCGGCGTCGACGTCGGCCGCCGTGACGTCCCGGACCGTGACGGGGGTCCGGTCGAACCGGTGGTTCGTCGCGAACACCGAGGTGCCGTGGTCAAAGTCGCACGAGAAGGGCTTCTCCTCGTCGTAGAGGGGGTCGCGCGCGATGTAGGGGAGGGTGGTGGTGAAGTCTTTCATGGTGGGCGGTAGGGAAGCTCGGGTCGGTGATGGCGCGTCGATACGGATGGGTTCAAAATTGCTTGGACGTCTTCAATGTCAAGGGAGTGGAAAGGTAGAGAAATGGCTCGCAGCGTGGTCTGTGGTGGCGACAGCGGGGCGTTCCAAGGTGTGTTGCAAGCCCTGGAAGGGACAGGGTGCCGAAGTTCGGCTTGCTGGATTGGGTCTGGGGAGAGAGGTTGTGACCACCCAGGTACCTCCCAGGACTTCTATGAAAGGTTAGGTACCATGCCGGGAGGAGAAAGAGGGGATGCTCACTCCCAGACCATCGGGCGGAGCCGCATGTCTCGTACTTGGACCCCAGGATTATGTACCAGCCATGTTGTCCTTTGTATCGAGCAGACATCATATGGAGCCGTAATCAAGTGTAACCCCTCGCGGCTACCCCCCACCAGAGCTCGCCCCAGGTGCTGCCTGATAAACGGCGGCCACCAACTGGAGAACGGCGAGAAGGTTGGCGACGCCCCCGACGATCAGAACAGCCCAGAATGTGTACCACTGGTACGGGTTCCTCCGGTCACGCCAGAAATCCGTCAACCTGCTCGGCCGCCAGCGTGCGTTGAACTTTTGTACCCGCAATAGCCGTTGGCCAAGCCTGGGAAAGTCCTCCGTGGCGCTGTACACATCTCTCTCTTGTAAGAGCGCCATGTCATCGCTATCGAGGCATGATACGGGCCATGCCGTGGGGGGCAGCTCGGCCAGATCCTTGTCCACCTTGGACCACCACAGGATGCCCCTCTTGTACTTGCGCTCGCAAACCACGGAGAGAAACGGATCAAAGAACTGGGTATCTTGCTTCAACACAGCGAGCTCTCTCTGAGCGACCTTCCTCGACGCACCGCTCTGGGCAAAAAGAAGCCGATATGAGAGGAGGATCTCCTGCTCGAGTGTGATGTACCGGTGGACAGTGTCCTCGGCTGGCAGTGGATCAAAGGCGTCAGAGATGCTACGTGAGTCCGGAGTCAGCAGAGTTCGAACAGGTAGCGACCCGACAAGGCGTACCTCTCGAGAACTGGGGACGCCTTATCAGCGTTCCGTAAGCACCTCAACACACAGAGCGTGGGGAATTGGTAGAGCGAGAGCAGCCTGCTCGCCGGGTCAAACTCCAGATGGGCCGCCATGTTTGTGACCCACTGGACGCGAACCTTTCCGAATAGTTTCAAGGACCGCATGTTGAGCGAAGCCTCGTAGAGGTCCTCGTTCCCGTCCGCGGCCACTGGCGCGGCCTTCATGACATCCCTCCCCCACGCCTGCGCCTTGAACCCTTGAAAGGTGACCGAAATGGGCCGTTTGCATCTGTCGAGCTTGTGTTGTGTGGTTGCGTCCGACAGATGCCGACCAGGGAGCATGCAGGCGAGGAGGGGGGACGGCGGTCGCAGGTTTGGCGTCAATATCATGGTGGCCCAGCAGAAGACGGCAAATATGGCCATCTGGGCAGACGCGCGGTTCCGCAGCCTGCCCCCACCGCGGTCGGGCGGAAGTGCATCCAGGATGGTGTCAATGGTGACATCCTGGGGTTGCGTTGAGGCGAGCTTGAGGCTCTTGAACACGGCAACTGGGAGTTGCCAGCAGCCTTGCGTTGTGTTGGGCCGTTGCATGCCGAGCACCTCCCATACGGGGGCGTAGTCATCGTCCAGAAGCGGCCTGAAGGACTCCTCGACATATTGGCAATAGGGGTAGAGCCCGGGATGCTTCTGTAGTGTCGCCTCCGGTTGGCCAAAGACGAGCTCCAAATACCGCAACTGCTCGGGACTGAGGACTCTGTTGACCTCGAGTTCCCTCCTGCTGAAACTGCGGGGAATCTGGGCTTCGAGATCCGTGATGGTTGGCTGCTCGATGCCCTTCAAAGACGCGATAGCTGCGCTGCATGTTCGCACGACCTGCATGCTGGACCCTGCCATGTATCATCAGTCCCGAGCCAGTCCGTGTCAAGCGCACCACACCCACTCTTGGCCATTACGCGGGTGAATTACGCGGGTGAATTTCGCGGGTAATGGGGTGTTGCTCGTCCAGTGTCAAAATAGCGGATGTTAAAACGTTGAGTAAAGCGAGGAGTGTCAAAGGTTAGGACAAGAATCGTCGAGTTCGAAGTTGTCAGCGCCCGAAGAAATATACCACGGCTGAGTCTTTATGCTTTGGCTGCTGAGCCGGACAGAGATTTGGGAGCTAAAGGTTGGGGCAAAATCCGATCAGCCGTAGGTAGGGGAGGAACGCAATAGGCCGATAAAAGTGCCCAAGAGCGTGGGCGCCTGTGACTCTGTGGCGTGGTGGTGCCCCAAGGCTGGCACCCAACTGCCGGGGTTGTCGCGGCATTGCATCTTTCGCGTCAAGCCTGAGCCGTTCCTTGGTGAGACTGAGAGTGGAAAAGTATATCAAGGCAACCGTTTCTCTCCGAGCCCTGACTCCTTCCTGCGCCCCGCAACCTACAAGGCTCGCAGACTCCAACTCGTGCGCCTCACACAATCCACAGACTCGGTGAGTGTTGGCCGATCTCCTCTGCCTTCTCCTGCCGATGGTGAGGGACGGTTTGGGCATGACCCGGAGCTAATGCCTCGTCCGGCCAAGAATAACCGACAGAGAAACACGCACAAGACCGAAAACATGGAGCCTGCCCCGTCGCCGCTTCGTCAGCCCTGGAAGGCCTGGTTCGTCCCGGAGAAGCCCACCACGGAGGACTACTACAGCTGGCCGATCCAGCTCGGTGGCGATGGTCATGGAAGCCTGCCCCAGCCGCCGCGGATCGTCGATTTCAGCAAGAAACCAGCGAAGACCGCTTAACGGTCTCGACAGCGCCCTGCTGGACCGAGGGGACCAATGAGGTGACCAATGAGGTGACCGTGGGAGGATGACAGTGGATGTGCGGGCGGTGCCGGGTACCTCGGGAGTAGGTTAAATGAAGAGAGGGTGCAGTTGTTTGTCGAGTTCAGACTCAGACTGTGACAGCCATGATCAGGTAGTCTAATCAATCAAAGTCTCCGAGCTGAAATGGGATGGCAACCCCGTGCCACTTGGTAATTTCCAATTGGGCTTCGGTCCGTTGTGAGTGCTGCATGGGGAGAGGCTGGGGAATGGGTGTGGTGTGATCGAAAAGATTGCCTCCTGTCGAAGCTCGATCACGTTCTGCAAGCAGCGCAAGGCTCTGAAGGGGCGCCGAATCGCGCGTTGTCCGCGGGCACCACCCCACGTCGCCGCACATCTTCAGTGCAGGATCGGCGGCTGGGCGCGCAGAGCTTCCACGTTGGAATCTTATTCACATGGATGAAGTCCAGCAGGCAACCACGGTCTGGGTACCGAAGGTGGGCTTCGAACTGCAACAGTGGGGTGATCAGAGTGGTGACCATGCTCTGTGGCTGTTCCTTCCACTCGACCACAAGCAGCCATTCGCGGAAGGAACCCTCAGGCGAAAATCGTGTGGTTACACAGGGCAGTGACAGTGCGGGGTGGACAACCTGTCCCGGCAGGCACGCCCGAGACAAGCCTCGCTTCACCGCTCACGCAGCTCAGTGTGGGAAGATTCGAGTCACCTCACACTCTTGTGTCGGCTTGCCAGCGCCCGTCCCTTTCTCGTCAAACTCGAGACCCTCGAAGACCAAGGTACATACTCCTTCTCCAAGCTCCATTGCCTATCGTGGCACACATTGATCAGCTTGCAGCGCGCTCACATCTCGACGAGGCTGCGCCAAAATGTCGACTGGAAAGCAGCCGGACTGGCGGAAGAAACCCCGCAAGGACCAGTCGCCGACCATCATTGGCAACTCGAAGAATTTTTGGAAATGGAGCAAAGAGGAGGGATTCGACCTGACGCACCCCCCCACGCCCGATTCTGAGCCCGTGCAGCCACGGTTAACGCTGCAATGTGCCATGACACCCGTGGCCATTGACCCGGCAAAAACCGCGCTCCTGATCATCGACCTCCAAAACTACGATCTCCACGAGGCGTTGGGTAACGACAACTCCGAGTTCTACCGCGCCGAAAAAACCATCTTGAAATATGCCATCCCCGCGGCGCGTAAGAGCGGGATCCAGATCATCTGGGTGACCACCGGCTACTCGGACCAAGACTTGGAAGAGATGGACCCGGGAGTCTTCAAGACGTTCAATTTCGAGCCGGTCAAAACCTCTGACGACTGGCAGAAGCTCCCCCCGGGAGAAGGGTGGAGCAACAAGGGCATGTACCGGAACCAAAAAGGCGTGGGCGACGAGATCGGCGAGGTCACCGACAAGAATGGCAAGGTCATCGACGGCGGCAAGATCCTCGTCAAGGGATCATGGAACAGTTGGCTCCACGACCCCTTGTCGGACGCCTACTACGAGGGCCAGGGCGCGGTGCTCCCGGACGTCCACTTTTACAAGAACAGAAGCTCGGGAATGTGCGACAGGATGAAGGACGTGACCAACTTTCTCAACGAACACGAACTCAGAACCTTGCTGTTCACCGGCATCAACATCGACCAGTGTGTCATGGGCACGCTGCAGGATGCTTACCTCAAGGGATTCGACACTATTCTGCTCAAGGACGGCTGCGCCACCGACAGCCCGTCGTACGCGCAGTGGAGTGTCGAGCACAACTGCCTCATTAGCTGGGGTTTCCTTTCGAGCTGCAGAGACCTTGCCGTGGCAGCCGGCCTCAAGGAAGACAAGGAGGAAGTGCCTGAGGTGGCCGAGCCTCTGGAGTGGTACAAGAGTTGCTGCTGCTCCTAAGCGGGGTGCCTCGCTGCATTGTGGCGCCAATTCAGCATAGCTTTAATGAATGCGGGCTTATTTCGGGCCTAAAGATCTGCCCAGAAGTGTGCCTGTATGTCTGCAGCTCAACATTTGTGGCTGGCAGCGCCCGCTGCTGGTCCGGCAGGGTGCCGTCTGTCCGGTGTCGTGGGATGACATGACATCTGAAGGCCCGGGTCGTATGCCCTGCAAGCCTTCCACATCTTACCATGGTATGATAGGCCCTTCGGGTGCCACGGCAGGGCAGGGGGGTCATGAACCCCGCTCCGTCGAGACTGGCAGTCTCCCTGGGAGCAAGGCTTTGTACCTGTACATGGTGGCGGCTGAAAGAGCACCCTTTGTTCGTGTCGGGCAGGAACTCTCGATTGCTCGCTGCCTGTCCACAGATGCTCTCCCCACCCAAGTCTCCGAGTCTCTTTGCCATACTGGTGAACTCTCCTCCGAGCGGGCTGCAACGGCGTTTGCTCCACAGAATAATTCCACGCCAGAGCAACCCAAGCGGCGGGCCAACCGACCATGGATACTGAAGAATTGTCAGTTCTTCCCCCCATGAAATACTTGGTTCTTTTTTAACCCGGTTCTCAACGCAGAGAGCAGTTTTTCCAGACCCAATGGGCATCCGCGGGGACGGGATGTATGAGCAAGATCAAGGAGCGTGAGGACAAGCGCAATATTCGGAGCTTCCGGAACTATGAAGACATCATCGAAAACCTCATCAACGATCCTGCAGAGCCGTTGACTGATGATGTCCTCCGCGAGCTCTCCATGATCCGGCCCCGGCTCGTGGTCTTTCGGGACTTCTGCCAGGTGTTCGCCGAGCGCCTGGGCCCGAGACTCGACCCGAGCTTGTTCTGGGGCTTGATGGGGACCACGCTTACGGTGAGCCCACTGCCGCACGAGCCGTTTCTCCGGTGCTCATGACTACCAGGTGGCGACACAGATGGAGGGAGACCAGGATGCAGTTCAGCGCATCATCCAGGTGCTGAAGTCGCTTAGTCGGGATGTCGAGACGCTGCAGAGTTACAGCGCGAGCCAAGAGGCGTTGAGCAACAAGGAGAAGGAGACGGTGTTTGAGACGTTTGTGGCCGCAACCAACTTCTTCTGCGATGCAATCCGCTTTCTACGCGACGAGGACCACTTCGCTCGAGGTAAGCTCCTCTATGCTCTCAGGGTTTTTGCGGCGTTGTTTGACGACTTCAAGATCCGGATCCCTGGAAACGCCTCAAAGATATCTTCGATGTCACCGAGCACAACATGGAAGTGTCGATGAAGACGATCAAAGAGGCGGCGGCAATGTCGCAACAGGGGAATAGGGGCAACGACTTGCCGTGGTTGTACTCGATGATGTCCCTGAATCCACGGTCGTGGAAGGACCAGGCCACTCTGCCATGCATCATGCTTCCCCCTTCACGAACGTCCAAGTTCTTTGACCGAGACGACGTCATCGACAAGATCGAGGATTGTTTGAATCAACGATCCTCACAGTCCTTTCGCTCCATCGCGCTGTATGGCATGGCCGGAGTGGGCAAGACTCACGTGGCCGTCAAGTATGCCCAGGCCAAATTTACCCAACGCAAACTCACTGCGGTGCTATGGGTGGAAGCGGAGAGCAAGATGAAGGTCAAGCAAAGCTTTACGGACATCGCGGCGAGGCTTCAGCTTCCTGGCTACGTCCAGCACAACCACGAAGACAACCGCCTGCTCGTCTTGACCTGGCTGCAAAACACGAGTGCGTGGCTTGTACTTTCAGTTCCGGAGATATGGCACTGACAGAATATCACAGGGGCCAAGTGGCTGATTGTCTACGATAATGTCGAGAGTTTCGACGTGCTGGACGCCTACTGGCCGAGCTCGGCAGCGAGCGGCCACGCCTTGATCACGACCCGGAACACGGACCTCGCGTACGAACCTGCGGACGCTGGCATCGAGGTTGAGCCTTGGGACACCCAAACCGGCTCCCAGTTTCTGCTCCACCTCCTCTCGGGGCACATCAGTGCCGATCTGCTGGCCAACCAATCCAAATCAGCCCTGGAGCTTTCTGAAAGGCTCAGCGGACACGCACTGGCCCTGGCGAGGATGGGAGGCGTCATTCACCGGCGCCGCTGGACCATCAAGCAGCTGGTCGAGGTGTATGACCGGGCACCCGAATTCGGCCAGAACGGTATCGGGCCGGTGTGGCAGCTGTCGTTCCAGAACCTGAGCCCGCACGGAAGCTCCCTGCTCTCCGTCATCTCGTTCTGCAGCGCCGATAGAATCCCAGAGACCTTGTTGGAGCCCGAGAACCCAAAGGGGCTTGCCGAGGAGCTCCCATGGTGCACTAACGTTGTGAAGTGAGCTTTGTGCCCCCTGCCTTCTCGTCGATGAGTGAGCTGACGACGACTCTTTTCAAGACTATCGCAGGCCATGGAAGAGTTGCAAACGCTGTCTCTGGTGAAGAAGGATCGCGAGACCGGGGCGCTGTCAATCCATCGGCTTATCCAGACACACTTCCAGGAGTTCCTTGGTGAGCCAGGGCGCGAGGAGGCACACCGCCGAGCGTCCAAGCTCGTGTTCCTCGCGTTTCCCGAGCGGGCGCCGCACCTGCACGAACACTGGGAGCGCTGCAGCATCTACGTTCCTCACATCCTCGCGCTCCGAGACGCCTTCAAGCAAGAAAAGCAGCGGAACGTCGAGTTCTCGGCGTGCCGGGAGTTTTGTGAAGTCGCGACAACTTGCGAACGGTAGGTGGTCCGTCCAGGATCGGATCTCTAGTGTGCTGACAAGTCTGCAGGTACCTGTTGGAGCAGCACGAGTTTGACGAATTGAAAGAGCTGTGCGAGGTCAACGAGAAGGCCATCCTAAGCCTCAAGGGCGAAGAAAGACTCTGGGACATGCGCTCCTCGATTCCGTCGTACCTCGGCCAGCTGTACCTCCGGTCCGGCTTCCATCGGAGGGGCCTCGAGTGTCTGCAAAGATCGCTCAAGATCCGCACGCTCGAGGTCGACGGCGACCAGATGGAGGTGTCGTGGTCCGAGCACAACCTCGGCGAGGCGTATGTGACCATGATGGAGCTGGACAAGGCGTACGAGTGGCTCGAGCGTGCCGCGGCGACGTGGAAGCGGTGGGCCGAGTCGGCTGCGCCGTCGGATCCGCCCCGGCGGCCGTACTCGCCGTTCCAAAAGATGAGCATGGCCACATGCCTCCTCTACATGGGCCGTCTGGACGAGGCGATATCGATGCTTGACTCGCCGCACAAAGAGTACATGGCAAACGCTACTGAGCAGTGGACAAATGCCGCATAGTAAGTGGGGAGCGGGACGGCGTCGAATTAGTACGTTTTGCTGACCACATACCCATCACCTAGCGCGACGTTTTTGCTCGGCAGAATCGAGATGGAGCAAAACGAGTTTGCGACAGCCGAGACATACTTTATGCAGGCCCAGAACCTGTGGCTGTCGCGCGACAAGGCCCGGACGAGCTACTTCAACGGGGCGTGCATGTACCGCATGGGATGCTGCGCTCTGGATCAGGGCAACGTGGAAGCTGCCATGTAAGTGCTCCGGAAGTCACGGTCGTGATAATGTATCTGAGAGCCGCGACTGACGCCACCAACACAGCAAACACATACGTGACGCAATGGTCATTACCAATCTCCACAAGGCGGACATGGTTGGAGAGCACGCCCGCTGCCTGTACAAGATGTCTCAGGTTCTGTATGGCGAAGACGGCAGGGAAGCCGAGGCCGAGGCGCTGCTGCAGGAGGCCGAGGCCTTGTACTTTTCTCGGGCAGAAGGCGATCAGGGAAGGACGCCGACGGAGAAGGACTACGATGGGCTGGTTCATTTGCGGTGGCGTTGATGTGGTTTCAGTTCGGATGAGGGCCAAGATCGTTCAACGCCGTCGATCAAAACGGTCAAGGAGAGTCTCTGAGGGCACGGCAGCTAAATTACGTTGGATTCTTGCTCAGTCGAGGTGCTGGGTTGGTGATGAGTCTCTCGAAGTCCAGCACAAGCCAGTCGTGCACGGCGCCAAACGCCACAAATGAGTGCGTGGTGAGACGCCAAAGCAGCTCAAACTGAGGGGACACCTGCGGACACGGAGCGGGGTAGGCAGGTCCGGGTCTTGATCTGAATGTGGCTGCCAATGGCGTGGAGGTCAGCACATGTACAGGTACATCATACATCACCTGCGCGCCGTGACGCGAGGGCAGCTGCTGCCACCATGCATTCCCTCCGAGAGCCTTCCAGTGCGCCCCGGCTTGCCCAGTGGTGTGACAAATGCCGTGACACCCATCCAGAGCACGCGCTGATGCAGCAGGAGCGGGCCAACTGCATGTGCTTGAGACAGTCCGTCCCCCAATCACCCGTTCTGGCAAGTCGGACGCTCTCTTTGCAGAAACTCGACCCCAAGCTGCGAACCCGCTTTCTGCCTCGCCGGCTACCCTGCTGCATTCTGAGGGAGCCTGACGTGGGAGGAGGGGCTCGCCGTGTTGACAGATTGACCCTCTAGCATTTAGGATATGAGGGGCTGAAGTGAATCTCAAGATCTACACGCAGCGACCGTTAACAGCCAGACTGGACTTGAAAGCCACCCTATTACTTCACAAACCTCTCGCATTCAGAATGGACAGGTCTCTAATCGTCGACGGGTACGAGACATTCACACACTTTATCAAGACGCACAGGAGCGTGCAGTTTGCCCATCTGCAATGGATCGACTACACGTCAACGGTCCGCGTCCGGACCCTGACGCTGAAGCACCTCGAATCGTTGATCAAGGCAGGCACCAACCTCGCTCTCTGCCGGCACTATCTTTGCCTCATCGACATTGGCCTGCCCCTGATCGACCGCGACCCGGGACGTCCCGCGGGCCAATGCCACCTCATCCCAGACTTTGAGACCATCCACCTCTACCCGGGTACCACGGGCGAGCACGCCGTCATCTTCTGCTACTTTGGCTCTGGAACGCGCCTCCCCCGGGGCATCTCCACAACCGCTCTCACCCTGTCCGCGCCCTTCTGCCCGCGCCGCGCCCTCCTCCGAGCCATCGACCAAGGCCGCGACGAATTCAACCTCTCCTTCCGCGTCGGCTTCGAGTTCGAGTTCAGCGCCGTGCAGACCTCCCCAACCCCCTCCCCGCCCGAGGTCCACGCCTCGTCCGGTCTCCGCGCCATCGAGGCCTTCATGCTCCCCATCCTGTCCACCGTCACCACGCGCCTCGCCGCCGCCGGCGTGCACATCGAGCAGTTCCACTGCGAGGGCAGCGACGACGCCTACGAGCTCGTCACGGCCCACCGGCCGCCCCTCGAGGCCGTCGACGCCCTCGTCACCGCCAAGGAGACCACCCGCCGCACGTGCCGCGAGAACGGCGTGCGCATGGCCTGCTACCCGGCCCCGCCCGAGATCAACGGCCTGCACACCAACGTCTCGGTGGTCCCTTTAGACGACGAGCACTACGGGCCCCGCGCGCGGCAGGACGTGGTCGCCGAGGTGGAGGAGCACTTCCTGGCCGGCGTGCTGGCGCACCTGGGGGCGCTGTGCGCGTTCGCCATGCCCCGGCCCGAGAGCTACGCCCGAACCGTGGCCGGGCAGTGGTGCGCGGGGCGGTACGTCTCGTGGGGCACGGAAAACCGCGAGGGCCCGGTGCGCAAGAGGGCGCCCGGCTTGTGGGAGCTGCGGGTGCCCGACGCGTCGGCGCAGATGTATCTGTTTGTGGCGGGGGTGTTGTTTGCGGGAATGGATGGGGTGCGGAGGGGGACCGAGCTGACGGTGAGCGATTGTCAAGGTGAGTTTTGACTTGGACTTTTGAGAGACAATGCTAACGGCGATGTAGTTGACGTGGCCATGTTGACGGAGGCGGAGCGCCTGGAGCTTGGGGTCACGCAGGAGCTCCCCCTGAATCCGGACGAGGCGTTCCAGGCGCTGTTGACGGACGAGCTGCTAATGGAAAGCATCGGGGAGGACCTGGTCAGGACGTATGTCACGATTCAGGAGCTGTACAACAAGAAGCTGGCCGAAGCCGGGCCTGAAGGGTCGGCTGAGCGCAAGGCGTGGCTGACGGCACGCATCTGAGGGAGACGTGGGGAGGGAGGGCTACCTGCGATTACGTTGGGGCATCTGCAGGCTGTCTTGTCCGCATTTGCTCGTTGCGTTGATTTGTTGTTCTCGCGCTATGAGAGGAACGGGTTAACATTTCAAGACCTTGCTATCCTTGCTTTCCAATCATAGGGGAGAACCTCGAGAACCAAGAAGAACAGCTCTGTGGTACTCAGGGAATACAAATGTCCTCAGCATCAATAGCGCTGAGTGTATTGCTTGGCAAACAGAGATGCTGGGCCTTGTGTTGCTGCCGCGCCGTCTGGTCAACTGGATTTGGACTCCGCGCTGCCCATCACCAATCCCTCCTTCCTTCATGCGGTCTCGTTGTTTACGTTAAAATATCACAAACACGCGAATATGTGATTCAGTATCGGTGGGACTGCATCAGGCAGGGAACTTGAGAAGAGGCACAGCAACCTGCTCGCTCCTCCTGGGCTACGCGTTGAAGGACTCCGACTTGCAGGAGCGCAACACGGAACTTCACGAAACCCAGGGTCCGGAACTTGGCCATGGAATATGATCTATAAAGAGGGCATCAATCTCCACCCCCAGCAGCTGGATTCCTGAGCCATCAGTCACTGACAGGAACAGACGTCCAAACAGCAAACCGCATCTCACATCTCCAAACTCCCTTTTTAACATGCAGTTCACCACCACCCCCTTCCTCACCCTGACCCTCTCCGCCCTCCTCTCC
>Ga0247824_10000183_pt1 | contig 27558 bp, 18 predicted proteins | sample 13C_PalmiticAcid_FD_194412 | JGI IMG/M metagenome (GOLD analysis project Ga0247824, IMG submission 194412) | Soil microbial communities from agricultural site in Penn Yan, New York, United States - 13C_PalmiticAcid_Day48 | ecosystem: Environmental > Terrestrial > Soil > Agricultural land...
CTGCACCGCCGCCATGTCGGCCATCATGCGCCGCTTCTTTCTCGACCCGACGTAGTCGGCCACGAGCGACACGCCCCGCGGCGTCCACGCCGTCAGGTTCTCCTCGCCCTTGACGTAGTCGTGCTGGCTGTTCATGCGCCAGAGATCGCCGACCCGCTTGATCGGCGCGGGCCGCATTTGCAGCGTGAAGATGCCCGTTGCCGCGTGGACGATGCGCACGTGCTGCCACAGGGCCGAAAACATGGACGTCTGCCGGACAAAGGACCGCGACAGGATCTGGCAGCACACTTCGAGCGAGAACTTCATGGGCTCGGCCAGTTTCTCGGAGCTGATCTCCCACGACACGGCCATCTGCACGCGGTACTTATCCGCCGTGACCCGGTCGAGGAGCAGCGAGTTGTGCAGGCTCGAGTCCCACTGCCCGACCATGGAGATGCTGCGCGTGCCGTTGGCGTTGGTGCGGAACGCGGGCGCCGACGCCAGCTTGAGGGGGATGTCTGGGCTGGCGGTGCCCATGTCGGGCGTCTTGCCGGCGTGGTCGACGAGCTGGACCTTGCCGGCGCGCATCGCCGTGACGTCGTCCCACGGCAGCGCGTCGCCCGAGCTGTGCGTGAGGTTGATGGCGATGCGCCGCTGCAGGCCCTGGTGCAGCTGGAACGTGCCGCTGTCCAGCTCGCTGGTCTGGGTCACCTCGACGGGCACGTACTCGCCCTCCTCGTTCATCTCGAGGATCTGCACCCGCGCCAGCAGGTCGTGCTTCTCCTCGGTGAAGAAGTGCGCCTCGCTGATCCGGGCGCCCTTCTTCTTGCCCTGCGAGCTGGGCACCGCGTCTCTCATGTCGTCCCAGCTGAGCAGCTTGTCCAGGTGCATGGCCGACACCTTGGCGAAGATGGCAACCCTCAGCGTCGTCTGGGGGGGCGCGAACAGCGGCACGCTCATGCTATGAACGCTCTCGAACCGGATCGGACCCTCGTCAAAGTCCTTGATCATCTGCGTGGTGGTGACCCCGTCTTCGGAGATGCCAGGGATGAAAAGCTGCGCGTGCACCTCAGTGCCTTCCCGCTCCGCGAAGCCCACCATCTCGTGCATGACGATGTTGAACTTGAGCGTGTTGGACGGCGCCCGCGCGCTCGACGGCTCCAGGGCGAGCTTGATGATGCCGATCGCGTGCGACGTGTGCGGCGAGAAGACGTCGAGGGTGAAGTCCTGGACCCGGCTCTCAAAGACCGCCTTCAGGGGCACATCGGCCTCGCCGACCAGGGTGTACTGCGGCATGCACGTCTCGATGAAGGGGTTGTCGATGCTCAGATGCTGGGCGTACTCGGGCTGGTCGAGATACTGGTACATCTGGCGCATCTGCCTGACCCGGTCGTGGAGCTTCTCGATGCTCCACAGGTGGACGACGCCGTGCTTGTAGTCGATCACACGGACGCCGACGCACGGCTTGGGCGCCTCCTCAAGCGCGATGTCGTCGCCCTCGCCGGTCAGCCCGTTCAGGACCATGTCGTACGATGAGCACAGCATGTGGCCCACGTCCACCACGGTAAACTGGAAGACGACGTGCTCATCGAGCTCGTGGCTCATGATCTGGGCCTCCTTCAGTGTCGCGGCGTGCTGCAAGACGGCCTCGGCCATGCGCACGTAGTGCCGGCTGCGCCAGTGCGCGACCACCACCTTGGCCCGCTCGATCTCGTCCTCGGACAGCTTCGGACTGGCCTTGGGCCGCTTGAGCGGATCCAGCCTCTCGATCTTGGCCTCGAACTCGCGCCGCTGGACCTCGAGCTGCTTCTGCATGTCGACCTTGAGCTGGGTGAGCGTCTCCTCCATCCTGGCCTTCTCCTGCTTGATCTCCTCGACCTCGACGTTGGCCGCCTCGGCGCTTTTGAGCTGGTCGCGGTACTCCTCCTTCTGCTTCTCCAGCTGGCTCTGCATCTCCTCGCGCATCTCGCGCAGCCGGTCCTCGGTCTCGCCCTGCTTAGGGGTGGACGGCATGGTCAGGACCGTGTCGAGCGAGAAGTTGTCGATGGTGCCCGTGGACAGGTACTTTTCCCTAATCGGGTACGAGGCCATCGACTCCATGTCTTCGTCCCCCTCCCGGCCGATGACGCGCTCTGCGCGCGCGCGCTGGACCTCCTCGAACAGCGCATTGAGCTCCTCGTCGGTCAGCTTGGCAAAGTTCTGGTCGGTGCCGAGGATGGCGGGCGCCGCTTCTCTGCGCGCAAACGACCAGTCCGACTCCTTTGCGTTGCGCTGGAACGGCGAGTCCGGACGGCTGTCGCCGTAGTCCGAAATGGCGGTACTCAAATTCCGCTCGTGTCCGGGTCGTGGACTGGGCGAGGGCGGTGTCTTTTCCAGGGCTTGCAGTTGGCTTGCCGTGATGGACTGCCGCAAAAGGCTCTGCTCTTGCCTTTCCGCCCTTTCCGCGCGCGCCTCCATCGGATGGTTGAATCGGAAAATGTGGAAGTCCCCCAGAATAATCCGGTATCCCGAGTGCAGCCGCGTGGGCTCCGTGACTCGCTTTCCGTTCACCATGACCGCGGCCCCTTCTTTTGGGACGATGGTCACCGTCCCATCTAGCGCGTTCTCGAAAACGCAGTGTTCGTGGAGAATCCGCGACCCGTTCAGACGAATGTTTGCCTGGTGGTCTGCGTTGGACTCGACGTTGCCCACAGTGGTAGAGCCGGGTTTCAGGTTGTAAACCAGGCACTCGGCCAGGAGGGGGTCGTCGGAAAGATTGACGAGATGGGGCATCTTCTTGGGTGTGGACATGCCGATGAAGCCCTTCTCGATGCTGATGCCCAGCTCCTCGAGCGCGCTCTCGCGCTCCTTGTGGATCTCCTCCGTCTTGGCCAGTTTCTGCTCCCACGTCTGGTTAAGATCCTGCAAGAGCTTCTCGCTCTGGTCGAGCTGTTCCGCAATTTCCGCCTTGGAAACCTTCTTGACTGTGCCATCGGCCTGCGTGATGCTGACGATTTGCTGTTCCAGAGGCGTCCCTTCCGCGTAGACCTCCTCGGCGGGAACTGGTGTGCCGCCGGCGCCGCCCCCGCCGAGCTTGTTGCGGAGGAGGGCCAGCTCTTCCTTGAGCTCGCGGATCATGCGGGCGTTGGCGTCTTCGTTGATGACTGCGTGGTTCTTGATGCGTTTCGCAGAGTCGGCATACCGCAGCGTGCTGAGGGTTTCGTCGTAGTTGATGTCCGCCGGACTGATGGCGGCGATCATGGCGGTCATACTGTTGCCTCCGAGGGAGTCTTTGAGGAGCCACGTCAGAACGCTGTCTCGGTATGGAACCTGGCCCGCCGCGCCCTTCTTTTTCTTGCCGGTGGAGAGATCGGCCAGCGCCGCAATAACACGGCCGAGAGTCGAAAGCGAGCGGTTGATTTCGGCGCCTTCCTTGAGACGCGCGCCGGTCGCACCTGTGGATGTCGCTCTTTCTGAACCCGCAAGATCCACGAGACTGATCTTGGCCGCCTTCTCCATTTCCATTTTCGTGTCCGGGTCGAAGCGCTTCTGGGTCAGCATGAGGGTAAAGACGGCGTGACTGCGACTCGACGTCTCGTTCATGTTGGTCGCCGCCACCGTTCTCGCCTTGTTGCCCTCGTCCATCAAGTGCTCAATTTCCTGGAAGCTCCCGACCACCAACTTCGCCAAGTCCTCGACGTACGGGCCCGTCGAGGGATGCTCTCGCACCTTGAGATTGCCCTTGTTGGCCGGGTTCAGCAGGTCGCGGACCCGCTCGTTGTAGATTTCGAGATACGACACCTCGACGGTACAGCGCAGGTTCTTGTCCTGTTGCATCTCCCCGATTCTCCTAAACATATCCTGGCAGATGTTCGGAATGATACCGGCGTCCTTGCCGTAGCCCATCATCGAGTACGACTTGCCCGAGCCGGTCTGGCCGTAGGCAAAGATACAGTTGTTGTAGCCCTGGAAGGCGTTGTCGAGCAGCGGCTTCCCCAGGTCCTGGAACAGGTTATCCTGTCCGGCGTAGCTCGGCGCGTTCTTGTCGAAGGACCAGTACGACTTGTCAAAGGCGAAGACTTTCTGGCCGTGGTCCTTGTTGGCTTTCCCCGCGGCGCTGTCGGCCACCGGGGTCAGGACCGTCTGGTTGTCTCTCATCTCGACGATACATTTTGCGCCCCGGTCGTGTTCTGGCACGCGACGGCATCAGCTTCCCTGCCCACGGTCTGTCCCGGACAGGACGGCTCACCTCTCCCGTTGAAGGGACGGACTCTGACCACCACCTTGATGTTCCCTCCCCCGCCGGGCGGGGGCGCTGCCGGAGCCATGGCGGCGGGTTCACAGCGGTTCGCGGGAGTTGTGTTCGAGACGTGCGATGGACGATGGACGATGGCGTCACGGCGAGCGCGGGGTGGCTGCCGGGGCCCGGATCGAGGGGATCGGTAAGCTCGTGATTATTGCACAGTCCTCGTGTTGCCCAGCATACAGTTCCCAGCCCGCAATGCAGCATCCACGCGCATCCTCCCGCCGCAAGCCAGTGTGCGCCAGCAATCCAGGGGCGTCTAGTCGCAGTCGGATCTAGGGGGTGCCGTCGCTATTAATCGAGATGACGGAACTGGGCGCGGGGGGCGCCGGTAGTTGTCGTCGTGGAGCTGTCGGGTCGCTGTCTGGGTGTTGTCGTTGCTGCCGTGCAGGGCCGAAGCTGCTCGAGTTTGCGCAGTCGGCGGGGCTGACGTTGGTGGTGATGTTGTTGCCAAGATGGCGTCGCAGGTTGATCAGTGGCGCAGAGGAATGGAAATTCGAGAATGCGTCTCCGTGTCAACAAATTCGAGAGCGGGACGCGCTGCGCGAACTCGACCCCGAGACACGCTGCACACCCAGCAGCCAGGGCCCTTTTGGGGGGTGGGGACGCCCTCCCATTGGTGGATGCACGCTGTGTCATTGCTGGAAATTGAGCTTCCTTCACGTGTCAGGGGCTTCCACCTCGACTCGAGGCACTTCAAACCGAGATTTCTCCCATGATTATCCATTTAGCAGGCAACTGGATAGGTATACGTATGCCGGATATAGACAGGGCCGCGTCGATCTTGTTCATGCATCCAACTTCCCAGTGGTTGTTAGTTATGTCATCTTGATAGCTCTGCAGTCTTCTCATGCATGACCCAGAAGGAGAGAGCTTCAGTGGGCCAATTCAACTACTGAGATGATTCCAGTTATTCATGGGCCTTTGTGCAACACGGTGTCCCAGAAACAAAACCATCGACAAAGCTGAGAGCCATCTGACATTTGGAGTAGTTCCCATCGCCGAGTCGAGAAATTGAGGCCTGTGGTTTACACGCATTTCCCTCACCAAATGTTGCACACTTCGATAGATCCCAAAACTCCCATCATATCCAGACATAACCTTCTTGGACCCTGGTCAAGGTTTCCACAATCCAAATCGCCGATATCCAAAACCCTACCTAGATTCTGTCGATCTGCATGGTGCATCGTCTCACGCCGACTTCGCCTCGCCCAACCCCAGGTCCTTCTCGACCAACTGGCGGCAGATGGGGTGGTAGAAATCGCGGTTCTTCTCAAACGTCTTGAGAGCGAGATCACGGTCCACCTTGGTGAGAGTGCGGAACAGCGTGCGGACGAACTTCATGCGGCCGACATTTCCGAGCAGCTCGGCGACCCCCGGGTAGGAGCTCGTGTCCCTGGCCTTCATCGCGATCTGGTAGTACGCCGACTTGAGCTCCACATTCTTGGTGTCGACAAGACCGTAGACCTTGCCCAAGTTTTGCTGAACTGTTGTTAGCTGATGATCATCATTAGAGCCAGAGGCAGTGAGACATACCGACTGCTCCACTGTCAGGGGCTCCTCAAAATTCTGGACCACATTTAGGAACACGAGCACCTGGTTTCCAGTCCAAGACGCCGTGTCGGACGGGCTGGGAGAGAAGTCCTTCTGTTTCCACTTGTTGGCGAGTTCAAAGCACACGTCGACAAGCGACGTGTTAAACTCGGGCTTCGGGGGAAGACCGGGATTGAAGAAACGGCCCTCCCAGTCGATCTCGGAGAGCTTGTCCTTCAAGCTGGCGTACTCGGGTGCGCTGAAAAAGTCGAGGAAGGTGGCCTTGAACTCGTACGAGTCCAGCGACTTGTTCGCCCACTTGCCAAAGTAGTGGGGAATGAACTTGTCAAAATCCTCCCGGCCGACGAGGCGGTCAAGCGAATAGATGAAGTGGAAGCCCTTCTCGTAGGGCACCGAGCTGAAGGCATCATCCGGGTCGATGCCCTTGTGGCTGATGCATAGCTTGGTGTACTCGTGGTCCTTGCCATACTCCTCAACCGCCTCCTCTACAGCGATACCTCCATTAGCAAAGTGCGAGTTGTATGATTCAGAAGAAAACACCCACCAAGATGCTTCCAGCCAATGATGGCCGAGAAATCAAAGTATGCGTCGTTCTTGTGGATGGAGGCAAGAATGCGGCGCTCCAGGTACACAGTCCATCCCTCATTCAGCCAGCTGCCTCGGGGGTTAGCAGGCAAACCTTATGAGACGGCTGCTAAGCTCGACTCACAAATGCTCCCAGCTGCAGTTTGTCACCAGGTTGCCACTCCAGCTGTGGGCGAGCTCGTGGGCAATGACATCAATGTTTTGCCGGTCACCGCTGATAATGGTGGGCGTAGCAAACGTGAAGATGGGGTTCTCCATGCCTGGACGGCCACGTCAGTCAGACTCGGTTCGGGGACTTCGACGGCAAATGCGGTACGAACCTCCGTAGGGGAAGCTCGGGGGCAGCACAAGGACGTTGTACTCGCCCCACCGGTACGGGAACACAATCTTCTCGGCAGCGTCCAGGAACTTGTCCATGTCATCCTTGAGCTCCCATTGCGACGCCTCCAGCTCGTTGGGACCCGTGGCAACACAGGAGCACCTTCCAATTGGGGCGCTGGCGATGTCACCGGAAGCCAAGGCAAAGAGATAGGCCGGGATTGGGACCTTCTGCTCAAACTTGTACACCTTGTCCTCGCCTGCGTCCTCAGTTGCGCCCGGCACCGGGACGCCACTGGCAATGACAACCTGGGGGCTGCGGATGATGAAGTCGTAGGTGCTCTTCACATCCGGCGTGTCCTGGCAGGGGAAGATGGAGCGGGCGTGGATCGCTTGGCACTGGCTGAACATGAAGGGGGCCTTCTTGTTGCTCGTCTGGGCCGGTGTGAGCCACTGGAGCGCAGTGCACTTGTCAGTGGTGGCCAGATCGATCTCCAGCTTGACGACCTCCCCCTTGCTGGCGCCATCAGGCACCACGACATGAACGGGAGAGCCGCTGGGCCCCGTGCGCTCTCTGACCTCCCATTGCGAGGGGGCCGAGTTGAGCTTGATGGACGAGACGTCGACGAAGCTGGAGTCGAGGATGATCTCCTTGCTGGCCTTGTCCGTCTGTGACTCTAGCTCGATAATGACGGAGCCGCGCAAGCACTTGGCCGAGAAGTCGACCTTGAAGTTGGCGGTGGTGTGCTTGGTCCGCCACTGGTCGTAGTTGGACTGCGTGTTGGGGTCGCGGACGGGAGCCATTCTGACGGTCGTCAAGCCAAACCAGCGATGCTGCAAGTATGACTGTTTTGTTGTTTTCTGAGCAATCGAGGTTGCGGTTTCCTGAGCGAGCCTGGCCCTTCCCAGTCGAAGAAAACCCCACATGAGCTCTCCACTTTCCCTGCAGGCAGCGCAGCTTGATGCCCAAGCCGTGTCGTCGGTCGCTTCACGCCTTCCTCCTTTGTCGTGGGTGTTCAATCAGCCCATCTGATAGGCCAAGATCGATGACATCAGCAGAGGCACGTGACTTTGACTGCGGATTTGGGTGCGGGAATCAGCGGCTCATGAAGCCACCTTCCGTTCACATCACCCCAACAAAACTCAACAATGCTCCAGCTCCCCGCTGTTGCTACTATTGTGCTCTTTCCCCCGCTGGCTTCTGATGCAAACTTTCCCGCTTCGTCTTTGACGCCTGAGTTGCGTTGTCTCCACAACATTCCCAATCACGCTTCTGGGCTGACTGCCAGTGCCGGATCTGCACTCGTGCGTCTCCCCTTCACGCGAAACATGTTTCAACTTGCACGCTTTCCGGAGCCGGCACTGCCACGTTCGGCTGTCTTGTCAGCACGGGGGAACCGGGCGGCGCCGATCAAGGTGTGACCTCCGGGGGTGGATGTTGTTTGACCTCACCTGAAACTTTTCCGCAAGTGCGGACTGACCGATCGGCGCCAATCCGGGTCGTCCTTGGCAGCAAGAAGTACGAAAAGAGGATGGGTCACGGAAAGACGTGGACTGGGAGAGTCTGAGATCCGATAGCTCGGTCTCAGTCTTCTGCGCCTCGAAGGGACAGCAATTGAATGTTCGTCATCGAGTGACGGCGGCCGGACCAAAACGTCAGTACTCGGGGTTCTTCCGGATGCACCTCCACGGCACGGTACGGAGCCCGATGGTTCAGGTGAAGCCAAACGCGGGCCGGCCATGTTCCTGGCAATAAGACATTGATACCCCAATGCCTTGATGGAGGACCGGGTCACCTCTTCATTGGGCAACTGGCCGGGTTGGGAGGCTTGGGTGGGTTGGGAGGCCTTGGGCGGGTTCGAGTCAGACAGTTTGTCAACAGGATCCAGATCCTGCGATGGTCGCCTTGACACGACTCGACATCTGAGCACAATGGATCACCGAATCAGGACTGGGCAGTCCAGCACATCAGCAAGTGCTGGTTGTTGTTAGCCAGAGGAGCTTCAGCTGCAGGAAGGCGCAGGAACGCCACCTTCAGCCCACATCGCTGAGGGATGGGCTGCAGTCCGAAACCTCCTCGCTTGCTCAGGAGGAAGCTGTGTCTCATGCCGCTTTCTCTCGTTCTGTGGGCATCTGTATCACAGTCTTAAGTGAGACGACCAGAGGATCGACGAAGAGGGCGAAGCGATGGGCGCTGGTCAGAGCAGGAGATTTTCGTATGGCACCCGGTGTGCGAGAGTGCAACGCCTGCATCACCGTGGGCTGGATTTGGAACTCAGGTGTGCCACTGCACGCAGAACAATTCTACATTGGGAATGGTCCGCATCGCTTGGAGCCCATCCTGCCACTTTGGTCTCTCTCACGGACGTCTCCTTGAAGGTCTGCGACCGGCCCGGTGCAGCTTCACTCCACCAGACACTCTCCTCCCCACACTTCAGCGCTTGCATGATGTTCGAGCGCCTTGACGCTCAACCTCAAATTGCGGTTGAGGATATGGATGGGCTCTGCCAACCACATGACAGGCCGGAGAGCTTACCAGATAAGGCTGGATGCGCCTGGGAATACCAGCCGCTCCTGCCCCTCACCACCAGGGCGCGCTTTGATACCAAAAGATGCCTCCGCACCGACAACCCCTCTCCTGGCTAAGGGTTGTTAGACCTCCAGTCCCAATACCTTGGAGCAACTGACGCCACAATAACAGTGATCATCACGACCCCGCCTTGCAAGAAATTGGGTGAACCGGATTTCCATGGCTCCGGCCAATGCGTGCGTCTTGACAGCTATATGCCTGCCGTGCTATCATAGGATCACTGCGCAGGTAATACTCCGAGCTCGTTGCATAACTAGCTGCCCCCAATTTCGGACATTTATTAGTTCGACAGCAACTCCCGATGAAACACTCGACGTTGTCGAAACATGAAGGACCGCGTTTGTCATGGTGTGCCCTTGAACATCTCCCCTCTTACCCCTCGCGGCTCATAGAACGCAGTGCTTCGCAAGGCCGGTCAGCACTTACCAACACCAGTGTGGCTTCTTGGGCCATGTGCTCCCGACGGGGAGGCCGCGGGAAAGTGCCGCGCAGCAGTGTGGGTGCCCGGCAGCCTCCTCAGTCTCACTGTCCTGAGGACGCACATTTCCTCGTGATGTGCCAAGATCGAGGGAGATGTTTGCTTTGTCCATGATGACCCCTTCATCCAAAGACCTCCTCGGGCTCTCCGTCCCTGCATCTACATGCAGAGACAAGGAAAATCAAGGATATCGCAGTGCTTTTTCCACCTTGGGACAGACAAAGACAGGGACCACAATGGTGTTGTTCGTGTTCTCAGGGTGCTGGGGTCTCGTTTGTGTGGCCTTGGCGATTCCCACCAACAGGTGCCGCCTGTCTCAGGAACCTTGTCCGAGCAGTCTCACGCATCGAAGCGAAGTCCACATTGCAGGTCATGCGGCGCAGTCCATGGGGTTGGGCCACCAGCATGCGCTGTCACCATGCACCGTGTAAGTGGGAGAGCACCGCCGAGAATGGCCGGCGGGTTTCCCAGCACCACGTCACCCACAGTGTTGGGCTCTCTTCGCCGGTCCCAATATCCGCTCAGACACCGCCGTGGGAGCTATTTATGTCGAGCATCTGCATGCCGTGGAGGGCTTGCAGCTCCCGCAGACACTCGGTGCTACCGCATGATCCCGTTTAGGCTCACGATCCCCTCATCAATGCACGTTCGGACGACGGACGGACAGCAAGAGGCAAGAAAACGTGGTGCCCTTGCAGACAGGTCTGTCACCGACGTCTGTGCGGTGCCCCTGAAGGGAAAGATCGCTTACGCCCACAGAGCGCTAGCTGGGGGTTTGCTCGCCCTGCTTACATGTGAAGAAGGAAAAAGCTCAGAGATGCTCATCGGACCTTATCCTCTTTTTGCTGCGTCGGCGCCCCCAAGGCGATCTGAGACAGTCCCAGGCCGGCGTCATGGGGCACTTTTCGACAGGGGGACCTGCGAACCTGGTCCTTGTTGGTCTCCCTCATCTTTTGGTGGGGTGCCGTTCAGGGTCAGGGGCCGGGAGACCCTGTCGACCAATTAGGGCCGGCTTTTTCCAGAAGGCCGAGGGTCTGTGTTCCCTCACCTGCGGATCAAGCTCCGGATCAAGCTCCATGGAAGCATGAATCGAAGTCTTCCATGACACAGCAGCGGAAGCTGGCCGCCCCAAGAAGCCCCTCTGGGCGCCAGGAGGTCGATGTTTCGCTGTTGAGTGCCGGCTTGGGATCCAGCCCACGGAGGCATTGAGGTTTAAGGTTTCTGGGGTGTCTGTCGCAGGTTCAATCAAGTCTCTTCTCCCCAGACTGAGACATCCCGTCCGTCGTGTGCGCCGTTTACCGCGCCGTCTGGCCGGGCCGTTGCGCTGGCTCCCCCTTGGATTGGTTACCGCCACGTCTCGAGAAACACAAAACCCTCGCCTGTCAGCGCGAGGAACGAGATGCCTGACGACGACACCTTCCTTCCGCGCGGACTCCGGGATGCATACCCGCCTGCAAGGGCCCGAGTGCATCTGGCAGCTTGCGCCGTAAACCTGCTTACGCAGTTCACAGCGCAGCAGGAGAATAAACCGCTGCGAACTCCTGTCGCTTGTCGTTTATTTCACACCAAGTCGAATCCTGCAAGCCCCCCATGCCCTCATATCACTGTCACCTTGCGTTGCTGTGGCTGTCAGCAAAAACCTGGGTGAAGGCGACGCCACCTCAGAACCCCCCACGCAGCCTCCCCTTTCCCCCTGTGTCCCCAACGGTGTTGCTGCTTTATCGAGAACCACGGTCTTGATACTTGACTTGGGTAAACCGACAAAAAGCAACAAAAAATCACCGAGGCCGACGGTTGAAATTACACAGTCGAGTTCCAATCCCAGCCCAGGGGGTAAAATCTCCGCAACAGGCTATATCAGCGCTGTCTTAAGCACCACACCCCCCAAGCCAACAATCACCACCACGGCATCACCCCCTCAAACCAGCAACCGCAATGTCAAAGTGCACCCGATGGCCCCGGATATGTCTCCCCCACCCCCATTCCACCTCACAGTCCAGTCCAGTGTCCAATATAACCGTGACAGGGCAGGGCAGCATCAACATCGTACGATGATCCAAACTCACGGCCCCGAAGCCAAAAGCCAAGAGTCGAGCTCGGTTGCCCCCTGCCGAGATAATACTACCCCAACACTTCCCATTTCCAACAACACAGGAAGGAAAAGAAAGCGGAGGGAAGGGAGGAAGGCAGGGACAATGCACGAGCCAGGAGAACCCGAACTGAACCCGCTTCCCAGCTCCCCAACGACTTCCGTGTCCCGTGTCCCGTGTCCCATCTGGCACACGGACGACGGCGGCACGGCACGGAGCAAACAAGTTGAGACGATGGAGACGGACGGACCGGATCTAAAGTGCTTGCATTGACTTACCCCTCCTACTCTCCCCCAACTTCCCGTGGTGTTTTCCCCCCCACAAAATTGTGAGGAGAGAACACCATGTCTAGTGGGCAACGGGATCATGCACCAGCGGCACGGCCGGGCGGGCGATACTCTGGGGTAAAGGTGCGTGCGTGCGTGCGTGCGATCTGTAACCGTCGGTCTCATGTGCAAAGTCATGTGTGCTCTCTCCTGTCGCTGTGCTGTGCTGTGCTGTGCCGTCTGTCGGGGCCAGTTTGTGGAGTTCAAAAAAAGGCCCTTCCCGTGTTGAAGCACCCAAGCGCTCGCAGGTGTAAACTCCACAGTACATAGGTAGCCCAATACTTTCTTCATCTCAACCCGCGGTGATCCTTTCTGCGCAGACCTGGTATGTGTCCTGCGTAGGTGGGATCGCGGCAGTCGGGTAGGGAGGGCCAAGAGATCTCGCCTTGCCGCAGAGAAAGGACGAAAAAAAGGAAAAAGATGATGACAGTACCTTGGCTCCCAGAGATATTGATGAGGTGCTTGTCTGTGATCGGGCACAATTGGCGAATCAGAGTGGACTGAAGGGGGGTGTGAAACGGTTTCCGACCCCGCTGTCATTGGAACAGCACCTGTGCCGTGCGAGGAAATGTTCCTGTTGGAGGGTTTGGGGGAAACGGTTTCGTTTTGGACGGGGCGTCTGCCGTGGTCCTGGGATTGGAGTGTTTCTTTCGTGTTTCTGTTTTTGTTCTGTTTCTTGAATCTGATTGCTTCCCCATGTCCTCCGTGCCGTGCCGGAGGAGGTCGTGGTGGTAGGACCCGATGCCGAGAGAAGCTCCCAGGGTAGGGTAGTCGACAGAACTCAGGCTTGACGTGAAAGTTCAAACACCGCTTCTTCTAACAGCGGTCTCGATTTCCTCTTCCGTGAGCAATTAACTCGTCAAACTGGGCTAATTTGAGTGTCCATGATGGAGGAGAAAACTCGGGGCACAACGGCAGAGCAGCCTAGCACAAGGACCCCTGCGCATAAGGTGTGACTTAAGCTTAAGACCCCTGAGGATCTCGGAGAGATCGCGGCCCAGGGAGATCCACAACCAGCTTGGTTGTGTGACCAACTGAGGGTGGGACCAGAGCTTCGGTTAACAAAAGGTTCTGAAGCGGTCAGAGCTCCAGGAGGTGGGTGATCAGGGGTGTTGTTTACCCCACGATACCGACGGACGAAGACTGGGTTCTGCCGTGTCTGAACCTGCAATTGGAAATCAAGGCGTACGTACGTAGGTACATGATCACCTTGCGCTGCGGACGCGACTTTGACGGCAGATGCATGTGCATGTAAGTCGACTACTGTGTAAGTGTCCTGCAAGTGATTAGATGCCTGGCGTTTCCAGTGGTTAAGGGACAATTCAAGCACTGCAATGCGACAAGCGGTTCCACTTCTGATGCACGTTGGAATCCAGTGGTTCCTGGGCCCGGGCGACCGTCAAGGTGTTGAGACTTGGGGCAACTGGGGCCCGTCGTTTTAGAGGCCTGCTATGCTGCATGCAGGTCAGGGCAAGGGGCCAGCACTTTCATCAACTTGCTGGAGAGCAGTTGTGATCATCAGTGAGAGCGTGATGGTGTTGCTCCCAACCCAGCTCGGCCTGTATCACAGTCCCAGCACCGGAGGATGGCTCAGAACAACCGGGAAGCGAAGGTGTCGACCAGGTGCTCACCGCTAGAAGCTCGGGTACATCGAGGGGTAGGGAGCTTTGAAGAGAGTGTCGACTGCAGGAAGGTGGTGGTGACTGCAACCCAAACTGCCCGAAACGAGTCTCGAGGCAACCAGAAGAGACCGCAAAACCCGGGTGAAGGCTGCTGATCACCTTGCAACATCCATATTGGGATGGGGGCGCCGGAACCCGCTGAGATCCAACATGTCCAAGTGCCGGTCCATGGGTTCTGCAGTGCTGCGACCCCCTCCTGTGTGTGGTGCGGGCCGGCACCCTGGGCAGAAAAAGATCAGACGAAACGCCAAGCCCTGCTGTAGCCTGGGGTCGTTGGGCCTGCCTGGTGGAGGAACAAAGCACAGGACACTGTTGAGGGCCACTGTGCTTGGGTTTGAGGACATGTGAGCTCAAGAGACAGGCCGTTGTGGGCCAGGAGATCGGGATATTCGGGTAAAGGTCGGAGCAGGCTTCGGTGGACCTCGACGGGGACATCTCATCTCCTTCACACTCGCTCCAGCGCTGCATCGCGTCGGTTAGATTCTGACCATGGGATGCAGTCTTGGTGGAGGGATGCTTACCAATGGGCTTTAGCGTGCTTCGCCAACCTTGTGCATTGGTGGAGAGTCGCACTGGCCGCCGGCCTGCTTCCCGTCTGAGCATGTCAGGGTTGTGGCCGAAGCCGTTTGCAGAAAGAAGGCCGATGGGATTTTCCGACGGGCTGTTTCTGGCGCTGCTTGACGATGCTGGCGTGTTTGGCCTGGACACACGGCTCCACAGCCGTTTGAAGCCAAGACGGCGCCGGAGGTTGGGCCGTTTCCCTTTGTGGAGGTCTAAATTAGTCTCAGAAGGCTCGATCAGATTCTCCGCTTCCACATGGCCGTGTCAAGTGCAGAACGTCCAGTCCGTCGCACGAAATGACTTGCAGCTGTCGGCGTTGTGGCTTTGTGGACAAAGGAGCATAAAACGTGGGAACGCCTGGTTCCGTTCATGCAGTTTGGCTCCCGAGCCGTTGCAACGGGCAAGTGGTTCGGCGCTGTTTTGCCCTACGAACATGCACAAACCAAACTACATAATAATCAGCTGACGGGTCCCCGCAGAATGCAAGGCAATCTAGACGATGTATGCCTTAGGTGCGCCTGCCAGATCTGAGTCTACCTTACCTAAGTTGGTGTCGGAGGTGCCTTCCACATCCATCACCTTGGGAGTGGGCTGACGACACCAGGAAATTTGCTCCTTCCAGCTGGTCTCGTTGCTGGAATTCCCCGCTTTCCTGAAAGGAGAGCCATGGCAAGAACGTTGTTGTCCTGTGGAGTGCTCGAGTAAGAAGCACAGAAAAGTCTCTCAACAACGCAGTCCCAGCCATCGGATCCGGGACATGCTCCTTTCCTTCGCCTTTGCCACCTCCACCCCAGCGCTGGGCAACAGCGTGGAGCTCAGTTTATGCGCGCCGGCCGGGGTATCACCGAGTACACAGTACCGCAGTGCAGTAGGGCTGCGAGGTAATCTGGGCAATCTCCGCTGCGCAGCTCTTTGATGCCCACACGAAGCACGACAGAGCCCCGGAGCGTCAAAGAGACAGGAGAGGCATCGATTCTGGCTTCAGCCAAAAGAAGGCCTCCAGCCGTCTATCCAAGCTCGTCCAATGGGTGGCCTCGAAACGACATCGCGAAATCGCAACGTCTGTGCGTGCCGTCAATCTCCTCATCAAGCCCGTTTTGTCCCCATGTGCTCCGCAGGATGAGTTGCCGCGCGGACCAAGGCTGGACCAAGACGAGACCAAGACAAGACCAAGACGAGACCAAGACGATGTGACTTACTCGGACGGCGTTGAGCAGCTCACGGTTGTCTCGATGCCCATCTCGCAGCACCAGCTCTGTCAAAAGGCACCCAGTGTGTTGCACTGGATGGAGGCGGTCTGAAAGGCTGACCTCACTCCGCCGATCACGGCGGCTCTGGCTCTCGAGCCTCCTGTCGATGCGGGGTCGATGAGGGTTGTTGACGCAGGTGACGCAGGGCTGCCAGCCGCAAACCACCCAGCCTTGGCTTTCGCTGCGATCGACTGCCTCCTAGAGTCTCCGGGGTATTCTGCGTACGGAGCATGAGTCGGCATGAGAGCATGATTCGGCACATCATCAGCGCTCTCGGCACGGGCGATCTCCCGGCTGCTGGATATCACGAAATCGCCCGTTGGGCACTTTGGCCAACGCAGCATCTTCTGTGATCACATCGAAAATGCTCGGCCGTTCCAGCTCGGGCCTCAGCCTACCTGCGCTGCTGCTGCTGCCATCCCGCGCTGTCGTGCTGGCTGGACGCATCACTGTATCAACGCTCTTGCTGTTCTGGCCGCCTGCGACTGCAGCGAGATGCACCCCAGCTTCGACCAATGTCTCTTGATTTAGCCAGCCGGCACCCATTGGCCTGCCCGTTGGGGTTGGTCGCAGCCGTGGTTCATAGCGACCCTCGATATGGACAGGCGTGGATGCGGCGGAAGCCCCTGCCGTGTGGCCACCCCAGGATCGGCTATGTACCGGGCTAGCAGGGGTGCTGCACAAGGCCTCGCCTTTGCTCAAAGGGGTCTTAGCGGTTTCAGTGCGTCTTTTCGTGCAGATGCTTCCTCGCCCTTTGGTCTTGTCACAGCATGTTCCCTCACAGCGAGCTATTCCCCTCTTGGCTTGCTCTCCATGGGCCCTGGCCACTCCACAAGGCGTCCCAGACACGGCCTGCGCCTCTGAGCCCGGAACAGTCCCCCACAGATGCCATGTCTCAAGCAGTTACCCCCTGTCACCCTTGGCCGAGACCCCAGGAGGTACCTCCGAGCACCCCCAACATTCATGGATGTCAAGCCAGGGGCATCGCCCACCGAGCAACGGGCTCCCTGTCCTCGGAGCGCATGGCTCTTCATGGATCCCCTCTCCCTCGCTTCCCTGTCACACGGGCTTCGCTCTCGCCCCTGATGGACAGGGCTCTGAATCTTTGAGGATCCACTTCGGCCCGGCCTGCATGGCACAGCTTGGAAGGACTCACTCGACCTTGCATGCCTCACATTACTGTGGTATATATCCTCACCACCACCTCTGGCCTATCAGCCGGCTGGTCCGCCCGGGAACCTTAAAGCGTTTCCTAGCCCTTATCCGCACCACATCTCCCGGGCCAGTGTGGCCATCTACCTCTTACACAAACCCGACCCTGCGTCCGCCCCAATGGCTCACATCGCCGATTGCCTGCTGGACACGGACCAGGACGACCTCCCCCTCGGCCTTAACAATTATATAGCAAGGGCACTCTCCCCGCAGGATTCTAATGAGTCGGTATGCAACCACTTTAACTCCCCAGCCCATGATCCGTCTCTTGCCGTTGGCCAAAGCTCACTCGTCCTTCTTTTGCAGTTAGGCAGAGCTTCCCCTTCGGGAGACAAACCCTTTGCCTGGAGGATGCAACAGCCAGAGAGGAAATACCAGCTCTTTCCCACGGACAGACAGGCAGCCACGCCCTCTGCGAAGGCGCTAGATCCCGAGCAAGCCTTTGCCTTGGCCATGAGCCAGAACGGGGAGAGGAGTGAGAAGATGACTGCTGTGACCGGGTTGAGAATCCGGATCAAGGAGCACAACCTCATCCGCAGGCGGAAAATCAGCGTGCCGGAGCTGGGGCCCATGACGACAGTGCAGGAAGCCGCTATGGACTCGCGTACGTCTCTGGCTAGCTGCTGCTGTCTTTGTTGATGATCTGGGGGCTGACCATTTCCCAGCTACCATCCCAGGACGGCCACCGGTTCATGAGAGGTCTATCAGCGCGCCCGGGAGCTCCTGGAAACCGTATTACCTTGGAGATTGCATGACTTCAGCAAGGCTACACGCACCAGCAGAGAGACTGGAGCTTTCGCCGGCTGGCAGGAGCAACGAGGAGCTACAGCAAGCGCACAATGAGCCCCGGCAGCCATTGTCGCCCAAGAGCCTCACACCACTGGTTATCCCTACCTCCAACTCGGCCGTCCCGCCGTTGACGCGACAGATTTCCCTCAGCCGCCTCCGATCTGGCAGCACACCAGTCGATGCTCCCATCCGCTCGGCACGGACAGAGGAGTCGCCTCGCGTCAAGACGCCCTTCACTCCGCTTTCCGCCTCGCTAACCACGCCGAGATCCGCCGCGACGACAGCCATGACGTCCTCGACGCTGCCAACTCCATTGTCCGCTCCCGTCGAACACCGAGCATCCCCCAAGCCATGGGACAAGCCAACGCTTGCTGCCGCCGTCGGCATGCCGAAGGAAACGGCCTCGGAAGCATCGACGACACCCAAAACCGAGCTGAGCGACCCAATACGGCGTGTTATTCTCGGGCACAGGAGGCACCAGTCGGAGTCGGGCAGTATCATGGAACGAGGCCGGCCGCGGAAGCGATCCGAGACCGCCACCATTACGACTCTGAAGCGGACCGGTTCCAAGAGAAGCAAAAGCTCGGAAAGGCGGGCATTCGAGCAGCTGCCCAAGGGGTGGAAGGCCAGCGACGCGTTGAACATGCTGAGCCCACAAGAAGTGGCGTCTCTCCAAAAGCAAGCTCTTCAACAAGCGGCTCGGTTCGAGGTCCTCAGAAAAGAGGACGTCGACAGCCTCTCACGGGTGCGTATCCCTTGGTGTGACGTTCTGTGTGCCGCACTGCTAACTCTGGTGCTCAGGAGCTCCGCCAGCTCGACGAGCGTACCGAATATCTCCGCCACACCTACATCAAGCTTCGGGCAGGCAGGCGGAATCTCCACGCGCGCATCTGCCAGTATCTCCGGTCCCCACGCACCGCCAAGTTTAGCCACGAGGCCATGCTCAAGCAGGAGGAGACCGTTGCAGAGCTCGATACCTCGATCGACGAGTGGGTCAACAAGCTCGAACGGGCCGAGAACCGACGCACCCGGGTCCGCCAGAAACTCCTCGAGCATGTCGCCGCAGCCGCCACTCTGGGTGTCCCCGCTGGGCATGTCTTCGGAGTCAGCGAGAGCTTGCAACTAGCCATCGGGGTGCGGCCGCTCAACGCCACCAACCTCTCCACCCCACCTCGCAGCCCGGTCAAGACCTCCTTTACCCCGACACAATCCTCCTCGTCGCCTTCGCCACACCGAGCCCACGTGCCATCGACCATTCTGGAGCAACCGTTGTTTGAGGAGGCCGCCTCCATGGATGCACAGGACGGCACCGCGGCAGCGCCTTTGCGCCGGGCCGAGACCATCCGCGTATATGCCGACAACGCCGTGTTCGATCTGCTGGCTGATGTAGAGAACACCATTACCAGCATGGGCGGCGGCGACATCTCCATCATGGACTCTTGCGAGCCACTATCAGATGCCGAGCGGAGAAAGTTATGCCGCAGCCGCAGCCACGAGCTCCTGAGCGGCTCTCCCGCCAGGAAGCCCCTGCCCATCTCCAAGCTCGAGGAGAAGCCGTCGTCTTCGTCGTTGTCTTCTGTTGTTACGACCCCTCCGGCTGTGGAGCCTGCCGCTGGTGACCTCTTTCTCACCAGCGCTGTCTTCAAGCCTACATGAGCTCCTTCTTCATGACTGTCTCTGATGAGATGTCTCACTTTCCCTTCTCTTCTTCTTAATGTCGTTGATGACGCTCACGCTCATTCCGGTATCATCACGATGCTACGGCCGACCGCATACCATCATTCTAATTTTGTTTCTTTACCTTTTGATACCCGTCCGGTCCTTCAATTCACTGTTAATCTAACCCTTCATTCTTGGTAATCACCACCATCACCATTTACTTCCCTCACTACCAACCATTGTCATCAACATTTGCATCTCGCCTCACACCTCCAACACCTTTCCTTCAGTACATGTATTCTACCTAGCATACCCGCTCGTCAATTCCCTCGGGGGCTGGTTGGGGCTGGCGGGGCAAACTTCCCTTCCTTCGGGGTCAAAAGCTTCCTTCTTCTTCTTCTGATGTTGTCACGGCCGGAACCAACACGTTCGAGTTACTATGATATCCCAGTGCGCAAAGGAACAAGGATGGGCAAGATACCAATGATACCAACGACTGGACAAGTCATAACATTACCTTATTTCTTATTCCATTGTTTTTTTCCGTCGTTGTGGCGCGGGCTGGACTGGGTTGCATGGAAGTGAAGTGACGGGCGGTGTGGGCGCAAGGGACGGATGGGGAGGTTATCGGCAGTACACGTATGCCCGCAGCCCAGGATCTAGGTTTGATGGAGTACAGGGCCTTGTATCTACGCTTTGATGAGGTGATACGGAGTAGTATTGTCTGTGGGAAGCTCAGATTGCATAATACCTAACTACCTATTCATTTAAGACTCCTCGGGCCAATACTTTCAGTGTGCATGAGCCTGTGAAAGCGCCTCCCTCATCACCACCTCTCCATCACCGACCACCCCCCGAGTGAGCTTGCATCCTACACGGTCAAACCATTCTACTCTACCCGCATGAGGACTCCTTCTCTCCCTAGGTTCCCGGACATGCCATAGGACCTTGACAGAGCCACTTCGTGCTTCGTCCTTCGTTGGGGGCCCCTGTGCTTGGCGGTGTCTCGTCCCGAGTCATGTCTGGCCTTACTTGGGGCCCTGACTTGCCAATGGGATGGGGGCCGAGCAGACATGCCCGCCCTGCTGCCACATTACGAAGAAGGCACACAGCAAACGGCAAATGGCAATGAACAACGGGAATAATTCCCTCCTTCGTTCGCCATTCATCCGTCATCGCTGCTCCGTTGTGTACTGCCCCTGCACAACCGCCTTTCTTTGCCTACCCAGTACATACACTGCCAACTGCCACTGCCGGCCGTGCCCTCTCGTCGTCGCCTTGCGCTGCTCTGGCTTGCCCTTGCCGTTTGCCCGGCCCTGGCCTGAGCTGAGGTCACCTATCTCCTCAGCCTAGGCTCACCCACCCTGCCTGGCAACGGCCCGTGTCCCTCCAATACCCAGGCGGGTGGCGAGCTCTAGGGCTGTATTCTCAAGAGCATCTGTCATTTGCGTGCTCACTTCTTAAACTCGTAAACTGCGTATGTGCTCCTATGTGGGAGAGAGCCGGCGGCAGGGGGGTGCAGGCTTGTGAAGTGGCATTAAGGGGAGAGGGATCAGGGGGTCAAGGGTCAACCCAACGTCTTCACAGCTTCTAGAAAGAAAAGCCGATGTTATTGTGGGGAGGGAGAAATGGTGAGGAGGACATGGATTAGCCTTTGGAACCTTGGAACTTCTATCTGTCTGAGGGTGCTTGGAACTTTCAGGTTAGAATAAGGTTGGAGATCAGCAGACGGTATCCGTACAGTATGTAGACGTATGTACCTCAAATGCCGGAAACATATCCGCAGACGCCGGGCCCGCCGTGGAGTGAGGGTGGATAGCATGGTGATGGCCCAGATGCCAATCCTTTGCGGGTTGCTGGGGAGACGCGAGTCAAGAATGGGTTGACGGGTGAGGGGAACAGAGGGCTGCGGTCGGTCAGGTCATTGTGGCGAGAAGGGATTCACTGTTTCTGGGACGCAGCCAAGTGAACCATGTTGAACATCTTGAGAGAGTTGTCTCTCTGCCAGGGCGAGAAGAGGGAAGCTCCATGAAGCCAGCGGAACAAGATCCTGTTCGACAGCCTTCGACAGCAATGATTCCTCCACAACACCATCTGCTAGCTCACCAGCATTCTCATGCTTCCAAAATACAGCCAAGCACACGTTACCTTGGCAGACGCTCAACTCAGCTCGAGCGCAGGGAAGAGCGACTTGGGTGCCCGCGCTTCCCGGACCGTCCGCTCCTCGTCAAAATCCTCAATCGGATCACTGCTGTAGGTTGGAAGGCCCCGGATATCCGCCCGGCAATCGTTAGCCCGTTTCTTCGCCCGCCCTCTCTTTCTCTTCGTAAGGCTAATCCCAACACTGGGTCCTGCGACGCGTGGGGGTTGCGATAGATTCGAACGGCTGCCGACAAAGAGCTTGGGTTGAGTGAATCGGAGCTGCTCCCCTAAAGCGCCTGCTTCACTAGCCTGAACGTGAAATCGCGCTGGCACAACTGCCATCGAGGTTGTCATCGAAGGCGCAGCAGTTTCCGACTCTGACGTGGGGCTCTCTTCCTCTATACATGAAGGGGCACTGCTCTCCACCGCCTCCTGGCAAATACGGTCACCGGTCCCCGTAGTGTCGATGATACTTTCTGCCCCGGACAGGCTGCTCGTTCCGGGGTTGGCTTCAACGCTGGAAGCTTGGGCAAAGGGATCCCAGTTGCCTGACGCTGCGCCCGACTCTGATCCACTGGACGAAGGGCGATATGCGACTTTGAGACTTGCAGACACTTCGCTGGACGACAGAAGACCGGCAGAATCAGAAGTTTCATTGTCGTGTCCAGTGTAGACTGTACCGACTGTTGCTATGTTGCTGTGGCCGTCGGACCCTGGTCTGTAACCGTCGGCGACGGAAGAATTTGACGGTTGAAGACTGCGTATTGCCTCGCGTGTAGCTTCCTCGAATGCCGCCTTGCCGAGTTCATCCATGCCCTCATCACCAAAGACAAACGTTTTCCAAGCCTCATCAGGGTCTGTCCCATCAGATGCTTCAGGGGCTTGTTGTGCAGCTAGTGGAGGCGGAGAGGATGAGCGCTCGGCTGGTATAAGCTCAAGATTCGGTATTTTGGCGTTGCCGTCAGCGACGACATCCTGCGCTTGGCCAACTCCGGCGGGGCTGCCTGCTGTGGGAACATGGGAGCTGGCTGACGACACAACCACATCTTCATGGTTGCTTGTGTCATCGATCATGTCTTTTTCTGTGCTCATCTCGGCAGCGTGTCCGCTTGGAAGATCAGGAGGCGCCGCTGCACCAAACTGTTCGAGCCGTCGGAGCCTGGACACAAGCTCCTCGTACCGGCCGAGAATCTCGGAAGAGTCGCTGGAACTGAGCAACTTGTTGAGGTCCAGAGAGTCGATAGGACGGGCCCGGTCTGTTTCGCCGGTCATGGCGTGCTCTGTTGATAAAAATGGAAGCGACTCTTGCTTGGGCCGACTCATCTCGCTCACCCCGGGGCTCAGCCTGAACTCCAGTGATTTTTTGCTCCCTTCAACCGCGACGTGGCTGCTGACGGGACTGCTAGGTCGGTCTAGCCATCTGTGGAATTTGGCGTTCTCGAGCTTTTGCGAGGATGGAACAGGCGACACAGCTCGCCCAACCTGCGCGATAGCGGTGCCGGTATTTTCGGAGTCGAACAGCTCGAGATGGTAGAAAGAATCAGGTATGGGCCGTATTGAATGGGGATGGGAGAACAGGGGAAAGGAGGTCACCAGGATGCGGCCGTCGGCATCGCTCATGATGCAACAACGCTGCTCGGCGCTTTCGCTTTGGTCACTTGATGGCTCTCGCATTGGTAGCGAAGACCGTGGCAACCGTTCGCCAGGGGGAAGATGGCTCAGAGCCTGATTGCCTGACAAGTGTCAGCAGATACTCAAACTGGTGGACAACGGAGTGCCGTACCATTTGAGCCTCCTATAGCGAGCGACCTCGGCCGATGGCTAGGTTGCGGTTCGCGGCCTGGATGGGTAATTCTCGACCTGGTCACGCTTGATGTTTCCCCTGGCCGGTTTTCCTGGCTTCCAATCTGGATCCTGACATCGTCGTGTCTGAGGGCATGTACATGCTGCTTCCTGCGTTTCGACACCTGTCCGTCACCTAGGATGTGAGAACGCCTTTTCCTGGGCCCCTGCGAGCCGGTCGGGCTTCGCTCCTGCGATCTGGTACTTGACGGCCTTTTGGAGGAAATCTGCAGCGGCTCGCGGATGGTCCCCTAGTCCTTCTTCGCGAGCAACTTCTGCCTCATCCGCTCCAGTGCCTCTTCGTCATACTCAATTTGAGAGAGAGCAATCTGCTGCCCGCTGGATCGTTCCTGAAAGAAGCGGCTGATGGTGGGCAAGGGCGTCTCCTCTGGCTTCACTGTGCTGTTGGGGCGTTTTCTTCCCAAGTCGGTCCTCAGCCGGCTGGGTGTCTGTGACCCTCGATGGCCAGAGGAGGAGCCAGACTTGTGGGAGGTCCGAGAGCGTTGGGACGATGGGGAACTGGACTGCTGAAGGAACGAAATCGGAGGCGGGCCGTCCTGTTGGGCAACATTAGACTCTGCCCGGCGGGCGCGGGCCCGAGCAAAGTATTCCTTCTGGCGTTGGTGGGCCGGGTTGACCTTTCTTAGCCTGCCGCGATTGTGGCGGTAGAGGTTGCCCTCGGTCCAGTTCATGCTGCCGACTCGGAGGGTTGAGTCTCTCAAGAGAGAAGTTCTTGTTTTGGTGGCAACTCGGAAGACAGAGAACAAGAACTCATTGAATTTTAGATCATCTCGACATATACCCCCTACCCACCCTTGAAATTCGAGATGATGGTGAAAGAAAGAAGAGGTCAACAGAGACCTGATCGAAAACGCTGAATTGAGAGAGGACCTGACTCCCAACTTGGATGCAAAAGACATCACCGGATTTCGAGCACAACCTTTCAGGTTACCAGACTACCTTGGCTGTTCCTGCCAAATCCGATTCAGAGTCGAACCATGCTGTGCTGTTGTTGGCCAAGGACGCCCATACGTTCCTTCCGTTGTTAGCCGTTCGTCATGGCGCCGGGACCCACTTATACCCAGCACCCCGCGCCGACGACCTCCGAGCTGCAGCAACCCACTTCGGAGCACCTCCCAACCCACCCACCTCCCGCCATGCAACCACCACCAACAAGAGCCTGGAGGACATTCCGCCTCCTCTCAACCTCCCTCCTCCGACCATCCACCCGGCACTCCCGATCGCGCCAACCACTCCCCGCCTCGACCTCGCTCCTCTTCCGCAAGACAATGGCGTCCTCCACCACCCCCTCCCCGGTGCTCAAGCAGCCCGTCAAGCTCGCCTGCGTCCAGCTCGCCTCCGGGTCCGACAAGGCCGCCAACCTGGCCCACGCCGCCGCCAAAGTCCGCGAGGCCGCCGCGGCGGGCGCCAAGATCGTCGTCCTGCCCGAGTGCTTCAACTCGCCCTACGGGTGCGACCACTTCCCCTCGTACGCCGAGACCCTCCTGCCCTCGCCGCCCACGGAGGCCCAGTCCCCGTCCTTCCACGCCCTCTCCGCCATGGCGCGCGACAACGCCGTCTACCTCATCGGCGGCTCCATCCCGGAGCTCGTCACCCAAGACGACGACCAAAAGACGTACTACAACACCTCCCTCACCTTCAACCCCTCGGGCACCTTACTCGCGACCCACCGCAAGATCCACCTCTTCGACATCTCCATCCCGCACAAGATCACCTTCCGCGAGTCGGACGTGCTCTCGCCCGGCGACACGCTCACGCTCGTCGACCTCCCCCCCTACGGCCGCGTGGCCGTGGCCATCTGCTACGACGTGCGCTTCCCCGAGCTGGCGACCATCGCGGCGCGGCGCGGCGCCTTCGCGCTCGTCTACCCGGGCGCGTTCAACCTGACCACGGGCCCGCTGCACTGGCGGCTGCTGGGCCAGGCGCGGGCCGTGGACAACCAGTGCTACGTGGCGCTGTGCTCGCCCGCGCGGGACATGAGCGCGGGCTACCATGCGTGGGGCCACAGTCTGGTGGTGGACCCCATGGCGCAGGTGCTGGGGGAGGCCGGGGAGGGGGAGGAGGTGGTGGTGGCCGAGCTGGACGGGGAGAAGATTGAGGAGGCGAGGAAGGGGATTCCGTTGCGGGACCAACGACGGTTTGATGTGTATCCGGATGTGAGTCAGGGGGCTGCAGCAACCAAGGAGCCGTAGCGTGGTCTGGGTATGGGAGTGTAATGTGTGCAGTTGTCAGTTTAAAGGGATTGATGTCACGTCCCGGCTGTGAAGCGTTGGGAGGGAAGCTGGTCTATTTTGAGCCTTTGCTCCCCTATCCACGTGCCTATAGGCCTTCTATGTGCCCCGTGGCGATCTGTTCGGCTATCCAGGGGCCGTTTCATCTATCCGCTTTTCAGCAGCCTTTGTCCCGGCATCATTGCGATGCTTGCTGCACCCCTTTTCTTTTCCCATGGGCTTCTCCCCCTAACCAAGGCGCAAACGGAAACCCCGGGCGTCGTTTAAAGTCAAATCCATCGTCGTCGCCACTGCGAGCGCACCCGCTCATTGCAGGGCCTCCTGGGCGAAAGTGGGCAGGACGAAGCTGGCCTTGTGGATCTCCTGGTTGTAGTACTTGCAGAGCTTGCGCTCTTCCTCCTTGGACCAGGAGCGGACGGGCTCGCGCACGTTGCGGTTGGCGTCCTTGCAGCAGACCATGAAGCCGATCTGGCCCGAGGGGTAGGTCGGGATGGTCGTGTAGGCGTACTCGGCGACGGGGAAGATCTCGCCGCAGTCCTTCTTGAGCTTGGTGATCAGGGGCAGGTGGAGCCATTGGTTCTCGGCTACGCGTGCAACACAGTTAGTGACGCCGGCCGGGTTTTTGGGGCGGAGCTAGACGGGAGAGTATCTGATGCTGTTGAAGATGAAAGAAAGGTAAAGAAAATGGGGGACAAAGAACTGTATTGGAGAAATTCAAAAAAGAGGGAAGGAGGAAGTCCGTCGCAAAGGGGAAAGCCGAGACAAGCTACCACTCGGTAGCCTCCTGAGGGATGACACAAGGCTCGATTAGGCAGGTTGAGTGCCTGGCCCGGAAAACATGGACATTCCTCCCAGGTCTCGACTTTCTCGAGTAAATGAGACATACAACCTTGGGTGGTGATAACGCCGCCCTCGCGGAGGGCGTCGTGGAGGAGCTGGAAGTAGGGCTTCTGGAAGAGCGATTCGGCCGGGCCCTCGGGATCCGAGGAATCCGTGATGATGACGTCGAAGGTGTTCTTGAAGTCGTCGAGGAACTTGAAGCCATCGCCAATGTGGACCTTGACATTGGGGTGGTTGAAGCCCTCGGCCATGTGGGGGAGGTACTGCTTGGAGAGGCGGATGACGGCCTGGCACGTGTCAGTGGCCCGGCATGAAAGTCTCTCGAGTCAAAAGACGGACCTCATCAATGTCGCAGAGGATAGCCTCCTCGACGCACGAGTGCTTGACAACCTCGCGGAGGACACCGCCGTCGCCACCGCCAATGACGAGGACCTTCTTGGGGTTGGGGTGCGAGTTCATGGCGAGGTGGGTGATCATCTCCTGGTACGAGAACTCATCGCGCTCGGTGGCCTGGATGACATTGTCCAGGACCAGGACGTTGCCGTGGTTGGTGGACTCGAAGATGAGCACGTCCTGGTACTTGCTCTTCTCGTGGTGCAGCACCTTCTTGACCCGGAGAGTCATGGCCTGGCCTGGCGGGGGTTAGATAAGGGGCAATGGGCTCAGGGGGCTCTCAATATTTACTTACCGGGCCACATCTCCGAGATCTCGCGGAACCACCCATCTGTGAAACACATGGCCTGGTCAGCAAAGTTCCTGGGTGAGAGTCTGATAAACACAGCGGCATGGTTACAGCGGCGTCATTTGAGGCTGGCCCATTCACGGTTCTATTGGATAAGTGTGCCGTCTGGCAACTGCCGTCCGCCAAAAGGCTGTCTGTGAGAGGCACAAGACACGGCCTGGCGGGCTCATCTCGTGGTTTAGTGGTGACAGGGTGCTGAGTGAGCCCCTCATCTTCAAGACCAACTCCCTGCTGATAAAAAAAATGCAGCAGAACTGAGATTTGGTACTTGGCGGTGCAGGCGGCGTAGTCACAAAGTCCGAGGGGGGGGTGGTTGCCCGGGGTGTGTGTTGCTGGGCTCTTTGGGGATGGCGGGGTAATCCAATGTTTTCATTGAGCCCACGAT
>Ga0247824_10000184_pt1 | contig 27347 bp, 47 predicted proteins | sample 13C_PalmiticAcid_FD_194412 | JGI IMG/M metagenome (GOLD analysis project Ga0247824, IMG submission 194412) | Soil microbial communities from agricultural site in Penn Yan, New York, United States - 13C_PalmiticAcid_Day48 | ecosystem: Environmental > Terrestrial > Soil > Agricultural land...
GAGTGGGGTGGTGTTCAAGCTGGATCGGGGCGAGGCGGATTTCGGGGAGGGGGTGAAGTGGGCTACGCCGAGGCACCTGCTTTGATGTTGGCGGGCTGGGAAGTTTTGATTGTGTTGTGCTCTTGGGTAGTGAGAATGATAATGGTGGGAGACTGTTATGCACTGGGAGAGGATCTCCTGGTTTACATTGTCAACCCGGGGCTGTTTCAAGAACCGTAGATTTGAAATCCACACGATGTGTCAACAGCAGTCTTGGTCATGATGTCTGGCTTGGCTCTTCAGCGGGAGGCAGCGCATCGAGGCAAGGCCCAGCAGTATGGCATGCCAAGCGTTACTTGTGCCATTGAACCAAGGCAAGGACCCAGATCTTCGGTTACTTGTTGTTGGCCCTGATGGAGTCTCACTGGTGGTGGATCCGGGCCGATCCCTGGGGGATCGTCGGCTTGGCCCGTGGGGGTTCCATGCTACCGGGACCTGGGCCGGCCCGTGCCCTTTCCGATCTGTCTCCGACAGCTAGTTCCCTGATTTGTTGCGGAGTGTAAGGTGCCAAGTTCTCTTGTACTCACCAGATCTTGTAGATGGAGCGGAGGGTCACGACGGTTGTTCGATCACGGTCATGGACGAGAGGTTTGAAGGAAGGACTTTTCATGTTCCTTGGGCCTGCCACCGGCAACACACAACTGGATAATGTGACACTTTTGCTTTTACCACGCCCTGCAAATGCACCGCCAGGCTGGCTGGCTGCTCAGTCAAGCTGGTCCACCGTCTGGCCATTGCCATTGCCCGCCGCAGCCTCAGCGACTACGCGCTTGCCGTCCTCCTCGGCGACCTCAAACCGCCAGCCAAACTGATCCTTGAGCTTGCCGAGCTGGATGCCCTGCAGCTGGGTGAGGAGCTTGACACAGAGCGAGCCGGGCTCCTCGTTGCCCTCGGGAATATAGGTGACGGTCTCCTCGCCGTCCTTGGCTGACACGCGAGCGTGCTCCGGCAGCGCGCTGCTCCGCCGGGTAATGGACCGGATCGGCACGAGGGCGGCGGCGGTACCCGCGGCCATGACCTCTGTGAAGTTGGGCAGCTCCGAGTACTTGATCTGAACAGGGTGTTAGCATCTACGACCAGAAAAGCAGCACGGCAGCAGGATGAATCACGTACCGCCCGCTTCTCGACCTTCCACCCAAAGCTCCGCGCCAGCTGTTGCACGCTGTCGCTTGTCACGCTGTCAATGACAGCCTTGCTATCCGGCACGACGAGTGTAACATTGTCCCCATCGACCAACGCGCCAATGAACCCGCTCGTGCTGAACTCATCCACCTCCTCGTGGCGCTTGCTGTCCAGATGCAGCGTGATCCCGTACCCCTGGTTCCGGGCGCGCTCGCTCCACCTCAGCACCGGCGCGTAGTTCCCGCCGACCTTGGCGCTGCCCGTGCCGTTGGGCGCCGCGCGGTCAAAGTCGTCCAGGATGAGCGCCTTGACGGGGTGCAGGCCGTGGTACACGCCCGTCGGGATGACAAAGACGCAGAAGGTGTACTCCTCGGGCGGGTTCAGGCCCAGCTGGGCCGACGAGCCGTAGATCTGCGGGCGGATGTACATGGCGGCGCCGGTCTCGTGCGGGGGCACGTACTCGGCGTTCAGGGCGACGGCGGCCTTGACGGCGTCGAGAAAGAGGTCGGTCGGGACGGGCGGGATCGAGATGAAGTCGGCGCTGTACTGCAGGCGGGCGGCGTTGCGGTCGGGGCGGAAGATGGCGATGGCCGAGTCGCCCGGGAGGCGGAAGGCCTTGAGGCCCTCGTAGGCTTGCTGGCCGTAGTTGAGGGCCGGAGCCATGCCGTGGATGCGCATGTAGGGGTCGGCGACGAATTGGAGCGGGGACCATTTTCCGGTCTTGACCGAGTAGTGGGATTCGATGTGGCCGTTGACTGGCGGGAAGGGTCAGTCTCAGTTGGCAACGATGGGACGGACGAGATGGACCGTGTCGCTGGCGAAGGGGGGATCTCACCCTCGCGAACACGGAAGCCGACATTGGACCAGTCAATGGTGTTGACGGGAGGGGGAGGGAAGGGCGCCATGGTGCCTGCTTGGTGCCCGGCTTCGGAGACTCGAGGGTGAGGTACGGTGTTGTGGCGGGGAGTTAAGGGGGCAGAAGCAGTGGTGATGCCGCTGTCTGGAACCTCTAGAGACGAATCCAACGATCTGCCACGGTGAACACTCGGTGAGTCAACGAGGAGGATGGACAATGTTGCTGACTGACCACCCGGAAATTTCACCCGTGCGAGCGTGACCGGTTGCTCCGATCGGCTCGTTCTGCGATCCAGGGGCCGTTTTTGGCTTTGCTTGGCGACCCGAAGCTTCATGTCAGCGGGCTTCTCATTGGACCTGAAATGGCGGGGTACGGGCTGAGATGGCGCTGGGAACGAGAACATGCCCCGCCGTCCGATTGCGGAGGAGACGGACATGATGTCACAGGCAGATCCGGATAGCTCCGGGATGGCTCCCGACGAGGAAGACATGGAGTGGCGAGCGCCGTGGTGATGATGGCGGAATGAGCTAAAATGGTGGAAGCAGAATCCCCCAACGCCAGAGCCATGAATGTATTGAGCCATGAGAGTGTCCCTATTTAGCATGCAACCCGAGTCCGACGCCTTCCAAATTCCCTCCGTCCCTCCTTCCCTGTCTAACCGTAACCCTCCCCATTCCCTTGTTTCCGTAATGCCTTGCCCCATTGCTGGAGCCCCTATTTTCCCTTCCCGAGCTGTTCGGGCAGTCCGTGCCAGTCTATCTACAGGTCCAACCTCCTGTTCGCCCCTAACCCTCCTTGTCTCCGTAGCATCCATCCCGTCCCAGCATCCTTGTCCTACTCCGCGTTCAAATTAGGGTACGTCGGACGATGCCGTTCGTTCGAGCCGGAGCGTTGCTGGATGCTTTTTTTTCAGCAAGCGGGACATTGAAGACGCGCAAGCCAACGGACAGCACTGGGAGCGGGTGCCTCAGATGCGCTCAAGGGGAGACGAGAAAAGATACAGAACGCTACATGCAAACAAAGAGAGAGAAAAAAAAAGAGAAACGCAGATGCGCCGAAACGGGCAGTGCCGAACGCGCGGTTGTAAACGGATCGTGCAAGCCACGTATATGTCGCAAAAGAAAGGAAAAACATGAAATAGCAGCCGCAGGGTATGACCAACCCCCTTTTTTGTTGTGAGAGATCAAGAAGTCCACGTGTAGCGGGGAGGAACCCGCGCCGAGCTCTTCCGGCGGTGGCGTGCTGGGACGCCCGATCTGCATCATATCAAGTTGGCAATGTGCCTGCCTTGGAGCAGCAAAACAGCATGCTTACGCGATGGACGCCAGCTTCTGCAGTGCCATCAGGACGCCTGTGCGGGACCTGTCAGGACCGGACTTGTTCGTTGCATGGGTGGTCAAACTTACCGCTAACGCCCTGCGTCAAGGTCGCCGTCGCCTCCGTGTTCCTATTGCCCAAGCTCACCGTGACGACCTCCTTCACCGCGCCCTCGTCGCCGAGTGCGTTCGCCCACTTAAAGACCTTCTCGTCCTCGCGGCCGTCTCCAACAACCATGAGGAAGTCGACGGGCGACGTGTGCCTGTCGTCCGGCGCCATGTGCTCCCGCAGATCGGCAAAGATCTTTTGCGCCGCAGTGGTCTTGGTCCAATCTATGGGCTCCACGAGCACGCAGCCGTCCATGGGAATAGCATGCACGCGCTGCTCTTCGCACGCGTCATTGATGTGGCTGGCGCAGTCCGTCGCCTGGCGCATCGCCGCTTCGTAGTCCTCGGCCGACTTGTAGTGGAAGATGAGCGAGCAGCGCCGGTCCTCGATCTCGGCGCCGGGCGTGCGCTCCAGGTAGTACGTGAGGATGCCGCTCACCGACTCCTTCCAGGACCGGATCTGGTCCGCGTCTGCCATCTCGGTCCAGTCGGCGCTTCCGCAGTCCTTGAGGAAGCAACCGTTCTCGGCGATGAGGCCGAGGTTGGGGACGCGGCGGAACAGACGGTCGAGCTCTTCGGGCCGCCGGCCTGACATGACATAGATGGTGTTGCGGGCGTCCATGAGCAGGTCGTTCAGGACGTCAAGTGTGCGCTGCAAAGTTGTCAGCCACTTTATGCCCCTGAAAAAATTGTGACACGAAAACTTACCTGCGGGCTGACGGGAATGATCTGGTTGACGGGTCCCCAGCTGACCAAGGTACCCTCAAAGTCGAGGATAAAGAGTCTCCTCTCAGAGCGGCTGTACTGCTGAATGAGGCCGTGCATCGAGAGACGCGGGACCGAGGTCTGGTCACGGCGGTGCTGCTCCTCGTAGACACGATCCAGGCGCGACATGAATTCCGTAAACCAATGCGAGCCGGTATGGTGGTTGACCGCCTCGAACAGCTTGGCCCACCGCTGCTCCTTCTCCTCGTCGCCCATCTCGAGCGCCTTCTTGATGGCGTTGGCGCAGGCGCGGTAATCCCAGGGGTTGACCGAGAGCTCATTGCCGTTGAAGAGGGACGATGTGCCCGTGAACTCGGACAGGATGAGGGACCCGTGCATCTTCTCGCCAAACTTGCCGTCCTGGCAATAAAGGTATTCGTGAGACGTCAGGTTCATGCCTTCGCGCTGGCTCGTGATCATGAGCGCATCCGCGATGCTCAGGAGCGCCAGGTACTGCGCGTAGTCGATGTCCTGCTTCAGGTAGACCACGGGCTGGTACGCCAGGTTCGCCCAGGACGAGTTGACGCGCGTGACAATGTCCGAGACGGTGGCATCCAGCTCGCTCTTCTCGCTCGTCGAAAGCGCGACCTGGATGAGCACAATGTTGCCGCGCCACTCCGGATTCTTATTCAGGAAGAGTTCATAGGAGAGCAACTTCTGCCGCACACCGCGGACGTGGTCGAGCTTGTCCCGAGCAACGATGAGCTTCTTGCCGGCGTAGCGCTCACGCATTATGTCGAGCCACTTCTTCACCTCGGCGTCCTCGCGATGCTGGCTCAAGCTGACCGGGTCGATGCCGATGGGCAGGTTGACGACGTCGACAAAGCGGTCCTCGAGCTGCAGGCCGTCCGGCGTCGCCTCCGCGCTAAGGAGGCGACTGCATGTCTGCAGGAAATGCCTCGTGTACTCGTGGATCTGGAAGCCGATGAGGTTGGCGCCCACCATGCCCTCGAGCAGCTGCTTCCGGACCGCCAGGCACCGGAACACCTCGGACGAGGGGAAGGCGACGTGCAGGAAGAAGCCGATCTTGGCATCCGGGAGCTTCTTGCGGACCATGCCGGGGACGAGCAGCAGGTGGTAGTCGTGGACCCAGATGACGTCGCCCCGCTTCCAGTTCTTGACAATCTTGTCGGCAAAGGCCTGGTTGAGGTTGACGTAGTACTTCCACGAGTGGTCCTCGTACGCTTTGCTCTTCGGGTTGTCGGGGATCTGGTAGTGGAAGACGGGCCAGAGGATCTGCTTGCAGAAGTGCGAGTAGTGGCCGTCAAAGTCCTTGTCGGAACAAAACACGGTCAGCATGTCGTGCTCGGTCGCGAGCCTGTCCTCGATGTCCTGCAGCTGCTGGGTGCCCTGGAGCGCGTCGGTCGGCATGCCCAGGGTGCCGACCCAAGTGTACTCGCCGAGCTTGCCCTCCCTCGCGGCAGCCTCGGCGGCATTGCGCAAACCGCCGTTGCCCTGGTCCGCGTTGACAACCTTCCAGTTGGCATGAGCAAAGACGCGGTCATGGCTGTCGCTCCTAGTCAGCGACCGCGGTTGAGTCACACCCTGACGGCCCAGCTCCTTGGCCTTTTGCTGGAGGAGGCGGCCCGGGTCGATGAGCGACGGGGGAGGCGGCGAGTTGGCGCGGGACATGGGCTGGTCGGGGCGGCCCCCCCAGGTCGGGGAGCTCCGGTCCGCCGGCGCACGGAGGCCATCGTTCACGGGTTGGTCAGTAGGGATCTGCACGCGCAGGCCGTCCTCGCTGGTAAACGGATCATCTCGCTTCTTCTCGTCCGTGGGGGTGATGGGAGGGGTGATGTTGGTTGGCTGGAACAGGCTGGGCTGCCTCTCGGGCGGTGCGGGCTTCCCGGGCTGCTTCTTTTCGGCAGCCGAGCCTCGCGGGGGGGTGCCCGGGAGGGTGAAGTGGACGGTTTTGGGGAGAAAACTGCGGCGGACAAGCGGCATCAGCCATTGCCTCGAACCAAGACCTGCCAAGGGCCGCAACGGGGCTCTGTACTCACAGGGAGGCGATGAAGACCGTCATGATGGGCAAACGGGGGTGGAAATCGGTCAAGAAGATGCACTAAAACGGCGGCCTCGGGGGTATGCTGATCGACGATCGAGGGCTGTGCTGTATAATACGAGGGGAGTCGAATGCTACCGAGCTCCGGATGTCGAGCCCATGGAGAAGGTGTTGGGTGCGGAATTCGTGGACTGTGGACTGTTGGGTAGGTGTTAGTAACAGCTGCGAGTGCCGGTTGGGGAAATGTCGCTCCAAGTAGGGAAAACAGAGTCGTGCTTGAGGTGGGTTTATAGATGTCAAGGTGTGATGAGCACCAAGGCACCGGCAGCGTCAACGTTAGCGCCCGGCGTGTGTCCACCCACGCAGAAGCGGAAGCCGTCACCTCTGACGTAACAGCCCCAGATGGTGCGGAGTCCCCTTGTTTTCCAGAGACTCAAAGGCCAAGCACGCAACAGCGCAAACAATGCACTTGCAACGTTGATGCACAATCTTGGCTGAGAGGCTGTCAAGACGAAAGATGAGACACACTTGCCTTGGGACGAAAATGTGGCCGAGGGACTCGGGACGACACAATGGCGAGAGACAGGCACTGTCTTGAGAAGGCTGTGCCCAGGAACGGGGATCGTGGCGGGTTGAGACTTAAAACCCGTGCGTGGGTTTTGTGTCGTCTGGAGCAGGACGGGTGCTTGGAGGCACGGGAGGGGGGGGATTGACAGCCACGCTGTTGAAATCTGATGCGAGGAGTTGCCCCAGGACCTGCTTGGGGAATGAGGATCACGAACGCGTGGAAACACGGCGGGATTTCTATCACTTTTTTTTACCCGGCATGGCCTGGAGCTCGCTTCTCACAGCCCCCCCGGTCAACCTCCAAGGGTGAGAGGTTTCCTGAGGGGCACAGAGGGGACACTGGCAGTGGGGCGGCCCGGCAGGGCAGCAGTTGGCCCGCACTTGCTACTGCTTGCTGCTCGTCATTCCAGCCCAGACGGGGGCCAGGCAGGGGGCTGCCAAGGGAGAAAGGAACAAGGGCCAAGACATGGCAGGGATGCAAGCTCCACTCCCGGGCGACAGGGGAAGCCCTCTGGCCCTCTGGGCCTCTCAAACGAGCTGTTTGGGCCGCTCAATGGCCGGCCGTCCCAACTCCTGGTCTTCTGGTCAGGCCAGAGGTCGCAGAGGTCAGACTGACTCCAAGAATAACGTTGATTGTTTCTGTTGGCAGCGGCTGGCAACTCGCCGGGAGCTCTTGGACCACAGTACTCTCTGCACCACCTCGGGTTCGGCTGACTTGAGGATGTCCCGCAACCCCGTCCTTGTTGAGCACTCTCCCTACCCTCCCCCCTTGACCTTGGTGAAGCGATCCAGGGCGCTTCCTACTCTACAGTTGCACCCTTCATCAACAACTGTCACGTAATCTAATGCCTCATGTTACTAAAATGGGGCCACATGCGAGCACCTGCTGATGGGCGGCATGCTGAGAAGAGAGCTGGGCCGGACGCAGTGGAACGGCAGTCTGAGGCTCGGGGGATCGGCGGAGGCCAGGCCCGGAGCATGCTCTAAGCCGACGTATCACGCTGACGTTGACGACTTGTTCGCCGGAGTCAGATTGGCCAGCGAAGCCTTTGCATGGAGGGGAGAGCTTATCAAGTTGGCACACCTCCTGGGCGAGGCATGCCAATCAACAGCTGAAGGACCTCAGGAGCCGGCAGAGGAAACGTTTCCTGCCTGAGCCTGCCTCTTTGCAAGCACGGAGCACATGTGCGGCCTCCAACAGCACGGGGCAGCACGGGAACAGAGGCTCGGGCCTGCTGCGATGGATCGCCAAGGACACGCGGATTGGCCGCTGAGCGCTGCATCAGGACGGATCGAGAAATTGCCCGCCCAAGAACTGCGCTTCTGGGGGGCTTGCTTACACTACATAGTCACTGGAAAGCGGCAGTGTGATTCCATCGACCCAGCGTGCCAACAGGGCAGACTTCCCAGGAGCAAGTCTTCACTGGTATTGTGTCGTTCCAGGCCGGGAGATGCCGCTTGCGGTTGCAGTCTCGGCGTCGACCCCATCAATCCGTCAAGCTGGTCGAGGGGCAGCACAAGGGCACCCCGCATCAGAGGCACATCAGCGCCACCCATGCACCACCCTAAGCATGTAGTTGGGACACTCAGTACCACTGTTCCGGGATTTGGAAAGCCAGCGATCTTGTGAATCAGATGCTCTGGTCCAAAATGAGCCCCGATGCACGCTGCGGCAGGTTGCTGATGGACGGCGGGGGTCGGTATTCTGTGCATCTGTATACAGACGGAGACTCGGTCGTTGGGGATCGCATCCCAGGCACCCCGCTGTGTCGACAGGAACACTCCACCCCCCGAATTATGCCCCGCCATCGGGCACCCGTCGAAATCCATCTCGCTCTCCTACCGGGAGCTCAGGAAAAGGCACGTCGCCTTGTTTGGACAGTTGCATGCAATTGACAAAGCGCTGTCCAGTAAGAGCGTCGGTCTGGACAACGTGCTGGGCTAGATAACGACAGCCCGCAAGCAGCCACGAGACGGACTTGCGCTGCGCTGGTGGTACATAGGTACTGGACTCGTGCTGTTGCTGGGAGGCACAGTGGTATCTCTCACACCCTCCGCCCACCAAGCTTGGCAAAACACAAACGAGGGAAAATTTTCTGCCTGCCACAGGTTTGACCCAGGTGCATGGGGCCGGCCGTTTGATGTGCAGAAACCAAGCAGACAGGGCAGATGGGAGCGGGAGCCCCGAGATCTTCCGAGACGATATGGGGATTTGATAGGCTAAAATCGAATTCCATTCCACCAAGTTTTCCATGGCTTCCCAATCCAGACGCCGCAGCAACCGAAGCCCTGTCCGCTCCACCACTCCTCAACAGCACCCAGGGCCTCGAGCACCTCTCACCCAGCACCTGAACACCACCATGTCTCGGCCGGACTGTCGTGGGCTCGAAAAATAGCTCATAGCGTGCGGGAATAGCTGCCCAACGCGGTCCTTATATCTCCCACGCGGCATCAAATCCGGTCATGGAAGCGAGCCAGGAATCGCCGAGCATGCGCCGCATGGGGACGACCCGGGCTTCGAGAAACCCGTCCGTCAAGAATTGAGCTCGAAGCAACCCCACCCATCAAGGAAGAAATGGAACTCGTTCCGTCAACCAGAGCATCGCTGCTCCACTCGTAGATGGGCCAGCCGGTTTTCATGTCCATCCCGGGCTGGGCACGGAGTTCAGGTACTTTGTTGCAAGGATGCGCTGCAAGGAGAATTGATGGGCAAGGAAACGCCAGCCAAACGCAGGCCACGAGGAGTTCCAGCGATGGGTCGGCCCGCAGTGATAGTCGGCGAGCGCTTGGACGTATCACAGGCGCTCACACACAAGCAACATGTCTCAGTCGGGCAGGTGGGCCAATGCAGGACCAGAGGATGAACATTCACAAGTGTCTTGTCCATCCAGGCAATTGCACAGCAAATCCACCTCCAGCTCAACCACCTCGCATGGGCTGAAATGCGCCTTGAGCGGGCCCCCAGCCCGAGTCTGCAAACAAGCGGGCCGGCGATGTGCATCGCGAACTCGGATCTCGCAGACACAGCGAGTCGTGAGATATTCCGCGCCCGTCCATGTCTCGGCGGAGCGACAGACCTCAGGTACCGAGTGCACATCGACTGTGTCTTGTTGATCCACGATCTGCCGCGGGCGGCCCCAATGCCACCATGCAAGCGCCAGTCCGGCTCCAGGCCTTCCACAGAGGACAAAAATGCCGCTCATGGTTGGTTCCAGGCAACCGTCACCCCTAACCCCATCCAGAGAAGAAGTATATCCACCCACAGAACCACCAACAGCTTTCACACAACGCTCACAAAGTAACTTCCCGGGAGGCCGCCCTAGCCGCCCGACCGGTCCCGGCGGGGCTCTCACCTTCACGATGATCCCGGGGCCACACACGCTGGCCCCATCTGACCACATTACGGAATGGGAAAGCACGGCATCGAAGATGGGGTTACACGGGCAAACTGCTGCTTTCCAGGTGAGGTGGTCTCACGACTGCACGGCTCCTCCCAAACCCCCCTCCATCTCTGCGAGACCAATTATCCAAGAGAGAGGAGGTGCTCAGCCGTCGTCGAGCATGTGCCGAGGCAACCAGCCGCGCACACATTACCTAGGTAAGTACCGTAGGTAGCCACGCAGGGACCCCAGACACACACTCAGACACACACACACACACACACACACACACATCTCTCGCGGGGGGCGTTTTCGCGACAACAGACGGACAACAGAAACCGGCCTTGCGGCAGGCGGCCGGCGGCGCGCATGCGAGCGGCACGTCAAACCTCTCAGCCTCCCGACTGCAGAGTAACGCCATCTGGGGGAGCGCGACATACGAGTACATACATACAGGAAGTAACTCGCTTCCCGTCTCGGCGTTTCCTCTTCGAGGTTGGGGGCCTGGGTTTCCCTGCGGCACCCCATCGGAGGCCTGCCGGCTTCCCTGATGGAGATCTGGTGATGCGATATCGCTGCTGCTGGCGCCGGGGGTGGGTTTCGTTCTGTGCGCACACACACATTCTCCGCACGACGGGACTCTGGGGGTGGCAAGTTCAAGATTGGGCAGTCCAGCCCGTGATGGAGTCGCATCGCGTTCGAGTAATTGGGTCTTTTTGTACGCAAGCACTGCATGGCAGGGTATCATCGGCTCCCGTCCTCCCTTCAATTTGCTCAATTCCTCCATGTCCGCACCGCTTTGTCCTTCCCGCCCGAGCCGACCATCTTCCCGTCGGCCGCCCAGTCGACGGCGTAGACCTGACAAACCAACACGTGTTAGCCATGGTAAAGGGGGACGGGAGCGGGTCTTCCTGGGGAGCGCGATTACCTCGTCTTCGTGTCCTGGCAGGTCCATGGCCAGGCTGCCGTTCCGTGCGTTCCACACTTTGAGCGTGCAGTCCTTGCTGCCTGTGACGAGAAGCCTGCTGTCGGCAGACCACGCGCATTGATATACCTAGGATCACGATGTGAGCAGAGATTAGATTGCAGAAGATCGGGACAGCTTACCGGCGCAACATGGCCCCGAAGACTCTTGAGAAACTTGCCGTCCCTGGCATTCCAAAGTTTCTGGTTCGATAACTCGTCAGTGGGCTGATCGCATCAACCAAGGTTGTATCGCAGAGGACTTACCGTGCCATTGTCCCATCCTGCGCTGGCGATCAGGGTCCCATCTGGCGAAAACTGCACGTGGTTCACCTTGTTCTGGTGCCCGAGCAGTCTTGCCACAGGTTTGTTGCCGTTGTTGGTTGGATCCCACAGATACATGGTGAAGTCGTCACCTACGCTTCTCGTCAGCTCGCACCACACCCAAGTCTTCATGAATACATACTGGCAGAAACGAGCCGCTCGGCGACCTTGCCCTGGATCTTGGCCGCTTTCTCAAACCGCTCCTTCGCCTTCGCCCGCTTTCCCTCCTCAGTTTCGGGAACCTCATTCGTATGATCGAAGTAGGCGGTCCGAAGAGCGTGGTCACTCGACAAGGCAATGTGATTGACCCAGTGGCCGTGTGCAGTAAAGTTGTGCACCATAGTCCCTTTGATGGCATCCCAGACCCGAACAGACTTGTCGTGGGACCCTGTGTAGATCATGCCGGTGCCGCCCCATCTTACACAGCTGACAGACCCCTTGTGGCCGCTCAGGACGTGCTCCGTGCGGCCCGAGTTCACGAGCCATATCCGGCAGGTGCCGTCTTTGCTCACGCTCGCAAGGCGGGCCGTGCCATCTCGCCAGACTGACAGTGGGTGTCAGCGCAAGAGCATCTCTGTCACTCGGGGGTTGGGTACTCACGATGGTATGGCTCCCAGGCCACAGCCAACACCCACTTGGCGTGACCCTTCAACTCCTGGCCGAACGGTTTCCCTGTCTCGGGGTCCCAGATCCGCACCGTCTTGTCCATGGAGCAGGTGGCGAGGTGTTGGCCGTCGGGGCTCCAAATCACTCCCAGCACCCAGCCAGTGTGTCCTTTGAGGGTGTGCTTCGGAGTGCCCGAATCCGTATCCCAGATGCGGGCCGTGTTGTCGCCGCTCCCGGTCGCCAGACGACTCGAAGATACAGGGGAGAATTGGCAGGCGAGGATGGGCTGGCCGTGGCCGGGGATCCGATGAGCGAGGCGTGAGACGGCGTGGACCTTGAAGACGGCTTGCGGTTCTGCGCTCAGGGTGATTGTAGTCCTGGTAAGGGTATTATTAGCAATGAACACCTCGCCAGGATGACATCTTCAGACGTACTCAAAGGGATTGTTAACGCCATGCTTCTGGAGCAGCCCAAGCAGGTCGTTGGGGTATTGGTCTATGATGATATCCTTGCCGGGGATGTGAATGCGAAAGCGGTAGGGGGTAAAGTCCTCTCGGTCCTGGAGGCTTCGCTGTCAGCAGCTGAGACCAGAAAGCAGGAGTGACGTGACTGCGTACCCTCTCCAACAATGTGTTGAGCAGCGTCGACACGTTCTTCTCGGTGGCATCGGCAAAGTTGATCTCGATGACATCGGCCATCTGGTTGCCATCGCTGTCGACGAAGTTGGCCTTGAAGGACCCGAGGTCGGTGGCCAGGAGCGGTGCGACATCTTGCTGTGTCTGGGTGCGCTCAATGTCCTCTCGTCTCTGCCGTTTGGACGGCGGCGGTAATACTGTCGCCATGGTCGGGGCTGTGGCTGTACCTGGATTGCGCTTGGGATGGTCTGGTCCGTTCAGGTCCAGGGGTTGCTGCTGGGTTGCGGGACAGTGGGAAAATTTTGGCGGTGAGCCGCTGCAGAATCACAACCCCACATTCGACCCCAAACAACTGCGGCACAGCTCTGAGCCACCAATTTTCAACCATCTGGGCGCGCCAATCCAATTTGACCTGGAAGTATGAAACACAACCACATTCTTCTCCCAAAGGCTGAACAAGTGGTAATGAGCGGTGGAACTCCGAACCCGTTCTGAGGGTCCACGATGTCTTCCGCGCTGTCTGATGCATTGCAGAAGCTGACCAGCTGTGAATTGAAATACTCCACTCTGACATCGGCCTCATTGCCATCGAGACCATTCATGTCGTGGCTGCCGCGATTCTGATAAATGGCTGTCTGGATGGGCCCCATGTCAGACGAGGCAGCTAGGGCACAGAAGGGGGCCCATTACTTACTCCAATGGTAGAGGGGATTGTTCGAGAAATGCATCTCCAGAACGGGGATAGAAGCCGGATCGTTATTGCCAACGCACCCGATGCTCACACACCGGACCCCGAGCTTGTGGCCGCTCACGTCGCTCGAGTCATTGAACTTCCTGGCGTTGGACACCCTCCAAGCCATGTCGCAGTCTGGCTCGCCGTCGAAGACCCACCATTTCAGACCATACTAGGCTGCTCGTATTTCACCAGCGTGGGAATCATCGTCCAGCTTGGGTAGAGGGCAAAGTTGGCGTTGACAGCAGCAGCGCATGAGAGCAGCAAGACCGAGAGGGTCAGGGGTGGAGGGGAGAATCCGAGCCTCATGATGACTTGTTTGCGAGAGACAACCCCGCCCGGTGGTGATTAAAAGTGTTTGGTGCTGGTTCCGGTTCCGGTTCCGGTACCAGGGTGTAGTCAGCTTTGAGGATGAAGATCTGCTTGTCAGAAAGCGTAATGGGAGTCTTGAGCAGATGTTGGGCTCTCAGCTCACCGTTTATACTTCATTCAGCCCCTCCGTTCACCATCAACATGCAACCTCGCCACATCAGCATCTACTACTGTCGGCTCGCTGTCAGTTCTAATTTGTATTCAAGTCAGAGTCACAGTTTCCAGAAAAGACACAGAGACGCACAAACCCCCAAAACAACGAGCCTCGCCCATGTTTCTATTCCACTCAATCTGCCACTCAACTCTCCCGATCACTGACTCAATCCTCAACCATGCGTCCACCAGCCACAACCCAAAATCACTACCGGTGCAAGCTTCTCCCACGGTGCTGCCTCTTCTCCGCGTAGTAGTCGCTGCTGTCGTCACTGCTGCCGTAGCTGTCGTAGCTGTCGTACCTCCTCTCGGTCCTACCCCTTGCGTCTTGTCGAACGGATGTGCTCCGACTCCGCGCGCTTGACGAAGCGCCGGAGGAGGAAGCACGGCTGTATGTAGCCTGCCGATCGAGACGGAGGAACTGATCTGGGCGCGCGCCAACATTGGCTCGCCGCCTGTCCGGATGGTACTCGAGACTGGCCCTGCTCTGCGGAAGATCCACGTGCGGCGTGCTGGCCGCGTGCGAGACAGAGTGTCTCCGCTTAGCCTGCTCAATAGCTCTAGAGCGCTGGTTGGGCGCTACCGGAGCACCATTCTCGAGGATTCTCAGGTGCGCGCGGATTCTGCGCATGGCTGACACTGCACAACTCCCGTCAGAATCACGGGCGGTCCGCATGGGCTTGGATGGAACTCACAGTCCTTCTCTACCTTGGCCACCAGGAACTTCTCATACCACTGCTCATATTCAGCGGTTCCCATCAAGCCGTCGTAATAGGCTCTACGAAGCCTGCGAAAAATGTAAGGTGCCTCCTCGTCGCATTCTTTCGATTCCTGCTTCCGCTTGATCATCCGTCGGAGCTCCCAGCTCGACTTGATCGAGGTCACGATGCTGCCACAGGCGGCAAAGGTTGCCAAGGCCACGGGGACACCCATCGCTGAATGCTTTTAGGCTCCCGAGCTTGCGAAGGCGGCTGGCGAGTAAGAGAAGTTTGGTGCTGACTTTGAGGCAACTATAACACGACGCGCAATGGCTCCAAGAAATGGTCCACGTGGACGTGGGGGAAGCGGTAAAAAAGGGAGAGCAGGCTCGTGATGTAAGTTCCAGTGTCGATAACGACGGGTAGCAAGTAGAGTATTGCAGCCATGTTTGATACAGTGATACGATGCACGAGGGACTCCAGCGGCCCGGCCGGGCCCGGTCTCCGGTCCATGCTATTTTCGTCTTGAAACGCGGCCCCGCCCCGGTCTCTGGCCGGCCCCACACCAACCTGCCGCAGCCGGCTTGGCAGTCCAGGGTGATGCCTCTGCGCACACAGATCTGCACCATATGGGTCGACAAAGAAGTTGTTCGGACGAGATGGTCGTGCTTTTTCAAATCATCTCGGACAATGCCACAGTTTCACCTGAGCATGGCCGGGGTGGTCAAGGCGAGGAGCATCCCTCGACACCCCAACGCTACCCACCAGGTACTCGGGACAAACTTAACTGGGACTTGGCCGGCTGGTCTTTGGGATATCTTGACTCACAACAGTTTTGTATGAGATGCCTTAAAACCGCCCGCCTTGCACAGTGGCAGACTCTTGAACGAAGACCCAGTCCTCCCATCACGCCCGTGCCGCTCCAGTGCAGGACGCGCCCGGCATCCCAAGGCAGCGGGATGCGGGAAACAGGCATTGGTCCCAAGTGCTGAGCTGAGCTGACTTCCGGTTGGACGGTTGTGCCAACTCCCGCCCGCTCTTCGCCAACTGAGGCTGGCTGTTGGGAGGCTGTGCCGCCCCCGCCTCGATTGCTCATAGCTCGACCAAAAGCCGGTCTTGGAATTGGCCGGTTTGAGTCTTGGCCCTCCACAGTTCAAAACGAAACGAAACAATATTAAGCCCAAGGCCAGCCTGCATGTCGCAGATGTCTGAGCCCAGATTCGTCCCCCGGATCTCCCCTGTGGTCGCCCGCACGACGAGACCTGGCCGAGGACAACCACATCGACCATCTCTACGCTGTTGCGCAGGCCCCCTGTGTGCTGTGTTTCCATTGCTGCTTCTCTCGCATTGAGGTGGTCTCTCGAATTGGCACCCCCCTCAGCTCGCATTGTCGCTGGGTCCGACCCATTGCAGTCAATTTCACTTGGCGGCTGTCACGTTTGTTAACGAATTGCCGCGGGAATCTTGCTGCTCACGGCTCACCCACGGAAGGTTGCAGCGCCTCACGAAGGCGCAATGGGTTATTACTACGAGTCGCAGCCGCTCCCGTCATACTATGCGTATGTTTTGGGGGATAATCTCTATTCTCTTCCTTGTCGCGACCGCTGACACGACTCGAATCATCAGGACTGAGCCACCTCCCCGGGCCTATCAAACCCCGCGAAGGGGCGGCGGTGTCATAATCGAGGTCGAGGGCCCACGGCCTATTTCGCCCCCGCCAACGCGTATCATTCTGGTTGAGAAACGGCCCGCGAGGCGCCAAGAACCCATGGGCTTCCTGCCCTGGTTTTGCGGTTCCTTTTGCTGTTGCTTGGTTTGCTGCGATTGCGTGGACGACTGCTGGGGTTGCTGCCCTGCGAGCGATTACGATTCGGACTGAGTTGGGTCCATCACTCGAATGCTGGGTCCTATTGTTGACGACGTGACGACTATTTCTGTGTCTTGATTAAAAGGGGTTACCCCATTTACGATATCTTTGGTCCAAGTTGCGATGTGGTGGATTGTCCGCCCGAACCCGTGCGCCGGCTTGTGTTCCGTGTTGCTTGAGCAAATATTGATAATGACTGAGGTGCCATCGAATTCAACTCTTTGTCTACCCACGGGCTACACCACCATGGCATGTAGCAGCTGCAGGTTTTGGTTGATGCGAACTTCTGTTACAGCAGTGACGCAATATCTTCAACACCATCAATGTAACGTGTGCGATGCGTCTGATCTTGCCGCTTGCCCAAAGCTAGCTTTCTCAAGGGTTATCCACCAAGGCTTGACTTGATTTCGCCACTAGAGGGCCGATTCATTCCACCTCCATCGAGATAACTTGGAAAGCCTTTGAAAGCACCGTGGCCCACCGTTTTCTGAACAGCACAGGCCGTGGATTATGCCCATAGCGGCACCCGAGCATCGCGCAGTCCGCCAACATCGCTCAGCATCACCCCATCGTTTAGGGGAGACAGGCCGGCACCGACAACCCGTATCCTTTGTCACGACGCAGTCAAGGTGCGAACTGGGGCCTGCGCCCTCGGCCAGCCCCGAAAAGGGGCCTTCCAGAGCACCTGACGGGAGCGCACACGAAAAGGTGCAAACGCACTACACGAAATCCACAGTGGACTCGGCTGTTGGGAGCCCACTGCCGGAAACCCCCTTCATGCGGTTTCTCCTCGCCATCAAACACGTCTTCCTGTCCAGCGTGGTCAACATCCTGCTTGTCTTTGTCCCGGTTGGGATCGCAGTGCGTACGTTGACCGGCATCTCTCCGCACCCGTGTCAAAGCCAGATCGCTGAACCCTTCACGCAGACCTTGCGCAGCTACCGGCGGGGGTGATATTTGCAACGAATGCCGTCGCAATAGTGCCGCTGGCCGCCCTTCTCAGTCATGCCACTGAAAGCGTGGCAAGCCGGTTGGGTGATACCGTGGGGGCATTGATGAACGTGACCTTCGGCAACGCCGTCGAGTTGATCATTTTCATGTGAGTTTTGAGACGGCAAACTCGTCAAGTTTCTGAACCCCAGAACTGTCCACCTGCTGACGACGTGTAACTAAATACAGCATTGCTCTTGTCAAGAACCACATCCGCATCGTCCAGGCGTCGCTTGTTGGTTCAATTCTGGTCAATCTCCGTCTGATCCTGGGCATGTGCTTCCTGCTTGGCGGGCTGCGGTTCAGAGAGCAGATTTACAACAGTACAGTGACCCAAATGAGCGCCTGTCTGCTCGCTCTCAGCGTCACCAGCTTGCTCCTGCCGACCGCCTTCCATGCCTCCTTCAGCAACGAAACGACCGCCGATGACAAGGTCCTGCAAGTCAGCCGAGGAACAAGCATCATTGTTCTAGTCGTCTACTTTTTGTACTTGATATTTCAACTCAAGTCACACTCATACATCTACGCCTCGACACCGCAGGAACTCGTCGAACGAGAGTCGCTTCCGGGGCCAGCGGCTCAATACTTTCACACATCTGGCTCCGAGAGCTCCGTCTCGTCAACTGAGTCAGACTCGAACGCTTCATCACACTCAGCCACCAATGCCCGCAGGCTTAGGAGAATGGTGAGGAGAGGGAAGAGGGCCACGCAACGTGTGAGCTCGGACAGGAATACTCCGAGCACTGGCTCCGACACAGTTGTCGCAACCCCGGTTTCTTCACGCTCCGTCACTCCTGAATCCGTCGAGGGACTCGACCGCATCGCTCCTGTGGGCCGCATTAATCAAGAAGAAATCGGGGAATCGTCAAATTCTCAGGCACGAAGAAGCCGGAAGAAACGGAGAATCCCCAGTCAGCGCTTACTACCTGACAAGAGGGACGCAAATCTCCGGAGTGCTCTCGAAATGTCAAGCCCGCCCTCGCCTCCCGCACGAGCAGAGAATGTGACGGAGCGTTTCGACTTTGCAGCCGCCTCTGCTCTGGAATCACAACCGAGCCCATCTCAACCGCGCCCTTTCTCAATTCCTGCCCTCCGTTCACCTACGTTCCGCCCCTCGGTCACTCAGCCTCCCAATACGAAGTCCACGCCGACAAGCCCGACAGATCTAGGTATTCGTCGAGCAAGATCCGAGCCCGTCCGCCGCTGTCATGGGCGCCGCCAGCAACGTCACCGAGACCCGACGATGCCACCCATGATTCCCCCCATTGTATACACACGCACCCGTAGACCTGGTCCCCCTGGCGCTCCCCTCCCGCCAGGATCCAACAAAAGCAACCAACAGACGACCCCACCGAGTCACCCTGTCTCTCGCACAGCAGCCGTCGTTCTCCTGCTCATCTCCACCGGGCTCGTCGCCGTCTGCGCCGAGTTCATGGTATCGTCTATCGACAAGCTCGTCGCCACCGACGCGGGCCTCTCCGAGGCCTTCATCGGCCTCATCCTCCTCCCGATCGTGGGCAACGCCGCCGAGCACGTCACGGCCGTCAGCGTGGCCATGAAGAACAAGATGGACCTGGCCATTGGCGTGGCCGTAGGCAGCAGCATCCAAATTGCCCTGTTTGTCACGCCGCTGGTCGTGATACTGGGGTGGGTGCTGGGGAAGGATATGAGCTTGTTCTTTACGCTGTTTGAGACGGTCTGTGTGTTTGTGAGTGCCTTTATCGTCAACTTTTTGGTGTTAGATGGGAGAAGCAACTACCTCGAGGGAGCGTTGCTTTGTGCTGGCTATGTCATCATTGCGGTCGCCGCCTTCTTCTACCCCGATGTCAAGGCCGCGAACGCGCTGGGAGGGGGGGACTGAGACTATGAAGTAGACTTGACGGGATTCAAAAATATCAATGGATTCGGACTTGGGGATATTGCCACATTACCAGAGGGCCCGACAACTAAAGGTCAAGTATAATATTGTACTGAGATACGCATTGATCAATACATCCGCATCCTCATGGAAGATTGCGACCCCCCCGGTAATTCGATACTCAAACTATGAACACAGATAAAGCCCTACTTCATTCTCCTGGGCAATAGTGTTTCCAAGGACAACATGGTAAATGGTGACTGGAAAACGCACATTGTGAGACTAGAGTTTAGATATACAGTGTTGGGAGAGAGGGCTCGGAACAGTGGACTGAAACTTCCATGGGATATGGGGGTGTGATGTGGCCTTCTGCTACCACTGTTGGCACCCAGCACACGGTATCTCTCCCCTTCTTCAATGCGGCCAAAACGGGGACGCATGAAACTACTCCCTCAACGTGATTAATTGGCCACTAATTTTTGGCACACTTTCCAGAGGCACCGTTAGGCCGGAGCGAGCCTCAGACCGGTTCGCATCCATCATGGATGGAACTCGGACTTCCCAACATGCACATCAACAATCATGGCTCTTCATCCGTTCCACGAAGGGGCAGCCGCACGGCTTAAGTTGTCTTCAAGCCGAAAACAAACACATGCCTGAACCTGTTTAAGATCAAGACCATGACGAATACCGACCCCCTTGAGAAACAGGCTCCACAAGAATGGAGTTGCAACCGCAATGGCCGTTGAGGACGTAAACGCCTGTTGTGTCCCAAAGGTCAAAGGTACATTTAGCACCATTCATGTAGCCCTCGCACTCCCTGCCCTCCCACCTCCTCCAGATAAATACCCCTGTTGCGGTGTCCTTTCTGTAGTGCCCACACAGCCGGTATCGCTGTTTTCTCCACTCGCACATGACGGCTTTGCTTTGTCGTTGGTGGGGTATGTCTACGAAGCTTAAGGTTGCGTCTACTACGAGAAATCTAAAGTCTGAAGGCGGCTGTGGACGGGAAGTTGCCCTGTCCGTTTGCTAAAGGTGTGCCCAAGGAAAGGTAGGTTGTGTAAAGCCTGAATGCAACGAGGAAAGGGGGATCTAGGAAATGGTCGATCGCCCACCCTTTTACTTGTAGCAATCCACCTGGTCATTTGCATCACTCTAGCAAGTCCACGTTTTGCAGTTGCCAACGTGGTTGGCATATCCCTGAGAAAGATTGACAAGCACATTGTCAGGGAAGTAGTACCTGACTCTGACGATGGTAAATCTCAACTCCCCCAACGTCCTGGTCAGCTCCTCACAGCAATTGTAATTCACGCTTGAAAGACTTAAGGTACCAGGGCACAAGAGTTAGGATGGCCAGCATGCACTGCACGTCATCAAAGACGCAGCTCAACCAAATGCTGGCTGGCACACCAACATCTTCACACGTGAGCGTGGAAACACACGTGTAGATGGTGTCGATCAGTCCGAGGCCTCGTGCCATCCAATTGTCGAACGTTACACCATATCCCGCCAAACTTGGTGGTACATGTACATGTACGCGCTGAGGGAACACGCAGTGGAAATCACCACACACACACACACATATGCACACAAACAAACAGGACAGACCCTTGTCGCCGGGGATCGAGCTCACATTGCAAGATGCCACATCATGTTGCTCCTTTTAGCTATCCATCCTGCGAGACTGCCATCATGCATGTCAGTGTGGGCAATATGGTCCTTCCTCCTGAAAAGATGCGGAACGGAAAGCCGTGGGAATTTCCATATGCGCATGCAGTGCAGCGCTGCCAGGCCCGCAAGGTTCCAGTCCGAAACACGAGAATCGGCAGCCCTACCCACAGCGGAGTGGCGGGCGGGTGGGCAGGGCGCCATCTCCGGAGGATGACCTGATATTCGGACCGAGCCGAACCCAGCGCGCAGACGCCACCCAACCACAAGCCGGGTCTCCAAAGCAAGACACCACCAGTGTTGTCGGTTCTTGTGGGGACGCCGCATGAAGGATTGGCGCGGCTGGGCGGTAGGTAATTGCGTGCCCCATGTGCCGTGTCCCAAAACAACACCAAAGCAGAACCTTTCGGGACGACGGCCTGCCCTCCACCGTGAAGATGCTTCGCGAAGAACCTGGCATGAGACTAGAAGCTTTAGTGTCCTGCAGCCTGCTGCAGGTCGCGTAGTGCAGGGTTAACGACACTTCTCAGATACGTCGGCAGGGACGGGCCGTGTTTCCGTCACCGTTGAAGGGGGTGACTGGAGCCCGTTGCCTGCCGAGTGCGAACCTCGGCAATGACGACGACGAGAATGGCAACCTCGAGGAAACCATGGATGAGGTGAGTGAGAGAAGGGGGGGGGAATGGATTCTGCGATGTACTCTTTGTTGAGGAAAGTACCTCGCCAACTGGATGCAATTGGAATGATTTTTTGACGCAGACCCTCGAGTCTCCCTTTCGGCATCAACCAGTTTGTTGCAAGCGATGACCACAAAAGCTTTTCTTTTTCCGTGCCCCATGGGGTCTCCAGCTCCACGGTTCCACCAATCGCTCCGTGCGCGCCTGGTGGGGTTCCAGGGATCGGACGCTACGGCCGGAGACCAAGCTGAATCGGCGGTTGCAACCCCCCGCCGCCGTCGCTAGCGCTGGCCCTGCCTTAGCGAACTTAACGGCGTCGCATTGGCCTTTTGAAACCTCACATGCCGAGAGCTGCCAAGAACCAGCGCACTCTAGTGCAGCGCATCACGGAGCACAGAGACAGGATGGACTTGCACAATTGGAGACGCAGGAAAGAACAGACGAAGCAAATGGGTGGTATCCAAAAACACCAAATATTACAATTGAGATAGTACTGAAGTAGCGAGGAGAGCTGCAACGCTCAGCAGTAGTAGCAACACGACACCCAGACAACCAAGGCGTGGCGTGCTCGTCGAACCCCCGCGCCCCTTGGCCCTTGTCCACACGCTCCTGAGCAATCACTGCGACACCTGAGCCGAAAGCAGCCAGGCGGCAACAGTCACGGCTCTTAGGCAACGATCTTCTCGGCGACCTTGCCGTCGTCGGTGAGGACGATCTTGTCGACCTTGAGCGAGGCCTTGACGGGGTTGGGCTGGTTGTAGACCCACTCCAGCTGCTCGAGGGTGCGGCCCTGGGACTCGACACTGTTGTCGTCTGGTTAGCAACTGGCGAACTACAAGCACTGCATATGGGGGAGGTGACATACCCAAAGAGGAACCAGATGATCGACTCGACGATATCCCAGCCGACGAACACAAAGATGTACTTGTAGCCAATGTTGTCCAGCGCGATGGGACCGGCGAACATGTTGATGAAGCCCATGCCGTTGACGATGAAGCCCGAAAGGGCAAGGCCCTTGGCGCGGGTCGTGGTCTCGAGGGCCTCGGTCGGGATGGCACCCTGCAGCGGCGTGTAGGTGAAGGAGAAGATGATGTTGAAGAGGAAGTACGAGGCGAGCGCGCCCTTGCCGTAGTTGAGGTCGATCGAGCCAGTCTCGGTCTTCTGCTTGTCCAGCATGGCCGAGAGACCCGAGTTGGTCGCCAGAGCGACCGCGCACATGAAAGTACCAATGACGAGCACCTTGCGGCGGGGCATCCGGTCGGTCAGGGACACGGCAGTCAGCGCACCGATGGCGGACAGGACCTGGTTGAGGATGTTGTAGCCGAGCTGCGTCGGGACGTCCGTGACGCCGATGCCCTCGAAAATGATCGTGTTGAAGTAACCGAGACCGTTGCCCGAGAACTGGCCAAAGATGGAGATCATGAGCACCTGGGCAAGACGCCAGCGGCCGCTGTGCGACAGCAAGAACGGCCGGTAGTCCCACCAGGTCTTGTCGATACCGTCTTGAGCGATGCCTTCCCTCATCTCCTCGATCTCGAGGCGGACGAGGCGCGAGTCGGACTTGCCGTTGCCGTGGTACTTGATGAGGAACGCAAGAGCCTCCTCCTCCCGACCGTTGGCCACGAGCCAGCGGGGAGACTCGGGGATGAAGAAGACGCCGGTCATGACGATAACGCAGGCGAAAGCCTGGAGAATCAGAGGGATGCGCCAGGAGTAGTCGTTGTCCATGTAGTTGGTGCCGAAAGTGATGATAGCAGCGGGAATGGCGCCACCGAACCAACCGCAGTTGTAGAAACCAGTGCAACGGCCACGCCAGTGAGGGGGCGCAACCTCGACAGCGTAGGCTGGAGCAGCGACAGTCATGACGGCGATACCCAGGCCGAGAACGAAACGGCCGACGACGAGCTGCGCCAACGTATTCGTGGTCGAGATGATGATCATGCCAAGGATAATGATGCAGCCGCCCGTAAACATGCTCTTTCTCCGTCCGTACCTATCGGCGATGATGGCGGCGAAGGGAGCGCCAACCATGGCACCACTGCGATTGAAGCTCTAGTCAGTTCATGTACACCTACACCTCAACAAGCTTGCTGTTAGGGAAACGTACACCGGGTAGAGCGACATCATAACAGAGTTGTGGATGCCCTTGGGCATCACGCCAGTGGTCTGCTGGAAATGCTTCATGGCAACGATGGAAGTCATGAGGGAGCCATCGTAACCGTTGGCGCAGGCACTACATGTCATTAGTTTTGGCACTCTTGAAATCTCGAGTTAGTACCAGTGCATACCAGCAGAAGGCGATGAAGATGCAGACTGATCATCGCAGTTAGTAATCAAAAGCTGGAGAATGGGGTGCACTTGGAAGAGCTCTGCTCACAGTAGAGATGGAGGGACGTCTTGCTCCAGGGGTTGATGTTGGCCTCCTGGATAGCGGCGTAGAGCTCGGCCTAGGTAGTCCTGTCAGCAACCACAGGTAACTTCTCGGGTGTGCCCTGACGGTGCAGATTCTACTGACATTGTGCACGGTTTTCTCCTTGCCGTGGGCATGCGCTGCGTGGGTGACAGGGACAGCAGCAGTGGCCACGGCAGGAGAAACGGGACGCTTCTCGCTGCTGATTTGGTCGGACCCGTGGGACGACATCTTCACGGTGACTCAAGAAAGAGATGATCCGGAGTGAAGATGGGGAGTGATATCGAGAAGAGGACCGGCACAGAGCGGCGGCATCGCCAGACATATAAATGTCCAGATGGTCCGGAGCTCAAAACGGGTGTAAATGGCGGTTTCCAAATAAGGAGGCTCCATATTCCCGATCCATCCACGGACGGCCCGCCTCCGAGCTCCCAAAAGGGGAGTGAGGAGCGTGTAACGCCCGGACTGCATCTTGATTGACCAGAAATTCTCCGATCGAATTTAGAGCCAGGATTCTCCGGACCAGCTCCCTGGGGGTGGTCTGGGGAGGAGGATTGCATTGCTGCAATTCGCCGGGCACTGCGCCGTGTGCAGCATGCAAGCGTGATCCCAAATGATTGAACACGCGCCGCGCTCGAGGGACGTCGGGCCTGGGTTCCTGCGCGCTGGTTAGCGTGCCGCCTCGAAACCCCAGACGGGAGAGCCCACACAGGGTTAGGTCTAACGGTTTTTCTTCTCTACCCTGGAGCGCGCCTCCGGGAGCGCTCCCGGGCCCCTGGCACAGTCTCGGCTCGACCAAGTGCAGCACCCGCGCAGCAAACTTCGCCCGCAGGTCTCCTGCCCTCGCCAAAGGATTCTGCAAGCAGAGAGGCCCAATTGCGCGTGATCTTCCGTGGCGCCGTGTGGTCTAGCCCCAGTGGGGACCAGCGCCCAGGGCCAAGGGTCACCCCTGAGTGCCATTGCATCCTCGCGCCGTCTGCACGTTTTCGGGTCGCACCTCTGCTAGCGCTGCTACGGCGTCCAAATCACAGATCGCCCAACCCGATCGAGCAGTCAGCCCCGCTGGAGAACCGGAGAACTTGGTCTGCGGTTCCGCTGAGTCGGACCACGACCATCACAAGCTTGCCCGACGTCGTGGAGACGACCGCACACGCAAAGGCCCGCAATCCCCGGATCCCCCCTTCTCGAACCCATGGGGGAGTGGAGACGGCGTCCGCTTCCAGGAAAGCAGCTGCCGTGAGACCTTGGCTAGCGAGAGCTGTTGGCGTCAGCCACCCTTGCTCTGCCCCGGCGTGGTACGGAGGCCTGAAGCAGTCGGCCTGTCTGCCGAGCTCTTGAAGCTGAAAACAGACTAGACGACTGGGGTTCTTGCGTCTCTCTCTGCCGATGAATCCTTCTTTCATCGGATCAAACCTCGTTCAGTCCGGCGATGGCGATGTATGTGGCTGGATTCGTTGGATCTCGTGGCCAGGTCGAGACTGAGAGACTCAGAGGCGATCTCGCTTGTTCTGTAGATCTTGCGTCCGGCGAGATTTTCATCCTTTTCGCAGGGGCGGCCACTCTCCAGTCTCCGGGGTCCGTGGACACGAACTTCCACCCCATCCTAGGCCAACCCCAGCCGTGACCAAATGGTCCCTGGGCGCCCGTCGTGCCGTCTGGCGCCCCATCCATCTCTGCAGCTGGAGTGGCCCCTGTGTGGAGGTTCGGTTACTGGAACCAGTCAACAACAAGGAAGGATGGGAGAAGGCCTGCAGACTCCAACGCCACCGTACCGAGATTGCAGAACAACGTACACGGCGATGTGCATCCAGGCCGCGAGATGGAGCTGGTTAACAATCCTCATTGGCTTCCTGCGACATCCTACCGGCACCACCGAACCCGTCGCCGTTCGCTTCTGTACTGTGTGCTAGAGTCAGGTCAGTTTGACAACCAGGTGTCGCGGTCGAGGTGTGGGCCCGGCCTGCAGTCTGACACCCATCGACCGTGGCAAACCATTCACGACGTCGAGATGGGAAAGGATCTCGAACATCGGGCAGACCGGCGACCCTCGGAGCAACACCAACCGCCCGCACGCGAGCATTCTGGGTCTGGAGGCCGATCTCGATTGACGCTACTGAGCTCGCTTATTCCTCGTCACGCAATGAAGATGCTCACGCATTCAGCTCGCACCAAAAATATGCGCGGCCTGTTGTTTGTTGGAGGGCAAGGAGGCCCAAGTCTCGGCCATTGAATCGTCAGCAGAGCAAAGCCGAAGCCCAAGATTATGCAGTGGCAAGTTTGAAAAACAAGTCGCCTCACAGTGGAGCGTTCAGCTAGGTACCTGCCTTGGGTACTTCTGGTGCATAGGCCTGCAATCATGGCCATCAGCTGCTGGTTTTTCAAAGTATGTCCTCATCAACTTTAATAGTCACCGGGCATCGCGAAAGGCGCGTGCTGCAGTGGTGAATGGTGGGTGCAAAGTTGGAAAGCCAGGATTCCATCCATTTGTTGCCGCCAAACAAAACAACCCGCTGGCCCATAGCCCGGGGATGTAAATTTTGGAAAGGCAGAAACGGCCGGGCTGTGTTGGAGAGAGCATGCCAGTGGAAGGTGCGGTGCCGCCATTCCTGGTCACTTCATTCAATGGCCAAGGCAGGCAGCCATTTGTGGTCGCGAAGTTCCTTCCCTACCTAGAACAGCAGCAACAGCTTCAACTTCAACCGCGGTCAGAGATAATCACCCGGCTGTCTGAACGTGCAAATTTCCGGGCCTGGTCCCTTACTTTCCAGCTCTCAACCTTTTCCAGGCTGCCACTCTGGAATGGGTCCGTCGAAAAGGGGGCAGGTGCCACTCTCAAGGTCAACAAGCCATGCTCGGCTATCGACATCCCGCAGCGCTCAGGAACCCGAGGATCAGGATGCTACCATGTACATACGCTACACGACACCACTGCGACACTGTGACATTATGGCACTGTAACAATGCAGGTGGAGTGCACTTTGACGCAGGCAAGAGATGCATCTTCGAGGCACCCAGGAAGCCCCGTGCCCAGATGCTGCCAAGTATTGCCAGAAGAGCTCACAGTTTCACCGAGCCACACCACACAGCCTCTCTCTTCTCCAGAAACGAATCCATCCCCTCCCTTGCATCCTCGCTCTTTGCATGCAGCGCCATGACCCTCCCCGCCCACTCGACCGCATCCTGATAGCCATCCCCGCCTTTCCCCTCGACCTCAACCCCGTCCGGCCCGTCAAAGGCC
>Ga0247824_10000185_pt1 | contig 27332 bp, 21 predicted proteins | sample 13C_PalmiticAcid_FD_194412 | JGI IMG/M metagenome (GOLD analysis project Ga0247824, IMG submission 194412) | Soil microbial communities from agricultural site in Penn Yan, New York, United States - 13C_PalmiticAcid_Day48 | ecosystem: Environmental > Terrestrial > Soil > Agricultural land...
AGAGGGCTGGCCCATAGAGGGCCATAGGTGGGAGGATGGCCGACGAAGACCCCCCAACCCTTCTTTTTACTAATAAAGCCCTAAAGAGGCACGAGGGCCTTATAAAGGCCCAGAGCTCCCTACTGGCCCAGGCCTGTATAGGGGATATAGGCCTATGGGACTACCTATTTCGGGTAAGGGTCCCAGAGGTGCCTACCCCCTACTGTGCCTGTGGCCAGGGCAGGGAAATAGTGGAGCACTTGGTGGTGTGGTGCCCCGACCCACCGTTGCAGAGGCCGTGGGAGCAACGGCAAATTCGGTCACACAGGGACCTACAGACCCTATTCCGGGGGGTCCCCAGCAATACACGGCTTGTTCGGCAGGTTCTGGGTTGGTTGATGGACTCTGGCCGACTACCATAGTATAGGCTGGCCCGACGGCTAGACCTAGAAATGGTGGTTGAGGGCTAGAGAGCCTAGAAGCCAAAACAGGGCCTCCTTTCCTTTGTAGTAGGATAGATTCAAAAGTATAGCTTCGAAGGGGTTGACAGAGGTTTTCACCCGGCTTATATGGTATGGTTTCCTCTATACATAGTAAAGTAGAAGGACCGGCACGCCCTCGGGCATATCGGTGTAGGAAAATCTATCTATCTATTTATCTATCCTATTATAGGTAGTAGAGGCTGAAATCCCCTATAAGTATTATTAGGTAGGTAGGTATTAGTTAGTTTAATAGGGTTGGTAGGAGGGTATTACTATCGAGGGGGTTATAGATAGACTAAAGCTCTAGCCTATTATTTCCTAGCCTTAGGAACCAGATTCTATAATAGTCTTTAATAGCTTTGTAGTCCTAGTAGCCGATTTCGAACTATCGACTTACGAATATAGCTACCCGGCTATTATAGATATAGACTAGATAGTATTTCGAACTTCTAGGGTAGTAGGTTGATTTAGTATATTAATTGATCCAGGGTTCCTATATAGCTAGGAGGTTATATTAGGCTTCTTCTAGTAAGGCCTCGAGTATCTATTTATTGCCTTTGGTATTCTAAAATAGGATCCTAATTTTCATCGCTTTCTATAGCTATATCCTCTAGCTAGGCCTATTTGGTAGGTTTGGTTAGTTTAGTCGGCTAGGTAGTTGGCTAGGTAGTTGGCTAGGTAGGCTAGTAGGTAGGCTAGGTAGGCTAGGTTGAGCCAAAGGTAATTCGGCCTTATATAGGGTCCCTGCTAGCTATCGAAGTTAATAGTTGCTAACCCCTTTATAGCCAGGGCCTCTTTGCCCTAACCCTTTAAAAGCTATCTTCGTCTTTCTATAGTTAGGGTCTTTCGAAGGTAAATAATGGCTATAGGGTAGGTAGTTAGCTAGTAGGTGGCTCGAACGCCTTTAGTTGGTATTAATAGGCCTCTTTAGCTTCCTCTTTGGCCCTGATCTTCAGTAGGCACTCCTTGGCCCAGGCTATATGGCCCCCTCCACAACAGGGGCACTTACAGGGCACTTGGCCACTATAAATAGGGTATAGGGCCTTAGCGGCCTTACTACCCTCTCTATAGGCCCTAGTACTATAATGGCTATATAGGGCCTCCTTCTGGTAGTACCTCTATAAATAGCCCTATTTCTAGCACTTAAAGTACTATTTCGGTTCTAAAGCGGCCTAGTAGGGCTTGTAGTCTAGGATCTAGGCGTTCTAAATTATACCCTAATTACAAGCCCTATAGGCCTCTTCTTAGTTTTCTAGGGTAACTAATATAATAGCTCTAGTAAACCCTAGGTTAGTTAGAAGCCGAAATTTAACCCTATCAATAGACCGAAGGCCTATAGTAGTACGAAAGGCTTCCTCTATAATACCCCATAAATCAGCCTTATATAGGCCTTTTACAAAGACCGTATGGGTTCTATAGGCCTCCCTAGCTTGGTTACTAAAGGCCTATTAAAGCTATTAGTTATTTTTTATATACCAATCTTTAATAATAGGGTTACTAAATATAATTACTATATCATCATTAGATAGCTTCTAGGCTATGATAGCCCCCTTTTTAGCTGAGGCTTGGTTAATAGCCTAGATAATTTCGATAAGGGTTTGTTTGACTAAGTCGGCTAGTATACTAGCTCCCCGAACTAGGATTTCGTAGTTGATCCTATAGGGGATAGTCTTTGTTGGCTAGGTAGGTTAGTTCGGCTAGGTAGATTAGATAGCTACCATAGCCTACGACTAGCCTTAGGTAGCTCCCTAGTTCGGGCCCTAGCTAAGGCCTATAGCAGCTTGAACGGCCTCTATAACCACCTTCTATAGGTAGGTTATAGTAATTACCTCGGGGCCTTCTACTAGATGGTTGTTCTACTACAGGGTTGTAAATAGGGTATGGACCTGTTTTGCAAAGCTACGGGCAATGCCCTACTATTCGGTTGGCACTAAGGCCACCAAACTATCAAGGAGGCCTCTACAGGACTCTATTGCAGGCCATAGGTCGGCTCTAGGGGCCTCTATAGGCTTAGATAGGTACCGGGTAGGGCGCTAAAGTAGGCTCGGGGCCGGGTAGTTATAGGTACTAGAAGCAAAGCCTATACTACCTATTGTTGTTTTTAAGGGTTTGATTAGTTTTAATGTTTTTTAGTTTTTAGGGGGTAGTTATTATTATTAATAGTCGTTGGCTAGGCAACTACTAGTAACCTACCAAAGTGGTTTATAGTGGGTTATAGTGGGTCGACGGTGAGGTGGGTGGTAAATAGGTAGCAAAGTAGCGAGGTAGTTGTAGTAATATTAGTAGTAATGTCGGTGGCGATAGTAACGGTAGTCGGGGTCGATAATATTGGATTCGCTGCTCCCGCGATGGCTCTTTCAATTCCAATACCTCCTGCGGCCACGCAACGGCGCGCGCGCGGCTGTAGTAGGTGTGGGTAGATAGAGATTTGCAAGAGCTCTCGAATGGTACTGTTTTTGGGCCGTTTGGACCACTTTCCGTGGTACGGCCGGCGAAGCAAAAAGAAAAGAAGATTTTTTTTTCGTCTTAAACCATACCATATAGGCCGGGTGAAAACCTCCGTTTAGTAGGCTCGGTTAGCTAGATAGTCGGCTAGATAGTCGGCTAGGTAGTCAGCTAGGTAGGCTAGTAGGTAGGCTAGGTAGGCTAGGCAAGGCTAAAGGTAATTCGGCCCTATATAGGGTCCCTACCGGCTACTAAAGTCAACAATTACCAACCTCTTTATAGCCGGGGCCTCTTTGCCCTAACCCTCTAAAAGCTATATTCGTCTTTTTATAGTTAGGGTCTTTCGAAGGTGAATAGTGGCTATAGGGTAGCCATCTAGCTAGTGGGTAGCTCGAACGCCCTTAGTCGGTATTAGTAGGCCTCTCTAGCTTCCTCTTTGGCCCTGACCTTTAATGGGCATTCCTTGGCCTAGGCTATATAGCCCCCTCTGTAATAGGGGTACTTATAGGGCACTTAACCATTATAAGTAGGGCATAAGGCCTCGGCAGCCCTAATACCCTCTCTATAGGCCCTAGTACTACAACGGCTATATAGGGCCTCCTTCTAGTAGTACCTCTATAAATGGCCCCATTTCTAGCACTTAAAGTACTATTTTAGTTCTAGGGTAGCCTAGTAAGGCTCGTAGTCTAAGATCTAGGTGTTCCAAATCACACCCTAATTACAAGCCCTATAGGCCTATTAAAGCCACTAGTTGTTTTTAGTATACTAGTCTTTAGTAGTAGGGTTACTAAATGTAACTACTATATCACCACTAGGTAGCTTCCGGGCTACGATGGCTCCCTTCTTAGCCGAGGCTTAGTGGATAGCCTAGATAATTTCGACAGGGGTTTGTTTCACTAGGTCAGCTAGTAGGTTAGCTCCCCGAACTAGGATTTCGCAGTTGATCTTGTAGGGGAAGGTCTTAGTTAGTTAGGTCGGCTAGGTGGGCTAGTTTAGTAGAATAGAGCCTACAGCAGCCACTATAGCCCACGACTAGCCCTAGGTAGCTCCCTAGTTCGGGCCTTAGTTAGAGCCTATAGCGGCTCGAACGGCCTCTATAACCACCTTGTATAGGTGGGTTACAGTAAGTACCTCAGGGCCTTCCACTAGGTAGTTGTTCTGCTACAGGGTCGTAAATAGGGTATGGACCTGTTTTGCAAGGCCACGGGCGATGCCCTGCTATTCGGTTGGCACTAAGGCCACCAAACCGTCGAGGAGGCCTCTATAGGACTCCATTGCAGGCTGTAGGTCGGCTCTAGGGGCCTCTATAGGCCTAGATAGATGCCGGGTAGGGCGCTGAAGTGGGCCCGGGTGGTTGTAGGTGCTAGAAGCAAGGCCCGGACCACCTATTGTTGTTTTTGATAGTTTTGTTAGTTTCGACGTTTTTTTAGTTTTTAGGGGGGGGTTGTTATTGTTGACGGTCATTGGCCGGGCAACCACTAGTAACCTACTAAAGTAGTTTATAGTGGGTTATAATAGGTCGACGGCGAGGTGGGTGGCAAATGGGTGGTAAAGTGGGTGGTTGTGGTGATATCAGTGGTAATGTCGGTGGCGATGGCAATGGCAGTCGGGGTCGAAGATATTAGATCCGTCGCTCCCGCGATGGCTCTCTCAATTCCAACACCTCCTGCGGCCACGCAACGGCGCGCGCGCGGCTGCAGTAGATGTGGGTAGATAGAGATTTGCAAGAGCTTTCGAATGGTACTATTTTTGGGCCGTTTGGACCACTTTCCGTAGAGCAGCCGGCGAAGCAAAAAGAAAAGAGTTTTGACCTAGAAATGGTAGTTGAGAGCTAGAGAGCTTAGAGGCCAAAACAGGGCCTCCTTTCTTTAGTAGTAGGATGGATTCAAAAGTCGGCACGCCCTCGGGCATATCAGTGTAGGAAAATCTATCTATCTATCTATCTATCTAGAAGCTGATTAGTAACGATATATTATTAATACTAGAATAAAATAAGGGGCTAAACCCCTTAGATCCTACAGGAGCTTGCTCCCTAAGGATCGGCCTTTACAATATAGTATAGCCCTTAGTCAAATACCCATCAATAGCCTCTAATTTAGAGCTATTCCTCCTACCTGAGAGCCCTATAAACTATAGAGCTGAACTATCTTGCTCGATAGACCGAGTCTGTTATAAGAGACCTCTAACACAAGGGTATATCGGTGTAGGAAAATCTCTCTATCTACTCCCTCTCAACTAAGCCCAGGACCTCCTCATTCATACATGCAGCTGCCACATCCAAGCTCGTCCCCTGCCTGTGATCCAGCTCGGTTGGATCCAACCCCAATCCGACTAACTTCTTATACACCTCAATCCACTCGTCTTTTTTTGCCGCCAGGTGTAGCATGTTTCGGCCCTCACCGTCCCTTGCCCTAAAATCCGCCCCCGCATCCTCCAGAATCCGCCACGCATCGTCCTCGGGCGCAGGCCAATCGGTCCCCGGCCGTCCCACTTGCTCGTCGGTGATAACCGGCTCCTCACCAAGCCTCGGCCCCTGTAGCAACCCAAAGAGCGGCGTTTCCCCCGTTTTATTCCTGGCATTGATGTCTAGACCGAGGGCCAAGAACGACCGGAACAGACCGGGGCAGGCCGAGTTCTGGTTTAGCGAGCGGACGAGGAAGTGAAGTGCGCCGTCGCCAGTCGAGCTGTCGATGCTGGCTGGGTCGGCACCCGCAGAGAGGAGGAGGCGGATGATCCGATCGCCGGCGTCCTGGTTCTTGAATTGGACGCGGAGCGCTGCGAGCGCGTAGTGGAGGGGGGTTTTGCCCCAGTTGTCAACTTGCTCAGTCAGGGATGCGTCGGTGGCGAGGAGCGAACGGAGTGGTTGTTCAAAAGCATCCATGCCCTCGCCGGGCTGGCCTCTTGGGAGGATTGATGAAGTTGTTTGGGCGGCATAGAAAACGGCATGCAGGGCGTTACGGCCGTGGTTGTCGCGAGCCGAAGTGTCGGCGCCACGGCGCAAGAGGATGTCAACGAGAAGCGGATTCTCAGGGTGTTCTGCCTCTGGGCCGGATAGCTCCATGACGCTGCAAAAGGTCGAAAAGTTGCCGCAGGCGGCGAGCAGTATTGTCTAGCCGTTGTTGTTGCGATGTTCGAGGTCCAGGTTTGGGAGCTCGAGAAACGGCTCGATAATGCCGTTCTGCAGCAGGACTTGGTGGACAACAGTGTGCTGTTCAACTACCAGCTCGAAACCTTTGTTTTGTGTCTCTTCCTGGCTGTCAGTCGTGTTGCCGCTGGATTCAGATGCCGCTGTGCGCTTCGAAGTCCTGAACTTGCTGAAGGGCTCCGCCCCATGAGCCAGGAGCAACTTCACCATTTTGACGCACTTCTCGCGAAAGTCCCTTTTCTGTCCCTCCCCCTTGCTCCACTTCGCCATCAACGTTGCAGCGCGGTGCAGTGCGTGCTCTTCTTTGTCCTTCTGATACATATACAAGGGTAGTTCTCGAGGGCGGCCGGCCGTTTCCCCCTCTCCCTGCATTGTGCTGGCAGACGGCAACGCCTCCAGGACGCCGACTTGCTTTGTGTTAATGGCGGCAAATAAAGCCGGGGGCGGTCACATTTGCGCCGTGAGAAATTAGCAAGTGCACCATCTCAACGTCGTTGCGTGCCATGGCAAGGCATGTCTCCCCCGAGTTAGTAACGGCGTTGACGTCTGCGCCGGCGGCGACCAACAACTTCGCGGCCTCCTTCTGAAAGGGGCCGGCATCGGGTTGCTTGCCGTCGAGTGCATTATGCAGGGCTGTTCTACCGTTGTGGTCGCGAGCCTCGAGGTCTGGCGTTTGCGACAAAAGATAGGGGAGGGCCTCATGCGCCTGCCACCACCGCTTCCCTTTTGCCAGATGACGGAGAGGTGAACTTCCGGCCCTGTACTGTGGATTGCCCGCCTCATTCGGCCGAACATACTTCAGGCGGCTGGCATTGACGGAAGCATTCAGCTTTTCGACCAAGACGCGCAGCACATCCATGTTGGGCATATCACGCTGGCATGCCGCAAGGACAAAGGGTGTGATGGACCCTGGTAGCGTGGGGTTAGGGCTGCCCTTTGTAATGTCTCCCTGCTCCTTACGCCACTCGACATCGTCAATCCTCTTGATATCGTCCTCGGTCGCAATTCTGGCCAGCAGTAGTGCGTGGCCAAGCGCAATCAAGGCGTGAAAGATGGTCCACCCATCCCGACTGGGCAGACACAGATCCCACTCTGCAGTCCTGGCCGTGGCCTCCACGAGGTCAAACTCGCGCTTCCCAAGCAGCCGCAGGAACAGCGCCTCCTGCATCTTCTCGTCTCCCTTTGCCAGGGAGACGGGATCCACCTCACCGAAAGCGCGCGAGGCAGCGTCGCGTCGATTCTCAACCCAACGACGAGTGAAGGCTGCGGTCGCCGGAACCCATGATGCTGCCATCGCCGCCTCTCCCAGAATCTCGGCCCTGAGCTTGGAAAAGCTCCGAGCAGTATGGTCCAGGTCCGAGTCAGCAACCGCTTTGATGGCAGACTGCAGATGTGTCCAGCCGTACTGGTCTGTCCCAAAATGGTCGAGGCCGTGGTCGACAAGCATGCCGAGAATCTCGCCTAGCCTAGTGCTGAAGTGAGGGAAGTTGGCGCGATTGAAATCTGCGAATGTCCGCGGCTCTGTTACGTCGGTATGGTCGATCTTGACCACTCGCGATTCCGCCTCGCGCCGATCCTTCTGCTCAAACTGAGAACACGCCTCGAGGAGCTTCTTGGTCCAGGGTTTCACCTCTGCGCCTGCATTCAGGAGCAAGGCGACGCTTTCTGGGCGCCCCGACAAGCAGGCGTAGTAGAGCGGCGTGCGCCCCTCTCCGTCGGCGGCGTCAATGATGTCTTGGGCTGCATCTCGATACCGGGCGTCCGTGATGATTACCGAGAGAAGCAGTCCAACAATGTTAGACTCTCCCGCCGAGGCTGCAAAATGCAGCGGGGTGAGGCCGCTGTGTGACGGCGCCGAAACGTCGACACCGGCACTCACCAGTCTCGCCACGGTGCCCTCGGATACGCTGGCGGCGAGGTGTATTGGGCGCCTGCCCTCATGGTCTGGAAGATCAACAGCTCCTTTCTTGCACGCTGCAATAGCCGCACCGAGCAAGATTGGGTCGTACTCCTTGGCCCCGAGGACATGGAAAACAGTTTGACCACAATGGGAGACTGCGTTTGGGTCAGCCCCACGCCGAAGCAGGTCCTCGAACACCGATAGGCGTAGATTAGTGCCACGCCCTTGGCTGCCTCGTTGCATGAGCTCATGCAGCACTGTGTTTCCGGCATAGTCGACCTGGGTTACATCCAATCCAAGGTCTAGCATCTGTTGCAAGCCCTCCATGCTGGATTTGGAGTTAAGGCCCCAAAGCGGCAGGCTGCTCAGGGCCTGATGGACAAGGGCGCGGCCCTTGAAATCCCTCGTGTCAAGCCTCGCCCCAATGCTCAGAAGATGGGTTATATTTCGTCGTCTGTTGTGCCGGTGCGTTCGCAGGCTACGCATCAGGGGCGTCGCCCCGGCAAAGTCCTTGGCCTCGAGGTCGGCACCCCGGCGCGTAAGGAACTCGACGACGGACATGTCTTCGGCGACGTGAATTGCCATCTCGCCTTTCCGGTTCCGTTGGTTGATCCTCGCGCCACCGGCGAGCAGAGCGTCAATCACTTCCTCCAGCGTTGGGCTATCACGAAGAGAAGCCGCTTGGTGTAGCGGAGTACTGCCCGCATAGTCTGCAATTGTACAATCGGGGCCGAACTCCCGGATAAATCGCAAGCAAACACCAAGCTCCCACGATTGGAGAAAACCGAAGAGGGGCGTTTTCCCATCACTGTGCCGGCGCTTATTGACGTCCGCCTTCCCTTCTTCGACGAGTAACTTGATGACCTCCCACCCCTCGTCGCCGGCGAGCTTCGTGTGAAGGAGCGTGCCGCCATCGCTTGACTCGACATTGGGGTCCGCGCCCGCACGCAAGAGGAGACGCAAAAGAGAGGGCCTCCCGGCGGCATGGTGCAGCGGTGTTTTGAACTGACGGTCACGGCGATGAATGTCAGCCCCGGCCTGGAGGAGTAGTTTCAGGCCGTGCTCGAGCTCGCCGATTTGTAACCGAGACTTGTAGTGGAGATGATTTGGAGAGCTGCAAAAGGCCTCCAGAGGAAACATCGGATCCTGGCCAGCCCTTCTGGGGCCGCCAAACCCGTCGAATCCGGCCCGGCATGGGATGGTTGCATCAGCACCGGCCAGAACAAGCGCCTCAATAGCCTCGACATCGTCGCAGCAACAGGCGTTGAACAGCGCCGTCGCCCCTTGGACCTCGGCATTGACGTCGACGCCTGGATGCTGGATGAGACGCTTGACGACCTTTGCTTGGCCTGCCCTGGAAGCCCAGCATAGCGCCCTTTGAACTGGGCCGATGTCTTTCAGATACGGCAGAAAGGCCTCGACGACCGCCAGGTGGCCGGCTCGACAAGCATACATCAACGGCGTGTCCCCCTTGGTTCCCCCGCCGCCGGTGCCGCACCGTCGGCCTGGATTCTCGCGCGTCTTTTCTGTCAAGGGGTCTACTCCGGCCGCGAGCAAAGTCACCACGGCACCGGGCTGATTGCTGTTTGCCGCAAGGTGTAGGGGTTTGAGTCCAGCGTAGTTGTCTGGATTTGGGTGGGCCCCGGCGGCGATTAGGAGCTGGACCGTGTCGGCGTGACCCTCCTCGGCTGCGTAGAATAGCGGCGTCTGGCTCTTGATGTCCATGGTGGAGATGGCATTGGCTGTGTCTTGACGGCCGAGAATGTGCTGGAAGTACGGGGTCAGGCCATACCGGGCTGCAACATGGCTGGGCGCAATGCCCATTGTCGCACGCGGCCACCACCCAATGCTGAGCCAGGCATCGAGCCGGTGGCCTGCTCCGAGCAAGCCGTCTATGGCTGAGATCAAGGCGGCCGACTCCCAACCTGCATCAAATGATTTTGCTGCGTGGATGGCCCAGTTCCTACAGGCATACTCGGCAAACGGAAACTCGAGACGAAGGGTGCGGTGATGCCTTGGGGGTGACGTGTATGGGGGGAGCTCGATGGAATCTTCCTCTGTTCTTGCAGTGCCTGAAAGCTTTTCCAAGCATCCGGATAATTGCAGGTAACCGAGACACGAGAGTGCCAACTGCTCATGGGTTGGGCCGGGCCGCAGGACTGGAAAAGAGAATGTTCCTTTCTTGGCTACGTCTTTCGCCGACTGTGTCGAGCCAACGAGAAACTCAGTGAGGGAATGGTGCATGACCGAGACCGTCTCATCAGGGAGAATCTCGAGCAGTGGCCCGCATGCTACGCGTACCAGCGCCCTGGCGCTCTTCAGATCTTGATGATGCCCAGCCGCATTGTACGTGACGCTGAGCATCTCTGCCATTTCAAGCAGACGAAGGGGACGGGTCGCATGCGTAACCCAGCACAGAAGCAGACGCTGGATATCATCGGAAATCCCAGATGTTTGAGTGTGCTCCCGAAGCAGGTCGGTGTACAGGGCATGCAGGTCAGCCGGCAGCTTCCCCAACACCTGTCGAACCTCGGCGCCGGGCTCGAGAAAGGCATCCATTGCCAGCTTGGCATACAGGAACAGGCCGTTGGCGCGACCTGGCACCGCCTGTTTGATCAGGGCGCGATCTTCGGCCGATATTGCAGAGCCCATCAAGCTGTGCTGGACATACGTGGCGATGTCGGTGTCAACAATGCGCTCCTCGAGCCGGATCCGGAGCGCCGGGAATTCGCGAAGGGGCGCTTCGACGGCGTTGACGGGACGGCTCGTGATGACGACTTTCACCTGCCCAGGCTTCCACAGCCCAAGCCTTGCAAGGCTCTGTAGACACTCGTCGTTGCCCTTGTCCATTTCGTCCAGAGCATCAGCCACCAAGTACACCCGCGGCATGTGCGCGAGTGCCGTCTTCAGATGCTGCCATAGGTCGTCGACGCTGAGGCATTCCAGCTTGCGATCGAAGTCATCGCATTCCTCGTCAAGGTACGTCTTGAGATTCCTCTGAAGCACAGGACTGTACTCAAGGACCTGGGCCAGCCAGTCGCGCAGCATGTGCACGGGCTTGTGGTTTGCGTCGATGATCTGGCGGAAGAAGAAGAAGAGCACCGGATGCCCTTCTCTGCCAAGCACATCTGCGAGCATCGCAGCAAAGACGCTCTTGCCGGAGCCGGGGATACCCTTGATCCATAGGAGGCCGTGATCGCTTCCCTCGTGCCACTTGCGGTACGTCTCGGTGGCCATGAGCCACTGACCAGTCCCCTCGACATGGGAAGCCAGGTGCCTGCGGTACTCGCCGCCCTCGTGGAGATACGGCGTCGGCTCCAGCCACTGTCGGATTGTGTTGATGACGGCGGATGACTCGGGCAGGATATTGGCAGGGTTGCAGTTGCTCACGTCGTCCTTGCCAATGACATCCACATCCACATCCATGCCCTCGTCGCCGTCGCAGATGTCCATGTTGACGAATCCTTCGGCGCGGGCGTCCACGTCCATGACGGGCTTTCTAAATTCGGCTGGGTTCTGAATGTGATGGCAGCGGAAAAGAAGCGGATCATTGAGCGGGTCTGATGTCAGGGGGGAGGTTGCCAAGCTTCTAAGGAAGAACCAACAGAGTGTCAACACCAGGAAAGACGCGTTAGGTGGGGCGCCGGGTTCCGTCTATGGCAAGCAACGCCAGTTGCGCTAGCTGGGACTCAATGCTCAATGCAGATTAAGCGCGGAGAGTTGTCGAACTAAACGCACTAGGATCCGCTATTGGGGAGAGCAACAGGGGGATGTGCGAGATAACATCGAATACTAATAAGTACATCTAATTATACTGGAGAGGACAGAAAACAACGCTACAAAAGTTCTAAACGACACCGTCTCGTCAAAGCATTTGGCAACCAGATGAAAATCTCAACTCGCAGCCGCCACTGACCCTTTTCTGAGCTTCTCCTATTTCTTGACCGCAGGAGCCAAGGGCGATTTTACTGGCCACTCTGTCCTCCGCTTCGCCGTCACAAAGAGATTCAGGGGTCGGATGAGCTGGAACTCGGGGTCGTACTCAATGGCCTCGAGACCCTCACGCGCGAACTTATATCGGTACACGAGCTCGGACACCAAGATCTTGACCTCGAGGAGAGCGAAGTTGAAGCCGATGCAGCTGCGCGCTCCCGTGGCGAACGGCATGTAGGCGCCACGGTGCCGATCCTTATTGACCTCGTCGGTGTCCCATCGCTCGGGATCAAAGCGGAAGGGGTCGTGCCAGTGTTCGGGGTTGGTTTGGATGGAGTACAAAGCTGGGATCATCACAGCGTTGGCGGGGAGGCGATATCCGCCGGGCACGACAACGTCTGTCTTGGTGGTGCGGCCCGGCTGGAAGGATGCGTTGTGGAGGCGCTGTGTCTCCTTGACGAACTTGTCGAGGTACGGCAGCCCGTGTGCTACGTCTGGGGTCCACTCGGTGTCTGGGCCGATGCCGTAGTCGACCAGCTCTTGGAGGAGTTTTGCTTGGGTCTCTGGGTAGGTGACGATGCAGTATATCAGCCAGGAGAGCAGGGACGAGGTGGTCGTGTAACCGGCGCCCGTGACGACGAGCATGTTGGACAGGATTAGAGGCATGGGGAAGTGCTCTCCCTTTTCATCAACTGCGTTGACGAGGTAGTCGGCCACACAGGAGGCGCGCGTTGCGGCTTCGTTGAGCGGCAAGTCCTTGATGCCCGATTTGGGCGCGCGTTCGACGAACGCGGCCAACTGCGCGTAGGTCGTTTTCTGCACCTCCCTGAGTCTCGCCGCGTCCCCAAAGGGCAGCCCGCGGTACCACTCCCCCCGGCTTGTGACCTTCTTGTTGAGAGCCAGCAGGTTGACGATGTTCTTCACCAGCTCGTGGGTATGGCTGTCGACCCGGTCAAACTGTCCGAAGTCGGCGCCAAAGGAGAACTTGCCCACGGTCTGCGATGCCAACTTGACCATGAACTGGTAGACGTTCCACGCCTCACCACGGGAGTCGAGTTCGTCGAAGATTCGGAAGGACGTCCTCACGCAGCTTTGCATGACGGGTGTGTAGTGCCTCACGGCCTTGGGGCCCATCGCAGGCGGGAGGAACTTGTGGGCGAGCCGCCAATTCTCGTTCTCGGTGTCGCCGATGAAGATGGCCGTGTTGTCCTTAATGCCCCATAGAGGGTGGTTCTCGTTGATCTTCTTGGTGAAATAGGCAGACTCGGCGAGCGCTACAAGCGCGACGTCAGGCGAATCGGTCAGGTATGTGGTCTTGCCCATGTTGGTCGTCCTGATGACGTGGCCGTATTTCCGGAACAGCCTGTAGTGGTTCCCCAGATGGTCGGGAAAGATCTCGTAGAAGCTGCCAACCAGCGGCAATCCGGGCGGGCCCTGCGGACTCTGCACCGGCTGGCCGTCTACTCGCACCGCGACCGGGCCCGACACCGCCAGGACGCCCTCCACGGTGGAAATGGCGTCTGTCCCATCTTCAGAAGTATGGAAACTAAGACCTGGAAGCGGGCATCACACTTAGTCTCGAGCACCAACAGGGTTGTTCTCTGGGTACGTGGAGGAATGTACCTTGGGGGACAGCGGCGTGTAGTGTCAGGGCAACGGCGCGCCGGACGCTGTCGAAGCTGCCCTTGGCATCAACGGGGACTGGCTTGGCTGTGCTGGGGGCATCCCCCACAAAATAGAAGGTTTGGGAAGCCATGGGTTGTGATTTGGGGACTGAGGAAGGATGATGGCAAAGACTTGTAAACTGGGCCGGGAATGTCACGGGAGCTAGTACCCTAATAAACCAGAAATGCCACATATGAGTGGTAACTGATACAGCCTTTTACTCATCTCCGATGCCGTTTGCTCGGCCTTGTCGGCACGTAGGATAGCGAGCCTCCGAGTTTTTCGCCTTCCATTTTCACGCAAGGGCAAAGAAAAGACATGTGGACAGCGAAAGAAAGAGAAAAATATCTTCAAACCGCAGCGAGGCCGTTGCTCGGTTCTTGAACATGACGAGGTCCGATCCTCGTTTGAGTCGCCCGCCGATGATAATTTGATGGCCTTTCGGGGACGGAGTCGCTTGCTGAGACCAGAGCCAGGATCGGGGTTCCAGAGAGGAGCTCGCCTATGGGACTCGTTCTGGATGTCCACATGGGATGATGTAGCAAGTGGACCTTACTGGTGTTGCCACCCGCCGCAAAACCCCATTTTGCATCATCGCGCAGTTTCGTGCTTCCGTGCCCGCCGGTCCAGGGGTGCTGCCTGTCATGACAACGGGTACCTGACTAGGGCCCTGACAGATGTTGGTGAGTCGCGGATCGGTTCGCATTTGAGATCGGTGGAGTTGGTGCGAGACCTCCGACAGGTCGAGGGACTGTCCATGACCGACTCGGCACGAAAGTGGTTGGCGATAGTGACGGGAGCAGCCGAAAACAGCGCTGAGCTGTCACAAAAAACGGCCACGGTCAGCTAAGAACATATAAAACAACATGAGCAATCTCTGCCCAGGCCAGCGCGGCACAACCCCCCCTCCTTGCTCCGTTCATTCGACACTACGATCTGCTGAATAGACCCGTTCATTTGCGAGGTTGAAACACCATCGTCTGTCAGAGCTGGTACCACTAGCGCCCTTAACCATGACGGAATCGGCATCGGCTCGGACGTTCGCTCTGGCGGACGTGGAGAAGCACAACAAGCCCGACGATATTTGGTTGGTCATCCACAACAAAGGTGAGATGGACTGCGTGAACCCAAACGAGGGCGCAAGAGGCTGATGACCGAGTAAATCAGTTTACGATGTCACTAAGTACTGTGAGGACCACCCCGGTGGCCTTGCCGTCCTCCACGAAGTTGCTGGCACCGACGCCACCGAGGCGTTTGAAGAGGTCGGCCATTCACTCGACGCAAACGAAGACCTGCAGAAACTCTACCTCGGAGACCTGGCCGAGGATGACCACGCCGAGGAGATTGAGGTGTTTCGTCCCACCTTCCACGACGTCGGTCAGACGGCTGCCGTCATCGTCCCGGCCAAAAACCAAAACAAGCGCAGCCGCGGCATCCCGGTTCTAGCCGCCACGATTGCTGTCGGTGCTGGTGCTGCAGTGTGGATGGGGCGAAGCCAGGGGTTAGGGGGGCCTCGGGAAGAGCGGGTGGTCAAGTTGCTGCGGCAGACTCTCTCTTTGTCGGCAAACATGCTGCCGTCGTCTCTGACATCGGGAGCGGGACGGTCAGGCATTTTCTGGCTGGGTGCGGGTATTGCAACGGTAGCTCAAGTTTCCCTGTCGGTCACGTTGGGGCTGTGGGCGTGGTCAAAGCTGGACGTCCAGGAAGAGTTCACGCACTACCCATCGCGCCGCATCTCCAAGCCAGCCCGGCACGTACCGGTGTTGAGGGTTCCTACCTCGTCAACAACTTCGGCGGCAAGGGGCGTCACCAAGATACCAGTGGTCGACCCGCAAGCGTGGCGGGCTTTTAAGCTCGTCCGCAAGACGCTTGTATCGCCCAATGTGTACCGGCTGGTGTTTGCGCTACCTCGCCCCGACGATATCCTCGGCTTGCCTACTGGGCAGCATGTCGCCCTTCGCGCCATCGTTGACGGAAAGCCCGTCGCCCGTTCCTACACGCCCGTGTCAAACAACAGCGACCTGGGCAGAATCGAGTTGTTGATCAAGGTGTACGACAGGGGCCTCTTGACCAAGCACCTCGAGGGTATGCAGGTTGGCGAGACGATCGACATCCGCGGGCCCAAGGGCGCCATGCAGTACAAACCACTGGAGTACGCCAAGCACATCGGCATGGTTGCTGGCGGGACGGGCATCACCCCCATGTTTCAGATGATCCGGGCCATCTGCGAGGATGAGTCGGACACCACGAAGATGAGCCTTCTGTATGCCAACAACACCGAGGCGGATATTCTCCTGCGCGAGGAACTCGACGGCTACGTGAAGCAGTGCCCGCAGAAGCTGAGCGTCCACTACATCCTGGCAAGGCCATCTGAGGGGTGGGCCGGCAGCACGGGGCTCATCAACAAAGACATGATCAAGAAGCACCTCCCAGCCGCCACCGACGGCACAAAGATGCTTCTCTGCGGACCCCCGCCAATGGTCCAGGCGGTTAGCAAGACTCTGGTCGACCTCGGTTTCAAAGGCCCAGGCGCCATGTCCAAGGCCACAGACCAAGTCTTTCTGTTTTAAACACAGGAGCCGGCTCTGAGAGGGAACTGCGGCCCCGTGGCTGAATGGGGGAGAGAGGAATGAAGAGTCGCGGTGTTGGGTGATGCATGGGATACGTAGAAAACCATGTAGAAGACAAGAGACTGGGGAATTGTTCTTTTCCGTTGCAGCTGCAGTCCGGAGATATGTACAGGCAGCTCTGACTTCCGTCGGGGCCCTGCCGAAGTGTTACGGCGCCCGTCTACCGTTCTTTCTCTGTGTTGAAACCATAAGACGTCAAAAACATTGTGTTTGCCCAAGTGCCCATCTAAGCCATGTCACACAACTCCATGACTCGGGGCGCTGGGATGATGGTTCCCGCCCCAACCCTTGTACCCCGTCACTGAGCTCGGAACCTATCCCCCGACCGAAAAACTCAAGTTCTTTTTGACAAACACGGATAAGCTCCCGCATGGCAAAATCCCCGAATGCCGGTTTCAAAGCTTGATTTTAGAAACGAGCTGCTTTGGACCACCCCTGTCCCTGTATGATAGGGCATGTCACCAGTGGTGAGCACCTTGTCATCCAGGGGCCAGGAAACGAAATCCGGACGGGAGAAACCGCAGGCGCCGGGAGCTGCCGGGACACGGAGAGACTGGAACTCGCGAGGTCAATAGTCGGGACTAGCCAACGATCGGAGCAACGGCGTGAACGGCCTCTTCGGAATCGCGACTCGTTTTCAGAAAACGCAGGCGGTGGTGGCAAAACCCGACCCCCAAAAAGGGACGGACGTGCAACAAAACGCGACAGTGCGGCTCCCGCAACACGACTTCGCCGTCCTGAGCCGCCGCCTTTTTCATAACGCCAGCTCCGACTCGGGACGCGCTGCGCCGACTTACTCGGTCTATGACAGCCCTGTCGGGTCTACCGAGAGTGGTAGTGGACAGGGGTCGCAACTTCTTTCTGCGTATGTGGAACACAGGCCGACGAATGCCAAGCAAAGATGCCACAGACCAGATGATCTCGATGCCGAGCATGCGTGGCGGCGAGGAAGAAGCAAGAATGGGCGATGACCGGGCTGACCGCAGGAAATGATGGAAGCCCAAGTGGCGTCACCCGATCTGGCGGGGTCTTCCCACAGTATCTTATATAAGTGATGAGAGCTTCTAGTTTCTCCTGACGGTAGTCCCAACCCGCCGAACGACCTCCTCAAGCTGTACACCTCCGGTCACCCTACTCCGTTCTACGCTCCAACATGGCTTGGCAACCCCCGTCCATTGGTCACCGCCCTGTCGCCGTGCTTGGTGCGGGTGTCCTCGGGCGCCGCATTGCCTGCTCGTTTGTGGCTGGCGGCTACAATGTTCACATCCGTGACCCCTCCGCCGACGCCCGGGGGGCTGCTATCCAGTACATCCACGAGAACAAGCACCAGTATGCAAAAAACGTCCCAGGCTACGCTGGTGCTTTGCAGCCCGGCTCCTATTCGGCCTACGAGGATATCCCAACGGCGGTGGGCGAGGCATGGTTGGTCGTCGAAGCCGTGCCGGAGAAGATCGAGCTCAAGATCGACACTTTTGCCGAGCTCGACCGCACGACGCCGGCGGACTGCATCTTGGTCTCCAACAGTTCATCGTTCAAGTCGAGTCTGATGCTCGACAAGGTCGCCAACAAGGAACGCCGGCGTCTGATCTGTAACATGCATTTCACCATGCCTCCCGAGATCCGCACTGTCGAGCTCATGACGGACGGCGAAACAGAGCCCGGCGTCTTCCCCTTTCTGAGTGACGTCCTCGCAAGGTGTGGCATGCTGCCTGCAACGGCAAGGAAGGAGTCCACTGGGTAAACCCACCCCCTCATTTGGCAGGCACATTCAGCGTTGCAGTGCTGACGTGGAGCAAACAGCTTTATTTTCAACCGCCTCTGGGCTGCCGTCAAGCGCGAGATTCTGCTGATTCTGGCCGAGGACGTCAGTGACCCCGCCGAGATTGACACGCTTTGGGAGCACATGTTTCAGGCCCGGGTCCTGCCATGCAAGCTCATGGACCGGATTGGCCTCGACACCGTCGCTTTCATTGAGGACAACTACATCCAGGAACGAGGCCTCGACGGCGCACAGACGGTTGGCTTTCTACGGGAAAACTACATCTCTCAAGGGTGTCTTGGCTTGAAGAGCGACAGAGGCGGTCTCTACCCTCGCACAACCCCCAATGCCGAGACGTCGACAGGCACAGCACAGCCGGACGTTTACTTCCTGGACGTTGGCATCGGCGGGAATCTGAAGCAGATAGATTCCTTCGCCACAAACGGCAAGATCCTCCGCCGGGACGGCGCCACTGGCCAGGTCGAAACACTCGTGTCTGGGCTCCCGGCTCCCGACGGCATCGACATCTCTCCCTCGACGGGCCGCATGTTTTGGACCAACATGGGCAGCAGCATAAGGGCGTGCTGCGGGTCGGTCATGTCGGCCCGCCTGGACGGTACTGATGTGCAGATTCTCATTCCCGAGGGCGGCGTACACACTCCCAAGCAGGCGGTTGTCGTTGAGTCGCAGCAGAGACTGTACTTTTGTGACCGGGAGGGCATGGGAGTGCACAGGGTTGGGCTCGACGGCAAGAATCACGCGGTCCTCGTTCAGAGATCTACCCCAGCGAGCGATGCAAGCCCGCTTGCGGCACTCTCGAGCTGGTGCGTCGGCATTGCTGTTGATGTCGAGGCAGGGAAGATCTACTGGACGCAAAAGGGGGTGAGCAAGTCGTCCCAGGGACGTATCTTCAGGGCAGGCATCGACATCCCTGCAGGGGAGACGGCGGCCAACCGGTCCGACATTGAGGTGGTTTTTGAGAACCTGCCCGAGCCCATTGATCTTGAGATCGATGCCGAAACGGAGACCCTCTACTGGACTGACCGTGGCGAGCACCCCCTGGGTTGCTCGCTGAATCGCGCTTCCGTCGGGGCCGCGAAGGGAAAGCCTGAGATCATTGCGCGGCACTTCCATGAGACGATTGGCCTCAAGCTAGACCTCGGGCGCCGACAAATTCTTGTGACAGACTTGGGAGGCAGCCTATACAGTGTCAATGCGGACACCGGGGCGAAGGAGGTGCTGTTCAGCGATGACGGGTGCTATACAGGCGTCACCGCGGCCAATTGATAGCTGTCGTTTCTGGCTGATAACCGCGTCTCCGTTTGCTGAATTAATGCTAGCCGCCACGAGCGTAGTGTTAATCACTGAATTTTTTTGGTCCTCGTGGCCAACACGTTCTTCGGAAATTTTGTTATCCCCAAGCCAGATTTTTCTGTCTCAACCTGTCTAGAGTCTGGCGTTGATTTATCTTGGTTCTTCTGACAACTAGCTGTCTGAGCAAGGCCCCAAAGGAACCCGTCGAATAGTTCCAGACGCCTTACGGACCAGCGGTACCATTATCACGACCCGTCAGAGGACAACCATCACAACCCATCAGAGACTAACATGGCATCAAGGCGGCGTCGAGATATTCACGCGCTGGGAGTCTCAAGGCTCAGCATCATTGTGGTGCCACTCGAACATCACCGATGAGGCTGCTGCCATTGAGAAGAATCCTGACAGGATCACTCAAAGGGAACATGGCCTCTCCGATGGTATACATAATGAGCTGGACACTCTCCTGCTGACCAGAAAACCCTCAGTTACTCGTGCCTCACTCGGGCTGGTTGTGCAAATGAGATGGCAAAAAGGAGGAGGTGGAGTGTGAGAGAGTGGAGTCTGAGGAAAAGCGAGGAGAGCAAAAACATTCGATCAAACTGGGACTCGAACCCAGAACCTTTACCAGCTAGAAAACACGATTACTCGTGCTGGGACCGGAAAGTAACGCGCTACCAATTGCGCCATTCGACCGATGGGGTTGCCGTGTCCGGGGCGAGGCTGAAGAACTGAGGCAGGACTGCGTCGATGGATCACTCATTGAGATTTTTTTGTCAATGCAACAAAAGCAGCATAATTGATGGAGGAGAATAATGTAATGAATGCAAAAGATGACTTGACACCAAAGGTAACAAAACCAGACCTCACAGTTGCGTTCAGGGGGGCTCAGGGGATCTCAGGGGTAACAAACAATGGACCGACCCGAACTAAACAGAGACAAACGAGCCACGACAGATGATGGTGGGAAACAAGACATGGTCAATTTATTTCAGATTCCCCGTTCCACTACTCCTTGCTTAGGGCTGCCCTCCGCGAAGTGCTGTTGGGGTCGAGATACGGGCGCTCGCCGAGGCCGACAGCACGGTTGCCGAAGCGCTCACCATAGTTGCCCTCGATGTAGTCATAGGTCGCGGTATGGAACACGGACCGGTTGTCCCAGATGGCTGTGGTCTTGTTAACGTCGTTCATGATGGCTTTTGATTCTCCGGGCGGGAGGACTCACCAATGTCATTGGGGTTCTGCCACTTGAGCCTGACCTGCAGGTCGTGGTTCTTGTAGACCAGGTCCAGGAACCAGTTGAGCAGGTGGGTGCTCTCCTCCTGGGTCACACCGTTGATGTGCTTGACGTGGCCGCCCACGGGGAAGACGCTCTTCCAGCCAGTGACGGGGTTGGTGCGCACGACCGGGTGGATCGCCTTGAGCTCGGAGCCGACGTTCTCCGGGGCGCCGCGGGGCTTGTCGTACAGCTTGAACCCGGACTTCTCGGCCACCTTTCCAAAGCCCGGCTGCTCAAAGGTAACCGTGAGGCTCTCGAGGAACTTTTGGTACGGCTCGCTGATGCGGTCGTAGATCTCGTAGCCCGACGCCCAGAGGGTGTCTGTGGAGATCACTTTTGTCAGCCTTTTGACTTCTTCTTAAAACCAGAAGATAGAGACGACTTACCGCCTCCTGTGGTGGGAAGCTCAACGAGGCGGAGGGACGTGTAGTCAGCGGGGACTGGCTCAAAGGCGATGTCGCTGTGCCACTGGCCGCTGCTCTGCTTCTTGACGCTGAGGGCATCGGCAATCGACTGGGAATAGTACTTCTTGTTCTGGACTGAGCTGATGGTGCTGATCTCCGGGTCGTCACCGCCAAACTCGCGCTCCGAGTTGAGGAGAGGGTGAATGTGGAGGCCCGAGGTAGCAGGGCGTCCGGCCAGCTCTCCAAGCCGCAGGATCAGCTTCTTCTGGAGGTCGTTGGTGAGGCCGTCTTGAGCACGGAAGAAAACCACGCCGCGCTGCGAGACTGGTTTGGTTAGCTAGGACACTCGGATCCAACCCGCTCGGGGCCACGGGTAATAACTTACTGGTGATGGCGAGGTCTCTAATCAGCTCATCCGAGTTGGGAGCATCGAGCCACTCGACGAGGTTGGCGGTGGGAAATTCGCGGCCAATGACGGGCGTGACGTCGAATGATTCGTATGAGGCGAGTGCGCCAGAGAGCTTGAGAGGCTCACGGGACTGTCCCTTGGTGACGACCGGGACGTCAACCTCGATTGCTGAAGGCGCCATAGTGCTGGGGGGGGGACAATTGTGTCTTGCGAACAAGAAGTGACGGGACAGGCTTGGAGTCGGGTACTTTTACGAGTGGGTGCGATCTGAGTGGCTTGATCTCTCTGCTGAGGTTGGGAAGTTTGTCTCTCTTATACCATGGTGTGATCGAATTGCGACTCTCTCCCAGCAAGCTAACGTGATGAATTCACATCATCAACCCCCTCCTCCATTGCCGAACCTGCTCGCCCCCGCGTTCTTCTCTCCGATGTTGCACCGGGAAGCCGTGCGGCTGTCAGAGGTGCAGAGAGCTACTGGCCAGCCATCGAATGGGCGTTGGTGATAGAGATGACGAGCGCTCCATAGTGTATTCCGCCATCCGCTGTCAGAGGCATGGAGTTGGTGGGCGGTCGGGAATAAGAGAAACTAAACACCGTCTTGGTGGAACAGAAGACATCTTTATCGGAAGAACGGCGCCCTGGAGAGCCCGCGGCCGAGTCCAGTGTGAGGTGGGAGCGGGGCGGAATGCATTCGGCACCGCGTTTGGGTGTCTAGAGTGCCGACACGGCGTTCATCTGGGGCGGGTCAACCGATGGCGCAAGCCCGCCCCCCACGTTGGACCCCAAGACACAGCCATGGAAACAGTATCCGGGATTGTCTAATTGGCGGTTGGTTCCCAGTGCTCGGTTTCGGTTTCGCCGCGTGTCGTCCCAGCTGCGGTGATAGACGGAGATAATGCAGGCTGATGGACGTTTGGTATAGGTTGGGCATGGCGGTTGGGCATGCACCCATGCCGCCATCGACCTGGTAGTTGTAGCAAAGTAAACAATTGGCCAATGGCAGATTCCGAGTTGCTCCAGTTGCAGAAGTCGCTTGCTTGTCACGGGAAGTCGCGTCAGACGTTGGGGCGAGCACGTCTCATCACGCCATTTGCTCCCCCTGATGGCGTCCTTGGCGCAGAACCGCAACACACTAGCAATGTTGCCTCGGTACTCACACCCGATGATCCAGTGTTTGGGATGTCCGCCCCTCCGCCCAGGGGCACTTTGACACACAGATAGCGTAGGAACACCTGGTCCTCCTCCGAGTGCTCCGTTGGCTCCTCTGCGCCTCCGGGACTCCGGTCGCCTCCAGTCCCGGACCAGCACCGTGACCGCCGGGATGTGCTCCGAGACCCGGGTCCCGGGAGATTGTTTTATTCTTTTTCTTTTTCATATGCACTTCGTGGACTCGGCACGACGGCTAGACATGCGGCTGAGTTGCTAGTGGGATACCTCAACTGGGAAACCCGCGGCTCCACGTCGGAGGTTTTTCATTCGCTCCCGTTGCCGCCGTTCCAATACCGACCCTGAACCGTGGGAAAGGTGAGCGAGCCAGCCACTTGGCAGCCACGGGGGGGCACGTTGCAACACACGGGTGACATGACGGCAGAGATCGAGACTCTGGATCTGGCAGGGTTGCCATCGATATGGACTGCTTGCATGCACCCGCCCCGAGTGATACGCCCTCCGACTTGGTACAGACATGCCCAAGTGCTCTCAAGACGTGATTATGCGGACCGTGTTCGCAATGCTTGGTACGTGGAAAATGCAGGGACTTCGCGCCACCCCTGATAAGAGCAACACTGTCGATGTCGCGGTGCCATTATAAGGAGTTAACGTCCAGCTGGTCCTGTCAGGCATGTTGGCCGGAGCAGCAGCAATTCCTTGCGCGCTTGTGCAGACAGCTGGCAGGATACTTGCCTCGATTTTGACGGCGTTGATTTTGATAACAGCAAGCCCCCAATGGCTACCGTGCTTGTCAGAGACAAGGTCATCAGGCCCGAGAGAGACCCGGAGAGCAAGGCTGGCCCGGACTCATCAACGACATCGGTGAACACGATTCCACCTCTCGGAGAGCCCATCCAGCAGAAGCGGTTTTTCTTCCAGAGATCCAAGGCTTACGACGTGGATGCCATTGCGACCCAGGCAAGTATCCTACATGCGGCCCCAGATCGTTGTGGGATGCCGGGATAGAGAAGCTGACCCCTGTCCAGCCCAGTGTGTTCGACGACCCGGAGACGGCAAAGCGGTATGAGCCGCCCCCGGAATGGTAAGTCGCCTTGTTCCCAAGCAAGCCAGAACCAGGAGCTCTGACTCCTCCCCAGGGAGAACGTCCATCGATATGACCCCAATGCACGATGGACCTGGCGCGAGGAAAACCGTCTGGTGCGCAAGATCGACTGGCGTATTATGGTGTGGGCTTGCATCATGTTTATGGCTCTCGAGCTGGATCGAGCAAACATCTCGCAAGCCCTGACGGACAACTTCCTGACGGACCTGAACATGACCACAAATGGTGTGTTTGCCTCAAACCCAGATCCGATGGGGTACTAGTATGACTCTAGTTGCAGGACTAACTGGTGCCTAGACTACAACCTCGGCACCACCATCTTCAGACTCTCTTTCCTCTGTGCGGAACTCCCGTCACAGTTGGTGTCTAAGTGGATGGGCCCAGACCGCTGGATTCCAGCACAGATGACTCTCTGGAGCATCGTCGCGAGCGCCCAATTCTTCCTGTCAGGGCGTACCTCGTTTCTCGTCTGTCGCTGCCTGCTGGGCGTGCTTCAAGGCGGTTTTATTCCTGATGTAAGCTCTCTCGTTCCATGTTTCCGAGCCTCTTGTCGTTTTATGATTTTTTATTTTTTTTTCGTTGAACACTAACACGTCGTGAAGGTCATTTTGTATCTCTCGTATTTCTACAAGCACCACGAACTGACCGTGCGGCTGGGTTTCTTCTGGACCGCCATGAGTATCGCGGACATTGCCTCGGCCCTCCTCGCATACGGAATTCTGCACATGCGGGGTGTCCAAGGCCACTCTGGCTGGAAGTGGCTGTTCTTGATCGAGGTAAGAGTTCAGTGAGCCATTAACCTGGGCCCGGCTGACGATGTGGACAGGGCCTTCTGACGCTTGTTATTGGCATCTTGTCCTTTGCGCTCATGCCAGCTGGGCCATGCCAAACGGCGAGCTGGTTCCGCGGCAAGAACGGGTGGTTTACAGAGCGGTGAGACATATCTCCGTCGAATCAAAAAAGCCCAGACAATGCTGATACTAATCTTGTACTTTCAGCGAGGAAAAGATCATGGTGAACCGCGTCCTGCGGGAAGACCCGAGCAAGAGCGACATGCACAACCGCGAGCCCATCACGTTCAAGCTCCTGTGGCAAAGCCTCAAAGACTTTGACCTCTGGTACGAGAATCACGATCTGAGCCGAGAAGGACAGAGCAAGCTGACCGTGATGCAGGCCGCTGTACATCCTGGGCCTCACGTTCCAGATCCCAATGATCCCACCCGCCCAATACCTGACACTCTCGCTCAGGGGCTTGGGCTTCGACACGTTCCAGACAAACTTGTTGACGATGCCCTACACCGTTTTCCACAGTAAGTGGTCGTCATCTCTGCCAAAGATGTGACCAGAGCTTGGGATTCTGACACATGTCCTTAGTCGTAACGATGCTTGCCATTGCTTACCTTGCCGAAATAACTGGCCAGTTGACGCTGGTGGCTGGGCTTTCGCAGATATGGGCATTCCCGTTCCTGATCTACCTCAATGTGGTAGACACGGCAAAAGTAAACAGATGGGTCATCTGGACAGTCACCACTCTGCTGCTCAGTTACCCCAACGGTAAGGAAGCCCATGCTGCGACCTCTTCCCACACTTGTGACGGCCACTGACAGCAAGACCAGCGCACCCAATCCAAGTGGCGTGGAACTCTCGAAACTCAAACGCTGTTCGGTCCCGTACCGTGTCTGCCGCCTGCTACAACATGTTTGTGCAGGCCAGCGCCACCATCGCGGCCAACATTTACCGGGCTGGTAAGTTTTCGGGATGAACGGGCAAAGCGGCAGTCGCTAACCTCTCTCCAGACGACGCACCGCTGTACAAGCGCGGAAATAAACAGCTGCTTGCCATCCTCTGCATGAACTTTGCGCTGTACAGCCTGGTGAAGGCGTACTATGTCTTCCGGAACAAGCAAAGGGACACAAAGTGGAACGCCATGACAGCCGAGGAGCGCGTGCACTATCTCAACACCACTACCGACGAGGGCAATAAGAGATTGGACTTCCGGTTCAAGCACTAGGCTGGCGCAAGCTCACCGAGCCCATTGCCATCGGTGCTTTGCGTCAGCGAAAGGCAGAAGACTTTCCAAGAGAAGGGGTAAGGGAGGAAAAGGTACTCGACGGCCGAATGGACAGAGAGAGTTGACTTCTTACGCCTTTGCTGGTGCGTAGGGGTCGGTGTCTGGTCGTGAAGTTGATGAAAGGAACCGCATCGTGACTGCGGGTGGTTGTCAGGGAGGTGGTGAGGGAGAAATCCATGATGGATGGCGTGTGTTGGCAGAACGTCGTTGCAGCGTTGAAATGAAATGGAATCACAGCAAAACCGGAAGAACACGTATTGCCAAGGTGTGGTGCGTTTCCAGGTCGAAATCACGGTCGTCCCTGGCTCCAGTCTGAAATTGTCGCTCTTTCCCGCAGCTGTCATCCACGGTCGACCTTGAGAAAGGAAGGCGCGTTGTCACGTCGTCGCCTGCTGGGGAATGTGATGGGACATGGCACGAACACACGTGACCTCCCCCCATGCCCGGACTGAGCGACCCCGCCATGTGGGGGTCCATTCGCTGACTGACCACCTCACAAGCTCACCTGAGTGTTCCAGGTTTGAGACTTGGAACACGAAGAGAGGATACATCTGGGAAGCAACAAGCAAGCTGGTTCGTCTGACCCGGGACTCTCGCGACACACTCTGTACGCAAATACGAGGAACACATGAATAGCCTCATCACAGGGCCAGTGACAAGGCTAAAAGCAGCTGCACCCAGACCCCACCTTGCACCACTCGTTTCCGCGGTCGGCTTTTCTTATTCAACATCTTTTCAGCCCGCCATTCCGCTCTCCCGCGCTGCTGCACATCTCCTGCATCACTCCACCCGGCCCGGTCTTGCGCCTTTTCCCACCACATTCAGCCACCCAAGAGCCTCATTACCCTCCACTATCGGCACTCGGCGGGTAACAGCAGTACGGCCCAATTTGCGCACCATGGCCACGACGGCACAGGATCAGGCCCAGCTGGTTGAGACGTCGAAGCGTCTCGCCGCTTTCCAGGCCGTCAAGGACTACCTCCGCCCCGAGTACACCAGGGTAGGCATTGGCTCCGGAAGCACCGTCGTCTACGTAGTCGAGGCGATTGCCGCCCTCGGCCATGCCGCCACAGCCAACATGTCCTTCTACCCGACAGGCGCCCAGTCCGAGGAGCTCATCGAGGCGGCCGGGCTGAACCTGCAGTACATTAGCAAGCTGCCCGCGGGGCAGCAGCTGGACGTCGCATTCGACGGCGCCGACGAGGTGGACGGCGACTTGAACCTGATCAAGGGCGGCGGCGCCTGCTTGTGGCAGGAGAAGATTGTGGCCGCCAGCGCCAAGCAGTTCGTCTGCGTGGCCGACTTCCGCAAGCTCGCGCCGCGCCTGGGGACTGCCTGGAAGAAGGGGATTCCCATCGAGGTGCTGCCCATGGCCGCCCCGAGGGTTCTGGACGAGCTCCAGCGTCTGGGCTCGCAAAACCCGCGCATCCGCCCCGGCCTTCCGGGCAAAGCCGGCGCCATCGTCACGGACAATGGCATGTGGATCATCGACGCGCCCTTTGCGCCGCTCCTCCATGCCAAGGACAACGAGAGCGGCGCTCAGGGCGGCAGCGGGAGCAACGGCGTGTGGACGGTTGACGCCCTGGCAGACAAGCTGATCAAGATCCCCGGCGTGGCCGAGATAGGGCTATTCTTTGGCAAGAAC
>Ga0247824_10000186_pt1 | contig 27322 bp, 18 predicted proteins | sample 13C_PalmiticAcid_FD_194412 | JGI IMG/M metagenome (GOLD analysis project Ga0247824, IMG submission 194412) | Soil microbial communities from agricultural site in Penn Yan, New York, United States - 13C_PalmiticAcid_Day48 | ecosystem: Environmental > Terrestrial > Soil > Agricultural land...
CTTGGCCAGCCGTGCCGTGTCGCAGATCGGCGTTGAACCACGTGTTGAGCGGCTGCCCGGGACAATGTCTCAAGTGTCCAAGACCTCTCCGAAGCGGCGGCGACATGGCTGTCACCGCCGGGGAGCGGTGTATCTCGTGGACGCGCGTGCGACAGAAGAGCTGGTCAGTCGGGCATTCGGAGCAGGGCCTGGACATTGTCTACCACTCAGCTTGCTGCTGTCATGATCGGATCGGCGTCCGCAGGTCACCCAAGGCCACTGCATCTCGTTCGCAAACTTGGCCCTTCTGGTCCGCGGGATGGCCGATCTCCGATTGCATTTTGCATCGTGGGCACTGGTTAATGCTGAAATGTGCGTAAGCAAGATGAGCCTCAGACCCGTGGTGGTGGTCAAACTTTTGGATGATAGAATCGAAGAGACTTGAAGTTGTGCTGGATCCATCCATGCAAGGAGGATTAGGGAATGGCGAGGCCCTGCCTTGGTTGTGGAGTCGGGGGACGAGCAGGGACCTGCACACTTCAGTTTGGTGGGCCTCGTGGCCCTGAGAGCGGGTCTGGGTAAGGGTTCTGAGCGAGAATCCACCGCAAGCCTGGAACCTCCCATCGGGACCGTTTGTCCAGGCGGTCAACTTCGAAGCTGCCTCCTCCCACAATCCACCGAAGCTCACGAATGGATCTCCCGCCGGTTTCCTTTCGGGCGTTCAACAATTGCACACCTCTGCTCGCCCAAATGACGCAGCACACTGTCTGCCACTGACAGGACGTTGACGCTACCCCGCGCCTCCGCCATGTGCTCCAAATCCCCACTCTTGCCGCTAGAGCTGTCGTCTTCCTCGCAATTTCCGGCATCGCCCACTGCATTCTCTTCCTCATCCCTCGGCCACCTCGCCCAAGACAGATGGCATGCCAGACATTGGGCCGGCCCAATGACGCGGGCCGCTTGCCGGCGTGCTGGGACGTCGAGAGTCGAATGTTTCAGCCTAGCGCAGGACAACTTGGCTCTGCTGAGACCGACGCTCACATTCGCCAACGTCTTTGCATCCTGCGGACTCAACCATCCGGCTCTCGCGCGCTCTCGACCGCACCATTCGACCGCACGCCTGCAGATTATTACGCAGCCACTTCGACGGATCAGCCCGTATTTCCCAGGCTGGATGAATTCGAGTCGGCCCTGCTTACCTCCACCGCAGTGATTCCGCAGTTCTCCCGGCCACATTCATGTTTATCGGTCCGAGATGGCTAAGAACTCCAAGCGTCGGCGATGATTGATCCTGGCCGCAAGAGACGCTCGTGGGTTCGGTAGACGCCCGGGGAAAAACTCGAAGAGGCACTGCCGAACCTTGCCGGGAGGTTGAAGACTCCTCGAGAAGGACCGACTGCCGGAAACCGCCGCCCCCTCACCACCTCGGGTGCAGCGACTGGAACGGGAGCAACGTGTGATGATGTCTGCCCATCACGCATCACTTCAGCTCCGACATAGGAAGGTGCTCGATCCTGGCCCGCCCACACCGCAACTCCCTTCGCGCTGTGGCCGATTCTGGCCGAGGGTGCGTCGAGACCTGGTGCAAATTCTTTTCACCAGGGTTTCACGAAGACGCGGCGCTCGCTTCCGCCGTTGCCAGGCTTGACCTCGAAGCTTCCATGGCTCCGAACATGTGCATGACTGCGAAGTACAGTCTTGCGAGGGGCAGGCCGGGAGGGCAGGAGGGAGCTAGGATGGCGCGATATCCCTGATGAAATCCGGGTTATGGAGGGCGATCGAGGGCACCCTACGGCCCGCCGGGTCAAGCCGGCGCGATTCCCGTCCACTCAACTCCTCGTCAAGGAGCGTCATCGCCAATAAGCTTGACAGAACCCTTGCGCACGACAGTCTTGTGAGTCACACACGGGCGTTGCCAGGGCCCTCCGTCTATCAGCAAGGCTCTACTGTGTATGCCTGCCTCCATATCGGTTCACGGTACTAGCGCGGCGGACCCGTATCATGGCCCGCGAGCCCGGTGCCCGCGGTCTGATAGAGGCCGCGAGCGTTCAGGCTGATGTCACCACGGCCCGCTGCGAGTGGCAGGCCGCTAAAGCGCTGACATCACCGCAGTCGTCTCATCCTTGTGCCTCTAAGGGACTCGTCTCATGCATATCGCAATCCCTAATTTCTCTGGCTGGGCGTCGCCCTGCAAGTCCGGCGCGGAGGTCGGCTCCGGCTTGGCGCGCCCGACTAGGCTGGAATAACTCCGTGTCAGATAAACAGTGGACTTGGTGTGTCGGCTTGCGTCAATTGTGGTCGTCTTAGCGTCGTTGCGACGCGCCGATTTTTGCGGCCCACACCGGGCCAACATTCTGCGACGAAACCTCAGGGAATATGCGTTTCCTTCAGCCAGGTCGATGTTTGGGATGTCTTGGTCTCCAAATGGCGGTGCGCCCCGGCTCTCTCCGACCAGGTCAGGCAACGTCAGCAGAGCGCCGGAACCTGCCGCGCTGGACCCTCGGCAGATCCGGACGACCTCGGCGCCGGGAGGCTCGTGCCGCCAAGATGCAGGGCCGGGCAGATCGGGGCTAGCGCATGCAGACGATCTGAAGAGGCACCCGTCTGATCTCGACGTGGGACGCGCCGCGCCACATCATCGCATCGTGACAGGAGACGAATTTCACATGGGCGTTTCAGACACATGCGGCACTCTCCACGTAGCAATGCCAGGGCCGAGCGCGTTAGACCGGTCGTGACGGCGGCCCAGCGGATTCCAGAAGGGTGACCGAAGCATAAGGCCGTAAACCGAGGTCACCATGGGGCTTCGAGGGCAGGCCAAGCGCCACGGCCTCCTCGCCGCAACCAACAAGCCCTCTGAGACATGAGGCTGAACAGTCCCGGCAGAACTGACAGATCGCACGGCAAGGGACCACCCTAGGTACGGCCGTACTGTACGCGGACAGCAAGTCCCCTACACCCTGGAGTCGCGCAGACCAACCAGGCCCCAGGGCCAGCCTGTCAACCACAGGCAGGCGGTGACAGCAACCTCAGATTGGCCGCCGGAAGAGCGAGTGTCTCTTTCCGCCCGTCGGATCCCGCCATCCATCCAGGCTTGTCTCACCCAGAGCACGAAAAAAAAACGACCTGTATTCTTCCGCGCACAAACAGAGCGAAACGCACACGTCAAATTCCACACCAACCACTGGCCCGCTTACACCCCGAGAAACGCACCAATCACCGCCGCGCGGCTTCGTGCAGCTGTCTGGATCGGGAAATCGGGAAGAGCCCAGCCCAGCCGGCAGACAACCCACCCAACCCGCCGCACCCGCCCCCAGCCCAACGGTCAGAGCCGAATCGGGCGTGGTTGTGAGACGGCACACACGAAGAGGGACACCTAAAAAAAAAAGAGGGGAGGAGGAAGAAAAAAAAAAAAACGACGCGAGCGCTACCTAAAGGCGAGCTAAGCCCTGCACATCGCAAGGTCGGCGCGAAGGCCCTGGCTGGTCCCACCGCGACCGTTTCCTGCTCACACTCCGTCCATATTACTTGTAGGTACTCAGACAGGATACAGGCTTGTATGTACTGTATGTGCCTAAACCGAACTCACTTCAGAGGAGATACAGGAACAGTCAGTTGGTTACCCACATTTGTGTGTCATGTCAAGTGTGTTGCACCGGCCTGTCTCAGGTTGACAGTTGTCAGAATTAGATTAAACAACGACGACGCTCACTCGCGTGGACCTGCTGCTCTCTCTCTTGACCTTGTCGCCTCGTCATGTCATCGCAAGTGGCGCGCGAGCCGGGGTTTGGGGTCGGGGTTTTGCCTGTGTGTGTTGTTGGTGTCGCTCGGCTGTATTTCCTCCTTTCTTCCTCTCCCTTGTATGTTACACACACGCTTTCTGGAAGGGTGTTGTCTCGTGGACGAACGGGGATACACACGTGCAAGAAAAACTGCTGTGATTATTTCTCGGTGGGTTGGTTGGTTGGTTGGTTGGGCAGTGAAGCAAGTGGCTGCAGTTATTACACTTTTGCTCGGCGAGTTGGGGGCAGTGGCTGCAGTTGCTCGGTGGGTTGGAGGCGCTTTCTTTTGCAACTTCCTTCTTGGTGTGGGTGGGGGCGACGAAGTGGCTCGTGGCTGTTGTTGTTCGTTCAATCTGGGGTGGTGGGTGGTGGGGGCAGGCAAATCGGGCTCGCCTGCACTTGGCTGAAAGTAGTAATCGAGATCTTCTTGTCTGCGGCCATCCGAGTGTGGTCGATGTGATGGGTGAGGGTTTTGCAAAGGCGACCGTTTATGCCGCGCGGGACCAGCCCTCACCTCGCACCCACCCTCCTCGGATTGATTGAGTGGGAGGGGAATTGTGTGTGTCATGTCAGTTACACTGGGGGGAGGTTGTTCAGCAAATTGCAATTGCATGCGGTGTTGCCATTGGGAGAAGTTCTGAATCCGTCTGTCTCGTTGGTCGGGAAAAAAAGTAACAACCCAATCACTCCCAAAACAGCAAACAAAAGAAAAGAGAGAGAGGTGAGAGGTGAACCAGCACTGCACCACATCCAACGGCCCCTGTTCCTCCTTCCGCCATCTTTCCGTTTTCGTTTTTGTGATGACGCCTGTAACCCCGTTTTCCGTTTCCCCAGTTTTCCTTTTCCTTCCTGTAAACCATCCGGTGGTCACCCACGGGCCAATGAACCCATCCAGTCTATCCATGGGGACGCCAAAAGCCAAAAGTGTATCGGAAAACCGTGTAGCGAGATGGGGAAATAAAACACCGCAGCCCGGGCCGATTCTATCTGCAAACTCCGCGTCCGTACCAAAAACAAAAGACAAAGGAAATGGGAAGGGGAGACAAGCGAGTGGCCCTGCCGTCGCATTCCGTTGGTAGCGTAACGTTGCGTACCTGGTAATTTCGCAGGGGTGCTAGGGCAGAAGTGGGAAAAAAAGTACCGAGCAGCTGGGGCAACTGCTGTGCCAGGCGGGGGGCGCGGGACGCCGCAGGATCGGTTTGACAGCGGGTATCGAAGCGAAATTTGGCGACCCGTCGCAGCGGTCTCCGCCGTGACACGCCATGGAATGCAGGGCGCCGTTGAGCTTTTCGGTGACGAACGGACGATGGTGGTTGCGCTGGGAAGGATTTTCTGAGACTGCGAGGTCGAAGAGGTGAAATCGGGGTTCCTTTGGAGCGGCGCGCTCCCAACTCGCTGCGTGGTTTGGCCGTCCAAGAGACATGATGCGACGCTGCTTGTCCCGACCGTTTGGTCAAGCCGTTGGTTGTTGTCTGCGGGTCTCGAAAGCTTGTCAGCACTCAAAACCCTTCCTCAGGTCGACGATGGGCGAAAAAAAGGCAAAAAGGAATTTCCCGATTGCCCAGCTGGCTTCATCCCACCGCCCTTCGTGTGGCTGGCTCACATGAGCCCGTCCATGACCCGTCATGGCGCACCACTGGATGGCCAAGATCCCCGGGTTGAGCCGCACTGTTAGGACTGCCGTGCTCTGATGCAACTCACCTGCGCCCTGACGACGGTCAAGCCAGCCAGGTAGTCAAAAAAAGCATCCCTCCTCGTCTCCCATTGATCCGATCCAGCGCCGGCAAACGCAACACCCGGCGGACCCCCCACGCACGGCGGGTTTTAGACGGCCTCCATGCAACTCCGGCACGTGTGGAGGCGGCAGTACCGGCATTCCCAGATGAACCAGAAGGGGCCGCAGTGGCAGACGTGGCAGGTCCACTGGATCAGCGTGTTGTCTGACTTGATCATGACGAACGAGTGCGCGCAGTGGCTGTGACTGGCGAGTGCCATCTCGAATGTTGTCGTCTCGGGTTCGCCTCGCTGGGATTCCTCGGCTGGGACTAGGCCGTGGGCGGAGCCAAGGCCGGGCTAGCTGGCGTTGGTGTGCTGCGGGTGCGTCTTAAAAGGGAAAGCCCCTGGGCTCTCTGGCCGTATTAGTGTTTGAGAAAAATGGCGGCGGAGCGCGCGAGGCCACACTCACGAGCAGATTACTGCGTTGGACCTGAAAAGTGCCAAGCTGGGCTGTGGAGATGGGTCGGCGCGATGTTGGGTGCTGAGTGCCGCACGCCGTGAAGATGGCGGTTGAGGTGGTGAGTGAGTTGTGTGGTAGCTGCCAGAGCCAGAACCACGAGGGGCGAGCCAGGGGTATTTGAAGACAACCGAGGCAAGGCAGGAAGAAGTCGGGAGATGGCGGTGGGAGGGTGACGGTCGAACAGATCGAGCGTCTGGTAGTGGTCGTTTGTCAAACGTGGGTCTGCAGCGGGAGTCTGATTGTAGGTGAGCTGCAGAAGTAAACGGGGGCGATGAGGCGGCCTTTTGAGTTGCTGTAGCGCAAGGCCAAAAGTGGAGGCTCTTGGGCAGGTAACGGGTTGACGGCTTGTGGATCGACCGCCGGTTAGAGCTGGACACGCTCGGTCTGGCCTGGTCGTCTCCAGCAATGGCCCAGAAATGAGCGTCGAGCGGGCCACAGATACCTATGCGTCAGAAGCACCTTCCGGTTGCCGTGTAGGGGGGGACCCGGAACTGGCATGGGTGGTGAGAGCCGGTGAGTGACGACTTCTGCCTGCCTTGTTCTCGAATTTTCTCGAGTGTCATTACACCCCTCCCCTGGTGGCTCAGGCGCCGTTCAAGGGTCGAGCGTTCGAGCGTCTGAATGTACTGAGGACGCGGGCCAGGATGGGCGGAGGGACGACGCCAGGAGATGGGATCAGGCATGAGACTGGGCGCGAGGGCACCGAGAGACCAAACGCATCCGGCCGTCAACCGCAAAAGCAAAAGAAGCAGTCGGTGTACAGTACCCTGGCTGTGACCGGTACGGTTCTGCTGCAGACGCGCAAAAAGAGAATCTGGTCCGGTGTATCCATCCCCAAACCAATGCTTTGGGTCGACCCCGGTCGTGATAGAAACCAGCGAGGTGGAGAACAGGTGACCTCAAACCTGCCTGGGGTCTTGCGAAAGCAGCACCAAGGGCCGAGAAAAGATGGGACGAGACTGCTGGCCGGGATTGCCCTGTAACTGAGCCGCGCGACGTTTCCTGATACGGCTCCCTTGCAGCTAGGTCGCAACCCTTCTGGTCCCGTTGTGGCCAGTTGGGGGTATAAAACGAGGATATAAGAGGGCGTTTAGCCGTGACCTTGGTTCACCTCGTTTCCTTGCCGCGGCACGTCAATTAACGGCCAACTCTCGAGATCCAAACACGCAGAGACTCTGGAGACGGTGGTTTGCTATGCTGCAAGGGTTGCGACCTGCCATGCGGTGGTTTTCTTGCTGTGAGCATGGACGGCGTGCCAAACGGCCCCTCATTGGTCGGGACACAGAGATGAGTGAGCCGAGATGCCCAGAGCACACGGTCCACCACCGAGACCTGCGCAAGCTCCCCCTCTGCCTCCCCAGGCTGGGCGCCAACTCGACCGAATACGACGGCAGTGGCCGCTGGCGAGGGCAACGGCGGAGTCGATAGTCTTGTCAATACATCCGTACGAAGTAGAGCGCGGTAGTTCGCCCTGTCCAGCGCTCATGCCGCACAAGGTCGCACACGTCGCGTGTCCCACGCCAGCGGCGGGTACCTTGCATATAGCTCGGGAGGGCAGTGCTTCAGCCGAGAACACCAGCGACTGCTGGCAATCGGGCAAGACGGATAAAGGCGTCGCGGCGTTGCGGGGTGAGCGCCGGGAAGTGTGGAGGGACTCAACACGCGGACCGACGCAGCACAGCGTCCATCCACGACAGCGTATGTGCCGGTCGGCTGCTGATCCTCGAGTCCGAGCGCGCCGTCGACGTTGCCCGCGGATTCTCTACGCGTGGCCGTCGTGGTTTGACATGGATGGGCAGGATGACGTCGCCCCACCAGTGTCTGACGTTGCTTGGGGTGACAAGGTCGGCGGACAAGGCCCGACAAGGGATATCTGGAGAGATTGCAGGGAAATTGAACCTGGACCCGACTCTTGCTGAGAGCGGAGGGAAGAGGAGTGGAAGGTACAGCGGATACGGTGGGGGGAAGGCACGCAGGGCAATGCCTCGGAGGAAGGCACCCCTTCAGCGAAATTTGGTGCCGTTAGGCGTTGCGGTTTCCTCCTTCGTCCTCGCTTGCCATGCGCCGAGCCCCTCTGGAAGGTACAGTACCACCTTGCCGGCACTCGTCGACCCCCGCGTTTGCCCCTCCAACTGAACCCCTCACTCATCCCACGCTGCTGTGCCGCAGCCATGACATGCAACGGTTTTCAAGGGACTTTGCAGGCTGCTGAGCCCTCCTCCCACCCTCTTTCCAAACTTCTGCCTCTTTGCATCTCTGCTTGCCAAATCGGATACTCCGGGAGACCCTCGGCCAGTCGTTCTGTCTGCGCTGTCTCATTGTGTCAGATCATGGCCCGATCAGGCAACGCTATCCTGTATCGGGGTCAAAGCACCTACCAAGTGGAGCTCCAGGCCCCAGCGGGGGCTCGTGGAAGCATGGAACAGCTTCCACAGCCCTGTGTCGGGCTTCCTCACAGACGGGGCCAGGATCACCCCCGGCGAAGAACCTTCCTTCGGGCTTCGACAGCGGGTCTTGTTCATGCGACGGCAGCCCCGACAATCCCAGCAGGGAATGTTCAGCTTTGTTGGCTCTTCTTGCGGCGTCCGCCATGTGATGATTGGCGTCACCGATATCCCCTCAGAGGCACGAAGGCCAGTGCATGGCCAGGGCAAATGCAGAAGAGGCTCATCAGAGGTTCGTCTCGTCAGGATCGCCCAGCCTCCCGCATTTGACACCCAACAAAGCCCATTCTAAAATTGGGAGGCTTGCTCCGTCTTGGCCCCAGGGACCACAGCAAATCGCCATGGCCACAATGGCATCCCCATTCCCTCAACGGCCGTCCGTTCTGCGTTTCGACACGCTGTGCAGCCGATCGCCCTGCCGTCTGCAACCCAAAGGCGGCCGCATTCTGGCCAATTGGGCCCCCTCCCGGCTTCCTGCTGACTTCAAACGCATGCGACCAGCTCTGCCGACCCTCATGCAAGATGTTGGTCTATGCGTCAACGTCAACGACGTCAAAACGTGCTCGGCAGCATCATCCCCCATCGAGCAAACACCGAGCAGATCAGCTAACGGATGTCAATAACACCGTCAATCTCCTCTCCCCAAGACTCGACTGCCGGCCCCGCGCCATGGTGTGACCTTCAAACAGGCCACAATCGACTGACAATAGCCTGGAATTAAGTGCCCATCCTCGACGGCCCTTGCTCGGCACACCGGCGTCCTCCAGACGGAAACTGTTCGTCCCATGCCGAGACTTGTTCTTGGTCAGGAGCGCACAGAACCGTCAATAATCCTCCAACTCAACGCTGGTTTCAGCCAGGTGGACACCATGACAAGCATCGATATAGCCGCTCGCTCTTGCAACCAAGAGAGGAAACACTCCGTCGGCGCTTCTGATCAGCCGGGCTGCCTAACAGGAATCATGTATCGGCGCGCAGCCGGCCTCGATCATGAGCCGGCGTTGGGACCCAGTGGTCCGGAGCACAGCCATGTCAAACACCGAAGCCTGCGACGTCCTGCAACCGGAGGGACTGCCGGGCCCACAGGGCTGCATCCCCTGCCGAATGCTCAGCTCACCACGAGACAGATTTTGTCCTGTTTTGTTGATATCGACATGACCCCGAGAAAACGGCCGGGTCTCCGAACGGCCGGGATACTGCATCCCTGCCGCACTGTTGAGTGCCGGGCGGCCGTTGGGTCCGTCACCAACAGGCCAACATCGAGATCCGTCGCACCCCCGTTGCAGAGTCTGCGAGAATGACAAATTTTAGGCCCCGCACGCCTGTGCCCTGAGGCTCAACCGACCCTGCCAGGAGGCGCAGAGACGCAGACCCAGTGAACGCATGGACTGTGACAGCCCCGGCGCAGATCATGTCAAGGACCCCTCGTCACACCATCCACTTCAGTTCCCTGCCTCCACCTGTCCGAGCCAGTTCACGATCCAATATGGACGGGTCTTCACACCCATGCGCATATCAGGCTGACAGCCTGCAGGAAAATCCTGGTGCGCTCACGCAGCAGTCTGTTACCCGGCCTGGCGCATGTAACCCCCACCCCATCGCACACCGGTGAACTTGGTGGCCTGGGCACCGCCCGAGTGGCCTCAAATCGAGATTGTGGGTGATGTCACGAGCAGACCGCAGGGAGGGTTACGCTGCTGGCGCCCAATTCGATCAAGCGAGCGTTGCGAGCACAACGGCAACATCTCGGTTGCGCTTGGCGATGAGCTAACCGAAGCGCCCAAGCGAGCTCGTCACGATCATGGAACCTGGATCTGCCCTTCTTCACGCCAAATGCTTTGGCTTTTCATCGTCAAGAATTGCGTGCCCTCGCTTGCCTCCTCGCACGGAGGGGCAGGATGCACGAGGTACATACTCGGTACGACGACCCCATCAAACAACCACTATCCCATCCCGCTCCCCAGATGTATCCACCGAGCATGGCAACCATGTCAGCCGGTCGCTCACCCCGACCAATCCCGCCTGGGCGCCGCAGGGCCGTCCCGCGTCTAACGGTTCCCGCGAAACCGGAACCACACATGGCCACTTGCGACCGATCACACACCTTTTCTCGTCATCCCATCTCTCCTTTTTTGCTCCCGCACATCCGGTCTATCACACACGACGCTTGTTTATCACTCTAGTGTATTCTATGTCATGCACCCCGTCCCATGCTGCCCGTCCCATAAGCCCCTCCCAATAGCCACCGGACCCGCCCCCATAACCTTTCCGTTCCCCACGAACCATGGACGATCCCGTCTACGCTCTGACCCGACCCCTGGTCTCCCGGCATCACAGAATGCCCACCTATACATACACAGCCTGGCCGCAGACAAACAGGAGAACAAAATATGAAAACTGGCGGTGAACAGCACAGGTCCCTGCACAATCCACCGACGCAAGCCCGAGCACAACAACTCCCCGATAGGCCGCGCCCGGCGACAGAACCGGCCGCCAAGACGCACAGCACTGACAGGACAGCAATTCCACCGAGATCCGAGGACGGTCGAGTCCCACCGTCGCCATCGCTCACGGCCGCGGTTGCCCTTCTGGGCGGGTATTCTCCGGCATCCCGGATCGATACGACAGCCACCACAGCCAGGAATCGGGCCGCGCACCCTCCTCGGAGAGCCTCGTGATTAACCGATCATCTCGCCATTTGCACCCTCGCCCTCTGGCTTTGGCTCTGGCGGGTCCGGCGGCGTCGTCTCCGTCGTCGCCACCGTGTCCCTGGGCGTGGGCGTAGGCGTGTCCTCGGTCGTCAGCGCCATGTCCTTGGGAGTCGGCGTGGGCGTGTCCGCAGTCGCCTCGGCAGCGGTGGAATCGGCAGGCGTGGCGATCGGCTCATCCGACCTCGCAGGCTCGTGCTCGTGCTCGTGCTCGGCAGGCTTCGTCTCCAGCCCCTCGGCCTCGCCCTGGTGCTGCTTCTCCTGGAAGGAGAAGGCATCCGACAGGTTGACCGCCAGGAACGTCTTGGGCAGCTTGACCCTGCGCATCACCGCATCAGTATCCACCGGACGGACCATCACATGAAGAGAGGGGGAGATGACTCACTGATGAAACTTTGCCCTGAGCGTCTCAATCACCACCTTCCAATCCGCGTGCGCCGTCAGGCTGCGGCGCGGCGCGCACCCGATGCAGTGCCTGCTGTCGAGCTGCACGTCGAGCGGGTCAAACACATGGCAGCCCGGGCTGATGGTGATCTTGATGCTGTAGTTGAACACGTGGCCGCCCGTCTCGGCGTCGACAGGCGGCGTGGCGGGCATCTCGTACAGCTCAAACGAGATCTGCGAGAGGTAGTCGAGCTCCGGGATGGTGGCGCGCTTGATCTTGGTCTCGAGCCCGCCCTCGAGGATGCAGTTGAGCAGCGTGTAGATGTGCGACTCCTTGGTGAAGTAGATGAAGCACTTTGCGTCGTCGGACGCCTGCATGTCTTCGAGGTCCTGCACAATCTCCTTGAGGAGGGGGAGGGACGTCAGGAGGCCGATCTCGAGCTGCACAACGGGTAAGTACGTCTCCATGAGTGGGTGTTGGGCTGCGTTCTGCTTACCTTTTCGCTGTCGGAGATGCCGTACTCCTGCGGGCAGATAAAGTCAAACATGACCTTGGCCAGCTGGTACAGCTCGCGCAGCGGCTCGAAGCGGGCGTCCGTCTTGGCCTTGGTCTGGCTGTTGCCGCGGTGCAGGTGGAAGTACTTCTCGGGCAGCTCCGCCTCGCCGGCGCTCCGCAGCCCGTTGAGGAACGACCGGCGGCGGAAGATGCGCTTGACGGCCTTGTGGCCCGTCGTCTCGATCTTCTCGCTCAGGCTGCTCGACGCCGGCGTCTTCTCTTCCGCCTTGTCCTCGGCCGGCGGCGACGACTTGCCCTCCTTGCCGTTCAGCGAGATGCCGTACTCGTCCTCGAGCATCGTCTTGGGCGGCGTGAAGACCCACTCGAGGAACTGGCGGTTGTGCAGCGCGTCAAACTTCATCGTGTCGTACAGCTCCGAGATCTTGCTAGGATCGACCTTCTCGTGGTCGCAAAACTCGGCAAACAGCTTCTCCCAGCGCTCCTTGAACAGCTCGGCGTCCTCGCCGCAGCACCAGCGCGCCTGGATGCTGTTGATGGCGTTGGCCTGCGACAGCGAGCCCGCCGAGGCGAGCGACGACACCGACGCGGCCGACGAGCCGGCCTCGCCGTTGCCCTGGCTCTTGTCGGCGCCCGGGTTGCTGATGGCGGTGAGCGAGCTGACGGCGCCGCTGTACAGCTTGGCGTAGTTGTGCTGCATCACCTTGCGGTGGAAGTTCATGAGCTGCACGACGCGCGTCTGCACCTCGGACGGCTCGGGCATGTTGTCGGGCCAAGCGAACTGGGGCGGGCGCTCGTTGCCCTTGCGCAGCAGGCCCTTGAGCTTCTTCTTCACCTTGTCCATCTCGTCCTTGGCCGCGTTAGAGTCGTCGAGGAGGTCCTTGCGGATGGTGATGAAGTCCTCGGGCAGGTCCGTCTTCTTGAGGAAGCTGGCGGCCCAGATCTGCGCGCTCGTCACGACGCGCCGCTCGCTGCTGCTGAAGACGTGCACCTCGTCCAGCATCTCGCGGTTCAGCAGGCCCAGGTCGCTGCGCATGTTCTCGCCCAGCTCCTGCGCCTGATAGCGGGCCGAGTGCGTCGGCTCGCCGCCCCACTTGACGATCAGCTGCAGCTTGTCGAGCACCAGGCTCTCCTCGGCGGCCGTGAACTTGGACATGGTCACGCCCGACAGCGAGTCGTGGCGCCGCGGCGGCTTGCGCGGCGTCTTCTCGCCGTCCTTCTTGTCGGCGTCCTCGTCCGTCTGGATCGGCTCGTCCTCCTTGATCACGTCCTTGTGCTCCTTGGGGGGCTTGGGGTGGTCCTTCTTCCTAAACATGGGCTTGATCTGCACCTTGGTGCCGGCCCAGCTGCCCTTCTTGATGAGCACGTTGCGCAGCGACTTGAGCTTGGCGCGGTCCTCGATGCCGGCCGCCATGGCCACGTCGACGGCCTCGAGCACGCTCGCCAGCGCGGGCTCGCCGATGAGCAGCACCTCCTCCTGGTGGCCCCGGAGCAGCTCGATGAAGGGCGCCGTGTGGAAGGTGAACTTGTACTTTTGCTTGGGCGTGCGGTCCGCGTGGCGGATGACCGACACCACGCCCTTGAGCTTCCAGCTGGGCTTGGGCGGCGGCGGCGGCGGCGGCTCCTGCTCCTCGTCGTCCTCGGCCATGGTCTCGGGCAGGATCGAGGGCGCCGCCGAGGTCGCCACCGACGGTGCGGTCGACGGCGCGCTGTCCTGCAGGGACGCAGAAAACTGGCTGATCAGCGGGCTGGCAGGCATGCTCCCGCGCTTCGAGTCGGACGTGGTCGGCGGGTTCGGCTCGACGAGCGACTCACGCGCGGACCGGTCCACGCTCGGCCGACCCTGCGAGGCAAAGTCCCTCTCCTTGCTGACGTGGTTCGCGCTGCGGATCGACATGGGGTCCACGTCGGAGATGACGGGCGACGGCATGGGAGGCGTCCGGCCGTCCCTGCGCATCTTCTCTTTGATGAACATGTCCTTGAGGATGCTGGCGCAGTGGTCGTAGTAGTCGTCGTTGTCTTTCACAAAACTCCAGCCGTTGACGTCAATCACGTAGCTCTTGCCGCCGGCGCGCAAAAAGTCAAAGCCGCACACGCGCTGGCCAAAGGCGGTGCTGATCTTGCTGGCGATCTCCTTCTCTTCGCCGCTCAGGGCCGTCACGTAGCGCACCTCCTTGCCGTGGGTGTTGCGGCGGACGACGCCGTCGACGACGGGCGACTTGCGCGTCTCGGCGTGGCAGTAGGTCGGGCCGACCGTGTAGGCCTTGACGTCCTCGGCATTGTCGACTTGCATAAAGCGTTCGTAGACGAAGCTGTCGCCCGGCTGGGTGATGGCACGCGGCACCGTCAGCGTCGGCACGAACTCGCTGCTCTTGTTGCCGATCTTGCGAAACAGCTTGCGGGCGCCGCCGCCGGCCGACGAGGGGAAGTAGATGATGATGTTGTGGTCCTCGCCGCTCGTGGGCTTCTCGACAAAGGGCTTCTTGATCAGGGCGCCGTCGACCGAGAGGATGTCGCCGCCGTCCAGCAGCTCCACCTTGCGCGGCGAGGCCCACGAGGCGCGCTCCGAGTCGGAGTCGAACGGCTCGAACGTGATGCCGCTCACGTCGCGGATGTGCTTGCAGATGTCGGGCGTGAGCAGCGTCGGGCCGCCGTCGCGGTTGACCTCGATCCGCTGGGGCGTGGGCACGTTGATGCGGTCGAGCAGGCGCAGGCACAGGCGGCGGTCCCACAGGATCTTCTGCAGCGGCACATCGTTGACGCAGAAGGGCTTGCGCGCCTTGACGTAGGCAATGGCCTTCTCCAGCGGAAAGCCGTCCGAGTAGAAGGAGATCAGGTAGTCGCTGGGCTGTCAGTACAAGCAGGCAGGTTGGTGCACTCAAAACTTACCAGATGGGCCAGTTTTCAATTTCTACATTCAGTTAGCCCAATCCTTTCGAAAGTGACAGAATACTCACCCTCATCGAGAATAACCTTGTCCCCAAAGACGCAGACGTCAAACTCGCGGTTCTGGATCAAGCGGTTCAGGATGTTTCTGCTCGGTTTGCTCCGCGCCTTGACGTCCAGCGCGCACACGCCAATGACACCCCACGGAGCGGGCTTGACCTCCTCCCGCTCAGGCCGGGGCGCCGCGGAGCGGTCGCCGCTCGGGCTGTGGTGGCTGCTGGCGGCGGTGCTCCCGCTGAACCTGCGCTTGGCCCGGCTCCTAGACCGGGTCGGGGGCTGCGGGCGCGGCGTGGGGTTCGAGGTTGCCTGCTGCGGTTTCTTGACCATCTCGTTCATGTGCTGTGCGTGTGACTCGCGCGGCGCGAGCTGGAGACCCCCCTGTGACCCCTGGCTGCCGGTCGTGACGGTCATGTTGGACATGCCGGACTCGGGCTGGGCGGCGGCGAAGTTCTTGGGTCCCCCGCCTGATGCCATGATGCCGGATACCGATCTGACGCCGGTGATGCTGTTGGAGTCGCTTCCGTTCGCCGAGGCTGCCGAGCTCGGGACGCCGCGGGCGGATGCGAGGCTGTATAGAGAGCTGATGCTCATGCGGTGGCTGACGGGGCCCTCGGAGATGGAGGAGCGGGCGCTGCGGAGGGCAGGATCGGGGAGGCCGCGGTACGGGGTCGGCTCGACGCTGGTGGTGGCTTGGAGCCGGGGCGTGTTCGGGTCGTCGGGGTCGGTGGTGTCGATGGCGAAGTCTGAATCCCGGGGCGAAAAGGCTGGGGTGGTGAGCTGGGGATGGGGTGATGTGTGGGAGCTGTCCCCCGGGGCGGCTTCCTCTGTCGATTCTTCGGTCAATGGAAGCTGCGGTGGCAGGTAAGGCCTGGACGGCGGGGGCATGGAGACGTCGGCCCTTTCTGCGTGGAGCTCTGTGGTGCCGGGCTCAGCCTGCTTGCCCTTGTGGTTGGACAGCGCAGACGACGACGAAAGGTTGCGCGAGTGGGAACCCGCGCGGGTGGTCCTGGGCCTAGACTCGGTCGACCCTGCAACTTCTGGGGAGATCTCGACTGGAGGGCTCGTATGCTGGGAATTCTCCTGTGGCGGGTCTGCTGCCGAGCTCGACGAGCTCGGGTTCGGACGGGCAGAGGTCGGGTCGTCCATGCTCGCGGTTAACACTGTACTGTACACTATGTCGATTGGCACATTCAATGCCCAGCGGCCCTGTTGCCCAGGTCAGAGGGTCTCGGTGGAATCGCAATCCGAAGTGCAAGAGTGCAGAGGTGGCAAGATGACAACACGGGCGGACAGTGCAAATTTACAAAGAACGGAGCTCAGAAGACGTCTACCCGGAGGCTAGCCGACCCAGATGTTTCAAACTCCCACGTGAAAAAAGGCCAGGGAAATTAATTAACTGCCCCGGCTCAATGGGCCAGCCAAGGAACCGACCCGACGGCCAGAGTCATGGACAGTTGGACACGGGCACGAAGTAGGGCTTGCCGAAAGGCGGAGGGGAAAGGAGTGGAAGGCCAGGTCCAGGGTCGATTGATACGCAAGATGGCGGGACAGATGGGCCAACCAGCGCCAGAAAGGCGGCTCGTGGCAGGGTCTTTTTTAAGGTGGGGCAGAGGGGCAGAGGGGCACAGGCAGGCGCAAGCAGGGCCCAAGAGTCATGACGCCAGAGATCCGGATCCGGCAGGCACGTCGCTGGCACGAGCCATATCGCATTCATTCTAACTCCTCATACTGAACCTCGAAAATGCAGCATTTTGACATGGATACATTGTGTAAACTGAGACATCCCCCTCGTTTTCTCTCTCCATCCCAGACACTGTCAAAAAACCCAAGCGGTGTCGTGTTGGACAACAGGCAAGTGGTCGCGTGACATGCAGCTGTTTCGAGCGAGCAGTGAGATGTCGGGCTCCCATAGGCTGGCGGCCTTGTTTTATCGGGAGCGCAGAGGCGGTCAGCCAGCGGCCCTTGCATCTGCGAGTGTGCTCCCGGAAACGGATCCAGTCATCGGATGCGGGTCGTGGGAAGGAAGGAAGTCGGGGCTCGGCGATTGAGGGCCGGTGCAAGTGGGTCGCAGCAAGGTGTGGCTTGAGTTTTTTTGGTGGGGCGCCTTGTATCTTTTCGGACGAGGCTGCCGAAAACTTCAAACGGCAGCCATCACCATCGACACCAACACCACCGGCACCAGACAACGCCAGGAGCCATTGCGCGCGGTGATCGGCTGCCACACGGCACAATGCCCCATTCAGAGCCCGACCGGCCGTCGACGAAGCGCCAAAAGGTCGATGCCGTCGTCAAGGCGCCCTCGGGGGCCAAGCGAGGCTCGACCATCTTTGCGCCCTTCCGGGTAAGATTTCAGAGCTGAGAGCATGTCGAGTTCCATCTGACCGTTTAGACCATCGGCCTAGTCTCCCCCACCGCCGTCCCCTTTGCGTCGATCCCTCTCGGCAAGACCACCTTCCAGATCACCACCTCGGTCGGCCGCGCCCTGCAGACCTACGACCTCAAGCGCGGCCTCAACCTCGTCTTCGTCACCCGTCCCCAGACCCCAGCCGACATCACCGCCACCTATGCTTGGAAGGAGAGGGTCTTTGCTGCCTGGGGCAACCCGCAAAACGGCGAGCCCCAGGGCGTGTGGGCCTTTCAGCGCGGCAAGAAGGCTGCCGAGCTGCCGCTGCCCGCCGACCTCGACCAGCCCATCAAGCAGCTCCTCGTCTTTGGCTCGTGGATCGTCGCCTGCGCCCAGACGAGGATCGAGGTCTGGAAGTCGGCCACGCTGGAACACTACACGACCATCTTCACCGCCGCGGCCAAGAAGGGGGACAATGAGATCACCGGGGGCGTCTGCAACATGCCCACCTTTCTCAACAAGATCTTTGTCGGCAGGCGAGACGGCTGGGTCGAGATTTGGAACGTCAGCACGGGCAAGCTGATCTACACCATCCTACCGCCGGCCCCGGACTGCGGTGCCGTCACCTGCCTCCAGCCGTCCCCGGCGCTGTCGCTGCTTGCGATTGCCTACTCGCAGGGGCCGCTGGTCGTGCAAAACGTGCTCACCGACAAGCCGGTCCTCCGCCTGAACGCCGGCACCGAGGACGCCCCGGTTACCTGCATCTCGTTCCGGAGCGACGGGCAGGGCGCGGGCCAGGACGGGACGAAAGACGGCGTCATGGCCACGGCGACCGGCGTCAGCGGCGACGTCACCTTCTGGGACCTGAACAAGGGCGGCAGGATCATGGGCGTGCTCCGCAGCGCGCACAACCCGCCATCGCACACCAAGGACGTCCGTGGGGGGGTGAGCAAGGTCGAGTTTCTTCCCGGGCAGCCCGTCATCGTCACCAGCGGGCTCGACAACTCCCTCAAGTCGTGGATCTTTGACGAGTCGCCCTTCTCGCCCGTGCCGCGCATCCTGCACATGCGCAGCGGCCACGCGGCCCCGGTGCGCTGCCTGCAGTTTCTCCCTTCGGACTTTGACGGCGCCGAGAGCGGCAACAAGTGGCTGCTCAGTGGCGGGCGCGACAGGAGTCTGTGGGGGTGGAGTCTGCGCCGCGACGGGCAGAGCTCCGAGCTCAGCCAGGGCGCCATCCGCAAGAAGGCCAGAAAGCTTGGTCTGCTCTCGGGCGGCTCCATGGCCCACGGCCCGACCACCACCCTGGACGACCTCAAGGCCCCCGAGATCACCTGCATCGCCTCGTCGCTGAACCGTGACGGCGGCATCGGCGCCATGCCGGGGAAGCAGATGATCTGGGACAAGGGCAGCGACAAGAAGAAGCTCACGAGCGCCGAGCTGAGCGGCATGACGGGATGGGAGAGCGTGGTCACGGCCCACAAGGACGATCCGTTTGCGCGCACCTGGTTCTGGGGCAGGAAGCGAGCCGGCCGGTGGGCCTTCAAAACGGGCGACGGAGAGAACGTGTCGACGGTCGCCGTCAGCCCGTGTGGCACTTTTGCTCTCGTCGGCTCGGTCGCGGGCGGCATCGACACGTTCAACCTGCAGTCTGGGCGGCACCGCCAGCGGTTCCCCTCGAGGCTCACCCCGGCGCAGCTGCGGCAACTCAAAATGCAGCAGCTCAAGTCGCTCGACGAGGTCAACAAGCTCCAGACGCGCTCCAAGAAGACGTTCGCGGCGGGCACCGGGAGGCACACCAAGGCCGTGACGGGCATCGTCGTCGACTCGCTCAACCGGACCGTCATCTCGTGCTCGCTCGACGGCAAGATCAAGTTCTGGGACTTTGTGACCGGCAACCTGGTCGACGAGATCGACTGGGCGCCCATGACCCAGATCACGGCCTGCCGCTACCACCCGGGCAACGACCTCATCGCGTTCGCCTGCGACGATCACTCCATTCGGGTCGTCGACGTCGAGACCAAGCAGACCATCCGCGAGTTCTGGGGCTGCCGCGGCGACATCAACGACTTTTGCTTCTCCAACGACGGCCGGTGGATCGTCGCCGCCTCGCAGGACGCCATCGTCCGCGTGTGGGACCTGCCCACGAGCCACCTCATCGACGCCTTCCGGCTCGAGAGGCCCTGCACGGCGCTCGCTTTCTCGGCGACGGGCGAATACCTCGCCGGCGCCGTCGAGGGTGACCTCGGCGTGCAGATCTGGACGAACCGCACACTCTTCAAGCACGTGCCCACGCGGCAGATCTCGGACAAGGAGGTTGGCCAGGTCGCCGCGCCCACGGCATCGGGCGAGGGCGGTCAAGGCCTGATCGAGGCCGCGTTCGAGGCCGACAGCGCCGAGGAGCAGGCGGACGAGGACGGCGTCAGCGCGCCCGTGCTCGACCAGCTCAGCGCCGACATGATGACGCTCAGCCTGGTGCCCAAGAGCCGCTGGCAGACGCTGCTGCACATCGACCTGATCAAGGCGCGCAACAAGCCCAAGGAGCCGCCCAAGGCGCCCGAGAAGGCGCCCTTTTTCCTGCCATCTGTGGGCGGCGGCGCCAGCAGCGCGCTGGTGCCCGCGCCCGAGCAGAGGGAGGGGGAGCTCGGCGCCGGCTCGCGGCTGACGCAGCTGGACCAGACGCGCAACCAGCAGGCGCTGACGTCGAAGCTGCTCGTGTGCGGCGCGTCGGGAGATTGTAAGCTTTTTTTTTGCCCCCCTTTATTAGGTCTGGACTAACAACGCGCAGACACCGACTTCTTCGAGCACCTCAAGTCGCTGCCGCCGTCAGCCGCCGACCTCGAGCTGCGCTCCCTCTCCATGGGCGACGGCGACGACGCCTCCAACGAGCTGCTGCACTTCATCCGGGCGCTGACCAGCCGGCTCGTGGCGCGGCGCGACTACGAGCTGACGCAGGCGTGGATGACGGTGTTCCTGCGGCTGCACTTTGACCTGGTCATGGCCAACGACGAGCTGCTGGCGGCGCTGGGCGAGTGGAAGGCGTACCAGGGCCGGGAGCGGGAGAGGCTGGACGACTTGGTCGGGTACTGCGGGGGCGTGGTTGGGTTTTTGAGGAGTCCGCGGACGTGAGCAGGTAGATATCAAGGGAGAATCTAAGCGAGTCTATTCCAAGCATTCCGGGTATCTATATTTTGTCTTGAAGCATGCCGTTGGGTATGTCTATCTCTATCTGTTTCCTGGGGGCGTCTCCTCGGGTATGTTTCGTCTCGTCGTATGATCTAACTCTATCAAGCCCCAACGCCTATCCAAACACATTGTCCAAGAACCGATGAAACGCGTTGCTGAGGAGTAGTTAGCAAAAATCTGACATTATGTGTCAGGGACGCTTACGTGGACGGAGTCAGCACAAATGTCTTCTCGTACTCGTCGATTTCGTCCAGGTTCTTCACCAAGTCGACTTCCTCGGGCCGGTAGATCTTTGTCTTTTTAAACACCTTCCACCCGACATAAAGCACGGGGCAGATCCCAATCATGGCGTACCTGTCTCCCTGTCAGCAATCACCTATTCCCGCCATCCCCCTTCGGCCAAAAAACTCACGAGAACAAAAACGTCGGCAAGTCCCACTTGCCCGGCAAGAACACCGTGTACCCGCCCACAAAGGTCATGACAAAACACCCCGCCAGCCCATACCACGCCGCGTACGGCTGCAGCATGGCCGTGTACGGCAGCGTCCTGCGGTCGATCCCCTGCGCCTTGAGCGCGGCATGGAACCGCAGGTACGTCACGCAGATGACGCTGAAATTAATCAGCTGGCTGGCCGTCACCAGACTGACAAACCACTGCAGCACGACGGCGGCGTCGTTGGACACCTGCAAGAACGCCAGCAGCGCGATGGCAAGCACAACGCCGACGGCGTAGATGGGCACGCCCTTGGCGTTGCACTTGAGGAAAACGCGCGGCGCTTTCCCCTCGAGCGCCATGCCGTACAGCGAGCGCGAGGCGCAGTAGACGTAGCTGTTGCCCGCGGAGAAGGCGGCGGTGAGGACCATGGCGTTGACAATGTCCGGCAGGACGCGGATGCGCAGCCGGTTCATGGCGACGACGTAGGGCGAGGCGGCGGCGCCGGGGGCTCCTGACGCAAAGGCGAGCGCGAGCTCCTCGTCGTTGGAGGGGACGAGGATGCCGACGGCGAGAGAGCCGAGGACGAAGAAGGCCGTGAGGCGGTAGAAGACGGCGTTGAAGGCGCGGGGCATGACCACGCGCGGGTTCTCGGCCTCGCCGGCAGCCATGGCGACGTAGTCGGGTCCGGCGATGGTGAAGGAGGCCTGGATGAGGCATTGGAGGAACCCCAGGAAGCGGCCGAGGTCGCCCGAGTGGTAGAGCTCGACAAAGGCGCCGGGCTCGCGCCAGTAGCGGAAGCCGAAGCGGTCGTGGAGTGGGTTGCCGCCCAGCATGACGACGAAGGTGAAGAAGAGGAGGGCGACGATGAGGAGGACTTTGCCGAGCGCAGCCCAGAACTCGACTTCGCCGTACCATTTGACCGCGAGGACGTTGATGAGGCTGGAGGGTCGGTTAGAGCTTTGTGGCACTCAAGCAGGGAAAGGGGCCTACCCGTAAAGAACGATCATGATGGCAATGATGCCGCCCGCAGGCACGGCGTCGCTCCAGTAGTGGATGATGACGTTGCACGCGGTGATCTCGAACGGCACCATGGCAGCCTCGAAAATGAAAAAGTTCCAGCCGGCGGCGAATCCAAAGGCCTCGTCAACGTAGCGGCCCGCGAAGCGGATAAAGGGCGACGAGATGGGCAGGTAGGTCACCATCTCGGCCATGCCCAGCGTGACGGCGAGGATGAAGGAGCACCTAAGCCGTCAGTAAGCCTTGGTGTAGTGAAAGGAAAGCGGGAGACCTACCATAGCGTAAACGCGATGAACAAGCTCGCAGGCCCACCCGCGAGCAAGCCCTTGCCGATCTGGACATACAGGGCGGTACCAATGGTGCCTCCGATACCTGGACAGAACAATCAACATCAAGCCATGACAACGGGGTCTGGTAGGGCATACCGATGAGCTGGATGTGGCGTGACTTGAGCGTGCGATGAGTGTTGTCGCCCGGGGAGACACTGCGGACAGAGGCGCTCTCGGGCGAGGTGTTGCTATGGATGCCCTTCTCATTCGTCTCTTTGAGAGACACAGAGCGGCGGTTGCCCTCGATGTCTACGGCTGTCGATGCCATGGTTTAGGCGGTGTGCTCACGTAGCTCAGTGGCTGTCAGGTTACAGGCGAGCCACGCTTCAGTAGATCTGCTTGAGAAGGAGGGAGAAGAACTCGACGACAAAGGTCATGGGCGGTGGTGGTTGGCCAGTCCTGCGTCACGGAGTGGGTAGCAAGGCCCGGGTACCGAGTCCGACACAAAGATGCGGAAGGGTGTTGATATAGTCGGGGCGATCCGAGCGGGGGATCTGAGGGTGCCACCAGAATCGAGGGTCCTGGGTCTGCGGGGAGCAGAAAATTTGACGCCTGGGCGAAGTGTACTGTGTACACAGGACAACAGGCAGGAGTGCCGATCTGCCGTGTCTTTAGGAATTCCACAGGACCGATCACTCCCAGGTCGAGCAGGCGCGCAAGGGGTCAGCGGGGAGCAGCAGGGATCAGGCACGAGAAACGGCAGGTGTTAGTGGACGGGATGCGGGTTCAGGTACGACAACAGCATGGCACCACCGACTACGTTTCTGATGAGTGGACAGCATCCTGCCCCGAGCCCGACGGGTCTGCGCGAATCTGCATGTCTCCAGAGTAAACTCTGCCTTGATTTTGCCCCGCCTCCACCCTGGACCCCCGGAGAACCCACATGGCGTTCCTGGGCCGGCCGTGGGGCGTTCACAATTCGGTGGTGCAACGGCGCCCATCCTTGTCGCCGGATGGGCCCGCTCGGCCGTTTGATGACGCCAAGGCCGTCCGGCTCCATCTGTGTGGTGCCGGAGCCGAGGGGCCAAAGCCTTGGCCGGCGGCGCCTCCCGGATTCTGTTTCGGCGGTGAGATGTGGCCGTGTACTGGCGGATTTGGCGGATTTCGTGGTAGTTGAAGGTGGCGGTAATTGAAGAGTTGTGTTGACCATGTCGCAACCCTGTGACCGATGGCAAGTAACATGTGATAGCGGCCGGTTGCGTTTGATCACAAGCAATTCGAAGGATGATTTTGAAACTGGAGCATCTGAGATACGATAGCCCGCAGAGAGCCGTGTCGAGTACAGGAAAATTTTCCAACAAAAGTTCCTGCCTGTCAGCAGAAGGGCATCGGCAAGGGTGCGGGAAACAACAGGAGACGGGGAACACGAAGGAAAGCACGAGTCCAGGCAACTGCTGCCTGCGCACTCCTTCCAAGTCCGCATGCAAAGATAGGTCGTGTTATCTACCATATCCAAATCTTCAAAGACACTGACAGCAAATAAGAAAACCACTTCCGCATGAGCTGAGCGACCGTCCCGTCAGCATCTCCCTCTCTCAAAACCCTTCCCAACACTTCAGGCAATAACATCACAAAGCCGTCCACAAGCAATCCTGCCCCCATTGCTCAGCCCGCCCCAGGAGGCCGACCAGCCCCGCGCAGCAGCGGAGTGATCACCATGCTGGCAAGCACCTCGGCAACCTTGTCCGGCAGCACACCATGCCTGGCCGCGACCTGAGCGTAGGGAAAGGTCGACTGGACCGTCTGTGTCATGTCCTGCAGAAGGGCTGAATCGAGGTTAGTGCGGGCCGGTGTGGCTGGCCTGATGGGAGCAGAAATCGGTGCTGGCGAGCGGAGTCGCTGCTGCTCCGGTGCCGGGGTCGAGCGCGGGATTGACGGTTGCTGAGGTGGTGGCGGCAGGTTGTTGCTGACTGGGGCATGGGGAGGGTGACAGCTGTGTTGCTGGCTCGCAGGTCGATGCGGTTGCGTCGAGTTTCCCGGCAGCTGCACAGATCCCTGGGCCTGGCGTAGGAGGTTCTGTTGTCTAATCCTTGCGCAGTGGAGGCACGAGGGCTTGGGTCCGGGTGCTGGTGAGAAAGAGCGGCTGAGCGCCGTGTTCACGCCTTGCGGTTGACCTTGCTGGCGTTGAGCTTTTGTGGGATGGCTCCCCTGAATATTGGCAATGTTGTCAGAACCGACGGCAGGTACGTGCTGCTGGGGACGGTTTTGCGTGGGTAGGCTGGGACACGGGGTCGAAGGCTGGCTCGGCGTGGGCAGGTTGGGAAAGGAGGCCGGAGGCCGGCTATTGCCGTGCGTTTGCATCATTGGCACGAGGCTGCCCGTCGAGTACATGGCAAACGGTATGGCATTCTGACGGGTGAACGGGTTGGTCGGCGACGGCGACTGGGTTGTAGTGGTGATGTCAGCGAACCCGACAGCGCTCATGAGGCCCCCGTCAGCTGAAAAGATGCGGCTCACGTCAAACCCAGGGGTGTTTGTTGGTATGCCGTTGAAGTCGAGACAGGAGATCTGGTCGAGAGTGACAGACGTCTGCGAGGCCGGACTTGGGGCAGGAGGTGGTGCCTGGTCCGTGTTCACGCCGGCTTCGGACGCCACAGAGAAGGCTTGGGGCAGTTGCTTGGGCGAGATGGCCTCCGAGAGCCGGTGAGGCTGGGACGGCAGAGAAGAAAATGACTGCGGAAAGGCAAAGTGCTCCAACACCGGGAGCGATGCCCCGCGGTTCTCGAGCGTCGGAACAGGGACCGTGGCCTGGACAACGCCGCACAAGCTGCGGCGCCGTTCAACTGGTGGAGCCCGGGATACAGCGGCAGTTTGCTCCCCGGGGAAAGGTGTTTGCTTAAGCGGGCGCGGAGGCGGTGCCATTGGACCCTGAGCCATATGATCGGTGAGCTGCCCAGTCGGCCTCTGCTTCTTGATGGGATGCGACGAGATGAACTGGACCTCGTCGTCGGCCGGCCTTTTCTCGGGGACGGTCTGGGCGCTTGTGGTTGGGGTGTTGCTTGAAGGCACGTCCCCCTGACGATGGACAGTTTTTTGCTCCTTGGGGACGTCGGACATGGTGGATCAAGGTGAAGGGTCCAGAAGCTCCGTGGCCGGATGAAGATGGAGGGAGGGACGGGCCAGCATGATTCGGGAGGGAGGGAAGAGAAGATATATGCTTGTTCTGTCAAAGAAGTTGTCATCGCTTGTTTGGCCAGTTTCGTGCATTTTGCGCTGGGAACTGTGAACAGAGTTCATGGTCACCAGTGTTCAGCTGGCGTTGCTGTCGAGCGTGAAGCCAATAAAGGAAGAAAAAGAGCAGAGAACAACAGTAGGGAAGCAACAAATCCGGCAAAGAACTTATCAAGCGTATCTGTGATATCAGGTCTGCAAGACTGTTGCCGCTGGATGAATTGCAGTGGAACGCCCAAGGCGCACATTCCCCCCCATGAACACCATCCCAAACTGTGCGATGTGCGTCATGCTGGGGTTTTCCAAATGTTACGCAATGCTTGAAGTCTTGTCATCTTCTACCGAGAAAAGAACCAGGATGGTTCAGTCTTTGACTCGGTTAGCCTTGGTTAGCCTGAACTACCCATTGCTGCGTAATTGAGTGTTTTTGGGCACATTTGTTCGGTGGTTTGATGCTGTCGGGGAGCGAGTGTGGTGTGCCCCTGAACCAAACAAAACGTTGGCAGCTGTCAGCCTGGCCGCCACCTGCTGTCAGCTCTGCCCGCCTGCCAACCCAACCCACAGCTCAAGCTCCAGTGGGGCGAGGCTGCGCTTCTGCCTTGTCAACCAACCCCGCGACACCCACGACGAGTCTACATCTCGCACCCGAATACAAGAACCAAATCTATCCCAACTGATGACTGCGCTCTCGTTCACCGACCAACATTTCTTTACGACAGATCCGATCCCGAGATAACAAACATGGCCGGCGAAGCAGCCAACGAGCTGCTGTCGACCCAAAAGGCGTCCGACTCGGGCCTGCAGGTCGTGCTGCACCCGCTGCCCATCCTCGAGATTTCCGACTTCATCGTCCGCGGCTATCAGCGCGGGTTGAAGGGTGCTGTCGTCGGGGCACTGCTGGGCCAGCAGAACGGCCGCGAGATCACAATCGAGCACAGCTTCAGCTGCAAATCAGCCAAGAACGCAGACGGCCTCTACGAGCTCGACCAAGAATGGTTCCGGCAGCGTCTGGAGCAGAGTGCGTGCCACCCCGCCAAATACCTAACCACCGTGCTCACGCTGCGTAGTGAAACTCGTCCACAAAAGCCCCGCCCTAGACCTCGTCGGCTGGTACTCGCTCGTACCGAAAACCGGCCCCGCCGCCGTGCACCTCCCCATCCACCGCCAGGTCAGCGCCTATAACGAGTCGGCCGTTCTGCTCGGCTTCCACATTGAAGACATGTTGGCTCCGGCCTCCGGAGATCCGTTGCCAATTACGGTGTACGAGAGCAACATGGAGGCGGACGACAGCAGGGAAACTGAGGGCGAGGACAAGGAGATGAAGGACGCAGAGGCCGCCACCAAGATGGTGCTCCGCTTCCGCAAGCTGCCCTACACGACAGAAACGGGCGAGGCCGAGATGATTGCCATGCAGTTCGTCCGTGAAGGCGGCGCCAACGCGGCGGTGGACAGCACCGAGAAGCACATCCTCGAGCAGTTTGACAAGAAGGTCGCCGTGGACGACGGGAAGGGTAAGCGCCGTGCCGTTGCCTACGAGGACAGCAGCAAGTCGAAGAAAGATATCACAGCCGCCGAACAAACGGCTGCCGACCCCGATGCCAACCTCTCGCGCGCCGAGGCCGAGTACATGTCGGCCCTGCAAGCCAAGTACAACGCCATCAAGATGATGAAGTCCCGCCTTGCGCTCGTCATCACCTACCTCCAGCGCCTCCCTCCCGGTTTTACCCAGGGGACCCAAACCACTTCGGAAGCAGCCGACCTCGCCCGCGCCTCCGACGGTGTCCACACCATCCCCTCCAACACCATCCTCCGGCACATCCAGGCGCTCGTGACCAACGCCGACCTGGTC
>Ga0247824_10000189_pt1 | contig 27080 bp, 35 predicted proteins | sample 13C_PalmiticAcid_FD_194412 | JGI IMG/M metagenome (GOLD analysis project Ga0247824, IMG submission 194412) | Soil microbial communities from agricultural site in Penn Yan, New York, United States - 13C_PalmiticAcid_Day48 | ecosystem: Environmental > Terrestrial > Soil > Agricultural land...
GGGTGGAGGGGTGGTGGACATGGTTGTCGTTTGGGGTTGTGTTGTGTTGTGTGGGGAGGTTTGGGTGTGGTTTGGTGAGGGTTGGTAGTCGGATGAAGGGAAATAGGGGGTGTTGTTTGGAAGGTGAGTGTGAGGGTTGGATGAGGGTGAGAGATGAGAGGTGGATGCTGTGACTGAGCTGGGATGGTGGGGTCTAAGCTGCCAAGCATTTGAACAAGGTTGTCCCACCTTTTTGACCCTCCAGGTTCCAAGGAACGACAGAACGACGGAGGATCACGTGATAATAACTATGGCTTGGCGCCACCAGCGGCCCGTCCCGTCTCGTCTGGGCATCGAGCTGCAATTCTTCGGTCTTGACCAAGCTTCCACGCACCGGACACGCCTCACAGCGCAGCTAATTTCAGCAGACAACTCATCTGGCCGAGATCAACACACCGCTGTCGTAGTTTCAAACACCTAACAATATTCAAATGCCGACGCACACGACGTTGCCGAGCCATGGAGACGAACAACAGGAATTGCAAGAATTTGAGAAGAAGGTAAATTATATTTGGTCTTTGAACCATTTGTCAGTGGTATGACCCAGATATTTTGAAGAGCGTTGCGTTGCTACATGGCCCAAAAAGCGATTGTATTTCCCTGTTCTCCACAATATCTTGAGACTTTTAATTTAGAAAAACCTTTGTCTTGTCTAGCGGGGCTCAATACTAGCAAGGTCCGGACGTAAGACGAAACAATGTTAGTTTATGAAGGAGCGTATGGTGTGGAACTCCTCAGCCCCGGTAGCTCAAGTGTGGAAGGAGTTTGAGCCGGCCTTCCTAGGTATTTTGAGATGGCATCCAACAACACACAAAAGCTTATGAAGGAGACCACTAGGACCCCTAACAATGCTCGGGATAGGAGCCGGCTTACTTAAATAGCGACCTTGCCACCTTAGCTTTGCTTATCAAAGCCACACGCTCTTCAGGCCATCGATGCTGACTTTGGCGATCTAAACGACCAAGGAGAAGCAGTCAGCACCAGATTGGTAGATTAGATGCAAAATCTTGCTGTATTCACGAGCCACCGTCAACTCGATTGTCGACTTGATCGTGCTTTAAAAAAATTAGATCAGTATAGTCTAGGGACAAGACTGCTGACCACTGAGCAGCTTGGATTCTAGCAATAAACAGTCACTCGTTTGGTGAGGGACTCTGGGAGTTCCTCAGTACCTGTAAGCAATACAATTTTGATCCCGATAATCAAGTACAAAAATAAGTTGCTGACTGCACTTGTTGTGACTCTTTGGGTAGTACAAATATGAACATCCTCCGGATAAATCTTCCTTCCAACCGGCCGGCAAGAGTACGGTTTCCTCCTACATTAATCAGGCTGAAGATTCGGCACCTCATAGGGCACATCGGTATCAAGAATCATACATCTCTTTCCACTCTTTCTCGTACGTCATCTCGCTTCGCGCCCGGGTTGCAGCAGACCGGGCCACACAGGTGGACGCCAGCGGCCAATCTTCACTGTATTCGCCTTCCCCCCTACCGAAAAATGACCACCCCTATTAGCGAGATGACGGATGGAGGGCGTGCGCCCAAGAAGATGCATTTTGTGATTGTACGCTCAGAAGCCCAAGTCTGGAGAGGACCGTGATCCGAGCAGTTTCAGCTATGCATACTGACATGCAAGCAACAACACATAGGTGGGCGGCTCTCTAGGAGGCTTGGCTGCTGGTATTGCGCTCAAAGCGCTGGGACACGATACGACAATCTTGGAACGCAATCCGGCACTGCTGCACGACCAAGGCGCCGGCATCGTTGCCGGCGGCCACGCTCTCGAATTCCTGCAGAGATACAACCGCTGCCAGCGACAGGCCGTCGCCGTCCGCTCGGAAAGGCGGCAGTATCTCGACAAGGAGGGCAACGTGGTGCACGAGGTGGACGCGGAGCAGAATATGAGCTCGTGGGACCTGACATACCACCTCATGCGCGCCAACTACGACGGCCTCGCCAGCCCGTACTGCGACGCGCCGCCCCAGGACCCGAGCCATGGAGCGGCTGTATATCTTCACGACCGCACCGTCACGGCCGTCCAGGAAGACGGCGACGATGGCGTCTGCGTGTCGTGGCAATCCACGAGCGAACCGTCCCGCACCGGCACCCTGGCCGCCGACCGTCTCGTCGGCGCCGACGGCCCCGGCTCCTTCATACGCTCCTTCTTTTCCCCCGGTATCGACCGGACGTACGCCGGCTACTGCGCCCTGCGGGGCACCGTGGCAGAGCACGACGCCAGCCCGGCGGCGCGCGAGATGTTCTCGCACCGCTTCACCTTCTACCACGGCCCCGGCGTGCAGATCCTCGCGTACCTCATCCCGGGGCTGCACGGAGCCGTGGAGCCGGGCCGGCGGCTCATCAACTTTGTGTACTACACCAACTTCCCCGACGGCTCGCCCGAGCTGCGCGAGATCCTGACCGACCGCCACGGCCGGTGCCACCGCATCACCATGCCGCCGGGCCTAATGGACCCCAAGGCGTGGGCACGCCAGCAGGACATCGCCCGCGCGCGCCTGCCGCCGCAGTTTGCCGAGATCGTGTGCAAGGCCGAGAGGCCGTTCGCGCAAGCGGTCACGGACGTGATCAGCCCTGCGAACGAGTTTCTCGATGGCAGGGTGGTGCTGGTCGGGGATGCGCTGGCGGGGTTCCGGCCGCACACCGTGGCGTCGACGTCGCAGGCGGCGTTCGACGCTATGATCTATGCGGACTACATTGCGGGCAAGGTGAGCAGGGAGGAGTGGAAGCGGCAGACGATGGGGTACGCGCGGTTCATACAGAGGAGGGGCGTCGACATGGGCGAGCGCAGCCAGCACCAACGGTTGCCGCTGCAAGAGTATATTCGCGACCGGGACGAGGCGTCTGTTCCGATCGGGGACGAAGTGTTTCCTGACTGGGCTACTGCTATTTAGTACCAGGTATCTATGATGTGTGTGAAAGGTCTACAGTATCAACTTGAAGTTGGGGGCTCTATCGTCGCCGTAGCCAATGTACTTGTCGTATTTCCCCCGCGCCTTGTCCCTGTTGATCTTCATACAGACGAGAACGTTACCCAAGATCCTGCTTTGGGGTTAGCGGTGTCGCGTTGTCTGGAGGGAGGGTATAGACTGGACCTACAAAAACCATCCGGCAACTAAGAGACCTAGGATGATAGTATGGCCACGGTGGAAATTAGGACCGTCGGCATCCGGGTAGAGAAAGACGGAGAGAATTCCTCCGCAGTTCGCGATGGCCAGTTGGAGAGCCGCGGCGGTTGCGCGCTTATAGTGGCCTGCCGAGTTGTTGGAGAGCCAGGCCAGCACGGGCGGGACGCTGCTGTAGATGCCGGTGGCCATCATGATGGTCATGCCGTATTTGACCTTGGGGTGGTCAGCGTCGATGTTGGCAATCACGGCATAGCCGATAATGGCAACGGGCATTGTGCAGAGCATGACGATGCCGCGGACCTTGAGACGGTCCGAGGCGAAGGCGACGGCGAGCGTCATGCAGGCCGCGACGGCATACGGCGGCACTGTCATCAACTGCGCGTCGTTGGCCGTGTATCCCAGCCTCAGGATGATGGTCGGGAGCTTGCGCGACTCGTTAGTAACTCGTGTGTCAAATCACTTGAGACCCAAAAAACTTACGAAAAGACCAAAGGAGTAAATAGCAGAGAGAAGCCCGAAATAGGCCCCAGCTGTAAGCCACGTCAATGGGTATAGAAAAGCCCTACGGACTTCAGCCAGCGAGAACTTCTCGTGCCGCTCTTTGTTTCCCGTTCCGTGTTCGACCCCGGCTTGCCGCGCAATACCGAGCTCGCGCTCTTCCGGGGTTAGGAAGCTTGCCGTAGCTATGTCGTTGGGCAGCATGACGTAGGTAAAGACGGCACACAAAAGGGTCTGATGTCGATTAGCAACGAACAGGTTGAAGCGGATTTCTAGTACGCACAAACAAGCCCTCGATTACAAATATCCATCTCCACGCAGTGAGGCCGCCGCGGTCGCCAATGGCCCCCATGGCACGGGCCAAGAGTCCGCCGAAGCCGCTGGAGAGAGAGGTGGATGTGTACAGGACGCCGATCCGGAGGGCGAGCTCCGATCGGGTGTAGATGGTGGACAGGTAAAGCACCATTCCGGGGAACAGCCCACCCTCGGCCAGACCCAGAAGGGCGCGTAGGCTGATAAACTGGTCAAAGTTGTGGACAAAGCCCAGACACATGCAGATGAGACCCCAGAGGAAGGTCATGAGGGCGATCCAGATCCGGGGCGTCACCTTCTTGAGAACCAGGTTGCTGGGAATCTCGGCCGCGATGTAGAGCGGGTAGAAAGCCGCCAGGCCCTGCTGGTAGCGGAGAGATGACAAGCCGAGCTCCTTGTCCATGTTGTACACCTTCGCGTTGCCGACATTGGTGCGGTCGAGGAACGAGCAGAGGACAAGGAGGACGAAGACTGGCAGGATCCTGTTTTTTGCTCGAATCGGTTAGTAGCTGTATGCTTCTTGTGTACCGAAGGAGAAAAACACACCTAGTGTCCAACTTCCAGAGCAGCCTTCGGATGACGGCTCTGGTCTCGGGATCCCCGTGCGTAGTTTCGGCCGAGGTCACCGAGTCCACGCCCCGGTGGGGGACAGGTAAGTTCTGAACCCGGGGGACGCCCTTTTGGTCAATCTCTTGCTCGGGCAGCATGGTTGCAGGTGAGAGCGAGGCTTGCTTGTCGTGATCTTGTTTTGCGGCCAAGCACCTCTCTGCAAGTGTTGTCGAATGCCACAAAACCGTGGAGAACCTAACATGAACCTCTCGGCGTGGAACAGGCAGGGTAAGTATGCCTGTTTCTACGTTACCTTAGGTTATATACCTTACATACACGCGTCCTGTTACACATGGGATTGCTACCAACCCCGCACGGGTCGGACCAGTGGCTGCAGCGCTGGTAGTACGGAAGGCGATCTTGCGATACCGAAGACACACACAGACACACAGTTTGTTCCGCCCTGCGGGATCAACTCGGAACTGACAGGGCAACTAGGTACGGTACCTCAACCACCGGATGTGTACTAGTAGTACATTTCCTGAAGGTGATCCTGGTTTCCTAAGGTCATTCTCCAAATATTCAACGTCCTATCCTCGGCAGTTGAAGCGAGCTTATTTGGCGTGACATGGGGCGGGTGGTGGTCAGATTGGTAATCATGGTCAGATGGGTGATGACGGGTTGGTGGTGATAGGTTTAGCCTGTCTCACTCTGTTGTTTCTCTGCATCCAGCGGCCCGTAGCATTGGCAAATCAGCTGGTTGCCCGCGCCGCTTGCATAAGACAATACTAGTACAATCTATTAACTCCCGGCGAGTAAAGCGAAAGGGCAACTATTACAATCTGACCATACGTGTTCCAAGATATGCACTGATCTTGTGAGGTCCCCCGACGCTCCCCTGGAATGACTTGGAACCAAGCCAACTCTCCAAAAAGAACCAACAAGGCCGAGAATTTGCTGGCCGTCACCGACCCGACTGCTGGTTTGGCCCCCTATGTACCAGCTTGTTTAGGGCCGAGCGGGTGGGATCCCAAGGCGTGAAGAGTCGGTGGAGGTTGTTTATGGGCACGGAAGGTGCACTATCACGAGATAATGTTTGAGTTAGTTTTCGAGTAAATATAGATCGTGTGCTATGTCTCTAAATAGCTCTCCGTCGCCTGGAAAAGTAGCGAATGTGCACATCAGGAGCACGGACGGCCAGGTGTCGGCTTCCATTGCAGAGCAAGCCAACGTGTTGACGGCAGCCGCATTCCCTATGCTCAGCTGTGATTTCCTCTGCTGCAGTCGGTTATTTCGGGGCGTTTGTAATCTCATTCCCTGGAACCCCGAGGCAAGGTAAGGCTGAGGGAATGAGCTGAGGGTTGTGGCTTGGGGCTACTCCGTTTCAGGGAGCTCACCGCTCAACCACGCGAGGCGAACAGCAGGGCACATTGGCATGCGGCGATGTGGAGGCTGTGCAGCGGCTTGCATGCTGAACCATTCTCACAAGGCAGTATCGCCGAGCATGTCTTCTAGTAGTTCTCTTCTTGTGCTTGGATTACGTCCTCGGTCCTCCCCACCACCACCAGACAGTAACAGAGCCGCTGGGAGACCACTTCATTCCTAGAACGGTGCAGTGAGCCAGTTTCAAGATGGGTGACGACCCCGACGATGACACAATCATCTCCGAGCTTGATGCCCTTTATGAGAAGGCAGCGACTCATAATCACCTCGGCAATCTGGAAGCCCAAGAGGAGGCGTGGCACCACCTGTGCGGGGAGTCAAGACGAAAACTGGGCGCGCTGCACCCGGCGACGATTGGTTTCGCTTCTCGGCGGGCCTCCTTTTACGCAAGTCGCGATCAACTCGCTAAAGCCACAGAGGTATGGCGGGATGTTCTCTCTTCTCAGACACGCATCGGCGGAGCGACGTCGCGACGAGCACTGGGTACCGCCTACCAGCTTGCCAACGCGTACTTCGAGAACCAAAAGTATGTCGACGCGGAGCACATGTACCGCCGGGTTGCCCAAGGACACGAAACACTAGGCATCGTGAAGGAGGCCACGTTCTTCGCCTTGGGATCCCTTGGATATGCCCTCGCACACCAAAACCGCTACGAGGAAGCTGAACAAGCCTGCGTGAAGGCTGTCGAGGGGGCCAGGAAAGCCTTTGGACACGACAATCCCCTGGCTTGCCGTCTCGCGTCGGGTCTCGCCCAAGTCCACTTTCGACACTTCTACTTCCTCGCAGGAAGCAAGTCTTCAAGGGACCAACACACACGGCTCCGATGTGTAACAGGCCTTGCTCGTCTTGTTCAAGGGATGGCGCATCTGCTGCCCGTGGACACAGCCGTCGACCCTGGCGCGCAGCCCGTATCCCAGTCCGGCCAGGGGAGAAACCTCGGGGATTTTTCGTTTCTATCCACCATTGCCCAGGCGCTTGGTAGATGTGCTAGGCAGATATTCAAAGGCGCTATCCTGGTGCTGGTGGTCCTCGTCATCCTCATCTGGAGACTTGCGAAGGTTGCGTTGGGATCCCGACTTACACCTCCGGCATCGCCTGATCAGCCCGCCGAAACGGAGCCCGCAACAGTTCCCACGAGCTCCACAGCGGTGGTTGAGATGCTCGGGATGCTTGGGAGAATGTGTTCCTCTGTTGAGGACGACACCAGCGCTCGCTTCCTGCTAGGGCATCACCGCAGACTACTCCAGTTACTCTCCGATTCCGGTTCCCGCGCCGCCCTGTTCCCGCACTGCGATCTCTGCGACTTTCCAATTTGCGCATTGCCCCAATATATCTGCACGACGTGCCCGGGTACAAATCTCTGCTCCGACTGTCACGACACTCACCAGGAGGGAGCTCACGGCGAGGACTTGAAGTTGCATTCTTGTCAACTGCACACCTTCCTCAGAATCAGCCAAGGGGACGCGACCCTTTCCGGACAGGCGAGCAGTCAGAATCCAAGCAGCGACCTGGCCTCCTTCCTCGCGAATTTGATCGAAGTGAGACAGAACAAGGACCTCGCATTCTGCACTGAACTGATGCCCGAGCCCATCTCGTTCTGGGCAGATGGAGAGATTGAAAAGCCCTCTTCACAGACTTTCCTTGACCGGACAGATCTGGCCATACTCCCGGAAGAGCTCAAACGCCAGGCAGAGGACGTGTTTCGCATTCGCATTTACCAACTTAAATGGCCCATCCCCGCAATGCTGGAGGTCTTCAACTATCCAGGTATGAGTCGGACAAGGTGCCCCAACGAGATCCTTTCTAACCACATCGTTAGCCTGTCTTCCTCCTTGGACCATCACCAGCACGTCGTCGAGCGACGAAATCTTCAAGGCCGTCGTTAAACGTTCTGCGGCCATCATCGACGCGGCTGTTGGGGATGAGTTGCCGTTACTTGGGTCGAGTTGCCCCTGCGACACAACTGCCCGGCACGAATCAACCGGGACACCTTCGTGGGACTCAATCTATGCCACCAAATGTCTGGACCCGCACCAGCCGGCAATCAGACTCCTCGAGGTGCTCCCTGGAACCGGCTTCGCAATACAAGGCAGATTGTATTGTGTCACATTCTCTGAGAGTCTCAGCTACGAGGCATTGTCGTACGTGTGGGGTTCCCAGTCGGCTGGCACACTCAAATCCATCGATGTCGACGGCCAGAGCCTCCCCATCACGTCCAACCTGTTTGACGCGTTGGTCTCTCTCAGAGATCCCGTCCAGCCGAGGACATTGTGGGTCGATGCTATTTGCATCAACCAGGCCAACAACGAGGAGAAAGCTGCGCAGGTGGCTATGATGTCAAGAGTTTACCGATCCGCTTCCCAGGTTGTCATCTTCCTAGGGGACTCACAGCCCGGAGACGACGCCCTTTTCGGATACTTCAACAGACCGAGGGGAGAGAATCTCCAAGTCAAACCGATCGCCCATTCTGAAAACGCCGAAGACGCGCCTGTCAGACAGTTTGTGGCCTTCTGCACCCGCGAGTGGTGGTCTCGAATCTGGACGCAACAAGAATACTGTCTGGCGCTTGGTGATCCGGTGTTCCAGGTTGGACGATACTCCACGACGGCGGCAAATATAATCGCGGATATGATGGCCCTCGCCGAGGAAGCACTCAAGAATGGTTCGCTTGGCACGAGCATCGACGCTGTTGGTCAGGCCATGCAACTATTTAGTCGTCGGCATCTTTACCTCGGCGCCCAAGGAGGCCACCTCATGCCCAGTTTGCTTTTCTCCAGAGACAGAGCGCGCGCCACGGACGCTCGAGATGTCATCTATGGCCGCAGGGAGTTTTTTGAGCCGTTGGTGCAGACTCTCTTTCCGGCGGACTACAGCCTCTCGGCCTGCAAGCTATTTGAACGGATGGCGATTTGGATCCTCGGCTTTGATAACTGCATCGAAATCTATTGGAAATTCCCTTACAAACTACCCCAGTCATGCTCGGCTCCTTCCTGGGTGCCCGACTTCTCTCGGCGCCGCGCACCTTTGTCCGGCCCGGGAGACATCACCCTGCTTGAGCTTGACCGGAAATCGACTACCCTTCCCGTCATTTACAACCGCATTCTCACTATGCACGCCCGGACTATCGATGTTGTCGACGAGGTTTTCGATTTGGACGAGCCGACCTGGCTGCAGCAAGCCTCGGGGTTTTGGCACCTGGACAACTACTTTGCCTCCCTCCGTGGAAGAGGATCGCCAAGTCTCACAAGGCTCGGGACGCACTTGGCCAGGATATCTGACGACGTCCGAATACCGCGGTGGTCCAGCTACGCGGGGCAGGAGTCCGAGGATGGGCAGAAACTCAACCACAGCATATCCGCGCACCTTGGCAGTTTCACCATCGCGGACTATCAGTCTCTTACGGAGAATGTTTTTGGCTCAGTGATCAAAGAGCTTGAAAACACGATCCTCGTTGCCTTGGATTGCGATCCGCCCCAGAAATCGGCGGCAGTCAGGACGCTTATCGAGGTGTTTGACAGGCTCGTGACACTCCAATGGATATTGAACAAAGGCCCAAGAGAGTGCTGCGCAGACCTACTCGGAGCCTCTATCTTCGACTTCCACAACCTGGAAGCACAGGTCAAAGACCTCAGACAGCCGAGCAGGTCAGCGCGATGCACCGGAAAGGTCCGGAAGCTCGTCCGATCGCGTCTCCAAAGGCTCCTGGAACACGAGACAGCCCAGCGGCTTCCCAAGGCCTGTGTCCCCTCCCTCAGGCCTTCTAGTATGGATACTCTTCCGCGGCCACAGTACGACAACCTCCAGGCCGCGATTGTGGATTGCCGCTTTGAGGAGGAGGTGCTGTTGCGATCGAGACTGCTTCTTCGCGTCGCTCGGGAAATCAATCAGAGGGTTCTCGCACCTAATCAGACTTCACAGGCCCCGCTGGCGAGCGCACCGGACGGCTCCGGCGCCGCAGCAGGCTCCGGCACGCGCGATCAAGGAAGCAGCGACGCCTTCAACGATTACACCAAGAGTATCGCCGAGTCGCTCAAGCGGCGGACCGTCTTTGTGACAAGAGACTCGCTCGTCGGCATGGGAGCGGCGGGCGTCACGGACATCCGCGTGGGGGACGAGGTCGTCATGACGGAGCTCGTGACCATGCCTCTGATTCTCCGCCCGACCGAGGATCCTGGCTTTCATCAACACGTCGGCTTTGCCTGCGTCAAGGGGTTGGTGGATGGCAGGTTTCACAAGCTGAAGGAGCATGAGAAGCCGGAGAGGAAGGTTTTCAAGATACGATAGGTAGGGGGCCGGAATGAGGATGGACGTCAGGGTCGGAGGTCTAACCCCTGAATGCGCAGATGTGAAAGAGAGGATAGTGGTAACCTGATGCAGAACTGGGACGAAATAAGTACCCGGCTTCTGGAGGAGGGCAGGTTTGGGGAAGCATACAACACCGATATGAAAGAACTCTATTTTGGAAGTTTGGGATAAGAACTCTGAGACGTTCAATCGTGTATATTTGGCACTATAAACAGAAACAGGACCTTGTAAGGGGTCGATCTCGCGACTTCATGGATGGCTGTCTCCAAGTTGCTGCTCAGACTCAGGGTTAGGGTCCATGCATAGCCCCCGCTGCTCGTGTGATCCTTGGCCGAGCTTGGGTGCCAGGGTGTGTGAGCTCCATCAGTGACGCGACAGCAGCTCCGCTATCGATAGCTCATGATCCGAGCAACCACCCTCCTCCCTACCCACGGGCAGCAAACCATGCGGCAACGACAGCCGCCCGCTGCCTGCTCCCGACTATGGCCCTTCGAGGGAGAGACATAGTACTTGCGGGCGTGGCGTGTTTTGTTGCCTGGGGATATGCGATCAATTGGGTGCCCGCCCTGCGCTGGGCCGGGCACGCCTTCGTCGGCGGTGTGCTGCTGACCGCAGCTGCCCTGCTCGCCCTCGTGCTCCTCACCTCCCGCGGCCCACGATACCGCCAGCTCCGAAAAACCGCCCGCCCAAACGCCCCCGCCTTTCTCGCCCCGGATGCATGGAAGACCGAGATTGTCGCCTTGCGACAGCGCCAAACCCATGCCAAGACGCCCCTCTGCCCTGAGTCCCCCAAGGTGTCGGCCGCCCTCGACGAGGTCCTCGAGTACATCATCCGCGATTTCATTCGAGCATGGTACTCGAACATCAGCAAAAACCCGGTCTTCACCGACGAGGTGGACAAGGCGATACGATGCGCCCTGCTCCGCGTGCGCGACCGCCTGCAGGGCGTCGACCTCGCTGAGGTGCTGACCACCCGCATCGTCCCCATCATGACGGCGCATTTCCGCGACTTTTACGACGCCGAGCGGTCCGTCAGGGGCCGCAAGCTGAATCGGTCCGTCACCGAGACAGAGGAGCTGGATTTGGCCATTGCGTCAAAGTACAAGGAGGGGAAGCTACACCCGGCCGCGAGTCTGTCCTTCTCGGATACCAAGACGACCCAGCAGGACTATCTGCGGCAGACCATGTCTAGGATACTGCCTCGAGTCTTGCCGGAGAATCTGCTTGCCTCGAGAGCGGTGTCGACCATCATTCGGGAGATCACCTCGTGCGCAGTCATGTTCCCGGTCATGCAGATGCTGTCCGACCCCGATACCTGGAACCAGCTGATGGAGAACTATGGGAGGACCATGCTCCAGGACCGCTCAACCGTCCGGAGACTCCGTGCCGCCCTGGACCAACACGCCTCCCCCGCCCCAAAGGCGAGTAAACCTATAGCATTCCCGCGCCTGACGCCCTCAGACAGCGAGCGGAGATTTGAGAAGTTCATCAGGGCCATTAGGAAGGTCAACAACCTCTCGGATGCGAGGCGCTTCCGCAGTGAAGTCGCCAGCCAGCTCAAGAGGGACTCGCAACAGGAGAACGTGGACCAGGTTTACATGCGCCGGTTGGAGATGGGCAAGCGGCTGCTGGATCAGCGCGTCCAGCACCTGGCTGCGGGCGGCAGCCGACGAGCTCTCCCGCAAACCACAGAACTTGCCACACCGAGCGAATCTCGCCTGGAAAATGCATCGCTCACTGATCTGCTTCGGGACCCATCCACCTTGTCATACTTCATGGAGTACATGGACCGCCAGCGGCTGATGCCCCTAGTTCAGTTCTGGCTAGTCGTTGACGGCTTCCGCAACCCTCTCGAGGACGATGGGCCCGAGGGAGAGCAGTTGCCGTTGCAGCTACCCCCGTGGACGGAATCAGACCGGCTGGACCTGGCCCAGATCGACGCCGCATACTTGAGCAGGCGTGAGTTAAAGGTCCCGGACTCTTCGAAGCATATCATCCAAGAATTCCTCAAGGCTGGCAAGCGAGCAACACCCGAGCAGTATTACAGAGCACGGAGGGAGATCCTACGGGCGCAGAGCGCGGTTTTGGAAGAAATGCGCGCCAAGCACCTCCAGAACTTCAAAAGTTCGGATCTGTTCTTCAAGGCGCTCGCCGCCGAGGAAGCGTCCAAGCGCACGGCCATGTCGGCCGCGATACCCCGATCCGGCTCTCCCCTTCCTCGCGCCGCTTCGTACAACTCCAAGCCAACACCCGTGGCACGTCTCGCCCCGCGGCTGCACACGGGCCCGGTGAATCGGCGCGCCGGGTCGACCTCGGATCTCAGAGCCATCAACGTTAACGGCAGCAATGGCCTCGACCCCCGGCGGTCCACGGAAGAGCCTCAATCCCCGCCCCCTCTATTCGACGACGACGATGTAGGGGACGACGCCCTCGGCGATTCCGTCGCCAGCCTCGACCAGGACGTGAGCGCTGCGCCTCCGATGCCCGACACCAAGGTCGTTCAGGCCATGGAGAAGGCGCTGAATAATATTCTCGAGGAGAGCCAGCCGCCCACGGCAGAGGATCTCAGGACCTCGTTGTTTGGCGATGATGATGTCGGGAGCGCGATATTCACACCGACGGAAGGCGGGTCAAAGAAGGGAGGCTCGCCCGCGGGCGGGCCACGGCTGAATCGGGACTCGGTGGACTCGACGAGGGCTGGTGGTAATTCACTCGATGGGCCTACTGATCAGCCAAGGCCGGGCGGGGGGTTGTTTGGTGACGATCCTGCAGACTTTCCTCGGTCAAGTAAAATCTCGCTGGACGTTGATCGCTCAGGCAAGGGACAGGACAAGCCCAGCTTGGCATCTTTGGGCTTGGTGAGCGCGGCGTCTCGTATTGGGGTGTTTGTCGACGATGACCTGTTTGGTGACGAGGGCAGGTTCCTCTCAGACGAGCCCTCTGACCTGGATGATGATCGGGACGATGATGCCGATGCCGTGCATGAGGCCGCTCCCGGCGATCTCGGGCTTGCAGAAGCGATCACGGCCCTGACCAACGACATCGACAAGCTGATCGCTCAAGAAGCAGTGGTGGACTCCCTGCTCAAGAAGGCAGAACTGACCAACAACACCGCCGAACTGAGAATCCTCCGCAAGTCAAAGGCCAGTCTCCAGCGAGAGATCCGCCGCAAGGAGCTGCAGAGACAGCAGTACGTCATCCAGGAGAGCGACAACAGCCTCTACGGCCGCTCCACTATCAAGATCAAGTCCATCCAAGTCGGCCGCGAGGAAGACGGTAAAGAGTTCGCCTCATACGCCATCGAAGTCCTCCGCAACGCCGGCGAGCGAATGGCCCAGGCAACATGGGTCGTCACCCGCCGCTACAGCGAGTTCCTCGAGCTGCACCAGAAACTGCGCTCGCGCTACCCCTCGGTGCGCAACCTCGACTTCCCCCGCCGCCGCGTCGTCATGAAGCTCCAGACCGAATTCCTCCAAAAGCGCCGCGTCGCCCTCGAGAAATACCTCAGCGAACTCCTCCTCCTCCCCGACGTCTGCCGCAGTCGCGACCTGCGGGCCTTTCTATCTCAAAGCGTCATCACCCCGGCGGCAGCACACGGCGGCGCAGCCGCCACCGACCGCGACGACGCCAACTACAAACAAAAGGACATGATCTCCCGCCTGTACGACTCGGTCGCCGACGGCATGGAGGACATCCTCGGCAGCATCCCCGTGCTCGACCAGCTCTCCCTCGCGGGCCAGAACCTCATCGCCGCCGCGACCAACCAGCTCGGCACCGTCCCGCTGGGCACCCTCGCCGCCGATGACCCCGCCGCGGCGGCGGCGAGCATCATGAACGCGGCGGAAGCCGAGGCCGAGCTCAACGCGTTCGAGAGCAACAACAAGGAGGAGGAGATGGAGCCCTTTGTCAAGCCCATCTGCGACATCTTCCTCGAGGTCTTTGAGCTCAACCGCGGCAACAACTGGCTGCGCGGCCGCGCCGTCGTCGTCGTGCTGCACCAGCTGCTGGGCGGCACCATCGAGCGCAAGCTGCGCGATAACGTCAGGGCGCTGGTCGCGGAGGAGGCGCTGCTCCGGTATGTCGGCCTGCTGAAGCAGGGCTTGTGGCCGGGTGGGGAATTGCCGCGGAATAAGGTGCCCCGGACGCAGGCGGAGAAGGCGAGGACGAGGACCGAGGCGGGGCTCATGCTCGCGACGCTCGTGCCGGATCTGGTGGGGAGCGTGGTGGGGAGGGTGAATGCGCAGGCGGCGAGCCGGAGGGTGTTTGCGGCGTTTAATAATGCCAGGTTGAAGTAGGTTTTGCTGTCTGTTCCTTTTTCTTTGGGTGTGCGTGTGTGTGTGGTTTGCTAACGTGTCTTGTGTGTCTAGTGCGCATCTGGCGTTTACGCTGCTGGATGAGGTTGTCGATGTTTTGTTTGAGGAGTAAGGGAGGTGCTCATCATCATTGTTGACGTTGGGGCTGCATTGCCATGGCGTTTTGGGCGGTTATTTTCGATGATGTACGGGAGGGAGTTTGGTTTCTGCCGGCTTGCGTGCATGGCGGGTGTTTGGGAAGCGTCGAGTTTCAACTCTTACTGTAGTTTTCTGGAGCTTCGGCTGTAATGCAAAGGAGAAGATGAATGAGAGAACATGGACGATATCCTATTCAAGTGTCTGTCCTACTTGGAGGCATGAAGGGGTATTCTAAGCCATGATGATACCCGGCTTGACTTTGGCAAGGCTGTCGGTGATTCGAAGCATCGACGATGTGGGCCGCGATGCAGCATGCAAGGCGGAGTGATGTTGTCTAGTGGCATTGAGTCGTCTGAGCCAGTCAACCAGGGGCCTGTCGGGAGCGATGCATGTCCCCCACGCCGCCCGGCAGAGCCCACGTCTTGGCACAGAGCTGCCCCATATCTTGGTCCCTCGTGATGCAGCTGAACACAGAGGTTGAGGGTATTTATTGTGCAGGCCAAGAGTTGAGTAATGATGTGAACAGGCCTATTCTCAGACTATGGTCTGGTCAAAATGAGGCCACAAGTGAGATTGGAGAGGAAAGTTGGGATGAAGCAAGATGTACACAGACAGTACTGTGTAAGAGAAATACAGCAGAGGAAAGAATCCGATATTCAACGAGGAAGGAAAGTGCTGGTCTTGGCCGTGCGCCAGCCCGATCCACATGCTGGGACCCACACACCGGTCTTGGCGACGTGGAGCTGCTTCCCCGGCCCCAGTCAGCCTGCGTGCCAATTTTCCTTCTTTTCCCATCCCATCATCAACAAAACCGACGTCCATCGCAGTGCGTCGGTTACTCTGCACCCTGCGACTATATCATCGTTTCACACATCTGCCGCCTGATATCCCATTTTTTCCTGTTTTCGCGCAACCACGCCCGGACTCTCTCAACTTCCTTGGCACGCGCAGCCGCAAGGCTCGCCCTGGCAATCGTCTTGGCCCAAGCTTCCGCTCTCAACCCCACCCAGAGGACGGAGCCTTCCCTCCCCATCCACGTCCCCACGCTGTTCGTTTGACCCTCGATCCAATCCATCAATCGATCCCATCCCAGCCCGACCCAGGAGGACAACATGGCCGAGGTGTCGTCCACCCGCCTCTACCTGGGCAACCTGCCCCGAAATGGTGAGTGCCACGCGACACAACGCGACGAGGCTGCGTCGCTCCAAGCGGCGCAGAGCACACCAACAACAACACGTCCCCGCTGACACTGGCGCCCGCCTCAGCTACCAAGGCCGATGTCGAGGCTCACTTTGCGACCCATGGCACCGGTGAGATTACCGAGATCAAGCTCATGAATGGCTTCGGCTTCATCGAGTACAAGGATGCCATGGATGCCCGGGATGTTGTCCCAGGTAAGCCTCCCGTCGTCGTCTCTGTCGCGCTGTCGGTGACCATCTGCTGATCAAACCTGCTTCTTGCTAGCCTTCCGTACGTTGACGCGCTATCCCCCCGCGAACCTAACGTCCCTAGCTAACAACAACGCCCTCAAGACGGATCCGACTTTATGGGTGAACGTCTCACGGTCCAGTTCGCTCGCGGCTCCCGCCACCGAGAACAGGCCGGCGGCGCCGGATTCAACCAAGACCGCAACAGTGCGCCACGGCCGCGCCGCACCGCGCATCGCATGCAGATCACTGGACTCCCCAATGATACCAGCTGGCAGGTCTGTTAAAGCTTTCGTTTGGACACCATATGGACACTCCCTCTTGACGCTTTTGGAACGGGCCATCCCCTTGGCCTACATGGACTAACCCATACTCCAACCCTGGTTTGGTCAACCCTTCTGGACTTCACTTCTCTCCTCCCAGAACAGGAATGCCGTCGGGATGGCCGCCTCCCAGGCCAGGCCCGCATGGTTCCTCAGGGCTATCATCTCTCCGTTGTTGTTGGGCGCTTCCAATCTCCCATAATCCCGTCATTTCCCTGGTTCTGTTGACGGTGCCTGGCCGCGCGGAGGGCTTCAAAGCCGGAACCCTCCCCGCCATGTTTCCCAAGCCTCTGGCACGCTTGCCTTCTCTGGACTTGACTGGCTCTTCGCATGGGATATCGGCAACCTCGACTCCAGGATCTCAACTTACATGGACTCTGGCTCTAGGATCTGAAAGACTTCGCGCGCCAGTCTGGCCTTGACGTCGTCTACTCCGAGACGAACCGCAACGGTAGCAACGAAGGGTAGGCCGACCATGCTGACACGTCCAAGCCAACGCCGCTGACCCTCGTCTTAGCTTCGTTGAGTTTGAGACGGCTGCCGACCTCAGGACTGCGGTCGAGAAGCTGGATGGCCGCGACTTCAAGAACGTCCGCGTCACCTGCGTTGCGAACGTACGGCTGCCCCACCATGGATCTCCTCGTCTCAGCTAATCTCTCAATAGACCCAGCCCGACGTTCCTAGGGATAACCGAGCTCGTTCGCGCTCCCCGCGTCGACCTTACCCGCCCACCGCGGATGACTACGGTCGGCGCGGCCCGCCGCGTGGGTACAGCCCCCGTCGGGATGGCTACCGGGATGGGTACCGTGAGCGCACCCCGCCCCCTCGTCGGGACTATTATGATGACAGGAGGGGAGGCTACCGTTCGCCTCCGCGCCGCGGACCGCCGCCGATGGACGATTACCCGCCCCCGCGTCGCTACGAGGAAGACCCCTACCGTGGCGGCCCTCGTGACTACCCTCCGCCGGACCCGTACATGAACGGTCGCGCGTACGACCGTCGGCCTCCGCCGCCCGATTTCCCGCCCCGTGACCCCTACGCACGGGAGCCCTACCCTCCTCGGGAGTACGAGCGTCGGTACTAGGAGGACGACTAGCTTTTTCTGTCCCGTGGATCGTGTCCTTGAAAAATGCTACGACTTGCTCTTTGGAGTTTCATTTTCTGTTTTTCCTTCGCCGGCTGTCTTGGAAGCAATGATGGGAGCCATGGTCTCGGTGTTTTCCTTGTCGTTCTCCCTCCTATCGGCCAGAATCACGAAATTGACAGGCGCCGTGGTCTTGGTGGTTTCTCTCGGGTCTCCCTCCCTCATCGGCTGTCATCAGAAAATTGGTTGGGGTCATGGTCTCGGTAGTTTCCTTGTCTTGATGCCTCCCTATAGGGTATGTTGCCGGAGAATGCTGGGTGCTGTGGTTGAAGCGGTTTCCTTTTCCGTTTCCGTACTTCCTCGACCCATTCAACTTCTTCCAAAACGGCGTTCTGGTTTTGCCCTGCCTCGGCCGGCGCTGGAATGAGGGGTTGGGGCCCGGAACTATGATGTACGATGCAAACGATAAGGAGGAAGGTTAGGCCTTAGCGTATTGTTTCTCTGCTATGTACGACGAGGTCAATCCATGATGGCAATCCATGATGTTGACACGCGGTGGTCTCGGATCTTGCCATCTCAGTGGTTTGTGCTTCTATGCTCTCCGCACCCATCATGATTAGGCTGCTTCTCCCAACTGTTGCGGAACAACGCCAATAGAGGGCCGACGGAAGGGAGATGAAGGGGAGGCAGAGGGGGGTGCGGCTGCGGGTTGGTTGGGAATTGTGTGTTTTAACGTGCTGTTGCTTTCGAAACATCTATGATCTATCTCGGACAAGTCTCGCACTAGGTTTGAGTTTGTTTTCCCCTCAGTTGGTTGAGTGTGTGATGCTGCTGCACACGCATGCCTGATGCAGCTTCACACCATCAAGAGCCCATCATCGTGCAGAAGCTGATTCACTTCGACGATCATGCCTCGCGAGCAAACCCCAGACCTTGAGTCGAGACTAGCGAGGCTCACAATGACCAGCATGGATAAGAATTAAACTGTCTCGGTGGAGCGCAGGGACACAACTTACATAGTCGTCTAGAGGGCATCGTCTTTATACTTCTTGACCCATCACCATCATCTCGCCGCGGCAGTCCACACGGCGCTCGAGTGCCACCTCACCGAGCCCCACCGGGGCTGGGAGGGTTGAATATAGTGGTAGGTGGTGTTGGTTGGGGGGCATGTGGGCAGACTGGGGACGTAGGGGGTTGATTTATGAATTATCACTTGGTCATTGTCACCCCGAGAGGAGATGGACACTATGTCGTAGTATCGAGAACGGTTTTGTTTGAGGATGCGCAGAGACTGTTTAGTGTTGAAGGCAATGATAGTGGCAGTGGTCGCTCCTCTGGGACAGACGGTGAGAAGGGGTGGTCCTCGAACAGTCGGATGTGGGTTCAACTGAATGCAGTGCGTTGAGAATGAGATGGGCAAGATGGCGAGGAATGGTTTGATTTTCTTGGCGAAGCAAAAGAAAGGAAACGTCAGGTAGATATCTGGCTTTCTACGTCACTGTACTCTATTGTGCGTGTAGAATGTTTGATTCAAGCCTCCCGGGTACGACTACCAAAGCTGGCTGGGAATGATGGAATGATGACACGACCTGCATACTTTGGCTAGAACATGGAGTACCACACAGCCCTTCTTTCGAGATGGCGGGCTCTTTGATGACCAACAGGTAAGGGGCCTGGTCTGTTGTTGTTCTTGTTGGAGAGAGACACCCGCACGTAGCGAATTTCTAATCCACTGCCGATCGGGTGCGGGGTGGGTCTGCCCGAACCAACCTCGCATCTGGCCGGGGCGATTACTCAGGATCGCAAGGCGTGATTACCAAACACTTCTTCCAATAAAGTATGGCATGGAATCAATTATGCACACCAGTAAACTGCCCAACATGTTGTGTTCCAGACGGCCGTGCTTGCTTGCGGGTTTTGGCATAAGAAGCCAGGCCGTCCCCGGTGTGGCAGTTTTTGCTCTCATCCGGACTCATCACTCTCAACGCTTTCAAGCTCGCAGTGACGTCGTCGTGCCCCTGACTAATACAACACGGGAACCTCGTTCATCTCATCTACATCTATTACGAGCTGCCAGTCCAACCCAATCAAGAGCCATCACTACCACCACCTCCAAACTCCAACAAACACCAGACGAAATGGCTGAACCCACCGGTCTCATCGCCAAATCCGGCATCGAGCTCTTGACCTTCGGTTTGCATCCCCCCCTTTCTTTTGACAACCAACCACTAACCCACTCCGCCAGGCACCCCCAACGGCGTCAAGGCCTCGATCCTCCTCGAGGAGCTCAAGGAAGCCTACGGCACCTCGTACACCTACCAATCCGTCAACATCTCCAAGAACACGCAAAAGGAGCCCTGGTACACGGCCCTCAACCCCAACGGCCGCATCCCGACCATCGTCGACCACGACCGCGGCGGCTTCGCCGTCTTTGAGGGGCTCGCCATCCTGGGCTACCTCGCCCGCCACTACGACCCGGAGCACCGCTTCAGCTTCCCCGTCGAGTCGGACGACTACTCGGTCGCCGAACAGTGGATGGCTTGGCAGCACGGCGGGTTGGGGCCCATGTAAGTTTGTTTAACTCTATCCCCCCATCTTGGATTGAGATAGGGGTATTGACAGGACGGTGACACGAAGGCAAGGCCAAGCAAACCACTTCCTCCGCGCCGCCGCGGAGAAAATCCCCTACGGCATCCAGCGCTACGTCGGCGAGGCCGAGCGGTTGTACGGCATCCTGGACGCCCGTCTCTCCGACCGGGACTACGTCGCCGGCCCGGGCAGGGGCAAGTACAGCATCGCGGACATCAGCCTGGTGGGCTGGGTGAACGTGAGCAACTTCTCCGGGCTCGACCTGGCGGGCCAGTTCCCGCACGTCAACGCGTGGCTGGACCGGTTGCTCGCGCGGCCCGCGGTGCAGAGGGGGTTGGCGGTGCCGGGGGGCAGCGTGAGTCGGATTGCGAATGGGAATCTGGAGAAGGAGAAGTGGGACGAGGGGAGGCAGATTGCGGAGGAGGCCAAGAAGAAGTATGGGTATAAGTATGCTTCGCCTTAGGTTAGGAAGAGAGATTCGCGGTGGACGTTGGTTTGTTTGTAGTGGATGAGCTTTGAGCTTGTCGACTGGCTCTAGTTAGTACATCGCATACCGCGACCGGAAAAATGAGGATTGGTTCAGTAATCAGTTCATGCAAAAGGTCATTCTACAGACATACAGTTGACTTACCCAGGGGTCCCGCGCATCTTGGGAGCCAGCAACGTATTGTCCGTACTTAGGAGTGCAGAAAGAAAAAGATGAGCGATGCAAGCCCAGTTGGTACTCTATGGTAGTTTGTAGCTTTTCCAGTACTTACAGCTCCAGAAATGTTGGCAAGGTGTAGGCGTGGAGAGTTACCTGCGCTGATGCACTAGTTGCTGATTGAGGAATCGGCCCGGCCCAGTATGACATCCATATCGTTGCCCTCAAGACTCTCACAATCAAAGAAAGCAGACTAAGATAATTGTCAAAGATTCTCAAAATTGGGCCGACAGCCACGTTGTCTGTGACCACGTTGTCTGTCAAAGTCAACTACCGCCGTCCTTGTTGCAATTTTAACACTAGGTTTTCACATGTCCAAGGTACATACATGTTCGGAGGTTCCTGGAATGAAATTGAATTTATATCCGTACATTCTGCAGATCTGGTCTGATGTAAAACCAATCAAGAAAAGGGGCATTGAGTGGACTCCTGTAGGACAGGCCGACAGTTACTTTTTGATCTCTTCTTGCTCACTGACACGAACTCGCTCAGTTTTGAAGTCGTGCATTTTCTTCGGGCCAACGAGCTGTAACATTGCATCCATGTGGGTCTACAGAGAAAGAGACAAGGGTGCGTGGGCTTGAGGCGGGCTGGTGGGGTCTGATTAGCGCATGCGGATCCCTGGAAGGCGGGACGTTTTCTTATCTTATCTTGCCAGCAGGCTGGATTTCCCAAGTTTTTTCCAACGCGAGACCCTCTGGTTTGGAAGAGCCCGACCCGTGAAAGTCGATGCCAGGTTCAGACCACTCCTCGACGATACCTCCTTGCACACACATCACAACACCATGAAGAGAAAGTTGGACAAGACCGACGAGCCCTCAGAGGCGCCGTCCGAACTCGAAACCAAGGCCACCCAGCCCGAGAAGCAAGCAGCCGCAACTGAACCCTCCTTCGCTGAGCTTGGTCTCGATCCCCGCCTGGTCCAGGCCGTCGCAAAGCAGAGCTTCGAGAAACCGACCCTCGTGCAGCGCAGGGCCATCCCGCTGGCTCTGCAGGGACAAGATGTGCTCTGCAAAGCCAAGACGGGCTCCGGGAAGACAGCAGCCTACGTTCTCCCCGTCCTGTCCAGCATCCTGAAGCGCAAGACTGTATGTCCTGACCGAACCCCCCTCTTTCCACTTGTTTGACCCCTGACGCTGGCCCATTGAAGACCGACCCGACTTCCTTCACCGCCGGCCTGATCCTCGTCCCGACCCGCGAGCTCGCCGACCAAGTCTTCAAAGCCATCGAGCAGTTCACGGCCTTCTGCGCCAAGGACATCCACGCCGCCAAGCTGACCGAGAATGTCTCCGACGCCGTTCAGCGCTCCCTGCTCGCCAACGTCCCGGACATTGTCGTCTCGACCCCGGCCCGCGCGTGGCACAGCGTCAACTCGTCGGCCCTCTCCCTCGGCAAGCTGCAGTACCTGGTGCTGGACGAGGCCGACCTGGTGCTGTCGTATGGCTACGACGAGGACATGGAGAACATCTCGCGGTCGCTGCCCAAGGGCGTGCAGACCATCATGATGAGCGCGACGCTGTCGGCCGAGCTGGATACGCTCAAGGGAATATTCTGCCGGAACCCGACGGTGCTGGACCTGAAGGAGGAGTTTGGCGCCGAGGACGAGAAGTTGACGCAGTTTTACGTCAAGTAGGTGGCATTGGATTGTTTGGTCTTGGGCAAGGGCTGACGGACGATAGGTGCGGCGAGGACGACAAGTGGCTTGTTTCGTACCTCATCTTCAAGCTACAGTTGATCAAAGGGCCGTGTCTGATCTTTGTCGCGGACATTGATCGGTCGTATCGGTTGAAGGTGACTACCCACAGTTTTTCTGGTTTAGTACGGCGCGCTAACTATCGCAGCTCTTCTTTGAACAATTCAGCATTAGGAGTTGCGTCTTGAACTCGGAGCTGCCCATCAACACCAGGATCAAGATCATTGAGGAATTCAACCGCGTACGTCGGATTGGCACTCGTACATACAGGGAAACAGAGCACTAATTAGTTTGCAGGGCATCTACGACATCATTATCGCGTCAGACGAGAAGAGCGAGGTATTTGGGGACGAAGCCGCGGAGGTAGAAGGGGAGAAGAAGGAGGCCAAGAAACCCAAGGTCAAGGAAGGGGAGGATGGCGCAGAACAACCAAGGAAGAAGCGGAAAAACAAGAAGGATGAGGAATACGGCGTATCACGAGGTATGCCATCACGCCCCTTGCTCAAGAGCGCTGCTGACTGGGCCCAGGAATCGACTTCAAGAATGTCGCTGCGGTGGTCAACTTCGACATGCCCACATCCGCTTCATCGTACACCCACAGGATAGGCCGCACTGCCAGAGCCGGGCGCGCCGGCATTGCCCTCTCATTCGTCATCCCCAAAGATCTTCACGGCAAGCACAGGCCGACAACAATCAAGAGTACCGAGAAGGACGAGAAGGTGCTGGCCAAGGTCATGAGGCAGCAGGGCAAGCTGAACCGGAAACTGGAGCCATACAACTTCAACAAGTCGCAAATGGACGCCTTTAGATACCGCATGAACGACGGTATGTTTGCACCACCAAGCCCCTGCTACTGCCACTGTGTCTAACCTGTGTACAGCGCTTCGTGCCGTTACCAAGGTGGCCATCCGGGAGGCAAGGACAAGAGAACTGCGGCAAGAACTTCTCAGGAGTGAGACTTTGAAGCGGTGAGTACCTTCACTATTCCTCGCATGAGTGCCGTCCCAAGTAGCATTCTAACTTGTCTGTACAGATACTTCGAGGAAAATCCCACTGAGCTCTCGCACCTGAGACACGACGGGGAGCTGGGGAGGACTACAAGACAGCAGCCCCATCTCAAGCACGTGCCCGAGTACCTGCTTCCCAAGGACGGGACGAAGGCGTTGGAGACACAGAAGGTCGGGTTCGTGCCGTTCAAGAAGGAGGGCGGCAAGGACAGGAAACACAGGAAGGGCAAGCCAAAGGGCCGGTCGTTCAAGATGGGCGGGAGAAAGGACCCGCTCAAGACGTTCAAGGTGCGGCGGAAGGCCAAGTGAGGTGGGCGGCGATGCGAGGTGTCTTTTGCTTGCTGTATGGTACCTGGTTGGGAAAAGAGCATAATTCATACCCAGTGCTTTTGATGAGCGAGGCTGTCGTGTGGCTGGTTCTCTGGGATTGGTGTCTTGACTTGCATGAGTCTGAACTGCGGTGTCTTTTGACATAAACCCTACCGTGGCGGGGAGCAAAGGAGGCGCCCATCTGAGTGTTGTCATCAGCACTGAGTGTGCGATTCTCATACACCAAGATCACTCGCAGCACAAACATGTAGAACAAACCACCCAACCTTTCCAACTACGTCCAAAACAAGCCCATCTGGCCCCGGTTCCACCACACTCCTGTCATACTCAACGTTCGACCCCTCGAGTCTCATTTTTCATCTCCCATTGCTGATACTTCCCTTTCTCAGATTGATGAACGGCAGCAATCTGCAACCTCACCAACCTCCCCGGCATTTCTGCCTCTAGTAGAGGACTGCGAAGGCAGCCGGAAGTTGGCCAAGAGCCAAGGGGTTCACGCTGGTCTGCGCCAACCCGCCCGCGTGGCTAGAGTGCTGGCCAGCATTCCCGCTTGAGATGGCGCCAAGGGCGAGAGAATGGGACCCAAGGGCCTGCGACGGGGTTCTGGCCAAGGCCAAGGCCAAGAAGCTGGCGGACAAGGAGAATGGGCTGGTGGAAAAGGACAAGGAGCTGGAGGACACCACTCGTGGCTGGTGGCCGTGGTGGACCTTTTCTCATCCTTTTCTCCCTCCACCACCGTAACACACCATTCTGCCCCTGTCTGCCTCCTTCGCCACCGCGACTCCATCATCACCCTTTGTCGCTGCCGCCGTTTCTTGACCATTACCGTCCTCCCGCCCTCGTCGCGGAGAATGAATTCCTACTTCGCTTGAACCATCCCCCCCGATTGCCGCTTCCGCCTTCCCCTTGGTCGTGGCCAGCGACGCCCATGAGGACAGAGGACGGTGGTGCTGGCGTTGTTGCGCGAGGGGAGCGGGCAATCAACGGAGCGGTCGACGCGGGGGCCGAGGGGAGATGGTCGGGAGGTATTTCTTGGGCGAGGAGCCATACATCGCCACGGTTTGACATCTGAGATTCAAGCAGGCCTGACAGCTCGAGCAGGCCTCCTACTTCACCGGCACCGAACGCTGGGCTCTCCTTTCCTACCCCTCCTTTGCAGAACTACCCCGGCCGCTACAATCTTCGACGGCCCCAAAGTCTAAGGCTTTGACAGTCTTGCCGGTGATGACCGGGAACTACAACGACCTGGAATATATTTCAATCACCGTCACCAAGGACCCGTAGTAGGCTTTTGTCGGTCCATCTCCCAAGCTCCGCTCGGGGTTCAGTGTAGATCTTAGAAATAAGACAGTCTCTTTTGTTTCTCTCTTTGACTAGCTCAAGTGCGCCCGGTTCTTCGACGAACCCTCATGATATGAAGAGGGATCCCTAGACACAGTTCGCATGGATAGTCCAATCTCCTCTCAAATATGGTAGGATTTGGAGGCGGGTATTTAACCCCGGGTAGCCGTCATAAATTGGGACAGCAACAAATGACAAATGTGATTTCTTGGTGATGGTGAGTTGAGGTTGGGAGAATGGGTTTACCCTACCCCTGAAACAACAAAACAATCCCCCTACAGCAACCCAGAGCCGACAGTGTCCATGACGTGCAAGTCGGAGTACATCGGGTCAAAGTCTCCACCCCTCAGCTTTGCGGGGGCGCGACCTGCATGAAGAGTCACAGCTACGCGGCCTTGCCACTGCACCTCGCCACTGCCAAGGAATCTCCTGTATAAGACGTCCACGACCTCCCACCAGAACAAGCAAACATTCAGCAACTAACAACATCACTCATACCTCCTCGCTCATTACTGAATACATATTCCCTTCATCACACGCACAATGCCCGAACAGAAGCCAACCACCTCCACCGCCGAACAGGGCACCCAGACCCAGCAGACAGACAACACCGCCTCACGCGCAACAGGCGCCGGAGTCAACACGGGCGCGGGGACAACGAGGCCCAAGACGGAGGCTGAGATCGAGGCCGACAAGCGCTACGAGGAGGCCATGGAGGAGGAGTACGCCAAGCGCGAGGGCGGTGCTTGAAAGGGTGGGGCAGAGAGGTGGCTTTGACTGTAATGGTGGTTAATGGCTAATGGGATTAAGAAGTCAAGTCTCGACTCACTCTTTATTTTGTTGTTGAATTCTCGTGACGATGGATTTGTTTGTTGGACCTGTGTGATGCTGTTGAGGTTAACGTGCTTGACCGTGTGGATCTAAAACCTTCCCAAGTGGAAGTTGGGTTTATATCTCACTTGAGTGAAACGACACCAGGTAGATGCCATCTCCCTCCTTCCTGGTCATAAGCGGCGTTCTCACACCACACAATGGAGACGACGCAGCATGAGAATGCAGGTCCATGTAAGATCTCCAGAGGATCTTCACTACCCATTAACCCTGCCTCATATATACCTTCTCACCTCACCATCCCAACCTATCCAACTACCCCTTCAAAGCCTCCTTCCCCGCGGCCACCCGTATTGGATGCGCCTCAGTATTGTACACAAACTGGTTTGTATGGTCGGCCTGGACCTGCCACGGAGCATCCTATCACACATCCTGTCAGTACACACTCTCCCCTCAAAACTGATCCCCCTCCCTTTTCTTTGTTTCTGTCCGTCTCGAAAACTCACCTCAGCATGGATCAAATAACTGTACTTCAACACCTCCGCAAACCAAAAACTCTCCTGGAAATCATGAAACCCGCCACCGCCAGGCTGATTCACGTCCCGTATGCTCGAGTACCCGCTCCCCACACGACACGTCTTATTCACGGCCACAAACGCCTCCCACGCCCAGTCCTGGTACTTCACGTCGCCCGTGGCGCGGTAGGCGTAGTAGTAGCTCTCGACGACCTCGGGCCGCAGGACGTAGTTGCCGTTGGCGATCCAGAAGCCCGACGCGTTGTAAAAGGCCGCCTGCGTGGGCGGTGCGGGCGGGTTGTTGGTCGCGTTGAGCGGGTGCCGCGAGTCCTGCCAGGCAAAGATCTCCGGGCCGATACCCGTGGCGGTGGCGGCGTACGTCTCGTGGCAGCCGTCGACGAGGGCCAGGCCGAATTGCGTGTAGGCCGGCTCGTTGAGCGTGAGGCCGCCAAGGATGAAGTTGCCGCCGTTGAAGCAGGCCACTGGGAGTGGGGT
>Ga0247824_10000192_pt1 | contig 26898 bp, 14 predicted proteins | sample 13C_PalmiticAcid_FD_194412 | JGI IMG/M metagenome (GOLD analysis project Ga0247824, IMG submission 194412) | Soil microbial communities from agricultural site in Penn Yan, New York, United States - 13C_PalmiticAcid_Day48 | ecosystem: Environmental > Terrestrial > Soil > Agricultural land...
CCCCCATACCCCCGGCCACTCACATTATGCACAACAAGCAAAGCGCTGACCATCCCTCCCTCTCTCCTTCTAGGTATACTCGGGCATGATCCCCGACGGCCGGCACTTCATCGACCGCGCGCGCGACGAGGCCCGCGGCTGGCGCGACACCTTCAAGACGCCCATCGCGACGGCCGACCTGGCGAGCCGCATGGGCGGGTACATGCAGGCGTACACGCTGTACCAGTCGGTGCGGCCGTTCGGCATCACCGCCATCGTCGGCGGCTTCGACAGCACCGAGGCGGCGCCCGTCGACGGCGAGGTCGGCAGCGGCCCCTCGTGCGGCGCCGGCGGCAAGGTCGAGGGCAAGACGCACGGCGGGCCCTTCCTCTACATGATCGAGCCCTCGGGCCTGTACTGGGGCTACTACGGCGCCGCCACGGGCAAGGGCCGGCAGGCGGCCAAGGCGGAGCTGGAGAAGCTCGACCTGGGCGGGCCCGGGGGCCCCACCCTGACGCTGGAGCAGGCCGTCAAGGAGGCCGCGAGGATCATCTACGTGGCGCACGACGACAGCAAGGACAAGGAGTTTGAGCTCGAGATGACGTGGATCAGCGGGGCCGACGGGCCGACCAAGGGGTTGCACCGGGAGGTGCCCAAGGAGTTGAGGGAGGAGGCCGAGCGGTTGGCCAAGAAGGCGCTGGACGATGACGAGGACGAGGAGGAAGGGAAGGAGGAGAAGATGGAGGAGTAGAGGGACCGCTGGACATGTGCACGGCGTTGCGGGGTGAGAGATTGGTTGGGGGCTTGATATGCACTTGTAACATACGGGAAGCGACGAGTGGGTTTTGCGGGTGGGAAGATAGACTAATTTCCATCTGGCACTGGGACCTGAGGCCCAGAACGAAAACCTGATCACCATATCGCGCCCCCAGGACACGTGCGAGGGTGCTCCCATCTGTCTCCCGCCAGCAATCATGCAACAAATGTGAGTAGACTTGAATCGTCAATGTCTGGGGTATTCTCTATCTTTCTGCAACGACTCTACTTCTCCTCCACCGCCGTCACCGCCGCCGCCGCGTTGCTCGCGTGGCTCTGGCACCAATTCAGCCAGTCCGAAAAGAACGCCGCCTGGATCTTGACCTCGCCATTGAACCACCGGAGCTGCGTCTTCGCGTACAACCCAAACACCTGCTCCCTCGCCTTCTCGTCGCCGCACGCGACCGACGCCACCGCCAAGGCGGCCGTCGAGACAGCCCTGGCGAACGCATGCGACATGTCCCTCGACGCCTCCTCGTGCAGCTCCTCGAGCAGGGCCACCAGCGCCTCGAGGTCCAGCTCGGGAATCTTGGCGAGCTGGCCGCCGCCGCGGGCCTTCTTGAGGCTCTTGGAGAAGGCGAGGACGATGTCGCAGGCCTTGTTGGCGAGCGCCTTGGTCGTGGTGGTGCGGACGAGCTGCAGCAGCGGGAGGAGGAGGCTGAACACGTCGAGGGTCAGGTCCGGGCGCGCGGCCTCCTTCTTGACGTAGATGGCCAGAAGGTCCAGGACGCGGTGCTTGAAGTTGACGACCGTGTCCTTGGCGTCCTTCTTCTCCTTCTTCTTGTTGGTCGTCTTGGCGCGGTGCTTGAAGATCTCGGCGAGCTTCTCGTCGACCGCCATCATCTCCGAGTCGGTCATGTCGGACTCGTCCCCGGATTCGGCGTCGGCGTCCTTGTCGAGGCGGTGGCTGCCGAGGACCTCGGCGAGGGCGTTGTCGAGCGCGTCGAGGGCTTCTTGGTCTTTGTCTTCGACGGGTTTCTCGTCCTCGTCGTCATCTTCGTCGTCGGAACCCTCGTCGCTATCGTCGGGGCCCTCAGAGCCGGCGTCTTCGAGGTTGACAATCTCGACATCAGAGTCGAGCTCTTCCTCGTCACTGCCGCTGGCATCAGCGGCCTCGGCATCCAACATGTCCTCGTCCTCGGTGCTGAACAACGCCTGCTGTCCCTTGGCGCTCTCCTCAACAGCCAACGGGTCGGTGAGCAGCTTGAGGGCGTCCTCCGACATGTAACCGGTAAAGGCTTCAAACACCTGCTGCGAAACTTGCCGCATGAGCGAGGACGGCCGGGCGACCATGGCGAGTAGAATCTCGACCAGATACTCGGAAATGCCCTGGTCAGACCCGCTCGCATGGCTCTCGAGCTTGTCGTAACACTCGCCGAGCTCCTCAAACAGATCCATCACGTCCGGATCTTGGTTGTAGAACTGCAGAATGCCCACGGCATGGAGCAGCGCAAGCGCTTGCCGCGGCTCCCTCGTCTCATCCGTGCACTTCGCGGGGTCGAGAAGATCCTTCAGCCTCTCGTAGGCACCCGGAAGGACCGAAGCGGCGATCTCGTCATCCGCGTCCACGTCGGCTTCGATGGACAAGATGGCGTTGCAAAGGTGGCCGAAATCCTCGGGCCTGCTCACCAACTTGGCAAAGGCCGAGGTGGACCTGGTCCGCAGCGTCTCCCTAATGCTGACTGGTACCGACTTGTTCGAGTAGGCAAGATCAGTCAGGGCATTGATCGCCAGGCCGGGAACTGACTTGCTCGAGGTCTCGGCGTCAGGAGTTTCGGAGGGGACGTTGGCCAGCTTGAAGAGATAACCACCCAGCGCGAGGTAGTATTTGGACTCGTCGAGGCCGCTCTTGGCTGGATCCTTGAGTTGTAAGAGCTTCAGGACAGATTTGACCGTGCCGGGCGTTGTCTGCGCCAGGAGCCTCTCCACAGCCTTGGTGTTTGTGCGCTGATCAAAGTTGTATGCGCCTTGTTTGCCGAGGAGCTCTTTGAGAATGACGGGAAGGAGGGGCGGTGCTTTCTCAACGACAGCTTCGAGAGCCTTCAGAGCCTTGATCGCGGCACGGTGGAGGTATCGGTCCTCCTTGGCAGCCTGGTTCATGAGGCAGACCATGAAGTTCCTGGTGAAGAGATTGGATACGATGGCGGGAGAGTCGGTGGTTCCCTCGAGCATCTTCTGGAAGATCATGAAACCTGAGAACTTCTGGCTGTCTGAAGCATTCTTGGAGAAGAAGCTCTCTGTGCAACGTTAGTGAGGGTTCTCAGGATGGAAAAAGGGGCGACTGACCATCAACAACGCGGTTCCAGAACTGTTTGAACTCCTCAACCCCATCGCCCTTGGGCTGGGCGACTGCTTTGACGAAATGGGCGAGGATCAAGTCCCAAACGAAATGGAGCTGCGCAGTCCAATTGCCCTGCTTCGACTTTCTGTTCCCGCTCTCCTCATTCGACGCTTCTCTGCCGCTATCCTTCAGAGCAGCCGGGAGAGGTTGGAGTGTGGCGATCGCCAGGGGATGCCGCCACGGCTGGGCCGGGGCCTTCATATCAGGAAACCGGTCCAAGGCCGCAATCCAGATGCCAACACCTTCAGGGGTCTTGACAAGTTTCTCCTGAGCCAGCTTCTCCAGAGTCGCCTCTGCAAGCTTCTTTTTCATCTGCGACACGGCCTGCACAATGACATAGCCGCACTGCGGCTTCAGCCAGCTCTTCTTGGAGGAGAGCTTCAGGAGCAGGTCCAGAGCCAAAAGCCACCTCTCCTTATCTGTGAAGAGGATACCGGCGCGCACAAAGCACTCGATTCCAAAAAGCTGTCCAAAGTAGTGGTCCCTTTCTTCCTGGCCGGAACCACTCCCCCCTGCGCCTGTCTTCTCCAACAGCAGCTCCAGGACCTTCTCGAAAGACAACCCCGGATACTTGGAGCTTGCCAAGTCTTTCTCCCCAAATAGTTGTCCCAGAATCTCGGTCAAGACCAAGCTGAAACCCAGCCTCGATGCGTTCCTCCCACTCGCGAGGCCGCGGAACAGGCGCTTTTCGAGATGGCGCACGAGGACGGGTTCGGGAACACCCTCGCCGCCGAGGAGACCGGATATGATGGCATCTGCGGCCTCGATGCGCTCGGAGACGTCCTCGCTGCCGAGCTTATCGTAAAGGACGAGCTCCCGCTTGCGCTGCTCGACGCTGAGTTGCTCGGTGAAGGGGGATTTGTCGAGGGCTTTCGAGGGCTTCGGTTTCGCTGAGCCATTGGTTGCCGGGGCATCCTTCTTTGACCGTTTTTGAGAGGGCTGGGGGTCGTTGTTAGCCTCCTTGGCCACACGCTTCCGTTTGCTGCCCATATTTGTTGATGTGGCGGTTGAAAGACTGCGCTGTGTTCTGCTCGAGGTCACAGTGGATTCAGGCGTTTGCTGCCTCCCACAGCACTGAGCCTCCCGAAGTTTTTAGCGGGGACGAATTCTGCCCATGTGGACCGCTTTGAGATATTCATCTGATAACGGGAAGCGGGGGTGGGGCATCTTGGCACTGCAAGGAACACCCGGTTGCTGCACACCAAGCAGCATCTTAAAGCCTCGCTTGTTGCATCAATAGTTCCAACCCACACAACACTTGTGGAACGTCGGGAACCGTTTCCCAAAAGACAACTGCTTGGATCCTTGCTTTGAGCAAATTAAGGTTTTTCTAGATTTTGCTGCTGCTTGCCTCAAGCCAGCGTATCCTGGCAACAGCAGCAGACTCGGACCTGAAGCATCCGGGTGAGAGACCCATCATCATCACGCACACCGTGCACTGTGTAGCTGATAGACACGAACGACAACTTGTCAAGAAGACTCTTAATCTCCCGTGGTTGCGAGAGTTATTTAACGTTATCTCGAATAGTTGACTCTAGGTCCAATTTCCTCTTGCGGAAACGCTTGAAACGTTTAGTCTCCGAGAAGCTCGGAGCTGAACCGATAACTCACTCGAGTCCCAATAGTTAGAGAGAGGCATCTGGCAAGGCTTCTCAAACAAGCCTAGGTATACGCATAGTACAAAGTAGTATGCGCAACATCTTGAACTACTGTGCAACGACTGCTTCGCCCAGAGTGGACCATCAAAACGCTGGGCTGCTGCATCTCGTGCCCGACCTCAGAAAATTCCTCTTTCTCCGAACCCACTACGTGTGGGAACAGCGGACTCCCGACTGGAGACCGTGGTGCGTTTGGATCCTCAATATAAAACAGATCTCCGAGGTTCCCGTATGATTTGACGGCGAATTGTTTTGAGAGTGTTCAAGATATGGCCGCGATCAGTTCATCTGTGTTGTTGTGGCTCCATTGAAGTCAACAAGTCTCGGGGGGGGAAGTGAGAAGAGGTGTCCACTCCGTGTAGTTCCACTTACGAGAACGCCTCGTATCTTATACAATCAACAAACCAGAACGGAGCTCCGCTGTCTCTCTGTTACATCGCCGCTTACCTACCTCAAAGTCCTTTTCGCCTTCACCCAAGACAATGGGCTCCCCGCAATCTGACAACCGTCAGACCTAACAACGGCCCAGCCCAAGCTAACCCCCAGTTTCCCCAGGCAACACAAATCCTTCCCCCCAGCGCCCCCTGGTGAACAGCATGTTTACTCTCCCATCCCTCTCCCCTCACCGCCACCATCATATGCCCATCCCATGCCGCACCTCCTCCCCGTCCATCGGCCAACGTCGGGACTCTGAGACGCAAAACTCCCGTTCGGCACCGCCGAACCCCCCGCCCACTGGATGGAGACGACAGCAAAGTGGAGTTGGACCCCTCCCTCCTCCTCGTGGCCCCGTCCGTCCCTTGCAGCAGAAGCAGCAGAATGCCCAGAACACCCAAGAAAAACTGAGAGAAGAAAAAAAAAACCCACGCAGCTGTCTCGCCAACGCTAGTTTGGCGTTAGCGTGATGCGGCAAGGGTGGCCCGGGGACGGGATCCATTCTCCTGGGGAGACGGGTGCACCATGCGAGCTGAGGTTTGGCTTGGTGGGGTCTTTTTTGGAGCTTGGGATGCTGGACTGCTGCTGTCGCCGAGGCTCACATGGAGGGTTGGAGGTGGGTTGGGAGGGGTCCGGTTGAGGAGGGCGAGGCTGAGTTTGAGTTTGAGTCTTTGAGTCTGGGGAGTTTGGTCAGCTGATTTCGGTGTGGGCAAGGGTAAATCATGGGGAATTGGGTCTATTGTCGTGCGATTGGGGTTCGGGAAGTTTAGCAAGCGAGTTGTTTCCAAGAGGCGAGTTGGATTGCCCAAGAAGTCGGGCTTCGCTGTTATGACGTGGCTCGGTCTCTGTTACTTGACAACTCGGAAGCTCACACCGAGACAACATTGTAAACAAAGAGACAAGGATGCTGCTTCGAATGTCGCGTCGCAACCTGCGACCTCGACATGGCACAAGACACGATACCGGAACACGAAATAGCCGTCGAAACGGATTGCATCACCACACAGCAGTTGGGCCCAGAGCTAACTCTGGTGGGGTTGGAAGGTGGGCTCGGCTCGTGTTGCCGAGTGCGCCCTCAAACAGGTTTCTGCTCTGGTCTGTGAAGATGATCGCTGAGCCAGGCGGAGCACGTCGTATCTTGCGCGACTGAACCAATTGCATCATGTGTATGCCATCTTGCTCGCATCGTCACCGATCGCAGCCCCGATCTTCCCCAGTCGCAGGGCTGTGAGGACTCCACCGCTTCCGCAGCATCTCCGCCATTGCCCGCGGTGTTGAGGCTCGAGCACGTCCCTCGTCGCGGTTTGAGGTTGAGCCCATTACTCCAACATGGTTCTGAACGCCCATGAGAGTAGGAGTGAGGTGCCGTCCAATATGTGCCGAATATATCTCAGCGAAGCATCGAATGTGACGGATAAACCACCAACAGCCCGCTTCCGCTGACCGAGGTCAGTTGGGAGGCTCAGCATGGCAGCCCCCGCTGTTTCATCAGGTGACACCGCGTCCTCCGTTCTGCTACCCCGCGGCACAAGGGAACGGGAGCTCTCCGATCTGTTTATCTCAGTCCGGAGGTCGCGTCCTTTTGTTTACTTTACCCCGCGCCGAGCGGAAAAGGGATTCTGTCAACTCTCGTCATGTGCGTCGGGTGCAACATGGATGCATCCTCGTGCATCCGGATGCGCAGAATCCCTTTGCCCTGCCACGCCTGTGCGTTGTTCTTCACCTTCTCATGCAGCATCTCAAACGAGCCCTTGCCGTCGCTCAGGCAAACCAGAAGCCGCCGCTGGGCTTGTCGGGGCTTGTCAGGGACCACACCAAGCCGCTTTCGGCGACGGAGGGATGCGGGATCCATTGTCTGGATGCTCGTGGCGTGGCTGATGTGAGCTGGGGGGTTGGAATGTAACCTAAAGAGTGCAAAGCGTGGGCGCCTGACAGCTGAACTCGGCTGCATTGGCGCCCTTGGAGCGGACACCGAGACCCCAATTGTGTCTCGCGATTGGGCGGAGATCCGATGTTTGCTGTCGCTCTCGCTGGGTCATGCGGGTCACTGGGAGCGCTCGTTGTCTGCAGTGCAGATCAGCGCAGACCAGCGAGGGGAAAGTAAACAAACGTCGTCATCGTCCTCGTCGCCAGAAGCATGTTCTTGGGGTTTTGTAAAGTTCCTCCTTTTGTTTCTTCCTTTTCATCAAGATTCGATAAGATCTTGATCTCGCAATGGACAGGGCCGAGGGCGCGAAATGACGAATCACGTTGGCCGAGAATGACGAGGGGACGGGGACGCTATCGGCGATCTTGTTCAGCCTTGGAAATCGCGCCGAGCGCGAAGAGCAAGGGTGGCTGCCACAGCCCTGCCGGGGAGGAATGACGTCTTGCCGGATTGGGACGTGGAGAGAAAGACCCCTCATCAGGCAGCGTGATGCTATTTCCAGCCTTGCAAGAAGAGGTTTGTCGGGTCCTGGATCGGGCTCGGCAGGTCGTTGTCGCTTGTCCAGGTTGCATTCACTGTCTTGCGAGGAAATTCTCCGAGGCGGCTTCGATGGGCCAGCTTCGCCAGACGGCCGGCTCAATACTGAAGGCGGGAGCCATCAATGCGTCCCCGGCACTCGTCGTCTGTGTTTTGCCGGCCGAGAAAGACACATAGGAGAACGATGTCTTAATCATAATGCCCAGTGATAAGCCCGAGAGACTGTCCATCGCGCGGTTCGCACACATGCCAATATCGCCTGGGAAACGCACCCAGCCAATCACCACCTGGAGGTGTGGCTCACAGGGACCAACGCGCTGGACCTGAGACCCGCCCAAAGACGGGATGGACAGGGGCATGCGGTCGATCTGTGTTGCCAGGGCGTGGCTTCTGCGCGACTTGGCCCAGCCCTCTTCTGACGCAATTCCCTTCCAGAATCTTGGACCGGAGCTGTCGAGGCCGCCTTTATGACGCAAAAGACTTCTTTGGCGATCCCACGATTGCTGAGGGATAGCAGGCCTCGTCGGGTGTTGTTGTTGAGAGAAATTGGCTCTCTGCTGGCCCCAGCGGAGGAGAAGGGATATGCTGGAGCCGGTTGCTGTGCTTATTGGCCCAGGATACAACACCAGTCAGCAGACAAGGGCGAGGCTCCAGAGCGTTTTGCCGCAAGTTGGTGATGAGCCCGCAGCCGCAGGTGTCTGTGCTCCGCCGGAAACGGGAGCTTTCGCCCTTGGCTTTTTAGCTGCTGGTGTTGCCCCGTTCGACACGTGGGCGAGCCCTCTCCAGTGCAGTGGGAGGGAAATGCAGAGTCCGTCGATGTGTGGTCCGTCGTTGGGCCGCCTTGTTGGGCCTTGCTGCGATGTGGTTGCCAATTCGTGATCTTCAATGGTCGATGCATCTCACCTTATCAAATTCCAATTCAGCTCGCAATATTGAGCGCGAAAACACAGCGCCTGTCCATTGACGGGCCTCAATTCCACTCCATCTCAGCACCGAAACAACCGCAGACCAAGCTCGTCTGAGCCGCTCAATCCTTTGCACGGTTGCCGGGCAGGCGCGGGGATTTTGCTGGCTCAGGCCGTGCACTATCTGGCAGTGTTTCGATGCCGAGCCGTCCTGAAACCGGCATTCCGGGTTGGAGTCGACACACAAGGGAAGTGTCGATGGTGGGCAGAGGCCCAAACGTCCGATTCACCTCGCCCCGGTGTTTCCAGTCCCTTGTGCTTCATGCGACCTCCCCGCACGGGCTGGCCTAAGAGGGTGGTCTTCTGAAAGCTTGACTTCCAGGTGTGCCCGGCTTCCTGTGTAGTGTACACTTAGGTAGTGGAGGTGACTGAATGAATGATGAAATAAGGTGGGACCCAATGCAAGGCAGGAAATCGCAACTGAATGACTCGTTGAGACGGGTTCGAGACAGCAATCCTGCTTGTCTTGCTCTGCCCTAGGTTCTGTCTCCCTTCCCAGGGCTTGTTTTTGTGCTTCCCGGGTCTCTGCTCCGTCATCCCGAGAGCCGGAGAAGATGTCGAGACGGGAGCAGTCGGATCTCTAGTGACTTGCACTGTTCCGCATCCTGCTGGATCCTGCCCGTTGCTGTGCCTGACAGCGAGCTCAGATGGACGCCGCTGGGAGCTGCAGCCCCGAGGCGCCGACAGCGGCACATCACAGGCCCAACAACGCGGCCAGGCTGCACAGTGCCGCTGTCCGGACCAGGGCTGCGGTTTGGATGGACTTTGGGGCTGGTTCCCGCCGATAGACAGTACCTGGCCACGCCGTGCTCCTCGCAGGGCAAATGATGTAACTCCAATTTGCGCTGCACAGCAGCCAAGTCACCCCCAAGCGCCGTGCCGTCAGAGCTTCCCCTGCAGGGAAGGAGCTTCCCCGCCCCACAGCACCCAAGCTCCCTCCACAGACAGGGGCCCCCGCTGCGAGGTCCCTGGCACCCAGCACCTGTAACCGCAACAACCATGCTGGACCTGGCGGATCGCCCCTGACAACCTGTGAGAAAACCAACTGCTTGATCGGGCTTCCCTGTCGATGCTGTGCACCACGCCGGGAAGGGAAAAATCCTTCTTAACTGCCTCCCGCCCGCTTATCGTGAGCTCCGGCCTCTGGACAGCCAGCCCGTCGAGCATCACCACCAAACCGGTAAGCTAGCCTGAGGGTGTGCCGCTGTCTTGGCCCCAATATATCGCCTGGACGTGGGGAGCTGCAACGGGCATATCATCAGTGCGAGCTTTCGGGATTTTGGCCAACCATCGCCAAAAAGCGTCGTCGTTCTGACCTGAGCAGCATCTCGTACTGCCACCGTAATCGCGAGAAAAGCGGCACCCAAATCCACCTCGGGGCAGGACACGAACACCGCCAACCTCTGGCTCTTTATTCCGAATCTATTTCTTCTGCGTCCGAGGCATTCGTGCAGCAAACAGCTCGAACCCCGGGCTCCTTCCGCCACACTCAATTACCTTATTCGAGCACGGCACCTCCCAAACCCTCGCCTGCAACTTAAAAGCGGGACCCCCGCTATAATTCACAGGCTTCCACGCTCCCTGGTTCTGCCAGCCCCGAATCCGCAGACCGCCCGCGTTGCACCGGACGACGAGAGAAAACTGAAGTTCGGACCCAGCAACCTTCGACCTTTTGCACCCGGACTCTTCCTCAAGAGGTGCACTCGAGGTGGTCGACGCCGATTGATGTCGACTCGGTCTCCAGGACTCCAGAAGCCGCTGCAACCAGCTGCATCCCGCGCAGAGCCACCTCTCTCGGCACCGACCTGCGCCCTCGACCCTTCGAGCTTGTCGACCTCCAGCTCTGCTGCACCCAACGGCATCCTGCAGTCGATCCTCGCCGCCCGGCACCGGCGAGTTTCGCCCGACACATAGAAACAAGCCACTGCATCCGTGCATGCACCGACTTCCTGCACCGCCATGGAAACGTCCTCGCCGCTGGCTGCAATGCGGCCGGCGCCGCCGTCCTCCTTTGGGCAGTCCAACCTCTTCGGTCCGCACCTAGTGCCCAGCCCTCTCGGCAGGGGCCAATTCACCTTCCAGCTCCCAAGGCCCGAGTACTTCAACAACAACCCGGTGCGCGGCTCCTCCCCAGGGGCCTCGCTCGCCGCCGACTTGTCGCAGAACTTCAAACTCAGCGATGGCAGGTTCGTGTCTGCCCTCCCCCAGCCTAGACCGTGTTGGTTCCTTGACTTACACATGGCCCGGTGCTGCAGCAGTCCGATGTTTCCCACCCCACGCCGCGCTCTGTTCACAACGGCCGCCATGATGGATGCACTCGAGGCTCGTGGTAAGCTGGGACTCGGGAGCGGGCGTGGTCTTGGGGCGATTGGGACTGATTGAAATGTGCTTTTGCAGGCTATGTGACCACGCCGCCTCTACCAGCTTCTTCCCCTGGCTGCGTCGATATGATGGACATGTCGCCGCTTCCGCACAAGATGCCGTTTGTTGCCCATGTCGAGCTGCCCTCACCAACGCCAGGCTCGGACGACATGATGTTGGAAACGCCCGTCCCGCGTTCCTCATCTTCGCTCCTGCAACCAGTAAAACCTGCCGTGGCCGAGTAAGTTTTTTTTTTTCTATTGTACATTCCTGCCGGCAATGTTGGCCCACTCTTGCTCACACGTCGTCCAGTCGGAAAAGGCTTGGTCTTAGACGGCCGTCCCTTACACGTGCCAAAGGCTTCACTGCGATCGGCATGGTTGGGCGCCCGCAGGGTGAGAACCAGCTTCCACCTTTCAAGTTTGGGGCTGGAGGTGACGGCCAGTTCAACTCTTCTCCTTCCTCGGCCCTGTCGTTGAGCGAGTGCTTTGAGGATTCCCCCCCTCAAGAACGCCGCCCAAAGAGCGCGAACAGCCCCTGTGCATCCATGGCCATCACTCGCCCCAAGGCACATTTCAACAGCCTCAACGGCATGAGTGGCGTGCGCAATGGGTCGCCTATCACGGCCCAGGGCCGGAGGACTTCGAATCCCTTCATGCGGCCGCGCAAGCAGTATCGGCGCTCATTGAGCATGTTCGAGAACCCCGGGGATGTTGTCGGGTCCACTAAGGAAGGGCCGGCGTTTACCTGCACGGCGTTGCAATCGGTGATGGACCTGGAGGAGCACCACGAATTGGTTCTCCCGCACTTCTTCCCCGAGGACGAGTGTGACAACATCCCACGTATCACACGCGAGACGATGCTCGAGGTCCTGGACGGCAGATTCAGCGACAACTTTGAGCACAAGATGATCATTGATTGCCGATTCGAGTACGAGTACGAAGGAGGTCACATTGACGGGGCGATCAACTATAACGACAAGGAGCTGTTGGCGACACAGCTGATTGACAACCCGATGCAGGGCCGCACGCTCCTGATATTCCACTGCGAGTATTCGGCTCACCGCGCCCCGATCATGGCTCGCCACATCCGCGCCCGAGACCGGAACGAGAACGCCGTCCACTACCCCAAGCTCTTCTACCCGGAGATTTACATCCTGGAGGGCGGCTACAGCGGGTTCTTTGCCGAGCACCAGGAACGCTGCTACCCCCAGGCCTATGTCGAGATGAACGACGCTGAGCATGTTAACACCTGCGAGCGCGAGATGAATCGTCTCCGCCAGAACCGGAGGGGCCTAGGCCGCGCGCAAACCTACGCTTTCGGGCAGCAGGATCCCGGCCTACAAGACTCGCCCACTGCCCCCGGCCGTGTCAACCCGCGCGATCGCGACATCACGAGGATGCTTGGGGCGTCCCCCAGTCTCGGCGGCGAACGGAGTCTTGCCAGGCGCATGGTGTCGTTCTGACGCCTCTAAACTGTCGACACAGTTCCATCATCCACACACACTAATCTTCCTTTTGTCATATACCGCCTTCTTCACCATGCTTTGTCCTCATCGTCCACTGCGATTCGAGGCAGGCACGCCGGCGCCAGGACTGATCATCCAACAATCGCCGGCAACGCCGAGCATACCTTTCTTTTTTTTCGGCATTAGACCTTGTTGGCATAGCGTGGCGTTATCCGGGCATCTCGGGCCTTGGATCCGGCATCCTTTGGTTCGTCGGCTTGGTTCCTTTCCATCATACGGCATTCTCACAGCGTCGGCATCTTTCAGCATTGCATCGCATCGATCTGCGGCAGATGTCCTCACTACCCCATGGGCGGCCGAGACGGCTCGGCTGTCCCATGCATGTCATTTACCAGTCTTCCCCGCGGCATGAGACTGGCAAGTATTTTTTAATACCCTGCGATCACGCTGATGCAGCATTCCGGACCCCTTTCTTGCCGCTCCGGGACTGTGGACGATCGCCACCACCTGCCCATACGAGGCCGTTTCCCAACTTATCGATGTACGAACACATTTCACCGGATAACATACTCGACTCGGTCCGACATACACCGAGCTTTGCACATTTCCTTTGTCGAACTTAACGCGATACCTCGTCCCGAGGAAACCGGGACGCAGTGGACGAGAATGAGCGGTCCACGATTTGCGCTTGCAGTGGTTTGCATGGCTTTACCAAAAGATTGAGAGAGGGGGGAGGGGGAACAACACTACCAGTTGCGTCTGGAGAAAAAGAGCATGGAAAAACACAGGTGGTGGTGGATGATGACAGGGTTCGGTGGTTACGCTCTCCCACCATCACGTAATGGTTTGGGAGGGAGACGGAGGGCGATGGAGTGGAAGAAAGGAACGGGAGGATTTCCTGTGGGCGATGGATGGGAGGATTCGGCGCCTCGTCTTTGGAGGACGAGGGTCCAAGACATTTCACCCCCGACACCGCACGGAGCTTCCATCTCGACAACTCCACGCATCTTTCTGCCCTGTTTCACCACCACCCGACTATTGCCGCTCCTTGTCGTGGTTGCGGGAGCTGGCTGGGATGGTCTTTTTGTGTTGGCTCCGTTTTCTCGGGAGCAACGATGAGTTTGGTGTGTTTTGAGTTTCTCCGCCCCCTCTTCCCTTTTTTCCTCCCCCAAGAGAATGGATGGGAAGGATACCCACAACCCCCTTTGTGCTGCTGAAGGCAGCAAAAATTTTGTAACGTCACTTGAGTAGCGAGACACAAAAAACACGAGGAAAAAGTCCAAACTATTCTGATGGTTCCCGAATGCATGCATGCAGTGACGTGCCTGTCTGTGACCCTCGGTCTGGCTCCCCGAATTGTGTTGATTGTATAGTTGCCATGGGAGATGTGTTTGGCGTTGCCTTTGGACACAGACTAAACTAAACGCAGCCAGGCCCAGCCAGCTGGGTGTTGCCCCTTTTTCGTGCGTCAACAACAGGGACGAAAAGAGAAGTGAGTCACGCATGAGGGTGACATCGGCCAGGTGGGCGTTTTGTTCCCTGAGCAGAGAATTTTTTTTATCCTTGCTACATATTGCGCCCGTTCTTATTTGGGATAGTATTTTATGTGCAAGGTTGTTTTGTTGGGCGATAAGATTTGGGCGTGGTTCGATAAGGACAGGGGTGGTGGTTTGGGCTTGGGCTTGGGCTTGTCGAACTACGGCGGGTTTTTGTCTTGTGTCTTGTGTGTGTGGTTACACAGCCCTGGCGGTGTTCTGTCTTTGCCTCGCGGGCCGTGGCGGCAACGGCGGCGGCGGTGACGGGATGGAGGGAAGCTGGGGGTTGCGGCGATGTCTGACTGTGTGAGGAGGTGGGAATGGCGTGGAATTTTGGGGTTGGGATGGGAGGATGGAGGTAAATTGGATGCGAGGAATGAGTCTTGGACGGCAAGAGGAATGGGATTACATTCCGCTGTGGGAAAGAAGTCAAGAATGCAGGGAAATTTCTTTCTAGACAGAGTTGTCGTGTGCCTCCGGAATGGCAGATGAATTGTGGAGCCCGACTTACACGCACGCTCCGAGAAATTGGTGCTCGGGACCGGGGCTGTGGGGCCGCAGCCGCCCGAAGGAGACCCACTTTGCGCCGGCGCAGACTCCGGATTGGGAACGACGGAGATGTTCGAGGGTTGGAATTCCTGCAATTTAGGGTTTCTGTTGAGTATTTGAGAAGCACAATTTGCACCTGCAAACGCGGCTTCATGTTCTTCCTCCTCCAAATCCCGGATTTTCAGCCTCTTGACCAGTCTGTGTCCCCCGTATGGGCATATTCGCTGATCAAAAATATTACTGAAACGAGACTGATCGATAAGATAAGGAAGTTGGCTGTGCGCCGTCGCGTCCTGCATCATTGCAGCGCGAAACGTGCCTTGGCCTGCATAGCAACCTCGTGATGAACACATCAACTCCGAATTGAAGATCAACCCCTAAAACCCCGAAAACGATCAAGGACGATTTTATGAGAGCCTTTATTCCTTTTCTCAGCCACTTTAAAACATCCCGGGCGCCTTCCACTTCTCCCAACACCACAGAAATACCTAAATATATGGGATGAGCTTCTTTCTTGACCTCGCTCACCTCACTCACCTCGCTCACCTCGCCCACCTCCCACGCTCTTTCTTCCTCTCTCATCCATACACAACCAGGCAGCTCTAACGCCCTTGCTTGCAACATGGCTGCCAAGATGTCAGTCCGACACACCCTCTACTTTAGCGACCTCACTCGTACTGACCAGATCAGCTTTGTTTTCGGCAGCATCAACGGTCAGCTTCGCTCCGCCTTCAGCAAACTCTCCGCATTACACGCCAAGAACGTCTTCAGCTTTGCCATCGTGACAGGAAATCTCTTTGGTGAGGCACAGGATGACGACCAGCTTACTGACCTGCTGGAGGGGCGCATTGCGATCCCATGCCCAACCTACTTTACCGTAGGCACCATCTCTATGCCTCCGCGCGTTGTGGAGAGGATCGAGAAGGACGAAGAGATTGCCCCCAATCTTCACTACCTTGGCAAGCGCAGCGTCACCAAGACCTCGGAAGGCGTGCGGATCGTTGCCTTGGGAGGCGTCCTGGACATGAACATTGTGGCAGGATTGTCCAAGGAGCAACATGAACCGTTTCACACAGAAGGAGATGCCAAGGCACTCCGGGGCGCCAACAACGCTGACATCCTTCTCACTGCCGTGTGGCCCTCCGACATTTGGAAGAACAGCTCCAAGGCAAAGGAGCTGCAGATTGGCGCTGAAACCGCTCCTTCCAGTCAAACAATCGCAGAACTCTGCGAAGCTCTGAAGCCGCGGTACCACTTTGCCATGTCACCCGACGATTTCGCCTTTGAGCGCGAGCCGTTCTTTCCCGACGCCGCCGGAGAAGACAAGGACAAGGGAATCGCTCTCACACGCTTCCTCTCGCTGGCCCCCTGGGCCAACGCAGCCAAGGCCAAGTCCATGTTCGCCTTCACCCTCAACCGGGACGCCATCATCACCCCGCCTGCGGGCAGCACCCTCACCCCCTTCTTCAAGCCCGCCCCCAAGAAACGCACCGCCGACCAGGCGGAATTCAGCCGCTTCGGCCACCACAACCACGACCAAGACCACCACCGCCGGCGCAAGCACCGCCGTGAGCGCTCCCCCCCGCCCGGGCCCGACCGCTGCTTCTTCTGCCTCTCCAACCCCAACCTGCCCACGCACATGGTCTGCAGCGTCGGCGAGGACACGTACCTTGCTACCGCCAAGGGCCCGCTCCCTGCCGCCGACACCTTCGCGAAGCAGGGGCTGGCCTTCCCGGGCCACTTCATCATCACGCCGCTGACGCACGCCGCGTCGCTGAGCGCGGCCGCCATGGGCGAGGCCGAGGCCAAGAGCACGTTCGCCGAGATGCGGCGCTTCCGCGAGTCGCTGCAGGGCATGGTGGCGGGCGCGTCCGGGCGCCGGCTGGGCGCCGTGACGTGGGAGATCAACCGCGAGCGGAACATCCACGTGCACTGGCAGTTCATGCCCGTGCCGGCGAGGATGGTGAGCGAGGGCCTGGTTGAGGCCGGGTTCCGGGTGCTGGCGGAGGATCTGAAGCTGGGCAAGGTCGCGGTCAAGGATTTCGGGACGGCCGACGAGGTGCCGGGGGATTATTTCCGGGTGTGGATCTGGGCGGAGGAGGACGGAGAGGATGGCGGCAAGGTGGTTGGCAAGAGCCTGCTGCTGCAGTTCGACGAGGGCGTGCGCTTTGATCTGCAGTACCCGCGCAAGGTGATGGCCAAGCTGCTTGGCCTGGAGGACCGCATGGTTTGGCAGGACGTTGCGCAGTCGGAGAAGGAGGAGACTGCGGATGTGGCGGCGTTCAGGAAGGCATTCAAGGAGTGGGATTTCACGCTGACCTAGTCAGTGCCACTATCTGCTCGAGCGAGAGAGGTTAGATGGGATGGCTACTGGGGACGAGACCCCGTTCACTGGGACACAGGGCGTGGTTAGTGTGAGGTCAACCCAGTCAGTTGGCAAGCTGATACTAAGGTTTAGTTGCGAATAGCTGGCGTTGCCTTGCCCTCCTACGGACCCGAATAGACGAGTGAAAGCACTCCCCGATAAAACCCCAGTGTCCGCTGTCATCGCATGCTAACGCATCCATCCCTTCATCACCATCGTCTCCCGTTTCATCTTCCGCCCACCTTTCCCTATCGCATCTCGCATGCCAACCGCGGGTTAGTTGGCCGAATACTGGAGGACCCTAACACAACCCCAAACAAGTAAGTTTCTAACCCCCCGGACGTAGCTCGCATGGGAAACATACCCCTTGATCCGCGGCTTGTGCATCGTCATCCCACCACACTTATGGCACCGCAGCACGTCGTTGGCCTTGAAGCCCCCGGTGGTGTTGCATGCCGCGCAGACGTAGTGCACCATCTTATCCGGCGTGTCGTACTCGGTGCGGCCGAGGTTCAGCCTGGGCTGCGGCTGCTGCGGCTGCGCCCCGTGCTGCTGGCCGGGGTGTGCGCTGTTGATCTGGACTGTGCTGGTGTAGTCGGTTTGGGTCTGGGTCTCGTCTGCCTCGCTCTGGGAGGCTTCGTTGGTGAGGGGTGTGTTGGTGTCGTTGGTTTGGCTCTGGGTCTCGTCTTCCTCGTTTTGGACGACTCCGCTGGCTGGGCCGGCATGGTTGGTTTGGGCCTGGGTTGTGAAGTGGCTATTTCCGTGCCGAGCTCCGTTGGTCATTGTGGACTGGGCGGATTGGGTTTGGGATATGCCGTTTCTGGACGGGGTGGTGTTGCCCGTGCTGTTGGGTCGCTGGGAGGACTCCCGGACGGGAGGCATATCCTCCACGCGGTGCGGCATAATGAGCAATACTACGTGACACTGTGGGAGAGTAGTTATTGCTTTGAGAGGTCAAATTGAATAGAATCCTCTATGATATCGGGGGCAGCAAGTAGGTGGGAAGAAGTTGGGTCAGTCGAGAGTGTTGGAGTTGGGGAAGAAGGCGCCATTTCCGATGGACTTCATAGGTTGTGAATTTTTATTGTAGACTCTATTCAACAACTTTATTGCAGGAAGGCGCTGGATACCAATGTGATCTCTGTTCACCCTGGTCCTTCCTTCCATCCGGTCTGTCTGAGTTGTGTGAAGGGAAGGAGCACAGTGCCAAGATGCGCTCCATAAACTGTCCACAGAAAGCGATACTCTTTTAGAACGATATGTGTAAAGACGTGCCTTGGCATTCTACACCCCTCCCTTATCGGTGGCTTATCTTAGCTCGGCTGGCACTCGCCCGGCCAAAAAATTTCCAGAAATGCTGGGAGATGCACTTCTGGGTGTTGCACGCGCCTTGACGTCGCTGGGGAAGGACACACACCAGGGCCCTTGGACGCCGCCACCATGCCGTCCACCACCTCCGGCCGCATCGTCAAGACCTCGCGGGGTTCCAAGAGGACCCCGCACCAAAAGAACCACCGATGGGAGTCGTTCAGCACCAAAATCTCCAAGCTCCATTCCCTGGACCCCCTCCGCAAAGTCCGCCGCCACGATCTCGACGCCGAAGACCTCGATGCGACCACCTCGTACCTGCGCAATGGCCTGGACAAATGGGCCGAACTCAACATCTCCCGGCCGTACATGGCCTTCAAGAGGGAGATCAACCCTCTCTCCGAATCCCTCGCCCAGATCCTCTACCACGAGGACCGTATCATGGATGCGCTCGCCAAGTACATCGCACAACACGAGAAGGAATCCCTCGAGCCGCTGCTGGATTTGGTGACTGCCTTTGCACACGATCTCGGTGTTCGGTTCGAGAAGCACTACCCGCGCGCGCTGGAATTGATCGTCAATCTCGCGAGCAAGATCCACGATGTCGAGGTCATCGAGTGGACTTTTGCCGCACTGGCCTTCCTCTTCAAGTACCTGTCGAGGCTACTCGTGCCTGATCTCAGAGCGACGTACGATGCCGTCGCTCCTCTGTTGGGAAAATCGAGGGTCCCCGGACACATTGCGCGCTTCGCTGCCGAAGCCATGAGCTTCCTGGTCAAGAAGGCGGCTGCCCCCAGCCACAAGGACAAGGCGTTGCCACTCTTTGTTGAACATGTGAGGAAGGATCTCAACAGCGCAGTTGGCGCGAAGCAGTTCCAACTGTATAGCGAGGGCGTCATGACCATGTTTGCCGAGGCGATCAAAGGTGTTGGTGATGGCGTGCATTCGACGGGACCCGAGATTTACGCCGCCCTTCTTCAGCACGTACCGGAGGATGAGCTGCAATTGCCGGACCAGGCCGTGTGGACGGGAGTCTGCTGCGGTGTGCTCACGAGCATCATCCATCACACCAGCGTGGATACGTTCAGGACCATCGAGACGAGGGTGCTCGAGCAGGCGGTGGTGGGGGAACGCTCGGTTCTGTTCATCCAGGTCTTGGGTGTCATGGCCGGCGTGCGCAAGGGCACCCGCATTCATGACTGGGCGGCACTCATGAAGTCACTCACCCAGTTGCTGGTGTCACTCTCTGCCCAGAAGGAACAGGTTGAGGCCATGGACCCTTCCCAAGTATGGCAGAAACTTATTGTCAACACTGCTATCGTCTGGAGTCGGGCCCCTATGGATGCTATTCTCCCCACCTTGTCTACCTTCAACGGGGTCCTGACCAAGGAGCCGTTGATGAGGTGGTACATCTTGTTCTGCTCATATCTGGCCGATCTGAATCCGGAGAGATTCCGGGGCCTCTTCCTCAAAGACTTCCAAAAGTATGATTCCCGATTCTCGTTCTCGTTTCTCTCACTAACCTATCTAGATTCATTGTCGCACACTGGTCTCAGGGCGCCAATGAAGACATGCTCTGTGTACTTTTACCGCGCATGGTGGAAGCCGGCGGACTCCCCACCCCTGGCGGGAAGGAGATCTTTCAGCTTCCACAATCTTGGCAGGACCAGATTGTCAGCAAATTCATCAGGCTCGAGGACACACCATTCCCGGAAAGCGGCGGGTTCGGGAAGGACCCAGAAACCTGGAGAGACAAATGCTTGCCCAAGTATTCAGCACGCTTGCGAGTTCTGGAGTCAACCTCGGTACACCCGTCCACGAATGCGAGAATCGCCGAAGTTCTGCTCAAGAAACTGAAACTGGCCCTTCGACCGTCCTCGTCTCTGCCGACCGACGAGGCCAATTTCATCGTCAGCGATGGTTTCCGCGCTTATCTTCGAATGTGCGCCGCTGCCGGATCTGTGGATCCGAGTTTGTCGCCCTTGCTGAGAGCTGCAGCGCCTCGGTTCTGTCGCTCACCAGCGTTCCTTGAAGCCCTGCTGACCTACGAGCGAGAAGTCGGCAGCAAGATCGAGAGGTCTCCCGAAATCAACAATGGCGAAAACCAACAGGAAGAGGACCCCTTGGTCAAGTGCTTGACGGACAATCTTTCGACCCCGTCCCATGAGCTACGTCTAGCGTCCTTGAACATTCTTGAGGCGCTGGAATTTGCTCCCGACTCGAACTCGGCGTTGGCGACAATGATTCAAGCAGAAGAACTACCCCTCAATTTGCAAAGTGTTCGGACCATCGCCGTGCACCTTCGCAAACTCGGTCAAGTCTACTCGCACATACCGCAGGACTCGTGGCTGATTCGGGCAATCCCTGCATTCTTATTCGGCATGACAACGGTGCCGCTGTCTCCCGTCTGGGACGACGCAGTCGAGGCAATGAGGAAGGTGGCGGAGAGTAAGCCGGGAGAAGAGGCATTGGCAGATCTTGCGTTCGAGTGGGTAGAGGTGCCGTCCCCGCAGTGGTCGGGGCCCTACAAGCCGCCCGGAGAAGACAGCCATGGAGCGGTGACCAACTTTGACTGTTTGAACCTCATGGCCCTGAACGAGGCCTCCGCAGCCACGGCGAGCGTCATGAACGACCCATCTCAAGACATGCTTACTGCGTTTGAGGAGGGTCAAAAGATCATCGAGTCGTGCTCGGAAAGGGCACGCGGCAAGGCGCTCAAGGCATTCACAGCCTTGCCTGGACTCGCCGAAAAGCGGTCAAGGCGGATGGTGCCGTACCTCTTCTCCTTCACCGATGATGGGGAAACCCCGGTGGAAGAAGTCGAGGAGGAAGCCGAGGAATCTACCGAAGGCACCTGGTCTCTTCCCGACAGGAAAGCCCTCGTGGGGGTATTCGCGCAGTTCAACAACCCCAGGGTACTCTACCAGAGTCAGAGGGTGTACCAATCTCTGTTGAAGTTGCTCGCAAACGGTGACATCGAACTTCAAAAGACGTCCCTCAAGGCGATCTTGGCCTGGAAGAACGACGCCATTAGGCCCTATCAAGAGAACCTCGAGTACCTGCTTGACGAAGCCAGGTTCAAAAACGAGCTCACCGTCCTCTTCCAAGGAGACAACCAGATTCAACCCGAACATCGTCCAGAGGTTATGCCGGTCCTCCTGCATCTGTTGTATGGCCGGACAATCTCGAAGAAGGGGGTGGCCAGTGGTCGGCATGGCCTCCACGCAACACGTTTGGCTGTCATCAGGCAGCTGGATGTCGACGACATGGGCAGTTTCCTGGACATTGCCCTTGGTGGTCTTCGGAGCATTCGGGTCATCGATGCTCAGGGTCTTCGCGAGAGCGTCTTTGCCAGCGAGGCCCTTCCTGTCCGGAAGCAAGTTGGTCTGCTGAACATGATTGAGTCCGTCATCAACGAGCTTGGGACAAGTGTCTCTGCTTACATGGAGCCCCTCGTCAATGCGGTCCTTTACTGTCTCATCTATGCTTGCCGGCAGCTTGGCGGTAGCCCGGAGGAGAACGACACGGACGAATCCGACCAGGTCCAGAACGCTTCATTGTACAAGGTTGTGCGGACAACCGCGCTGAAGTCACTGTGCAAGCTGTTCCAGAACGCAGAAGAGTTTGACTGGACACCGTACCAGGACGTGATGGTCAAGGAGATCATCAGCCCCCGGATCGAGAAACTTCCGGCAGAGACAACCCAGGGCGTTTCCGCAACCTGGAAGCTCCTTGGCACATGGTCTGCTTTGCCCAAGGCTGCCGTATTTCTTTCTACGGACAAGAGGGTTTTGCCCAAGATTGTGGAGACCCTTGGGATTGAGAAAGCAAGGGATGAGGTCAAGGCTTATGCGCTCGACATCCTGAAGCACCTCATCGCCCTCGCACAGGCTCCCGCGACCGAGTCAGAGTTTAACGAGGTGATCAAGTCTGAGCTTCTGGACCCTAATGTGGATCTCATTCTCAAGGAGATCAGCGGCTTGCTTCGGGATCAGCCGGACATCGGCCGAGATCTACTCGGGACCGCCGTGGACACTGTCGTCGCGATTGCCCCTATTGTGGAGACGTCTGCCAGCGTCCAGGACATGGTTGAGATCTCGACGTTCTTGCTCAACCAGCCGTTGCGCAAGGTCAGCCCCAAGATCAAGGGCTCGATTCTCTTGATCCTCAAACAGTTTGTTGTGCTTGAAGACCTCCAAAGCAATGCCGAGCTGAAGAGCAAGGTTTATCGCACCATTGCCTCGCTCTTCGGCTTCTTCAAGGACAAGCAGAACCGGCAAACACTTGCTGAAGTTTTGGAGGTGTTCGCCTCTCGCGAGCCATGGGCCCGGGAGGTGGCTGACATTTGCCGCGACCTCAATTCCTACGCTCAGAGACGCTTGGATGAGCCCGACTACAACACAAGGCTCTCGGCCTTCAATTCTATCACACGAGACCGCGAGACACCATTCACGATCGATCAGTGGATGCCATTGATTCACAACTTGCTCTATTACATCCTGCAAGCCGAGGAGTTTGGCGTGCTCTCGTCCAACTCGGCCGACGGCCTTTGCAAGTTCGTCTCGGCAGCCAAGGACGCTTGGGACAGCCCACAACAGGCCGCGTTTGTCGACGTCCTGTCAAATATCATCTTGCCAGCCATCTACTCAGGGGCAAGAGAGTCCTCCGAGACCGTTCGTCGCGAGATTTTGCGCCTGTTTGGCTTCCTCGTTGCTCAGCTGCCGCAGTGGGAGCCGGTTGCCGACCTGACTCCCTTGGTGCCCGACTCCGACGAGTCGGACCAAGCCTTCTTCTTCCACGTCCTGAGCCCGGCGGTGTCGAGACAGCTCCAAGCACTTCGTCTGCTCGAGGCAGCGAACGAGAAGAGTGAGCTTCGCAGCAAACACATCAGCCAGTTCTTCATCCCCCTCTTCGAGCATTTCATCTTTGATCGCCCCGAGGGCGGCGATGACCACGGGTTGAGCGCTCAAGCAACAGCCACCATCGCCGCCTTGACGGCCTCGCTGGAATGGCAGCAATACCGCGCCATTCTCCGGCGGTTTGTGTCGTACGTCGAGTCTAAGCCAGAGTGGCAGAAGCGCGTTATTCGCCTCCTGGAGAAGGAGGTAGACGCGCTGCGCACAGTAATTGCCCAGAGACCCGGTGATGCCATGGACGTGGATGGAGCAGTGGCCGAAGCGAAGCGCCGCCGTCTCGCGACCACTCTGCCTGATCAAGAGAAGCTCGGCGCCGAGATTGTCAACAACTTCTTGCCCACACTGCTCAAGTACATCCACGAGAAGGATGAGACGACTGTCAGTGCCAGAGTGCCCATCGGGGTCATCATCGCCAAGCTCCTCACTCTCCTTCCGGAGGCTTTGCTCAACGACAAGCTTCCCGGCGTGCTCACCGACATCTCCCACATCCTTCGCAGCAAGTCATGGGAGTCTCGCGAGATGGCGCGGGACACCCTTGCCAAGATCTCGGGCATCCTCGGCCCCGAGAAGCTCGAGTTCATCCTCAAGGAGCTGCGTGGCGCGCTCGTCAGGGGCCACCAACTGCATGTCCTGTCATATACCCTCCATTCCATTTTGTTGGTCGCCATCCCAGCGTTCAAACAGGGCGACCTGGACTATTGCCTCTCTTCCATCATGGCCGTCATCATGGATGATGTCTTTGGAGTCGCCGGCCAGGAGAAGGATGCTTCCGAGTATGTGAGCAAGATGAAGGAAGTCAAGAGCAGCAAGAGTCAGGATTCCATGGAGCTGATTGCCAAGACGGCCTCCATCACGCGGCTAGGCGATCTCACCAAGCCGCTGCAGTCTCTGCTCCTCGAGAAGCTCGACGTGCGTACTGTCCGGAAGGTCGATGAACTCCTTACTCGCATATCAAAGGGTCTCTTGGAGAACCCGGACGCCGCCTCTCAGAATATCTTGGTGTTCTGCTACGAAGTGGTTCAAGAGGTGTACAAGAGCCAGAAGCCAGACGCCGCGCCCCAAATCGACCCTCGCCTCAAGAGATACATCATGCAGAAAGCCGCGAAAAAGAGCGATGGCAGCGTTACCAGCAAGCACACCTACAAGCTCGTCAGGTTTGCCCTCGACGTTCTTCGGTCCGTCTGGAAGAAGCATGACAACCTCCGCACACCCAGCAACATCGCTGGGTTCCTGCCAATCTTGGGCGATGCCGTGTTGTCAGCAGAAGAGGAGGTGAAGATCGCTGCGTTCAAGATCCTTCCCGTCCTGGCCAAGGTCCCGTTCAAGAACGGCGACTCGAGTAACCTGTACAAGGTTGCTCACAAGGAGGCAATCAAGGCCATCTCCATGTCTCCGACTACCACCTCTGACCTGGCCCAGTCAGCGCTCAAGCTCATCTCGGTCATCCTCCGGGACCGCCGCGAGATCCCCATGAAGGACGCGGCTCTGGACATGCTGCTCAGCAAGCTCAAGGACGACCTGACGGAGCCAATGTACCGCCACGTGACGTTCAACTTCCTGCGGTCTGTTCTCGACCGCAAGCTCGAGACGGCGTCGGTCTACGACACGCTCGACCACGTCGGGACGGTCATGATCACCAACGACGACAAGGACACGCGGGACCTGGCGCGCGGCGCCTTCTTCCAGTTCCTGCGCGAGTATCCACAGAAGCGGAACCGGTGGGAGAAGCAGCTCAAGTTCATCGTGGCCAACCTCAAGTACGAGCGCGAGGGCGGCCGGCTGTCGGTTATGGAGGTCATCAATCTCCTGCTGAAGAAGTCGGCGGACGAGTTCACGCAGGAGGTGGCGGCGACGTGTTTCATTCCACTCGTGTTTGTGCTGGCCAACGACGACAGCGAGAAGTGTCGTCTTGCTGCGGGCGAGCTCATCAAGGAGGTCTTCCGGGTGTCAGACAAGGAACGGCTGTCCAAGTTCATGACGCTGCTGCGGTCGTGGGTGGCGCAGGAGGGGAATGCGGCGGTGCTGAAGCTGGCCCTGCACGCGTTTGGGCTCTACTTTGAGGGCCGGGAGCCGAGCGTAAAGGACAACAAGGATCTCGGGCTGGTCAATGACAAGCTGGTCCAGGTGCTCGGGGACGAGGAGGCTCTGGAGGCTGATTGGGAGCTGGCCAACACTGCGCTGGCGACCCTTCAGACGCTGGTCCTGAAGCACCCGCAAAAGGTTCTCGCGCCGGACGCGGACGAGCTATGGTCTGAAGTCCAGGCTTGCTTGGCGCACTCGCACCCTACTGTGAAGCTCACCTCCATCAAGCTGCTGAGCATGTACCTGGCAGATTTCGCGCGGAATGCCGGCAAGGGCCAGGAGCTGCCGCTCACTGGATCGCAGGGTTTGGAGCTTGACGACGACGACGTGAACGACCTTGTCCGGCTGGCGCTCGGCATTCTCTCGGCGCCCGAAGTGGACGAGGCGCTGGCTCAGGAGGCCGTCCAGATCATCATGTTCCTCGGCAGCTACCTTGAGTCCGAGAAGAAGACGGAAGAGAAGACCGAAGAGGAGGATGAGGACGACGAGGCCGAGGAGGAGGAGGAGGAAGACAACGAGGCCAAGGAAACCGCGCGGCACGCCGACTTGAAGTACCTCTTCTGGAAGCTCTCCTCCATCATCCGCAAGGAGCGACAGCCGAGGCCCGAGTTCCTGGTCAGCAAGCTGGCAGCCATGGACCTCGTCGAGGCCTTCTGCCTCAAGACGCCGGCCGACGCGCTCCTGGCTTCGGCCCGGACCATTCTCCGGCCGCTGCGCAACCTGACGGACCCGTCGATCCGGCAGCCCTTCTCGCTCAACGAGGTGTTCAAGACGCGGGCCGAGGCGCTGCGGGTCAAGGCGCAGGGCATCATGGAGATTGTGCAGCGGCGGCTGGGCAGCGCCGAGTACACCAGTGCGCTGGTGGCGGTGGGCGAGCGGGTCCGCGAGCGGCGGCAGCAGCGGTCGAGCAAGCGCAAGATTGAGGCGCTGACGGCGCCGGAGAAGCACGGGCGCGAGAAGCGCAAGAGGTTTGAGAAGAAGAAGGAGAAGAGGAAGGTGAGGGGCCAGGAGCAGAGGGATCATCGGCAGGGATACCAGTAGGGGGTGTTTGTTTGGTTAGGATAGGTTGATTTGTTTGCTTGGTGGGGTGGTCTATAGAGGTTTGAGGTTTATACAAAAATAATGTTACATGAGAGAGTCCATGTCTCCCAGGGTATGCCAACGCCGTTTTAATGCCATCCTCATCCTATCCCCGCCCTACACCCACACCACCTTGCCACCCATCCATATCTACTCCTCCTGTTTCCCCTTCTCCCCAGGCCTCACGCTCTTAAAAGTCGCCCCAGGCGGCAGATCCTCCCCCTGCTTCTCACTAACACCCGCGGCGGGTTGCTCCCACGCCTCCCGCGGCGTGCTCGTCCCGTCGTCCCAGAACTCGAGGTCCCCCTCCTCCCCGAGCGTGCCCTTCTTGACCAGCTCGCCCTTGTCCCGCAGGATGTCCTCGATGGTCATGGCCGTGTCGCCAAAGATGCGGAGGTGGTCGCTGATGACGTGCCGATTGCTGCACCCGGGGCAGGCGATCAGGATGGAGCCGTGGTGGTAGCCCTGCTTGGAGACGCGGTGGCGCGAGCGGGCGCCGCAGGGGCGGCAGGTGAAGGTGAGTTCGTAGTGGGGCTGTTGGGCGACGTTTGGTTTGGGGGTTGATTGGGGGGTGGT